>Ga0207415_1000009_pt1 | contig 314285 bp, 252 predicted proteins | sample Passage237A_FD_187369 | JGI IMG/M metagenome (GOLD analysis project Ga0207415, IMG submission 187369) | Cellulose adapted compost microbial communities from Newby Island Compost Facility, Milpitas, CA, USA - Passage2 37A (SPAdes) (version 3) ... | reverse complement strand
CGACGGGAATCTGGCAAGTCACCTGATCGCCCTGGAAAAAGCAGGTTATATTGAAGTTAACAAGACATTTGTCGGTAAAAAACCCAATACCTCATATGTAGCCAGCACAGAAGGCAGACAGGCATTCAGGGAGCATATTGACGCGCTGGAGAATCTGCTAAAAAATACCAAAGAATAAACGTTTGGCATAGTACGTTTAAGCTGAACACTCGGCTACTAACTGACTGAGGACTATAAGTTTAATGTAATACATTGTACGTTTTAAAGCAGGACACATGAAAACCAAATGACTGAGGCTCAGAAGCTCTTGGCTGAGGCTCTCGAAGCCAATTCCAACATGGTGCGATTAAAAGGTCACCTCATGTTACATTGTAGGCTTCCCTATATTTGTGGCCACTCTAAATTAGAGTTTTCAAATTAAGCACAGGCGTATTCCACCGGTGTTTTGTCGTTTAATGCATCATGAGGTCTGAAGTTATTGTAGTCCATTCTCCATTCTTCGGTTTTTTCTCTTACTTCTGATAATGATTTGAATATATAAGCATTCAATAATTCTCTTCTGATACTTCCATTGCAGCGTTCAATCAGACTATTCTGTGTCGGCTTTCCAGGCTGGATAAACATCAGCAGTATGTTGTTATCTCTGCAATACTGATCCAGCGAGTCACTGATAAATTCAGGTCCGTTATCCACTCTGATTCGCTCGGGTAAGCCAATCCGCTCTTTTAATCTTTCCAGCACTCTGATCACTCTTAATGCAGGCAGAGAGGTATCTACTTCTATTGCTAACACTTCTCTGTTATAATCATCAATAATGTTCAGCAATCTGAATCTTCTTCCATCCCGGAGGCTATCGCTCATAAAATCAATCGACCAAACTTTATTCTTTTCCAAAGGCTGGAAGAAAGATTGTTTTATTCTTGCCGGAAGACGCTTGCGAGCTCTTCTGCGGATATTCAACTTTAGTCTGGTGTAAACCCTGTACACACGTTTATGATTGATACTGTGGCCTGCTTTCCTGATTCGATGGAAGCACTTCCAGAAGCCAATACCCGGATGCTTATCTACCAGATCAATCAACAGATCAATCACATGCTGATCCGATTTAGGCTTCAACTGATAGCTTACCGTTGACCTTGGTATGTTTATAATTCTGCATGCCTGTCGCATACTCAGCGAGTGCACTTCAATCAAAAACTCTGCTGAGTCTCTCTTCTGCGAAAGGCTTAGAACTTTTTTTCAAGAAGGTCTTTAATAGCGTATATCTCTAAGGTCTGATTGGCAACAATCTTCTTAAGCCTGGCATTCTCTTCCTCAAGAGCTTTCATCTTCTGCACATCAGACACTTCCATACCGCCATACTTAGCTTTCCAATTATAAAAAGTAGCATCACTGATGCCTAATTCACGGCATAGATCGGATACTTTCATTCCGCATTCCTGTCTCTTTAAAACAGCGACGATTTGCGCTTCAGTAAATTTCGTCTTTTTCATAGGCTTTATTTAAGTTAGATAATTGATTACAATTTCTCTAATTTTAATAGGGCCATTTTAAGGGAAGACTACACTATATTTATAAACTTTTTCTCCATGTTGGTATCCAAAGTCTTTGACTTCTTTAAAACCCTTTGGAATTTTAGAAAACCCTTTTGCAGCAGCTCCCACAGATTTAATCGATTGCGATCCGACGTTAGCTGCATCATCAATAACCTGCGTTGGTTCTCCAATAGTAAGTTTGAGGCTTTTTCCGGAAGGAGTGAGGGCTCTGGATAGAGCCGGCATCATTCCGGCAGCAATTCCACCTGCCATTCCAAAGAGTCCGGCTTTTGCTACAGCCGCGGGATCAGGGCTACACTTAACTTAATTGACTGGTACTTTTTCTCCATTGGATTGGCAATACTCAACTTTCCTTATCCTAAAAGCGGATTGTAAATCCTGATAATAAGGCTTTCGGATTGTAAATCCGAAAGAGCGGGTGGTTTACTGTTATTGTGTTGTTTTATAAATAAATACACATAAGTGGAATGTATAGGGTAGCCGTTGGATAAAAAAGGCCAAAAAGGAAATCCTTTTCGTTTAAAATCACCAGTGCTTAGTATGCCTGCAAATTTACAATATTCTATTTTATATCCTCTAACGTCCCAAAAAGGCTGTATATGCTTTCTGAGTGCTTTCTTAAGGATATGTTTATAGATTAATACGTTGATACCAATAGTGAATACTATTGCGAATGATAAAATGATTATTTCTTCGTTTCCCATGGTCATTTTGCAAAACTGCGGATTTTCTATTCAGATCTTTCCATCTTCCTCGGGTATAAGACATGCTTTTCTTCTACCGATCTGTAATGTGAGGTCTTTCCGAATTTAGTCCAGTTCATTAGGGGGCTAGGACAGGAGCTTATCTAATGTTCAAAGGCCACACTTTAATAGTCCCGGGCAGCCATATGTGGGGTTCAGGCGGTAATTCAGGATACCTCAGAGACTGATAAAGCATGTATGCAGATACAAAGCTATTTTGCCCGTATTGTGTAATTAGGCGGATTGTTTTTGAAGTAATGTGGGTAAATGCGGTATGCTTACCCGCTGTCGGGATTAGAAATGGTTGCCGTGCTGTGGTCAGTGAAGACGATGCTCTTTTACCTCGGACTGTGACACACAGGCCGAAATATAAATACTGTGAATCAGGTAGTAAATTAACCGAAATATTCTCTGTAATCAGGAGTTTTAATATACTTCTTTACCATTCTTTTACTTACCAGCTATATATGATTGCGGCCGGTGTGCCACACGACCGCGGAGAGAGGACTTCGAGGGCTTCATCCTCCGGTGACTTCGAGAGCCTCAGTCTCCGGAGGGCGAGGGGGATAGATTATCGGCCTGCTTAGTTATCCGGCTAATTTACAGAAGAAAGTTGGCTGCCAGCTTCAGAACAAGGTTTTGGGAAAGCCGCTCATGCTCATAAGGGCCATATCGTCCAAACAGACCGATCCCCAGCCCTGTATTCAATCCGCTGATGTTGATAACAAGCAGATTTTTCAGGAAAATACCGGATTCGAAATAGCCTTTTTCCATGGTTTTAAATGGTATTTCTTTGTGCATACCCGGGTTTCTCAGATTTCCAAATCCCATATTATGCACCATGACGATATTGGGTTTGAGTATTTTGTATGGTGTATATAACTGTCCGAAATCGTGAGAGTAAAACAGGGCAAAGAACCTGTCAGAAAGGAACTCGTTGTAGCCCATTGTTTCGAAGCTGTTGTGAATGACTACCGAAATGCTGCGTAAAGCACCTTTCATATTATATAGTTTGGTGTAGGGAACCTCGCCCAATACTGCTCCTGCAGTAAGCTGTATTCCTGAGATACCGAACCGGAAGAAACGGAATGTCTGCTGAATCTTAACGTCAAATCTGGAATAATCAAACTCACCCAGAGGACTATATGGCAGCCCTTTCGTATAGTTGAACCAGAAAACGGGAAAAGGTGTACCCATAAACAGTGTATTGATCGGGGTTTTGATATATTCTTCCCCAAAAGCATACCGAAAGCCAAGGCTATATTCCAGAAAATGAAAGTGTCTGTCCGGGTGCTCGCTGAACTGATAGGTATAGCTTGGTACATGTAATGCGGCAGAAATACCGGAATTTAACCGCAGGTACTTGAATGGTCTGAACGAAAAAGTGAAGTTTGCCTGACGAGCGTAATCCATTATGGAAAGCCGGTACTTTCGCAGAGGCTCAGTGGAATATTGTATTATATCAAAGGGAAAAAACTGTGCCCCGGCTTCGTAAACATCGTTGCTATAGGCAGCGGAAAGAGAAACGTTCAGCGGATCATTGAAGTTGTATGTACCGCTCAGTCCATATTTGAAGCGTTTGTCCTTGAGGCCGTAGCCCCAGTAGCCACCCAAAATCCAGTTTCGGGAAAAGCGTTCATTGGTGTGAAAGCCTAATCCAAGCCGCAGACCCTCCCGATAGTTAAGCGAAAGTATTTTGTTAAGATCTATATTAACCTTGCCGATCGGAATCTGCCCGAAATAAACCCGTTCACCAAAGGTCAGGACTTCGTCCTGCTTTCTCTGTATTCCGGTAGAGTCATAGTATCGGAATGTATACAAATCTTTGGCGCTGAGCGGCGCCTGCCGGTGTTTTTGCCAGAGCGAATCCGGAAAGCTTCCGGATCCCTCATTGTACTCCAGGACAATTTCTGAAAAGTCAGCCGGAACAAGTGAATGATCTCTATGATAATCAAATAAATAGCTTTGGGCGGATAAATGCAGGCTGGCATTGCCGACTCCCAGATTATAGATGTTTATATCTGTTTTGTATCTTGAAGGAAACCAGTTGCCGGCCATATAATCATATTCCTGACAGGCCTCAATTCGGGTATTGCCGGCTTTGAGCGGAGACGTTACAAAGTATTTGACCACATTGTGTCTGCCCTCGATATAGAGAAAACCCTGTGCTGCCCCGACCGATTTGGCGGGAAGCGGGTAAAAGGACAAAACATATACGGGAGTACCGTTGACAGTTGCCGAATCCACCAGCCGGTAAGCATATGTAAGATAAGAAGCAAAGCACAACGGCGAGATGAATTTCGTATTGGCTATACGTACATAGTTGCTGTACAGATTGAAGGCATTCGGATGAATGTAGTTGACATAGGTAGAGGGAAGCTTGATTCCGGTAGAACGAATTCCCAGAATCCGTTCTTTACGTCTGATTCTGTCAAGCTGGTGCAGCTCACTGACTGATTCCATAAGAAACAGGTGCTGGTTTTCCTGATCTTCTATATTGTATGAGAGTATGTCCAGGAGGCGTTCGTAGATTTTTTTTGTATAGCCGTTTTTTTGGGTGCTTACGGTAAATTTGTTGTAGCTTTTGTGTGTGAATGATTTGTGTGCCTTTTTTATATAGCGTTTCTGAAGCAGTACCAGTCTGATCAGTGAATCTGAAAAATGATCGCTGCCCGAAGCATAAAAGCTGTTGCTGTTTCTGCCCAGATAGTAAAAATGATTGCTGGTATCCAGGGTTGTTATCGTAACTTCTCCGTAGAAATAATGCCGGATGTTAATTCTTTCAGGAATAAAATCAAGCGTTGTATAGCCATTCATATCCGAAAACAGATGAAGGGTATCATTGATGATACAGTGCACATATGGCACAGCTTCTTTGCTTTCTGCATCTTTACAGCTAAACCAGTAATCTGAAGCAGATTGTCCGTGGGATAAAAAGGCAGTACAGAGCAGCAGGATTAGTATTTGAAAACGGATAAACTTCATTCAGCAACCTGATGTGACAGTGTTTTCAGCCGTATGAGGCTGGCCTGATTATTTCCTTCCTTAATGGTACGGTGAATACTTTCCTTTTCTCTGGTAGTCAGATGCCAGCTAAGTACTGCCCGGTCCGATTTGTCCGCAGCCTCTACTTTTTTAGGATCAATATTTTTATCCCTCAGCTTATCCCAGTATCTGGCTTTGGGTATATACTGAAAATCCACTACGGCAATATCATTTTTGAACCAGGTCTTGGCAAACTCAATCATATTGTCATTGGTGATATCCTGAAAATAATCCCAGTTGTTGTATAATCCACCGATAGGGCTGATGATTTTCTGAAGTATAGATGCTTCTTTCTTTTTTACAATTTCAATATCCTTTTCAGAATCGCGTATTTCAATAAAGACAACTCCGCTGGTGTTTTCAGCGATCCAGTCCTTAAACACATAAAGGAAATTGACAGCGTCCTTGATGCCAAAATTATCAGACAGTCCGGCATCCATGATTTCCATAGGCGGCAGGCTTGGCATGATGACATTGGGAGTAATATAAGGGAATGTCGCGCTCATACGCAGAGCGCTCAGAAAACGAAGCTCTTCGGCACTGTGGTCTCTGAAAAAACGGCTGTACTCAATACCCTTGATCTTCTGATTAAGTATATAGCGGTCCTTGAGGCTGGTGCCCACGGTCATATAGCTTACCCTCTGGGGAGAGATAAACAATGGCCGGCCATCGTTGACAACAGTCGGCGAAAGCAGAAGCATAGGAATTTCTGAGTTTTTTTCCGGGAGGTAGTAGTCTGTCAGCTTTTTTTCAAAAACGTATCCGAGATTTTTATTTAGCTGCTGCTCAAATGCATAGCCTCTGTCTTTCAGGTATTCATGCCCATTGTATTCAAAGGTCTGGAAGCGCAGGAAAAGATCGTTGACTACCAGGCTGAACATCATTGGATTAAGGATGTCGCTGGACATATTGTCAAAATACTGCTTGGAAGTCAGGTTAATGTCCCGGCCGCGCTGCTTCAGGAGATACAATTCCCGGTAGTACGCAGCTCCGATCAGTCCGCCGGAAGCTCCCGTAATCAGCATGGTGTGCTTCATAAGCTCACCCTGCAGCGTGCTGTCAATATTCTGAAGCGCATTTATTGTCCAGACAGCCGCCCGCTGACCGCCGCCACTGGTACAGATAAAGAACATTTTTGGCTTTTTATCTGCCGGAAACTTTTTTCGCCAGTTTTCAAGAATTTCGATTGTCGCTGCCTTGTCTTTCTGATAATTTTCCTGATTGGATAAGGCACGCAGGCGTTTCAGGCTATATTCGGCCGGTTGTCCGCTGTAGTCTATGCCATAGACCCTGTAGTCTGAGTTTACCAGCTGATTTTTAACCAGCACATTAAACAGCACAAGCAGCGCTATCAGTCCGCTGATAGCCCAGCCTCTGAGCCAGTAGGAAAAGGCGCCGGTAAACATCACAAACATGGAAAGAAGAAGAATGCCGCTTGCTGCTGCCGGTATCTGGAAGCGGGCTTCATCCATGAAAAAACCCAGCAGTATAATCAGAAAAATTACGATGATCTCAACGATAACGGCATTGAAGTGATTCTGGTCAAAAATTTTCAACAGTACATCCTTGTCATAGATCGAATGGTCGGGACACTTGGCGATATGAAACGGACTTTTGAAATAGTACTTGACTGTATATTTGTTGCGTTTAAACGAACGGATCTTTCGCAATACGTTGACTCTGTTGATCCTGGTCTTGACCAGACGCTGGTCCAGTGAACCGGCCAGCTCTTTGAAAATATCTTTGTTGGTGCTGCTGAAATAGCTAAACAGAATGACCAGTACCATGGAAACGCCAAACAGGAAGCTGAGCACTTCGGTAATGATCTGACTTACCGGCTGGAACCCGTTCTGAAACTGAAAATTAATGATGTTGAAGGCATATACCACCAGAAAAATGAAGGGAATTGTGCTGTTGTTAAGGCAAAACTTGGTAAATGGCTTGGGTATGGTTCCCAGGAAGGTAAATCTGTAGCTGTCAAGTATGTAGGTGGTAATGTGAAACGACATGATGAAGATACCGGTAGCAGCTCCGATAAGAAAGAAGCCCCGGTAGTCTACCTGATTCATATATTCCGGATCAAGAAACAGATAGGGAACACCGATCAGATTAAAGATATTCTGGGTTACTACCGCAAACAATAAGGCCCAGAGCAGTAAAAGTATCTGATTTTTTTTTAGGTGATTTATGAGAAGCTGTACAGGAAAACTGTAGTAAAAATTACTGAGGTAAAGTTTGAGTTTCCTGAATCTGTTCATTATTGCTTTAGGTCCTTTGATACTTAGTACGAAGAATAATCTGCAAAGGTGGCTTAAAAATAAAATAATACCACACTAAATAATCAACTTGTCATTTATTTTTTTAGTATGAATATTTCTAACTTTACAGTTCGTTTAATTTATACATGAAGAACATTCGGAACTTTTGTATTATTGCCCATATTGATCATGGGAAAAGTACACTGGCTGACAGGCTGATTGAAACTACGCAGACAGTACAGCAACGGTCCATGACCAATCAACTGCTTGATAATATGGATCTGGAGCGGGAGAGGGGTATTACGATCAAGAGTCATGCCATCCAGATGACTTACTTATACAAAGGGGAAACCTATACGCTGAATCTGATTGATACTCCGGGACACGTGGATTTTTCCTACGAAGTGTCCAGGTCTATTGCAGCCTGTGAAGGAGCGCTGCTGATTGTGGATGCTTCACAAGGCATAGAAGCACAGACGATTTCCAATCTGTATCTCGCGATGGAGCATGATCTGGAGATTATTCCGGTGTTGAATAAAATCGATTTGCCGGGGGCAATGCCTGACGAAGTATCTGATGAAATCATCGACCTTATCGGGTGTGCAAAAGAAGATATCATTCCTGCCAGTGGCAAAGAGGGGATAGGAATTGTGGATATACTGAATGCAATTGTGGAGCGTATTCCTCATCCGGAAGGAGATCCGGAAGGTCCCTTACAGGCATTGATTTTTGATTCCGTATTCAATTCATTTCGCGGAGTAGAGGTAATTTTCAGGATATACAACGGTTCTATTCGTCAGGGAGATGCAGTACAATTCGTCAATACCGGTAAACGCTACAATGCAGACGAAATCGGTGTGCTGAAGCTGGATAAAGATCCCAAGAAAGAATTATCTGCCGGGAATGTGGGATATCTTATTTCCGGAATTAAAGATGCGAAAGAGGTAAAAGTAGGTGATACAATTACCAAAGTCGAGCGACCTGCGGAAGCCATAAAAGGTTTTGAGGATGTCAAGCCAATGGTATTTGCCGGTATTTATCCTGTAGAAACCAGCGAGTTTGAAGATTTGCGGGCGGCAATGGAAAAGCTGCAGCTCAATGATGCTTCGATCGTATGGGAGCCGGAAACTTCCGCTGCTCTTGGCTTCGGATTCCGTTGCGGATTTCTGGGTATGCTGCACATGGAGATTGTGCAGGAACGTCTGGAGCGTGAATTTGATATGACAGTAATTACCACTGTGCCCAGTGTGCAGTTTCATGCCATACTCAAGAAAGGTGAGCTGATAAAGATTAATGCGCCTGCCGATATGCCGGATCCGACCCTGATTGATCATATTGAAGAACCGTATATCCGGGCTCAGATAATTACCAAAGCAGATTTTGTGGGAGCTGTCATATCACTTTGCATGGACAAGCGGGGTATTATCAAAAATCAGGTCTATCTGACCAGTGACCGGGTTGAGCTTGGCTTCGAGATACCGCTGGCCGAAATCGTATTTGATTTCTTTGACAAGCTTAAAACGATTTCCAAAGGATATGCCTCGCTGGATTATGAGCTTATCGGTTTCAGAGAATCTAATTTAGTGAAGCTGGATCTGCTCTTTAACGGAGACAAAGTTGATGCGCTGAGTGCCATTGTGCACCGTGATAAAGCCTATGATTGGGGCAAAAAGCTTTGTGAAAAGCTGAAAGAGTTGATTCCGAGACAAATGTTTGAAATTGCTATACAGGCGGCTATCGGACAGAAAGTGATTGCCCGTGAAACAGTCAAGGCGATGCGTAAAAACGTTCTTGCCAAATGTTACGGCGGAGATATTTCCCGTAAGCGTAAGCTGCTTGAAAAGCAGAAGAAGGGCAAGAAGCGGATGAGACAGGTAGGAAATGTTGAGATTCCTCAGGAAGCTTTTATGGCTGTACTGAAGCTTGATTAGATTATAATGGTCTGTGTTGTTGGCTATGGAAAGTAAAAAAATGAACTTAAACTTTCTTTAACTATCCATAAGCAGCTTGGTAAAGCGCTTATTATTAAAATACAAAGTAAATGCATACGGAAAACAGGTTTCAGGTACTTGACGGGAAGGCCCTTTCAGAGCAGTTGAAAAATGAAATTGCGGAGGAAGTCCGGGAGATAAAAGCCAAAGGAGGGAAGACTCCTCACCTGGCTGCAATTATTGTTGGCAATGATCCTGCGAGTGAAACCTATGTAAGTTCAAAAATTCGTTCCTGTGAGCAGGTGGGCTTCAAATCCACTCATTTGCATCTGGATGCCGCCATTACAGAAGAAGAGCTGCTGAAGAAAATCGATGAGATCAATCTGAATCCGGATATTGATGGTCTGATCGTGCAGCTGCCGCTTCCTAAGCATATTTCCGTACACAAGGTTACTGCCCGTATCTCTCCATCGAAAGATGTTGACGGTTTTCATCCGGTCAATATCGGTCGTATGAATAAAAATCTTCCTTCCTATATATCTGCTACTCCGTATGGAATTCTGACGCTGCTGGAGCGCTACAAGATTGATACCTTTGGTAAGCATTGTGTCGTAGTAGGCCGAAGCAATATCGTTGGCTCTCCGATGAGCATACTGATGTCCGGAGACCGTTATCCGGGCAATTGCACCGTTACTCTATGTCATCGGTATACCCAGGATCTGGCAAATTATACCCGACAGGCAGATATATTGATTGTTGCAGTCGGTATCCCCGGACTTATCACACAAGATATGGTAAAACCCGGTGCAGTGGTCGTGGATGTGGGAATTACCCGTGTGGAGGATGCTACCAAAAAAAGTGGCTTTAGCCTCAAAGGCGATGTCGAATACGATACCGTAGCTCCTTTATGCAGCTATATCACTCCGGTGCCTGGTGGTGTCGGACCGATGACTATATATGCATTGCTGCGGAATACACTGATTTCATCGCAGAAACAAATTGCTTTTGATTAAGGATTGAAAACGTAAATGATAAGCTAAAAGGGTCGTTTACGGCCCTTTTGTTTTAATCGAAGGGATAATTGAAGTAAAATGATAACTTTATACGTTAAATAGCAAAAGAAATGTCTGAGATGTCTCAAAACAGCCTTGTACTTTCCGGAGAGCAGCTGCCTGTTATGGAAGATTTTTATACCATTCAGGGAGAAGGCTATTTTCAGGGCAGAGCAGCGTATTTTATACGCCTGGGGGGATGTGATGTCGGATGTCACTGGTGTGACGTAAAAGAGTCCTGGGATGCAGAGCTGCATCCTTTATACCCGGTGGATGAGATTGCAGGCAAAGCGGCAGCTTTTGTCGGTCGTATAGCCGTAGTGACAGGCGGAGAGCCTCTGATGTATGAGCTTGGTCCGCTTACTCAGGCATTGAAGCAGCGGGGATTTCGTACGCATATTGAGACATCAGGCGCTTATCCTGTTTCCGGTCAATGGGACTGGATCTGTCTTTCTCCCAAAAAGTTTAAGCTGCCGGATGTATCCGTGCTTCAACAGGCACATGAATTGAAAGTCATCGTCTACAACGCGTCAGACTTTGAATTTGCCGAACAATTTGCCTCAAAAGTAAGTAGTAAATGCAGGCTGTTTTTGCAGCCTGAATGGTCCAGAGAAAAAAAAATGCTTCCGCAGATTATTGATTATGTAAAGAATAATCCGCAATGGGAAGTGTCTTTGCAGGTGCATAAATACATGAACATACCATAGATGCGATAATATGCGAATTTGTTTTCTTCTTTTTTTTATGATTTTTATCGGGGGACGGGAGCTTGCGGCCCAGCAGAACCTGTCTACAGGCAATAAGAAAGCCATTAAGCTTTTTCAGGAAGCAGATGCCCTGTTTCGTCAGCGTCAGTTTGATGTGGGGATAAAGAAACTGGAAGAAGCATTGGAAAAAGACCCCGGTTTTGTAGAAGCGCATCTGACACTCGGAGCTACGTATAAACGTTTTGGTGAAAATAAAAACGCCAGAACCCATTTTGAAAAGGCATGTGAATTGAAGCCTCAGGCCAGAGATATGGCTGCTGCCTATCTCACATTGGGAGAATACCTCTATCTGGATGGTGAGTATGAAAAAGCCAAGGTCTGGTTTGAGCGTGTCGCAGAAGTTAAGCCCCTTCGCAAAGACATAACGGATCTGGCTGCATCCATGCAGGCCAGAGCAGAGTTTGGCATAAAGGCAACCAGCAATCCGATTACCTTTATGCCTCGTCTGATGCCACCACAGATCAATAAGTTTTATATACATGCCTATCCCGTGCTTACTGCTGACCAGTCAACCCTTATATACAGCCGGCGTGTCGGGCCAAGGGTGAGTGATGATGAGGATATTGTGATCAGCAGAAATGTAAATGGAAAATGGTCCGATCCGGTTTCGATAGCTCCCAACATAAATACCGCATTTAATGAAGGTGCCTGTAGCATATCGGGTGATGGTAAAACACTGGTTTTTGCCAGCTGCAACCGGGAAGATGGTCTGGGGCAATGCGATCTGTACATAGCTTATAATCAGGGCGGAGTGTGGAGTGATCCCGTCAATATGGGGCGTAATGTCAATTCCCCTGCCTGGGATTCCGAGCCGTCCATATCAGCTGATGGCAAAACAGTTTATTTTTCGTCCAGAAGACCCGGCGGGCTCGGCAAAGAAGATATCTGGGTGACCCGGAGAGACGAAAACGGAGAATGGACGCCGGCTGTAAATCTTGGCTCTCCTGTAAATACCAAAGGCAGAGAAGTATCTCCGTTTATTCATGCGGATGGTAAAACCCTTTATTTTTCGTCCGATGAGCTGATAGGTCTTGGCGGTTTTGATATTTTCTTTACAAAAGATTCGGCAGGGAGCTTCCCGGAGCCTCAGAACCTGGGATATCCGATCAACACACCGGCCAATGATGCTTCTGTATTTATTACAGCGGATAATTCCAAAGGGATTTATTCCATTTATGAAAAAAAGGATAATCAGGCTTCACGAATTCTGCTCTATGAGTTTGATGTTCCCGAAGAAATCAAGCCGGATAAAGTCAGTACCTATTCCAATGGTTTTGTATATGATGCGGAAACCAGAAAGCCGATCCATGCCCGTATTGACCTGATTGATCTGGCAACCAACAAGGTTATACAGTCAGTAGATTCTGACCCTGTGACGGGAGAGTACCTGCTGGTATTAACAGAAGGAAGCGAATATGCGCTCAATGTTGATGAAAACGGATATTTATTTTACAGCGCTTTTTTTGATTTTAAAAATCCGGACGGTTTTAATCCGGTCAAGCTGGATGTATACCTTCAGCCGGTGAAAAAAGGTAAATCGGTCGTGTTAAATAATATATTTTTCAATACCAGCTCTTATCAGCTGGAAGATAAATCCAGAACAGAACTGGATAAAGTGGTCACTTTTCTGCAAAAGAATCCGGATGTGCGGATAGAGTTTGGCGGACATACCGATGATGTAGGTGCAGATAAGGACAACATGCAGCTTTCGCTGAAAAGAGCGGAGGCTGTATACCAGTATATATTGTCCAGGGGGATTGATCCGGCCAGACTGAAATATAAAGGGTATGGAGAAACCAGGCCGGTTGCAGACAATGCGACTGAGGAAGGCAGAAGACAGAATCGTCGTATTGAGTTTCTTATCCTGTAATATTGTAAACAAGCGCGATGAGGTTAATCGTTTCTATACTGTTATTGCTTGCTGTTGCGGGCTGTAAGGAGAAGGCGGCAAAGGATGATGATGTGTTGCCTGATGCGACAAAGCCTGAGATCAGAATCAAAGACGGGGCAGGAGTTTTATTGGTCGGGGATTCGCTGCAATTATCCTACTTCGTTTTACCCGATACACTTGCTATCGGGGATCTGCTGTGGGAAGCAACGAATGACTCTATTATCAGTATTTCTCAGGAAGGAATGGTATATGCCTTAAGCCCGGGTACTGCCCGTGTCAGGGTATATAGTGCCATGCAGGGGATTGAAGACTGGTACTCAATCGAGGTAAGGCCGGTATTGCTAAGTAGCATCGCCATTGGCGGAGCAGAAGATGTTCAGCTGATAACGGTCGGGCAGTCAGAAAAACTTGAGATTAATTACTATCCGGAAAATGCCACGGACAGGCAAATCCGGTGGAGCTCCGGAGATCAGTCTGTGGTATCAGTTGATCAGGATGGTATGATAAACGGAAAGAAAAATGGGTGCACACAGGTTGAGGCCGTGCATGTGCAGCGAACTGCCGTTTATGATTATACTATGGTATTGGTGGCAGAAAGCGGTCAGAAAGTAGGGGCTTCCTTTATTCGTGGCAACGATATTCACCGGAACAGGCGATATGTGCAGGTCTATCTCGGAAGCAATTATGCGGTCCTCACGATTAGCAAAGTTGAGCTATATACGAGCGTTGGTTATACATTTACTGCAAAAGAGTTGAAGAAAGCAGATAACCTTACTGCCAGCCTTGCGCTGAATAAAGCTGCTTTGATTGCAGATATTGAGGTAGATGAGGCTATTTTCAATGAGCTTTCTTTTGGAGCGATGGTCGTAGTTTCTCTGCAAATGGACGGAGAAGCGTATCAGGTTTTGATTAATGGCAATCAGGAAGTCCGTCTGGAAAAATACTGATTTTTTTAATGTAATATTTTCCTGATTGGTTTTATGGTTTGGGCGGTTATATAGGTGTCTGTTGCTAGTGCCTTGCCGGTCTGTCCGGTTGTTGGCTTTGATTATGATGAATGTATGATCTGGTCGGACCGCGATATCCGGCCGGGATTCCTGCCTGCATATTTTTTTATCAATGATTTCTTATGTAACTTTACATAGTTGCGTTTGATCTTTTTGTTGATGGATTGTTTGAAATATACCGGTTAGATCTCCTGCTGAAAACAGATTAACCTCTTTTGCCGGTATGCAACGGAAAAGCCAAGGGTTTAAGAAAATCAACAAATTCAATGTGGAAATGACTTGAGTGGTTAAGGCTGATCGAGGTTGGATTGAAACTGCCGTAAATGAAACAGACGAATTACTATGTTTTTGATCACCTTTTAGAAGGTGTGCAGGTTATTAATGATCAGTGGCGATATGTCTATGTAAATAAGGCAGTCGTGATTCAGGCAAAAATAACTGTAGAAAGTTTATTGGGCAGGACGATGATGGAACAGTTTCCGGGTATTGAGAATACCGAGATGTTTCAACAGCTGGAGGCGTGCATGTCAGATCGTATTCCGCGGCAGATAGTAAATGAGTTTATATTTCCGGATGGCAGCAAAGGCTGGTTTGAGTTGAGCATTCAACCGGTATCTGAGGGAGTGATGGTCATTTCGTTTGATATAAGCGAGCTTAAGAATACCCAGGTCGAACTGCGGGAGAAGCTGGCCGAACGCACGGAAATGCTGGTACAGATTGAGCGTCAGAAGCAGCAGCTTGAGGAATTTTGTCATATCATTTCCCATAATCTGAGGGCCCCTCTTGCCAACTTACTGCTTCTGAGTGATATGGTTCAGAGCTCGTCGGATCTGGATGAAAAAATCGTATTGATTGAAAAGCAAAAGCCGGTAATAGACTTTCTGCATGATATTTTTGAAGAACTGGTTGATGCCACGCAGATCAAGCTTAACTACCAGATTAAACGGGAGCTTGTTGATCTTGAGCAATGTCTTTCAAAATCATTGAAATTATTGCAGGGAGAAATTCTTTCATCAAATGCGGAAATCCTTTTTGATTTTTCAGCCGTACCATCTGTGTACTTCTCACGAATCTACCTTGAAAGTATTGTTTTTAATCTGCTGAGCAATGCCTTGAAATACCGGTCTCCTGTACGTTGTCCCCGCATAGAGCTCCGGTCTTTTTATCACGATGGATGGGTTTGTGTCGAAATCACGGATAACGGGCTGGGTATTGATCTGAAGCGATATGGGGATAAATTATTTAAATTGAGAAAAACTTTTCATGAACATCCCAATGCCAAAGGTCTGGGATTGTTTATGAGCAAAACACAGATTGAAGCTCTGGGCGGAATGATCGAAGTGCAGAGCGAGCCCGGAAAAGGAAGTACATTTGTAGCAAGATTATATAAAAAGTAATACGATATGCCCAAAATCAATACGCTGTATCTGGTCGATGATGATGATATTTTTCAGTTCTTAACCAGGAGAATTATAGAGGAAACGAGGCTGGTCGGAGAAATTAAAGTGTTCTCAAACGGTTTAAGAGCGCTGGAATTTTTAAAATCGGTTCAGGATACTCCGGAAGCTCTGCCGGAAATTATTCTGCTGGATTTGTCCATGCCGGTTATGGATGGCTGGGATTTTCTGGAAGAGTACATAATGCTTCGGCCTTTTCTGGGGAAAAAAATCAATATCTATGTCGTCTCTTCGTCTATAACGCCTTCGGATATTCAGCGTGCCCAGTCCATAAGCGAGGTTACGGATTATATAATCAAGCCGGTTACAATAGAGAAGTTTGCCGAAATAGTCCGGAGTCTGGTTGCCTGAGGAGGCTAAAAGCTTTTATATTTGCAGGAATAATCAAAGCCCCGGAAAACAGGGGATAATCTTGGTATGAAAAAAATTAGTTGGCTTTTAGGAATATTATTTGTCGGGATAGCGGCTCAGGCACAGATTCGCCTGAATCAGCTTGGATTTTTGCCGGGTACATCCAAGCAGGCAGTTGTTCTTGCTTCTCTTGGTTCCGCCACGTTTGATATTATTGATGGCGGGGATAATATCGTTTTTACAGGAAATCTCGGGTCTGCTGCAACCTGGAGCTATAGCGGGGAGTCGGTGCGGATAGCTGATTTCTCTGATCTGAGAGAGCCGGGAATATACTATGTTCGGGTGGGATCTGTAAAATCCAATTCTTTTGAGATAGGGTATAGTGTGTATGAGGATGTTTTTAAAGCATCCTTAAAGTACTTTTATTTTAATAGAGCTTCCATTGATCTGGAACCGGAGTATGCAGGTATCTATGCCCGCAAAGGCGGACATCCGGACACGCTGATCTATCGCTATCCCGGCAGTATGAGAGTCAACCCTTCTCCTAAAGGCTGGTATGATGCAGGAGATTACAATAAATATGTAGTTAATTCCGGAATCAGTACCTATACCCTGATGTCACTTTATGAGCACTTTCCTGAATATATACAAACAGTCAATCTTACAATCCCGGAATCGGACAATTCCACTCCGGATCTGCTTGATGAGGTATTTTGGAATCTGAGCTGGATGCTGACGATGCAGGATCCGGCGGATGGTGGGGTATATCATAAGTTGTCTAATGAAAAGTTTGATGATTTCATCATGCCGGAAGAAGCTATAGAACCGAGATACATAGTTCAGAAATCAGCTGTGGCAACTCATCATTTTGTAGCTACGATGGCAGTTGCATCAAGAGTTTTTAAAAACTTTCAGGAAGATTATCCTAAGTACGATTCCATATTTCTTGCCGCTGCTGTGAAAGCATATAACAGTTTGTATTTCAGTTATAATGAGGATTTTTCTAATCCGGGAAACATGCAGACAGGCGTATATGGCTATTCTGAGGGGGCTAAAGGATGGGCGGAGATTGAAATGTACCTTTCCAGTGGGGGAGAACTCGGGAATCAGGAATTTGGAGTGGATAGTTTTCATTATCCCCTCTGGTATAAAGTCCATGGTTTACCATATATATCGCTGGCAGCTAATATAGACAAGTTGAATGCTATTGATAAAAGTAAAATACGGGATGCTTTTATAAGAACAGCTAACAGTTTTTTTTCATTTTATAACTCATCAGCATACAGAGTTATGATGGGGAGTAACTCTGATGATTTTAACTGGGGTAGTAATGGCAATGCGGCCAACCAATCCTATATTATGCTTATAGCGTTTAAGCTTACCGGTGATCTGAAATATCTGGAAGGGGCACTTGGCAATATAGACTATATACTAGGAAAAAACCCTCTGGGGTATTCCTATGTTACGGGATTTGGGCATACGTATCCTCTAAAACCTCATCACAGGATATCAGAAGCAGATGGTATAGATGAGCCTATACCAGGAGCTTTGGTAGGCGGCCCTCATAATGCATTCGCTATTTGTGAACCTCTTTTAGGTAATAAACCGGCTACTGGTTATGTCGATGATGTATGCAATTATATGGTTAATGAAGTTGCTATAAACTGGAATGCTCCATTTGCTTTTGTTGCAGGAGCTGTCAATGCTTTATATAACAGTTTTCCAGTGTTAACTTCTCATCCTCAGAATATTAGCTTTCAATCTTCCGGTCGGTATGTTATGTCATTAGCCGTACTAAATACAGATGAAGAATACATAGTTGACTGGTATAAGAATGGTATATTGTATGCAAGCAATGGTGGTTTTGAACTTATTTTTCAAGATCCTCGGCAAAAGGATGAGGGTATATATTATGCTGTAATAAGTAACCAATATGGATCGGCTATAACACGAAAGGCGTATTTTACTGCTGTAAGGTCAGAGAGTGAGTTTGTTAATCCACACGTAGTTCCGGGAATCATTGAGGCTGAAGATTACCATAGCTTTAGGCCTAAAATGGCGGATGGTAATTTGGGAGGAATGTATCGGGATGGTGAAGCTGATATTTATGTGACTGATGATATTTCCGGAATGTTTTATACACAGTTTGTGCTGGGAGATATAGCGACTTATACTATTCAGGTATATAAAAGCGGACAATATAAAACCCGAGTAAGAGCAAAGATGGCCGGATCGGGTGGGACGTTTTCTCTTGCGTTGAAAGGCCCTGGGATATATAATTTTGATTACTATATGGTCAATCCGTATGAGTTTAATCAATGGACGACTATGGAAGGAACTCAAACATGGAATCTGTCTCCTGGAAACTATACCTTGGAAATCAGTGGTGGCAGTGCATTAAATTATATAGAGCTATACGGTCTCTGGGAAGATTGTGCGGGAGTGATCGGTGGCTTGCATGAGCAGGATGAGTGTGGTGCATGCCTATTGCCGGATGATCCGGATTTTGATAATTGCCTGATAACTTCGATTCCGGAAGCAAAGGAAAGCAACGTGCGTATATACCCTGTTCCGGCCTCGGATATTCTGTATGTAGATAAGAATGGAGGTGAACGCTTTGAAATCTGGAACAGCATGGGCCAGAAAGTACTGCATAATACGCTGAATGCTGATCACCGCATTGATATTTCCGGATTGAGCTCTGGTAGCTACCGGATACGCCTGATCGGGCGTGACCAAGTAGAAGTGTTTCCGTTTATCAAAAAGTAGAAAATTATATAACATAATTTTAAGATCCGTAAGGCAATTATTAGTGTGGTTGTCTTATGGATGTATGCTTTCCGTTCTTTTGCCCAGCTTGCCGGCAATAACTCCGATGAGCAGTATCTGAATCGCATGGAAAAGCATCAATGGAAGCAGTATGATACCTGTTGCGGTCATATTGCCAAAGAGCACGGTGGAAAATACGGTGCCATGCACCAGCGATTTTTTAGTACCGCAAAACTGTGCAGTGATTTTATCCTCGGTATTGAAACGCAACAGGCCGGAGATGTATCCGATGAGACCGTATACCAGGAAAAACAGGGAGATTACTATTGCTACAATAATTAATAAATCTTCGAATCCTACCGTACTGAAAACCCTGTTCTCAAAAGATTCCGCAAAGCTTTTGTATATAATCAGCAGGATCACTGACTTGTCAAACGTACTTAGCGTTGAGCTGTATTTTTGTGCAAATGCTCCCCAATATTTCTGAAGTGCAAAACCAAGCGCAACCGGTACAATGATTTCAGTGACCAGCTTCAGGTAAATATGTCCGAAATCAAAATCACCAGCCTGTGAACCTGAAACAAATATGCCCATCCAGAGTGGCGTAACGAGTATGCCGATTATGCCGGAAAGACTGGCATTGAATATGGACGCCGGTATATTACCTTTTGCTATGGAAACCATGACCACGGAGGATGAAACAGTAGAAGGCAAAGCAGCCAGAAAGAATACTCCGAGCCAGAGCAGTTTTTGTTGTTCGGTCTGCATCCATGGATAGAAGCAGATTATAATCAGTGGAAATAGAATAAACGTACTGGTCTGAATAAGAAGATGCAGCTGCCAGTTACGCAGCCCGCTTTTTATTTTATCCGGGCTTAGCTTTAAACCATAAAAAAAGAATATCAGGGAGACTCCTATGCTACATATAATATCGATAGGAACAGGGCTGCCGGGGGCTGCTGCCTGAGGAAAGAAATAGGCTATAACTACTACGATGGCTATGGCCGGTACTATTTTATCAATTTTCATGTAAATACAGACAGGTTATCGGGACGGAAACAGAAATATACGGACTACTTTCCATAACATACGCATCAAGCTAAAATGATTGCCTCTGTCAGGAAGTACAGGAGGTAAAAGCGAAGTAGCTGTTTGCTTAATTGAAGTCAATCTCATTGAGGAACCGCACCTGAGTCTGATACAGCCATGCCGGGCTTATCCGCATACCAAAGTTTCTTGCCCGGATGAGCAGCGGGCTGTCCAGTTGTGCTATCCGGCCAATAAGCCTGGATTGCTTTATAACTTTTTGTGTCCTTTTGAGGCGTTTTTGTTCAAAATTTCTGAAGGCTGCCGGCACTTCCAGAGTTTTGTGCAGTTCTTCGGCAAGCAGCACGGCATCTTCAATGGCCTGACAGGCTCCCTGTCCCATATTGGGTGTGGTGGCGTGCGCCGCATCGCCAATCAGTAAAATATTGTGCGAGGTATAATTTTTCAATGGAACCAGGTCGTATATATCATTCCGGATCAGGTCCGATTCCCGGGTTTGGGCGATACTATTCGTGACCGGTGCATGATATCCGGAAAAATGCCTGAGAAGATCATTGATTGTATAGTGGCGATATGGGTTATACTCCGGAGTCGGGCTGTTGATACAGGCGAACCAGTAAAGACGGTTGCCGGTAAGCGGAAAAATACCGAATCTCCCTTTGCTTCCCCATGTTTCTGATGACAGGGGCGGTATTGCAGAAGAGGGGAGACTTACCACAGCCCGCCAGCAGGTATATCCGGCAAATCGTATGCCTGAGTCCGGAAAGAGCTGCTTTCTGACAGGAGAATGAATCCCTTCCGCGGCAATCAGATATCGGGCTTTATGGGTGCTGCCATCTTCAAATTCAATAAGAACATCATGATAGCTTTGTCTGATATTTTTCAGCCGTTTGCCGGTATGCAGATTTTCCGGTTTTAATCTGGACACAAGGACATTATGTAAATCGGCTCTGTGCAGGGTTATATTGTTCAGACGCTGGTTATTCCGGTCTGGCAGAACCTCGTTACGGCTCAGGCAATTGCCCTGTTCGTCCAGTATGGCAAATCGAGTCAAAGGAAAGCCAATTTCACGAATGCTGTCCAGCATATTTATATGCTCGAGTGCAAGCAGGGCATTGGGCGCCAGTCCGATACCTGCACCGACTGCCGAAAATTGAGGAGCTGCCTCAAAAACAGGGACGGTAATGCCTTTGCCTGCCAGAGCAATAGCTGTAGTAAGGCCACAAATACCTCCGCCGATGATTGCCAGTTCACTCTCTGTATGTTGCATGGTTTGTCTCTGGTCTGTTATGATTGTCAGGAATCAGATATTTATTTAATATACCTGTTCGTCGGGTAATTAACGATGGCTCTGAGCATATTTTTACTATAAAAACCCTTTCAATAAGGATTTCTGGATGCAAATAGTTTCCTGCGTTTTTCTATTGTGTTTAAAAACAGGATGTTTATCCGGTATTCCGGTTTTATACAGATCAGGTTTTAGAGAAGGCTGATAGTGTATGGATGCAGCATTCCTGATAATTAAAGAAGTCAGGGATGTTTTTTTGATCGTCAGCTTAGTATTTTTTGTAATGTGCTTGTTACTGATAATAGGAGTTTGTGCTACTATAAATTACAATAAAGAAATACTTCCATAACTTCCAGGTTATATACACAGGAGATATTTGCATCGAACAAAAACCATATTGTCGATGAAAAACAATTATCTCTTGACTGCCTTTATCTGGATGCTGGCCGGTGGCATGGCCTCGGCACAGGAACTGGTACATTACTGGAATTTTAATAAGTCCGGAAACGCAGAAGAACTTCTGAGCGCGACTTATAGCTCGGTACAGGGAGCTTTGCTGGTCCATGGGGTTGGCGGAACCTCTTCAGTAGAAAGTACCGGCAATACCGGCCAGGATTTCGGAACGCTCAATGCCCGTATGGGAGAAGAAGCGGAAACGCATCTTCGGTTCAATAATCCGGTAGGCGCATCTCTTACCTTTCACCTGCCGCTAACAGGATACAAGAATCCTGTAATTACTTATGTAACCAGACGCTCCGCTCAATCTGCAAGAGCGCAGCTTATTTATTATAGCCTTGATGGTGTTACCTACAACCGTTTTGACAGTCTGGTTATCACGGAGCAGCCAACACTGCAAACGCTTGATTTTTCAGGTATTGCAGCGACGGAAAATAATCCTGATTTCAGTATTCGTATCGAATTTGTACAGGTAGCAGGCAATGGCGGAGGTAACAATCGCTTTGATAATTTTGCAGTAGATGCAGTATCGCTTTCCGGTGATGTCAATCCGCCGGTTGCAACCTTTGCACCGGGAGCCAATGCGTTGAATATTCCTGTAGACGCGACTCTGAAAGTGTCTTTTAATGAAGCAATCCGGTTATCCGGTGCTGTAGATGCCACAAATGAGACCATCGCCGCTGCTTTTGAATTGAGAAAGGACAATGCAGCCGGAGAAGAAGTGGCTTTTGAGGCAACGATCACCGGACAGGAAGTATTGATTCAACCGGCAAGTGATCTTGCATACGGACAAGTATATTATCTGGGAGTTAAAGCAGGAATGATCGAGGATGTGTCCGGAAACAAGCTGGAAGAAGCGACAGGCATACGTTTTACTACGGTTGCCGTACAGACGGTATTTCAGCCCGGAGACCTGCTTATTGTTGCCTATCGGATGAATAATTCCGACAGAGAAGATGAGTTTGCTTTTATAAGCCTCACAGATATTCTGCCAGGTACCATGATTACATTTACCGATGCCAAATACACCAATGCTGGTACGCAATGTCCCGGCGGACTAGTCTGGACAGCTCCGCAGGAAGGAGTTAAAGCCGGAGAAGTCGTTGTACTGGTTAATGATGGACCTTCTGTATCGGTCGGGACACTTTCCGGCTCCGCGTTTGGACTGAGCTCAGGCGGAGATCAGATCATGGTATATACAGGCTCTGTTGACAATCCGACATACATTACGGCTTTGAGTGCCAATGCCTGGGTGGAAGACAAGCCTTCCTGTTCAGGCGGCAGTACGTCCCGTTTGCCTGAAGCGCTTGAGGAAGGGCTGAGCGCCATTAGCCTGAGCGCTGCTCCCGGTAATACCAGCGGGTTGTCTGTCAACGCGTACTATGCCGGTCCTCAAAACAGCGAGAATATAGAAGAATTACGTACAGCGATTCTGAATCCTGCCAACTGGATTGCACAGGCTGCCGGTTCAGAAGCTCAGCAGTGGCCGATGTATGCATTCCTAAAAGATGCACCTGTTGTTCTGAAGGCAGAGATTGTAGACGCGTTTACGATCAGAGTGGTATTTGACAGAACGCTGGATAACACTTCTGCCACGGATATTACCAACTTTACCAATATAGAAGGGCTTGAGTCAGTGAGCCGTAAAGGTAATGGCACTGCGGATACGCTTTTGCTTCAGTATTCCGGAGCTTTTGCTTCCGGAACAAATTATACACTTCGTATAGAGGGTGTTAAAGATGCTTCCGGCAATGCGATGGAAGAAGCATATGCCTATAGCTTTACCTACAATACTGCTATCGCGTTTGAAAAAGCATTTTATGTAGTGAATGAGGGAGAAGCCTCTGCTACAATACTTTTGAAAATAGCCAATCCTTCTGTAGTGTCTTTTGACCTGGTGCTTAAAGAAAACTGGGGAACTGCTTCTGCGAATGATTTCAGCTTCCAGAACAGAACTATTGAGCTGGACGGACGCAGCGGGACGATAATCGAGGTGCAGGTTCCTGTCTCTGATGATGCAGAACCGGAAAATGATGAGTACTTTGTTCTGGCTATCGAAAATACATCCGGACTAACAGTGACAGGAGCTGACTTTGTTACGGTATATATTCGTGACAATGATCGTAAAGCTCCCGAAGCGACGGAAGAGCTGAGCATGAATCTGGTGACCAGCTTTGACCCTTCCGAGACCGGAAGCACGACAGAGGCTATCGCTTATGATGCGCAAACGAAACGTATCTTTGCGACCAGCGCGATCCAGAATCGTTTTGATATCATAGACTTTTCTGTACCGGCAAGTCCCGTTACCATCAAATCTGTAGATATGAGCTCTTATGGAGGAGGTATTACAGGTATTGCGGTTAAGGACGGAATGGTTGCCGTAGGCGCTCCGGCACACGTGGAAACAGACAATGGCTCGGTTGTATTCTTTGATACGGAAGGAACATATGTAACTCATGTAACGGTCGGTGCTCTGCCTGATATGGTATGTTTTACTCCGGATGGAACGAAAGTGCTTACTGCCAACGAGGGCCAGCCTAACAGCAACTATACAATAGATCCGGAAGGTTCCGTAAGCGTGATTGATGTTTCCGGCGGCCTTGGCTCTATTGAGCAGAACAAGGTGACGCAGTTGTCTTTTGAGGTATTCAATGCGGAAGAAGAGTCTCTTGTTAATCAGGGAGTCCGTAAAACCAAAGCAAGCTCAACCCTGGCGCAGGATCTGGAGCCTGAATACATAACAGTAGCTGCTGATTCGAAAAAAGCCTGGGTGACATTACAGGAAAATAATGCCATCGCAGAGATTGATCTGGAAAGTCTGGAAATAACATCTGTATGGCCTCTTGGAACCAAGGATTACAACCTGTATGGCAATGCGGCAGATATGAGCAACAACTCCGGAGAAATTCTGATTGCCAACTGGCCAGTAAAAGGGTTTTACATTCCTGATGCTATTGCTTCCTTTTCGATAGCCGGTACTACGTATCTGGTGACGGCCAACGAAGGTGATGAGAAAGAGTACGGCGGGCTTAATGAGCGGACTACGGTGGCTAATGTACAGCTTGACCCTGAGCGTTTCCCCAATGCGGCAATGTTGCAGCAGTCTCATGCGATCGGCAATTTCCGGATTACCAATCTGCATGGTGATACAGACGGCGATGGTGATTATGACGAGCTGTATGCGGTAGGAACCCGTTCATTCTCTATTTTCAATGCTGAAACGGGTGAGCTGGTGTATGACAGTGGGGATGATTTTGATTATATCGTTGCACAAGACCCGGTATTCGGAAGTATTTTCAACTCTGATCATGAGGCCAACAGGCTGAAAGGGAGAAGTCATACAAAGGGTTGTGAGCCGGAAGCAGTTACGGTGGCCGAAATAAATGGTAATGTATATGCTTTCATCGGGCTGGAGCGTATGGGGGGAGTGATGGCATATAATGTCACCGATCCAGCCAGGCCATATTTTGTAGATTATAAAAACAACCGCAGTGTCACGGCTTATGCAGGAGATCATGGTCCGGAGTATGTGGTTTATGTCAGCCCCGAAGACAGTCCGGATGGTCGCCACTATCTGTTGGTATCCAATGAGATCAGTGGAACGATTACGGTGTTTGAGCTGAACGGTGATGTAGTGACCTCGATGGCTGCCGGTACTGATGTGAAAGCTTCTTCATTCGTTGTTTATCCCAATCCGGCCAAGGGTATCCTGTATCTCAGTGAAGCAAGCTCCGTTGAGATCGAAAGCCTGAGCGGACAGCAGGTATTTAAAGCGGCTAATGTACATACAGTGGAGCTCGGCAACTTTGCCAAGGGTATGTATATCCTAAAGACTGCGACGGGAGAAACCCGAAAGTTTATCGTAGAGTAGTTATGTTTTGAGTGTTATAATGAGGGAGTTTCCGAAAGGGGGCTCCCTTTTTATTTAATATCTTTTCGGAATGGTACGATCATGGGGGTGGTGGAAATTTGTGAGATCAGATAACAAAAATATAACATTGAAAAAAGCTTCCCCAACCAGAAAGCTCTTTTCAGTTCCGGGCTTTTTTTAGTATCTTAAAGGTTGTCTCATCAAATAGCAGACTTTCATGCTCCGACTTCAGCACGTTCATCATATCGCGATTATCTGCAGTGATTATCAGCGTTCAAAATACTTCTATACCCAATTGCTTGGTCTGGAAATTATCAGAGAAGTATATCGTAGTCAGCGGCGTTCATTCAAGCTGGATCTGGCGCTGAACGGACAATATATTCTGGAATTGTTTTCTTTTCCTGATCCGCCGGGTCGTCCTTCCGGACCGGAGGCATGCGGGCTGCGTCATCTCGCTTTTGCGGTAGCGGATCTGGACAAGGCGGTAGCTGCTCTCAATAGTCGTGGGGTAGAAACAGAGCCGGTGCGGACAGATGAATATACCGGACGGCGCTTTACTTTTTTCGCAGACCCGGACGGCCTTCCTTTGGAACTGTATGAATCCCTGCGCCTCGAAGGAGTATCTCCATCGCTATGATAAAATACTCGTAGTGGAATAGAAATAGTCTGCCAGAAGGATATTGTTTTGCCAGGCGGCATTTTTCAGAGTGACGCAGGTTCCGATAATATTGTTGGTAATTGGGATTGTTGCTTGAGTTTATTGAGCTTATGTTTTTAATGATATTGTTGGAAATGATACTAGTCGGCTCCTACTCCCGGATTCCTGCCAAAAATGAGCGGCGTAATAATATTGTGACAGATCAGTATATTACTTCTATATAACCGTTGTAAAGTGTTGATTTTACAACATTCGATCAGAAAACAACCGGAAAGGGTTGGGGCAATTTGATTTGTGCTGGTAATAAGTTATGCTGCCAGCTTCTACTCCTGAAAGTACGGGATCTGAAGAATTTTCGTTTTGGGAGACGCCTTATGGTAAAAAAAATAGCCGTAATACGTGTGGGTAAATCCTCTTTGTAGGGATTAAAGCCAGTTCTTATAAGCACTAGTTTTTTAGATATTATAACGTTCTCGTTATAATTGGTTCCTGATCCGTGGTAGTGTCAGACCAATCACCATAGAAGCTGGAAACGGATCTTGTCTGTGCCGGAGAAGTCGTATTGGAGAAAAAACAGATACTATGTCGGCTTTTATACCGCCTGTGGCAGAAAAAATCGTGAAGGGGAAGAAAAACAGGTGGCTTTCCGGGCCACCTGTTCTGGTCCTGGTAGTATGTTTACTGCTTAATAAACTTCAGTGTTTTTGCTTCTCCGTTTGCAGAGCGGATAGTGGCAAAGTAAATGCCTGGTTGCAGGTCAGCTACCGAAATACGGGCAGAAGTTTCTGTCAACCTTGTATCTAATACTGTCTGATTTCCGATGGTTGCGATGCTAATCTCCGAACCGGCCGGGATGTTTTCAAAGGAGATGATATCAGTTGCCGGATTGGGAAACAGGCTGAGTGAGGTGAAGGCTACAGAAGACGGCTGACCTGTGATCATGTCGATTGAAATAAAGTCGGAGAATTCTTGTTTGGTTCTGGTTACAGGACTTCCCGGTGAGATGTACTCGCTAAGCGTTTCGATCTTTTCGTCGTTGTCGTTATAGGTATTGGTCAGGATATAGGCATAAACGACGCTCCATTCACCGGAATCATAATTCTCATTTTTAGTCCCTGCGTATTCTTCTCTGCTATCTTTGTATTCTGTATTTCTGTCACTATACACCCATTCACCCTCTTCAAAAGATTCAGTAATGGTGACGACACTGCCATCTTCCTCTATGGTGCTGGTACTTCTGTATGTGCCTGTCCATTCGCCTTCCTGATAGATTTCCTCAAGATACACAGTGGTGATTCCGTTAATGACCACTGACATACGTCCGGATACTTCTGTCCCTTCGTAATATTCCGTATAGTAAAGAGATTCAAAATCCCAGTCTTCGCCTGTACCGCTAAAATGCCTCCATAGAATATCCGTATATTCATAGGTTTTTATCCATTCATCACCATCGTATTCGTATTCGATAAGGGTGTTTGGAGCCTGTTCGTTGCCTGAGTAACCCAATACGAATCTCCAGTTTGCTACCCAGTCTTCTTCATCAGGGTCATAGCTCAGTTCGACCTCCTCGATAAGACGATTCTGGATATCATACGTATATTGGGTTTTATAACCCCATTGAATTTCCCATTGGCTGTTTTGCCAGGTATAGGAAATGAGCTCCAGTATATTGCCCTGAATATCGTATGAGGTAGTTTCTTTTTGAGAGTTGATCCATTGTGTACCATGATAGTACTGATACATATGCTCGGTTCGTTGGTTCCGGGAATTATAGGAATATAGGACTGCGCGAATACTGTCTCCGGCAGAGCTGAGTTCAAGCTCTTTGAGAATATTGCCCCGCTGGTCATATGTGAACTTGGTATAGCCGGTTTCAATCCAGGTTTCCTCTGTGTTATCCCAGTAATAATTTTGGGCTTCCTGAGGAAGTTTTTTAACAGCAGTTGTTCTAAGTCTGCTGGTTTTATCGGGGGAGGGCTTTAGTTTTTCCAAGCCTTTACCCGACTGTTGTGCATGAGTAATACCGGTACCGATAAGTAGCGATAAAGCGAATAAAGCTGCGTAGATTTTTTTCATCAGATTGATCGTTTTGAGTATGAAAATAACGTAATGTTTAACGGAGGGTATCACTGTTTGTATAATACCGAACTGAGCCGGTGTCCCCGTACTGTTGAAAATACAATCTTTTTCATATGAATGAGAGTATGGTTGCAATAAACAGACACGTTTGCTAATTGCTGAGTTGGCGGATGCTCTGACAATGACAGTGCTAAATTATAGTGTGTTGCCAGGGAATGCAATACTGGGAAACCAGTATTTTGTGTATTAAATAATACCTTTTTTGATACAATTTGCGACTAGCTCAACCGTGTTTTTTGCATCGGTTTTGGCGAGAATATTCCTTCTGTGAGTTTCGATTGTACTAATGGATAAAAAAAGACTATTGGCAATTTCATCCGTGTTTTTTCCTGACGCTAGTTGCCGGATTATTTCGATTTCTCTTTTAGTGAAAGGACAGGTAGCGGTATTTTTTAAATCGAAAGGCGTGTAATAATCCAGGACATATTCCTTAAAAACGTCTATTTCAAGAAATGAGGGCTTGTCCCCTAAACCGATAAAGGATAATTTGTGATTGTTTTGACTGGTAATGTGTGTGATGTCGGTGTGTGAGCCGAAGACTTTGAGCAATGCCCCGTCTTCAGTTGTTTTCATAGTGATTGTTTGCAGGAGGAATAAGCGATATCCTTTGTCACGTGTTTTTTCCCGCAGACAGTAGGTGATTTTGTATTGGGTCATATCGTCGGGCGCGATCTTGTTTTTTAGAAAGTACGCAACGATATCTTCGCATTTCATCGCAAAATGAAGATCGTCCGGATGAACTAGCTCAATCAGTTTTTGCAGGGAAAAATCTTGCGGCTCTACTCCCAGCAGGTCTTTTACCGATTCACTTACGACATCGAATGTAAGGGTAGGTGAGTTGATAACATAGTAATAATATTGACCCGGACAGAAAAGATCGGCGATATATCTGGCCAAGTCGTATTCCCATACGCGTTGAGGCAGTTTGCCCAGGTAGTTGTCGTGTGATTTCCAAATGTCGAAGATGATTCCGGCGTTATCCATTATTCAGAAATTTTCAGATATGACTTAGGATTTGCGTTTCATGGATCGGTTTCAGTGATAAAGTATGGTTTCAACTCTGGTAAGATAGAAAAATTAAAGTGTATACACGAATGTTTTGGGGAAAGATGATTGAAAACAGGCCGTGTCTATTAATGGGATGAGAGTAATATGCGCTTACCTGGTGGTCATTTTTCTATGATTGGGTATTATCGAAAATCGATAAGAGACGATTAATTGTCTTGTGTTATTCTGGCTCAATCATCAGTCGCAGATACCGGTTACGGCCGGCAATGATAAAACGACAGATATAAATCCCCGTTGTCAGATGGTTGACAGATATTCTGGTGCCGTTGTCAGAAGCAGACTGACTGAGAAACAATTTGCCGCTCACATCATAAATCATTACCGTATCCCACACGAAACTGGCTTCGATATAATCGGAAGAGGGGTTGGGGTAGATAAGATGCTTTTCAGAAAGGGAATCGCTGATAACAGGGGGAGAAGGCGGCTGATCATTCGTACACTGACCGGCAAGGAGGCTTTCGCTTTGGAAGCGGATCTCTGAAAGCAGACTAAAAAGACCATTGCCAGGACACTCAGTATAGCCGCTGCGGCATCCCTCTCTATGTCCGGCTACATGCGCCAGCAGGCGATCCGGCTCACCGGAAGGGCCGACAGGGTGCAGACTGCTACCTTTTATGCTAATATTGTCTTTTGAGCTCTTCCAGGCTATTAATCGCTCCAGAGACCGGAGCGCTGCCGGAGTAGGCTTTTCGCTTACGTAGTTACCCAGCAGGCAAATACCCATGGTATTGTTGTTTTTTCCGCACATATGCGCCCCCACCGTATAGTCAGGATCAAACAGTCCTTTGCTGTCCCGTCCCTGAAATATGGTGCCATCTCTTCCGATCAGATAGTTATAGCCCATATCGCTCCAGCCATTGATCTGGGTATGCTGCACGTATATAGAGCGAACTGTCTGATAAGCATCCGGATCCTGATTGCCGGTAGCAGCATGGTGGACGATAATATGCGTGGTTTGTGTTTTTGAGGGGGTATACGAAGGTGCAGACAGTCCGGCTCTCCATACAGAGGGAGGCACTATTTCCGGAAGACAGTCTTCTGTAGCTGCTGTGTGCCGGGTGATCCGCAGATGTGCGGGCAATGGTGCTATGGAGAAAAAGTAGAATACCACATTGCCACGGTATGAGCCGGAGTAAAAGGAAAGTTTTTTGCTGCCGGGAGAAAATACCACAGGTGCAGAGGCATCGGCATGAGGATCCTGATATATTAAAAAAGCAGCATTGTGATCTGTTTTTAGTAGCTGATCGGACAGTGCATCGCTGAGCAACTGTACGGAAACACCGGAACAGGTGTCGATCGAAAAATCATACCAGGTTCCCGGAGTAACTGTAATCAATGTGTCTCTGACAGACCGGGCCTGAAGGGCAGCTATGCTGAGCAGATAAAGAAAGACAGCAAGAATTCGCATGATAATCTCTTAAATATAAAAAGAACCGCTGAAGATTACAATGCCGGGAGAAGTATGGCTTTTATAACCCGGGCCTTCGAATTGTGGCATATAAATCACAGATATAATATATTTTTACAGATATTTGATATTTCGAATAATCCGATATCAAATAAATCTGAATATCTACTATATCTGTATTATGAAAACAGCATCGATTTATTCCTTACTTCTGTCAGCCTGTATCGCTATACTGGGTAGCTGTGGTAAGAAAGAGGAAGAGCCGGAACCGGATCTGTTTACTGTCAAGGTTGAGAGCTTTCTGCTGACTGACAGTGACTGGCAATGGTATGCGCTATATGGATTTAATGATGGATCGTCGATGATTGCTTCTTATTATACACTGTACAATGATCGCGTACTTCCGGCGCTTACTCAGAAGGTGCTTGATGAAGGGGGCGTACTGGCCTATTTTACTCCGGTTTCTTCGGATACCGCAACCTGGATACCTCTGGATGCCCGATTATACAGTATGAAGGGTTATTATATAAATTATGCGCATCAGATCTCTCCCGGAAAAGTCCGTTTACATTATTTCTGGACGGATGGGGCCAGTCAGGCGCCGGCCGGTAACCAGCTCAGGGATTTTTATATGCCTAACCTCCGGTTTAAAATTGTGCTGATCAACCGGCCGATAAACATCCGGGTAACTGAAAACTCTCGGCCTTCCATGGATGAGCTGAAAGCGATGAGCTATGAAGAGGTGGCCCGGATATTAAATCTTGAATAAGCAGGTTTCGAAAAAACAGAAACGGTATTTCGAAAAAAAACACTCTGATAAGGCATGCGGAATTTTTACATAGCCTGAGACCGGAAAAATTGGAATAGGAAGGGTGAAAGAAAAGAGAACATGCAGCTTTCAAAAGCTGCATGTTCTGATGTTGGTGTTTACTGCTTGATAAACTTCAGTGTTTTTGCTTCTCCGTTTGCGGAGCGGATAGTGGCAAAGTAAATGCCTGGTTGCAGGTCAGCTACCGAAATACGGGCAGAAGTTTCTGTCAACCTTGTATCTAATACTGTCTGATTTCCGATGGTTGCGATGCTAATCTCCGAACCGGCCGGGATGTTTTCAAAGGAGATGATATCAGTTGCCGGATTGGGAAACAGGCTGAGTGAGGTGAAGGCTACAGAAGACGGCTGACCTGTGATCATGTCGATTGAAATAAAGTCGGAAAACTCCTGTTTGGTTTTGGTTACAGGACTTCCCGGTGAAATATATTCACTAACCGTTTCAACCTTTTCGTCATTATCGTTATAAGTATTGGTCAGGATGTTGGCATAAGTGATGCTCCATTCGCCGGAATCATAATCCTCATCCTTATTCCCGGCGTACTCTCCCCGGCTATCTCTATATTCGGTACTTCTGTCACTATACAGCCATTGACCCTCTTCAAAATATTCATTGATGGTGACAGTACTGCCATCTTCTTCTATGGTGCTGGTACTTCTGTATGTACCTGTCCATTCTCCTTCCTGATATATTTCCTCGAGATACACAGTAGTAGTTCCATCAATAGTTGCAGACATACGCCCGGCTATTTCTGCCCCTTCGTAATATTCGGTATAGTAAAGAGACTCAAAATCCCAGCCTTCGCCGGTACCGGTAAAACTTCTCCACACAATATTTGTATATTCATAGGTTTTTATCCATTCGTCACCATCGTATTCGTATTCGGTAAGGGTGCGTGGCTCTTGCTCATTGCCTGAGTATCCTAATACAAATTTCCAGCCTGCAATCCAGTCTTCTTCATCTTTGTCGTAGCTCAGTTCGATCTCCTCGATAAGGCGATTCTGGATATCATAAGAGTATTGGGTTTTATATCCCCACTGGATTTTCCATTGATTGCTTTGCCAGGTATAGGAAATAGTTTCCAGCAGATTGCCTTGAGTATCGTAGGAGGTCGTCTCTTTCTGGGAGTTGACCCACTCAGTACCCTGATAGTACTGTTCAATATATTCGATACGTTCACCACGGGAATTATAAGAATATAAGACTATGCGGGAACTGTCTCCGGCAGTGCCAAGTGTCAGTTCGCTGAGAACATTTCCCCGCTGATCATAGGTAAACTCCGTATAGCCAGTTTCCATCCAGGTTTCATCTGTGTCGATCCAATAAAAGTTTTGAACTTTCTGTGGCAGTTTTTTAGCGGCAGCTGTCCTTAATTGGCTGCTTTTATTGCGGGAGGACTTTCCAACCAGTTTATCCAGCCCTTTTCGAGGTTGTTGTCCGGCATGGGCATTGCCGGCACCGGTCAGCAGGGATAATGCGAATAATGTTATGTAGATTTTTTTCATCAGATTGGTGGTTATTGATAATAAGATAAAATAAAAGAATGCTTTTGTGTAATGTTTTATACCAGTCTTAGAGATATTAGCTGATGATATATGTTGAATATATATCGGTGTGTCTTGCGAATATATGTATAAATAATGAAAAATGATATTCTTGATGGAGATTTTGCCTGTGCTTACAATGAAGCTATGCAGATAAAAGGGGAACGCAACAATAACCCGTTTTCTCACCAGGGGAGGCTATGGTTAACAATTATTTAGATTTATTAAAACTGTATGTCTGGTCCTTTTTAGTATTGAAGGCTTATGTATATAGCTGCTCAATAAAGACGGACCTAAATGATATATGTCACGAAAAGAAATGTGTAAAATCATTTTTGTATTAATCGGATGTTTCGTTTTTTGTATATAGGCAAAGAAACTCCGATTATGTCAGCAACCACCGAATATCAGCTCAGACCTGTAAAAGAATTGTACGATCAGATTCACGGGCTGGTCAAAAGCAGATTATGGCTGCAGGTAATAATCGGGATGCTTCTTGGTGTAATTCTGGGGGGATACTTAAGCACCAATCCTTCATGGATAGCAGAAGAGTCGGTTGAAACCCTGACCAACTGGATCGCTCTTCCGGGCAGCCTGTTTATCCGCATTGTTCAGATGATCATGATCCCTTTGATGTTCAGTTCCATTATTCAGGGTATTGCCGGCGGGCAAAACAAGGAGTATTTGCTTACTGCCGGACCCAGAGTAATCGGATACTTTTTAATGACCTCGGTCATAACACTGATTCTGGCGGTATCAGTCGCGTTTTTACTCAAACCCGGAAATTATATTGAAGAGGGAAACAGTCTGGCCAGCGAGATGCTGAATCTGGGAAGCATGCCGGAAAAGCCTGAATTTGGTTTAAAGCAGCTGCCTACGATACTGACCAACCTGCTCCCGGAAAATCCGCTTGCGTCAATGGCTTCGGGTGAAATGCTCAGCATAGTCATATTTGCGCTTATTGTGGGAGTCGCTCTTGTCAATGTAAGTGAGCAGACGGCAACACCTGTACTGCAGCTGATGTTTTCAGTGCAGGAGATAACCATGACAGTTACCCGCTGGGCTATGAAGCTGGCTCCTGTTGCCGTTTTCGGGTTGCTTTGTCAGGTTACCTCCAAGGTTGGTCTGGAAACGATTATTGGATTATCCATGTTTGTTATTACTGTCCTGTCGGGCCTTTTGATGGTAATAATTTTTTATAATATTCTCCTGGTTTTTGTGGCGCGGGTCAATCTTAGGAAATTTTATTCGGCTTCCAGAGACCTGTTACTGCTTGCTTTCTCGATGTCCAGCTCAGCAGCTGTAATGCCTCTTACGCTTAAGACAGCCGAGGAAAAGCTGAAAATAAGCCCTACAGTCAGCCGGTTTATTATTCCGGTCGGCACTTCCCTCAACATGGATGGTACAGCCGTTTTTCAGGCTATTGCTACTATTTTTCTGGCTCAGGTATATGGACTGAATCTGGATCTTATGAGTATTGTGCTGGTTATTGTTACTACGATTGCAGCTTCTATAGGGACTCCTTCAGCTCCGGGCGCCGGAGTGATTGTGCTGGGTTCGGTCCTTGGAAGCATCGGGATTCCGGTTACAGCGATAGCCCTGATTATTGGTGTTGATCGTTTATTGGGGATGTTCAGAACGTCTGTAAACGTTGTCGGAGATCTGGTTGCCTGTATGATTTTTGATAAATATTACAGAAGGGAAAGCGAAAGTGTTGAGCTAAAGCCCCAGATAGCAGAGAAGGAAGTCGCCTGATCCGATCATCATATATGTTATGAGTTAGTTAAGTTAACTCATAACTCATAACTCATAACTCATAACTCATAACTCATAACATACAACTCTTACCAGACATAGCTTGGTCTTCCGATGCTTTTATTGTTGATCATACGAAAGCCAACCATGATTTCATGGGAAACCAGTCGAACATAGTTGTTGCGCTGTGATACTGAAAGATCGTACGAATAGCCGAAGTCAAGCTTATTGGCATAGGAGAAGCCGGCAAGAAATACAAGTGCCTCGGCTGCTCTGTAGGAAACTCCGGCCCATAGCAGATCCATATAGTTTATTTTACCGGTAAAATCGGCAGACAATTTTGTACCCGGATAGTATCGTACAAGCGTAGAAGGGATAAAGGCAAATTCACTATTCAGACGAACACGATAACCCCCTGTCAGGAAATAATGAGGTTCCAGCTGGGCCGTGGCCGAGACGTACTGTTGTGCCCTGTTTCTGAGAGAAACATTGGAATACAGAATCTGATTGGCCGAGATACCGGCATAAAATTTTTCAGAATAAAGCATAAAGCCAACCATGGCATCAGGAAATAACCCGTAGAGATTGCCCTGATTACCAATGGCAATATCATCAGGATTTTCCAGCTTGACCCTGCTTATATCCATTTTGTATTGTTTGAGTCCGACAAATGTGCCCAAAGAGGCATACATTTTATTCGTAATCGGTACATGATAGGCATAGTTGCCATAGAATCCCATATTGGTAAACGGCCCGATCTGGTCACCGAGAATCTGAAGACCTACTCCATGGTGAGGACGTACCTTATAGCTTTGTGGCAGATTGGGGTAGGCTGGCTTGGAATATCGGAAAACTCGTGCAATACCCGATGGTTCCATATCACTGCCATGACCTTCGCGATTGACGATATCTTTATCTTCCCGGTTCAGTACTTTTTTACCCAACTGACTATTGGCTGTAATAAACAGGGTTTGGGGGGAGCCCTCCAGGCCCACCCACTGACTCCGGTAGCCGGCTTTTACTTCCATGAAGTTTTCTGCGCCTCCGATGGCCGGATTGATTAGGTATGCATTCCAGATATACTGAGAGTACATGGGTATTTGCTGACTAAATCCTAAAACCGGAAGTAGCAGGCCAACAATGAAAAATACTATTCTCTTCATATTCAATTATCTCACAATACTTACTGAGCCAGAAAGAGACTCTGAGTCAGGAGTTAGTTTTAGTACATAAAAATACGTTCCGGTTGGTAACTCTTTGCCACTGGCAGTACCATTCCATGGCTTGACTCCATTGGTCTGCCTGTACAGCAGCATGCCCCAGCGATTGTATATTTCAAGTGAAGCATCGGGATACAGCTCAATAGAACGTATTGACCAGGTGTCATTAGTTCCATCGTTGTTTGGTGTAAAGGTATTCGGGATATAGAGCTCGTATTCTTCAACTACTTCCACGAGTACGCTGTCGTATTTGGAGCAGCCGTATTCATTGGTGATTTTTACATAATATGTAGTAGTATATTCCGGATTGACCACCGGATTGGCAATGGATGAATCTGAGAGCGTAATATCCCAGTTCCACTCATAAAGAATACCTCCGCTTGCAGCCAGGGCCACGGATTTTCCTTTACCCAGCTCAATGTCATCCCCTGCCGATGCCGAGGGTGCCGGCAGCATGGTATAGCTGCTGGAGGGCGAATAAACCGGAGCACAGGCTCCGTTCTGTACATATGCTCTGTACAGGTATTCTCCCTGTGTATGAATCGGATAGATACTGTCTGTGTGCGCAGATTCCGGTACTACAGACCATTCGGTTGCTTCTGGAGTCTTCATTTCCCAGTGCACTATGATTGCCTGGCCATGTCCGCGCAGTATGATTTCAGACAGATCACCTTCCGGACAGGTTGTCTGGGCATCCGAAACAAGTGGTGTGATCAGCTCAGATACTACCAGTTTTCCAGTGGATGTATCGGCAGGAGCACAGGCACCTGTAACTACTACTGAGTATATATTGCCATCCAGATCCGGAGTGAATGGATTAATTACCAGTTCCCGGCCGGTGCTTCCGCTATAGATACCGCCGTTGGAGATGGCTGTACCATTGACAAGCCACTGATAAGTCAGGGCATTTTCAGCCTGCACGCCAAAGCGGACGGAAAACTCGGTAATACAGAATTGCAGCTCTTCCGCAAGCTCTTCAGTAATAGTTGCCGGATAACCAAGATCCGTATGATCTACTACAGCTTCTTCCTCAAGAATGGTTTCACAGAAATACGGAGCCGGACCTTTAATCTTTATTTTGTAAGAGCCTGACCTCAGGCTGTAGAAGGTATGTGGAGTAACGTCATCATATTCCGGGCTGAACTCAGACCAGGATTCTCCGTCAGATATCGCAAAACTATATCTCCTGCTGCCGCCATCACCTAGTACCATGACCTCGCCATTATTGTTGTCTAAGCAGCCTTCAGCAGGCTTGGTGACTATATAGGCAAATGGAACAGATGGCTTTTGAAAATTCACCGTATTCAGAATTTCAGAGCATCCTGTAGCATTGGCATCACGCATTCTGACAATATAGTTGCCGCTGCTTAATCCGGAGAAAGTCAGATCTGAAATCCAGTTCTGCCCATCGATGGAGAACTCATAAGCTCCGCTTCCGCCAGCTGCATCTTCTATCAGGATAGTATGGCTGTCTGTACAATAATTGGGATCCTCGAGAACAGTAGCTGATAGCATTTCTGTTTCTTCTACTTCTACTTTGCCCAGGGGCTTGCTGCAATGTGTTGCGTCGGAGTTACGGATATACAGATTGTATTCGTTGGCGTATAGATCGGTGAAAACCGGTGATGTCTGCCAGGTAAAACCATTCGTGCTGAATTCGTAATTGGCGGTTTCGCCGCCTCTCGGATTGAGTACTTCGAAGGATGCATCACTGCCACCGAAACAAGAAGCTCCGATGATCTGTACTCCGTCTGTATGAAGCTCATAATCGTTGATGATTGCTTCCCCGATTTCTACTATACAGGCAGGTGCGCTGGCATCTCTGATAAACACAGTATACGTACCTGCATCAAGATCCGATACAGCCTGCGTGCTTATCCATGTCTGCTGATTGTCAAAAGAATATTCATAATTGCCGCTTCCGCCCTCTACTTCGCTCAGGATAATATTGCCTCTCAATGTTCCCGTACAATTTACATCAGTACTGGTAAGTATAGCAGAAATAGGAGCAGGGCTGGTGATGGTAACTGATCCGGCATTGTACAGGCAGGTGTTGTCAGCCTGATCACGTACAACTACAGAATATGTTCCGCCGGACAAACCACTGACAGGAGATATATCTGTCCAGCTGCTGCCGTCAACAGAATATTCATACAGGCCACTTCCGCCCATAGTCGAGATGGTAATGAAGCCATTATTTTCATTAGCACAGTCGATGTTTGTGCCGGTTATGGTCGCACTGATCGGATCAGGCTCTGCAATGGTTACCGTAGTCAGTGTTTCCATGCACAGCGGATCGTTGACATCTCTGATACGTGCGGTATAAGATCCGGAAGCAAGGCCGGTAAATTCAGGATTTGCCTGCCAGCTGCTACCGTCAACAGAGTATTCATACAGACCGCTTCCTCCGGAAGGTGTATCAAAGCGGATACTGCCATCATTCCGGCCGGAGCAGAGAATGTTCACAGAATTGATAGTTGCACTCAGGGTGTTATTACGGATAATATCAAATTCAAATGATTTATTGCATGAAGGGCTTGCTTCATCACGTACCAGTATGGTGTATGTGCCGATACCAAGGTTTTCAAAGTTGCCTGAAAGATTCCATGAACTTCCGTTATCAATAGAATACTCATATGTTCTGCTGTCAGTGCTTTCTTTGGTAAGAGCGATGACTCCGGAGTATTCGCCATGGCAGCTGATGTGAGTCAGATCGGCTGTTACGGAGAGATCCTGAGGTTCTGTTAATGTTACAGACTGGGCAGAGCTGGTACATGATGTATTGCTACCTTCGCGTACGAGTACAGAGTAGATGCCGGCCGGTAGTCCGGATAGTATATTGGAGCTGCTCCAGCTTGCACCGTTGTCAGCGCTATACTCAAACGGACCGGTACCGCCGGAAACAAGAACAGTGATTCCTCCGTTGTCAGCGCCCAGACAATCTGGATCATCGGATGATGTTGTAAAAGTGAGCGGATCCGGCTGATTGATAATTATGTCGGGAATAGTTATGGTACAATTGTGATCATTGGCATCACGAACGATGATCTGATAGGTATCAGCTCCCAGATTTTCAATAAGCGTTTCAGTGAACCAGCTTGTTCCGTCCAGGGAATATTCATAATCACCGCTTCCGCCGGTTGCATTTACAGTGATAGAGCCATCTGCTTCATTTGCACAGCTTGCATCGGTGTGAGTTGCGCCTGCTGTCAGAGCATCCGGTTCGGTTAAAGTGACTGTTCCCAATGTTACGGAGCATCCCTGAGCATCCGAAATAACCAGCGTATACACACCTGGAGCCAGGTCGGAATATAACAGATCGGTTGCTGAGGTCGTATTGCCGTCAATTGATGTATACAGTATGCCGGTACCACCGGACAGATTTTCAAATGAAACAGAACCGTTGTTCTGGTTGTTACATGTGATGTGGTTCAGGGTATAATCTGCTGTCAGAGCATCCGGCTGTGTAACTTCAGCGCTGAAGTCCCGCTGACATGTTGGAACATCCCTGTCACGTACGCTTACCTGATAGGTATCTGAAGTCAGGTTGTCAAATACATTATTGACACTCCACGTAGCTCCATTGTCAATGGAATATTCAAAGATTCTGCTATCAACAGTTGTCAGGTCAAGCGTAATGCTTCCGTCCGAGCCACCGTAGCAGGTTACATCAGCAACAACAGTATTGCCGGCGATGTCGGCAGGCTGATCAATATCAACGGTTGTGCTATTGGACAGACAGCTGATTTCAGAAGCTTCTCTTGCCAGAACGGTATAGGAGCCAGCCGATAGATTTTCAATCATTGCGTCAGTAATCCATGTTTGTCCGTTGTCAATGGAATATTCAAATGGTCCCGTACCACCGGATACAGAAATAGCCAGATCGCCGTCACTCGCGCCAAAGCAGCTGGCTGGGCTGGTAACAGCAGCGATCGTAATTGCTGCCGGCTGATCGACTGTCGCGGCATACAGAGGAGAAAGACAGGTATGGTCCTGCATATCCCGGATCAGCACCTGATACGTTTGGGCGGCCAGATCTGCAAAAGCCGGATCGGATGTCCAGGTGGTGCCGTTATCAGCAGAATATTCATAGTTGCCGCTGCCACCGCTTGCAATAATTACAATTTGTCCGTCCGCTATGTCATAACAGGTGGTATTGGCGGGCGTCACTATGGCTGTAATCGGATCAGCATTTTTTATAACAATACTTTCCGGAGAAGTAGTGCATGCAGCCAGCGCGTCTTTAAGAATAACGGTATAGGTGCCGGGTGCCAGATTGTAAAAGCTGCTGTCATCGGACCACGTTGTACCATTATCAATGGATACTTCGTAATCACCGCTTCCGCCAGACAGATCCCGAAGAATAATGCTGCCGTTGTCAGTGCCCGAGCAGGTGATGTCGGAAGAGGTGATTGTCGCATTGAGCGGCGCAGGCTGGTAGACCGAAACACTTACTGTTTTGGTACAGGTACTTACTGCCACATCCTGAATAAGTACGGAATATGTGCCAGCATGAAGATTCTCAAAAACACCGTCTGGTTGCCAGTTGCTTCCTCCGTCAATGGAAAATAAGAAGGATCTTGTATCAGCCGGATCAGTTTCTACGGTGATCTTGCCGGTGCTTTCACTGTTGCAGAGGATGTCTTCTGTTGCAACGGTATACACGATATCAGCCGGCTCTTCAACCACCACCGTGGCAGGATCCGATATACAGGCTGGCTGATTAATTTCCCTCGCCAGAATCACGTAGGTCCCGGCCGGTATAGTATTCAGATCGGTGTCGGTGGTCCAGCCGGATCCGTTAACGGAGTACTCAAATGGTCCGGTGCCGCCGGAAACAGTGAAATTGACAGAACCTGTTGAAGCATCATAGCAATCTGCGTCTGTTTTGCTCGTGTTAAGAACAATTTGAGCAGGCTGGTTGATAATTGTAGCTCCCAGAGATCTCAAACATCCGGGATTAGCCATGTCTCTTACCTGCAAATTGTAAGTATCGGCTATCAGGTTGTCGAATGTATTGAAGGAAGACCATGTCACTCCGTTGTCGATGCTGTATTGATATATGCCGCTTCCATTCAGCGCATGTATAGTGATGCTACCGTTTGAGCCGTCAAAACAGGTTACAGGTTCTGTTGAAGCTGTTGCTGTAAGCTCGGCTGGTTCTGTTATTTCAATGGCTTCAAGAATCGTTTTACAAAGATCATTGCCGGCATGACGTATTTGCGGAATATAAGTCCCCTGGCCAAGATTATTGAATTCGGGGCTGCTTTGCCATGTTACACCATTGTCTATGGAGAACTCATAATGAATGGTAGTAGAAGGCAGGTTGGTAAATTTGATGCGGCCGTTGGCAGCGCCGAAACAGGATATGGTATCAAAATCAATTTGAGCGTCTGGTCGGGGAGGTTCTGCAAAAGATACGCTCTCAATGGTCAGCATACAGGTCGGATAGTCCTTGTCACGAACCAGCGCTGTATAGGTAGCCGGAGGGAGGTTTGTATACTCTGTCTGTTCTGCCCAGCTTGCCCCGTTATCTACGGAAAACTCATAGGAGCCCCAGCCGCCGTACACATTTATAAAGCGGATAGCCCCGTTGTCTGCTTCAAAGCACGTAATGGTATCTTTGTCAATTCCTGCGCTCAGCGGAGCAGGTTCTGTCAGTATTACATCCGGCACATCCAGTCTGCAGCCAGGCGCTATAGCGTCACGTACGACAAGAATATATGTATCCGGTGACAGGTTTGTGAATACAGAGTCATCGCTCCAGGTATTACCTGCATCGATAGAGAATTCATAATTGCCGGATCCGCCAAGGACTCCGCTAAACTGAATGCTTCCGTCATTGGCTCCGGAGCAGCTGCTGTTAGCTGACAATACGGTTGTTACGGACAATTTGTCCGGTTGTGTGATCGGATAGGAATCCTGGACTTTGAGTGAGCAGGAGAGGGTTGTTGCATCCCGTATCCACAGATGATAGGTACCGGGAGCAAGGTTGGGATATGTTCTGGAATTGCCGACATCGTTAGGCGACTGCCAGCTTTGCCCGTTGTCTCTTGAATACTGATAAGTGCCGCTTCCGCCGCTTGGATTGGCAAAAGTAATGCTGCCGTCGGTATTCCCGAAGCAAAGCACATCCTGCTTGCTGATCTGTACATCGAGCCGGGCAGGCTGTGTAATTTGCAGAGCTGTATCAAGACTGGCTTCACAATGATTGTCTTTTACCATGACATTATATTTGCCGGCAGGCAGATCGCTAAACTGACCGTTGGTCTGCCACTGCTGGCCGCCATCTATGGAATAGGAGTAGGAACCGCTTCCGCCGCTTGGGTTGGTAAATTCGATATATCCTGTAGCATCGCCAAAGCAGTTTACGTTGGTATTGGAGATAATAGCCTGCATTTTGGGTGGCTGCCCGATTGCAAAAGCAGGATGTATCTGACGTCTGCAGGCAGGGTAGTCTGTATCTCTTATCCATAAGGCATGATTGCCCGCTGCCACTGCATCAAACAGAGGAGCAGACTGCCATGTTGTACCGTCGTTGACACTGAATTCGTAAGAGCCGAAACCGCCGCTTATTCCGGAAAATGTAATGGTACCGGTAGAGGCTCCGAAACAATCGGCATCGGTGCCTGATGCGCTGGCCGCCAGCTGATCCGGCTGAGTAAGTGTAATCGGTGCGCTAAGTGTTTTGCGGCAGGTTGAGGTGATAGCATCCCTTATCAGTACTGTATACGTCGGACCGCTTGTAAGGCCTGTAAAGTTTCTTGAAGGTGACCAGGTATTCCCATTGTCAATGCTGAACATATAATTGCTGCTGGAAGGTCTGCCGGTCGGATTAAGGATGTTGATATAACCGGTTGCGGTATTATAGCAGGTAACATCGCCGTACTCGACATCAGCGTCCAGATCATTGGGTTCGGTAATGATCAGCGCATTGTCTATTTCTTCAATACAGGTCGGATAATCTGCGTCGGCAAGTAAAACCTGATAGCTGTCGGCTTTCAGGCCGGTAAATAGTGAATTGGTCTGCCAGGTAGCGCCGTTATCTATGGAGTATAGGTAATTGCCGCTTCCCCCGGATTCTGATACAAACTCAATTTCTCCTTCCTCGAGTCCGAAGCAGCTGTTGACTTTTGATGATAAGGCCGCGCTCAGCTGTTGTTTCTGGTCAATGAAAACGCCTGGTAGTTCTCTGTAGCAGGAAGGAACATTCGCATCGCGGATAAATACTCTGTAGTTTTGAGAAGGCAGATTGTTGAAGACCGGGGTGGAATGCCAGGATGCTCTGTTATTTATCGAATACTCATAATCTCCTGAGCCGCCGGAAGGGCCTGAAAATGTAATAGTCCCTTCAGCTTCTCCGTAACAATCAATGACATCCGTGTGGGTTACAGAGGCGTTTAGCTGATCGGGTTCGCCGACTTCCAGATTGCTGTTAAGCACAAGGATACAATTATTTATTGCATTATCTCTTACCTGAACATTATACGAGCCTTTGGCGACATTGGAATAGGTATACGTGATGTTGCCGGGACCCTGCCATGATGCTCCTCCGTCTATGGAATACTGAAAAGCGTTTGTTCCGCCGGATGAATGGATGGTAATCGTTCCGCTGCTGGTGCCATAGCAGGTAGCATCCTGATGGGAGGCTGTGGCTGATAATATAGCAGGCGCTGTAATGGTTACCGCTGCAAATGTTTTTTCGCAATGCGGATGCTCCGCATCTCTCAGTACCGGAGTGTAGTTGCCTGCATGCTCAATTGATATGCTTGCTGCTGATTGCCAGGTGGCACCGCCATCGACAGAAAATTCATAGTTTCCGCTTCCGCCCTGTAAGGTTGTAAAATCGATTTTTCCCTGATGATTGGGGGTGCAATTTATGTTTTCGGATGAAATGGAGGCATCAAGAGGAAGGTATGAGCTGATGAGTATACTCCCAAGGTGCTGAGTACAGGCAGCATCGTCTTTATCCCGCATCCATACTTCGTAAGTGCCCGGCAGCAAGCCTGTAAAAGCAGGGGAATCCTGCCAGCTGTTTCCATCGACTGAAAACTGAAAATCATCAGCTCCGGTCGGGCTGCTTATATTGATCCGGCCATCGTTACCACTGCAGCTGGTGTTTTCCTTTTCAACAGTGCCGCTCAGAGTGCATTGTACTTTTACAATGCTTTGATCTCCCGGCACCGGCGCCGGGCTGGCTTCTCCGATAATGAGTGCACCGGACAGAGTGATTACCGGCAGCAAAAGTCTTAGGAATGTTTTTTTCATATTGCTTTATGAATGAAAAGGGATAAAACCGCCTGCTTTAATTCCCCATTTCTATAAATATAACTTTTTAAAGTTTGCTTATGATTACGCAATTTTTAGAGATGTGTTTACTCTACGTTTCTTTTGTCATCGGGTAAACACCACTTTTCTGATAATTATACGGGTATACGAATTTAATATTCAAGGGCGAAAATAATAAATTAAAGTAATAAGACCACTTAATAATTGTACAATTAAAAAAATGGTACTTATTTTAAGCTCAAATTCTTCATACGCTTATATTGGCTCTTTTTATGTTTAGAAAGATTTTCTTGTTAGCGGTCATTTGTATGACCAGCGCAGTGCAGGCCCAGGAACTTCCAAAGCCGGCAAGGAAACAGTTTAATACGGGTCTGGATCTTTTTGTGAAGGAACGGTATCCGGAAGCATTAAACGAATTTTTGAAAGCAGGGGTTTCCAATTATCCCGATCTGAATTATTATATCGGAGTAACTTATCTGAATCTCAGAAACCCAGATAAAGCCATTGAGTATTTGACCCACGCCAAACTTTTCAGAATTGATATACCCGAAGTTGATTATTATCTGGGGAGGGCTTTTCATCTGAAGCATGATTTTGAAAAAGCGCTTACATTTTTTCAGGAGTATAAGGACCGGCTGAATGAAGGACAGCGTGTAAAGAAAGCGGAAGCGGATGTATATATTACGTATTGCCGGAACGGAATGAGACTAATGGAAAATCCTGTGGAGATAGAAATCAATCCGCTGAGTGAAAACGTCAATACGGAATATCCGGAATACAATCCGGTCATATCTGCTGATGAGACGTTTATAGCGTTCACATCCAGACGGCCGGATACCAGAGGAAAAAAGCTGGACCCTCGTGATTTGCTATATTATGAAGATATATATGTATCGGAAAAGGACAGTCTGGGAAACTGGTCAGCTCCGTTAAGTATCGGTAATAAAATCAACTCTGAGAATCATGATGCCTGTATCGGTCTTTCTGCAGATGGTCAGCAGATGCTTATATATAATGCTTCATCTCACGGCGGAGATATCTATATCAGTACGCTGGACGGTAAGGAATGGTCCAGTCCCAAAGATCTTGGTAAAAATGTAAATTCCCCGAACTGGGAATCAAGCGCGAGCCTTTCATCAAATAATAATGTACTGTTCTTTTCCAGCAACCGCAAAGGCGGAATGGGCGGGACGGATATCTATATGTCCAAAAGGGGAGATGACGGAGTTTTCGGCCCTGCAATTCTTCTGGGGCCGCAGGTAAATACACCCGGCGATGAGATTGCACCTTTTATTCATGCAGATGGTCAGACCTTATACTTTAGTTCCAGGGGGCACCGCTCGATGGGTGGCTTTGATATATTTTCCGTACAGATTAATTTGGAGAACGGAGAAATTCTGTCGGATGCGGAAAATATCGGTTTCCCGGTAAATACGGCAGATGATGATTTCAACTTTGCATGGTCCCCGGACAACAGCAGGGCTTATTTTTCCTCCATACGTCCGGGTGGAAAAGGCGATAAGGATATTTATATGCTTGAGCGGGAAGTGAAGCGTTCATCTTTGGTGGTATGGAAGGGAAGTGTGCATGATTGTGCGACCAAACAGACAGTCGCGGCTACCATTACCGTATCGGATAATGCCACCAAAGCAGTAATCGGAGTATACTCTCCCAATAAGACTACCGGAAAATACACAATCATTTTGCCTGCCGGACGTAATTACAACATCGCGGTAGAGGCTCCGATGTATGTTTTCTATTCCAAAAATATTGACATACCGGAGCTGGATTCTTATTTAGAAATAGAGGAAGAAATCTGCCTGGAAGCCGTCAATCAGGGAGCTTCCATTACCTTGCGTAATATCTTCTTTGATTTTGACAAGGCGACTTTGCGCAGAGAGTCAGAAATTGAGCTGGAGCGTCTGCACAAGTTTCTGACAGATTATCCCAAGATTCGTCTGGAAATCGCCGGACATACCGATTCCGATGGTGATGATGCGTACAACGACAAGTTATCTGCCAGACGCGCTGACGCCGTGTTTTATTATCTGACAGAAAAAGGTATCAAGGCGGATCGACTGGTCACTAAGGGATATGGAGAAAGTCAGCCAATCGCTACCAACGAAACGGAAGAAGGGCGGCAACTGAACCGCCGGACGACGGTGACGGTGTTGAAGTAGTTAAAATGCTTTTTATTATATTAAAGATAGATTGTTAGTGCGTTTCATATTATCATTATTTCTTTTTTTGTTTTCTCTGATATCATCCGGACAGAGTTGGGTGAGCTGTGAGAGTGAGTATATGCCAATAGCATTAAGAGATAATCAGGGAGGAGTGTTTGTTCATAAAGGGGTATACTCGTATGATTATGATAGCTTTATCTATGATCTTTGGTATTATGATCGCTTTGGAAACAGCAGCAAGGTTAATCTTGGAATCTGGTTATCTGAGGTATTTGTAAATAAGCATGGTAAGTTTACTCGCATACCATTTGGTTTTAATAGGTTGGGGGAATCAGGATTCTATAGAATACAGTATAATACAGTGGAGTTATATGATGAAAATGTTCAAGTAACAGATACATTAACATTTGCTTTTGATATAAATGGAGTTGGAGAGACCCCGGAGGGTTACTGGATAGTCGGAAGTTTGAATAACGAAAAGGTTTTAGCGCTAACGGATAATAAAGGTTTAATATTGAAAGAAAAGAGCTTTGCATGGAATACTTTTTATGAGTACGATAATGATCAAATTCCTTATGCTTTACCAGATGGAGGTTTGATTATAAATGATAACAGCAAAAGGAAAATGTTCCGGTTGGATAGTAATCTCGAAATTGTGTGGGAGAAGGGCAAGGGGTATGTCAGACAGGATAATCTGTTTATAAAGACAGCCCAAAATAAACTAAGTCAGTATGATCTGAATGGAAACTTTGTCAGAGATTACAAATGGGAATATACTTATGGAGATATTGAATATTTGGATTATATACCGGAGGAGCGTACACTTATTGCTGTTTGCTCAACTGCTTATAACTTTCCTGTTACCAGTCATTGTGTTATTCGGTTGCAGGAGGGAATACCAATCGGCTACGGAACCATTTCCGGGAAGGTCTTTGATGATGTAGATGAGAATTGCCTGCAGGATGAGGGAGAAGCTGGTATTGCCGGAGTACTGCTGAAGAAAGCACCATTGACTCAGTATGCATTTACCGATGCAAATGGAAACTACTCTTTCCGGGTCGATTCCGGAGTATCGTATTCTATACAGCCTATATCGGGCTTATCCCGATGGCAATCCCTGGATTGCTATAAAGAGCGGAGTGCCGGAATTAATCGGGTGAAACCGGATAGCAGCGGGCTGGATTTTGCGGTTCGCACTATTAAATGTCCGGAGTTGAGGATTCGCACCGGATACCCGACATACAATCGGTGTTTCCCCGGTTATCATTCCTTTACCATTATCAATACAGGTACTGCTCCGGCTTATGATGTAACAGCAACTTTTGAATTCCCCAACGATATAATCATTAAATCTGTTAGTCATCCCTATACTATTGATGAAAGGAAGTATGCTATTAATCTCTCTACCTTGCAAAGCGGGGAGGAGATAGAGGTTGTTTTTCAGGATTCAATTGATTGCAGGGCCTTTACTGGTTATGTAGCAGGAACCATTTCAGTTGTAAGCAGCAGCGTTTGTAACAAGAAGGGAGATGTTGATGTCAGGGCTGGTTTTGGTGGTTTTATACGAGGTAGTTATGATCCTAATGATAAATCCGTTTTTCCATCCAGAATCAATTATGATGATTATCAGTCAGGAGAGCGGCTGGTGAATTTCCATATCAATTTTCAGAATACGGGTGACGGACCGGCTTATAAGGTAGTCGTAGTAGATACACTGCCTGTGGGAACCGATGTAGAAGGTATCAGTAATATGTCTGCTTCGCATCCTTATTCCGTACAGGTGATTCAAACCGATCCTGTGGTTATTGCCTGGTCTTTTGTTAATATCAATTTGCCTGGTCAGGAAGAAAACGAGCCTGAAAGTCACGGATACATAAGCTTTACTCTTCCTGTCGAAGAGGGCTTGCCTGATTATACCGTTCTCGAAAACAGGGCGGCAATCTATTTTGATTATAATGCCCCGATTATTACGAATACGGCAACGATTACCATATCCAGTGAGGTAGAAACAGATTCAGGTATTATCACTGATGTCAACGAAGTGAATATGGGTAGCGCTTTTAAAGTATATCCGAATCCGGTTTCGGAAAAGCTGTATCTGGAATTGTCAGATCCTGTTCAACTGCCTGCAACATTGAAAATAGTCAATACTGCCGGACAGGAAGTAAGACAGTATTCAATCAACTCTGCCAATACCGTCATCGACAGACTGGATCTGCCTTTCGGTTTGTATCACTATATGCTGATAACAAACAGTACCAGTCACCAGGGAAATTTGCTGGTACGATAACAAAATTTCGGGAGTGGATGAAATTATATGGTTTCATCCACTCTTTTTTCAATATCGAGCCGGTAATATCCCAGTACAGATACAGGTTGCTCAAGTCCGATTACCAGAATAACCGGTACATCGCTGGTATTGGAAGCCAGCAGGATATACTCATGAGACTGGTCGGGAGTACGCCCTATGGTATCGATCCGTTTCTCTTTCAGCACGCGTTTGGGAACCACCTTTAGCCTGACAAGTTCTGCCACATAAGGCCATATATCCAGCGAGGGCTTGTCTGCTTTTTCCATTTCCGCGTATCCACCGGTGGTCTGCCGGTATTGCTCTGTAGTCAGCTCTTTTACCATACAATATACCTGTTTTGACTGGCGGGACTGTTTTATCGCAGTTCCTTTTGCCAGAAGCCCAGTGTTGATTTGGGTGAACGTCCAAGGAAGGATGCGGCCGTGCCCGGATCTGCTACGTTGTCAGTAAACAGCATTTGATATTGGTCCAGGGTAATAATATCCGGCAGGAGATTGCCCGCGACCCCTGCGATACGGTCGGAAAGAGAGCGTTTAACAGGGAAAACCTTGATTTTTTTGTTGGCAATATACAGCAGGTCTCCATAGGTCAGAATTTCGGGCCCGGTAAGGTTAAGCACGGATTCAGAATCCCGGTTCTGGCATATTTTCCATAGTATTTTGACCAGATCTTCAATCAGGATAGGTTGCACTTTATGGTATACAAAGCCTTCGGGCACATACAGACGGTTAAAAAGCAGCCTGGATATGCGTCCCGCAGTCCGGATTTTTCTGGCCAGCATAGTGCCCGGGGTACAGACTATGGAAGACCGGACGACCGTAGTATCCGGATGAGAAAGCAGATATTCATCTGCCTGGGCCCGGCTTCGCAGAAAATCCACGGGGCTGAAAGCGTCAGCTCCCAGTACCGAGAGCTGAATAATACGGGGATTACCGATGCGGGACCGGTTTTTGACAATCTGTTCGGTAATGCCCAGATGTACACGTTCGAAGCGATTGTCCGGTTCTTCCTGTATAGCGCCAATGCAGTTGATCAGTATATCATAGTTTTGTTCCGGAAACATCCAGTTTTCACTAAAGGGATTGAACTGGATCAGGCCAAATCGTCCGCTGCGGCTTGTGCCGTGAACGAGCTCTGTCTTTAGTTTGAGGTAATTGTACAATGAGCTGCCCAGCTGCCCGCTGGCGCCTAGTATCAGAATTTTCATAGTTGTATCTTTTGCCGGTAACCAACTCGCTTTATATCTATAACAGGATTCGAACAAAATGGTCTGTAAAAGATACCTTTTAAGTATATGTTTGTTTAAATGTTATAAAAGACAACTGTTCTATACACCGACATAAAAATCTCCGGTTGATAATTGGTATGCATGGAACATGCCCGGAGTATTATAGGGCATTGCGATGTGCCCATTTTTGTCGATAGCGATCAGTCCGCCGCGGCCACCAGCTTTGGACAGAATATGCTGAATCAGGTGGTTTGCCGCATCGGATAGGGAGTCATTGAGTAGTTCAATCCTTGAAGCAACAGAGTGAGCAACGACATGCCTGATAAAAAATTCACCATGTCCGGTGCATGAAACAGCACAGCTCTGATTGTTTGCATAGGTTCCCGCGCCGATCAGGGGGCTGTCGCCGACTCGTCCGGGGAGCTTATTATTCATGCCACCGGTAGAGGTAGCTGCGGCCAGGTCGCCGTTCCGGTCAAGAGCGACAGCGCCGACAGTCCCGAATTTACGATCGTGATCGAGACTGATCGAACCGTCTCCTTTCAATTGTTCCAGACGGCCGGGAAGTATAAAGTAGGCTTCCGGTTCAATTTCGACTCCCATTGTCCGGGCATAATCTTCCGCCTGTCGGCCGATAAGGAGCACATGAGGAGATTCCCGCATCAGGGTCATGGCAAGCTGCACCGGATTTTTGATAATGGAAACTCCGGCAACTGCTCCGGCTGCGAGTGTAGAGCCATCCATAATAGCTGCATCCATTTCTACTTTACCATTCCGGTTGAGAACGGAGCCTTTGCCGGCATTGAATAGCGGACAGTCTTCGAGAAACATGACTGCAGCAGCGACTGTCTCGGATGCCGTACCTCCTGCCATGAGAATTTTATAACCTGTATCGAGCGCCTGTTTCAGCGCCTCCATATAGGCGTTGTATTCTTCAGCACTCAATGCTGACCGGGTAAGATTGCCAGCACCGCCATGCAGGACCATTCCAAAACGAGACATATTTTTATTGGTTTTCAGGTCTAGTAACGAAGCTGCGTGGTCAATGGTTAGTATTTCTGATACAAAAAAAGCTCCGTACGGAGCTTTGTAAAGAAACAAAAGAATGCTCTTAGTTGGCCGGTTGGGCTACCGGACTTACCTTGGGCCGTATAACCACCTTGGGTTTGGTCTCTCCGTTTTCGTTACCGTTATTTTTTAAATCCTTGTTTCTGGAAGAAGATGAAATGTTTTTATCTTTTTTCTTCTTTTTTCCCGATTTGTTATATCGCTTGTTCCACCAGATCAGCGTACCTGTAACCGGAAGACTGGCTCCGATCAGGCTGGCAAGAAATGCAAGTACCTTGCCCGGGAAGCCAAGGATGCTGCCAACGTGAATATCGTAATTCATCCGGCGAAGCTTGTCTCCGAAATCAGCCTGAGCAAAATCCGCTTCATACAACGGGTTCATATTGAGCGAAGCCAGGGTGTGCTGATCAAAGGTATATCGCTTGTTGTTATAAAACTGACCGGCTGTCGGATAAATAGTAAGACCGATCGTAGACTTCGGCTTTGATGTATCCGGAAAAGAAAAAAAGAATCCCTCGGCTTTGGGATGTTTACTGATCGTGCTGAACCAGACGTTATCGACGGCCTCTTCCAGCGTATAGAACTTGTTGGCCTGAGTAGAATCTGACTCTGCTCTTTTCCAGTCGGGAAGCGATTTGCCGCCTGAAGTAACCCAGTACAGACCTTCACTATACCATTTGATGCCCCAGACCATACCTGTCAACGCAATGGCCAGCAGAAACAGCAGCGCATAGAAACCGAAGACATTATGGAGATCGACATTCAGACGCTTGAAAGAAGCGCCCCACTTTATTTTAAAACTCTTATCAACGGTGCTTTTACTCCACTTTTTCGGATACCACCAGATCAGTCCGGTAATAAGTATAAATACAAAAGTCAATGTGGCGTAGTTGACTATAGGACGCCCGATTTCGTGTGGCAGCCATAAGAACCGATGACCGTTCAGTATCCAGCGGAAGAAAGAAACTTCATCTTTTTTGCGTTCTTTAACGCTGATTATTTCACCGGTATATGGATGTATATTGAGCGTTGTATTGCCGCGTCTGCCTTGCCCCAGATTTAGCTCAATAACTTTGCCCTGCTGGTAGAAAGCACCGCTCACAGGTTTTTCCGGATAGTTCTCTCTGGCAATGGCAATCAGCTGCGAAGGAATTAATATAGCCTTATCTTCTTTTTTTACGTTGGATTCCGGTTCAAGCAGACTGGTGATTTCCTCATTGAAGACCCAGATACAGCCGGTGATGCAGACAATAAACACAATAATACCTGATATCAGCCCAAGCCAAAGATGAAGCCAGTTATTTACTTTTCTGAATGTTGACATAAATAATGAAAGTAATGATGCAAGATTTTACCGGTTGCGCCGATATTGAGAAGTAATCATGTGCCAGGCATTGCCGTGACAAATTAGAAAACCCATCACTTAAAATTAAGTGATAGGTTTGTTTTTAAAAAGATTTAAACTAAATAAAGTGTGTATTAGTTTGTAACTTTTACGATTGAGGTGATTCTTCCGCCCTGAACTTCCATTCCTTTAGTAGCAGAAGCACTGTTTGCATCGAGTGTATAAATCCAGCTGCCGTCAGGAGCGTTGATACCAACAAAGAGTTTGCTTTTATTGTCGCTGACAGTATTGTTGTTATATGGTGTTGAAATGGAGTTGATCTCGGCAGGAAGCCCGGTTATCCATGTAAAGGATTTGCTATAAAGATCTGCAATGGCAAGTTTCGGATTGCCGGAAAGCTCATTAGCGTTACCATACATGTTTAACAATATTTTTCCGTTGCCGATATACGTCTGCTGACGGATATGATGTCCTCCTGAAGCAGTTTGTACATCAAAGTAGTAATCATCAAACTCTGTAGTGTTTGCTTTTATTCTTACAAAAGCAGACTTGGTTGTTGATTTGTGAACAGTTGCTTCTGTTGCAGCAGCGGGAGAAAATGCGTATACATCTCCGTTTTCATCAACAGCTAGACCATCATTGAAGTACGCACCAAAGTAGCTAGTGCGATCATCCTTGATTACTTTCTCAAGCTCAAGACTTGGATAAGAGAACACGGCAATATAAGAGCTGTCATGAAATGCAGTTCCGAAAACATCGTTACAACATCCTTTTATGCTCATGTACGGAGCGAATACTTTGTTGCCTACCTGCTTGGCCCAGGTAAAGTGTGCTCGTTCTCCGTTTCCGGCTAACTCTACGATATTGATCGGTTTTGTATCTACAATCTGAGACAGATTGGCATCAATACGATACATAAATGCAGTCTGGTTGTCTCCAGATCTTGGAACTTTAATTGTCAGGATATCATCTCCGACAGGAGCAAATACCTGTACAGTTTCAGCAATGAAGTCAGAAATCTTTATAAGCTTACCTTCTTTATTAAATCTGTAGGTTGTTACTGCCCCGGGATTACCCTGACCGTATAGCAGACTGAAGAACTTACCTTTGTTTACAGTATAGTAACGGTATGTTCCATCCTGTTCTACACCGTTTCCTTGGGTACTGATAGTTCCTTGAGAAGGATCATCTGCTGTGAGAAGGTAATCGGCAACACCAGTAGACGCAGTAGGAGTTACTGTGATGATATATTTTGTTCCTTTGTAGATATCGGTTGTATCTTGCTGAATTTCTTCCAGCTCTTCCAAACCATCATCTTTCTTTTTACAGGCAGTAAACAAAAGGCCCATGCATATTGCTGCTGCAAAGAATTTGTAAAGTTTAAACATAGTTTTAATTAATTAGAGATATGAACAATTTATTAGCGTTTATTTTTTGCTGACAAAGTACCGCAGCTTGATATAGAAGGCACGGCCGGGTTTCTGCAGACGGAAATTGTCGTACAGTTTATTATCCAGTAGGTTTCGGCACTCAAGCGCTATATTGTATTTGCCGTCGGCCAGCGAATAGACAATGTTGAGATCATGGTTAAATTGGGAAGGGATATCAAGTTTGGAGTCTTTGGCACCCTTGCCTGGCCAGTATAGGTAAAATCCCTTGACATATAATAGGTTATATCCCATGGAGAGAGTATTTCTCTTCTTCTTTCCAAGATCCCTTATAAAGACGGATGCGTCTGCATTGCCAAACAGAAAAGGAGAATTTGGCATGCGATTTTTGTACGCATCACTGATCTTTAGTTCGCCAGGTTCGTATTTTGTGTAGTTTCGATGGTTTTGGTAAGTAATATTGAAGCCCGATATAAAAAACTTCTTATAAGAGTATCGGATTTCTCCCTCGACCAACTGGTTTTTTACCATTTCCCTATTTTCCATTATGTACCGGTTCTGGTTAGGAGCCAGAATAGGACGAAGGAAGTCCTTAACTTTTCTGTACATGGCTGTTCCATCAATGCTGATTTTGTGCATTGAGTTGATCTGGAAGGAATAGCTGATGCCGAGGTTGAAATTATTGCTTGTTTCTGGTCTTAGTGTTACATTTCCTTCAAGATCTACCTGATCACCAAATAGCTCCTCATTTTCAGGAAGTCTGTAGGTTTTTTCAAACGAACCTTTCAATTGCATATTTTTGAGCAGGAAATAGGTGGAAGCAAAACCGTATCCTATAGGCTTTTGTATGTTTCGCCTGACTCTGTAATGTTGCTCAGCTCCCCAGCCAGAGTTTAAAGTATATGCTTCGCTGTATTTGGTCTGCTGATGATAGTATTTGGCAAATAATGTTGAGTTCCATCGCTCATTGTGGTCATATTTATACCCGACTCCCAGGATATTTTTAGTATTATAGCGTGGCTGCTCATAGTTTTTATTCTCAGGAACTAGCTCATCACTTCCTACACGATTAAAGGTGTTGTAAGTATTGCTTACTGTTATGGTGTTGCGGGGGGAAATCCGATAGTTCAGAATAGCTACGCCCAGCCCTGTATTGTTTCTGAATTTGTACATAGTCCGGTTACGCTCTGCTCCTTTAATTCCCATCAGTTCAAAATCGTTGTTATATTGCCCGAGCCAGTTATAGCGGCGATTGACAGTATCAACAACCTGGTTGTATCCCAGGTTGTAATTGGCTGAAACGGTAAGGTCTAAGCCCTTTAGCAAGAGATTCTTTTTGACATACCGGAAAGTTGGCATAATGGTATTACCCTGCTGAAATGGGGTGCCATACGGCACATACATACGGGCATCGCTTTGTATATCAGCGTGATTTTGCCCATAGGTGAAACCGAACAGCAATTTATCTGCATATTTTTTCCCAACAACTCCTATGTTGGCCATAATGACTTCGTTGTGATACTGGTCATGAAAGCGTCTGACCCATTTTCTTCCCAGAACTGCACCGGATTTGGGATGTACAATATCTGCATGTATCCAATAATTGTTGTCTGAATAATTTTGAAACAGATTGATCTGTGCTGTAAATCCGCTTTTAGCGATATACCCTGCATTTATGGCAGTACGATGCGTATTGAATGAACCGAAGGAGTACGATGCATCCAGATAGCTGACCGGTTGGGTTGCGGTTACAATATTTACGGCCCCGCCCAGGGCGTCCGACCCAAGCCAGATCGGCACGACTCCCTTATACACTTCGATGCGATCAGCCAGATTGATCGGAATACTGTTGAGCTGGAAGGTAGAGCCAAAGTTTTCCATGGGGATTCCATCAATAAAGAATCTGACTTGTCGTCCTGTAAATCCATTGAGCGTAAAGCTCATGCGTGATCCAAGTCCGCCGTTTTCCCGAATCCGTACTCCGGAGACCCTGTCCAGCGCATGGCTGAGATCCAGTGTGCTGTTATGCAGCTTGCGGGCATCTACTGCTGTTACATTATACGCCTGTAGCTGTACTTCTTTGGTTTCTGAGCGGCCATATACAGATACCGTCTCCAGTGTCTGGGTTTCGGTTTTCAGCTTAAAATTCCGAGTTGCTGTCTCTCCGGCCTTTAAGGTTATTTCTTTTTCCTGCCCGGTATAGCCAAGTCCGTAGATAACAATGGTATATGTACCTTTATTTATTTGATCTAATTTGTAATAACCTTTTTCATCTGTATACATACCTTTTGACGTCCCTTTGAGAGAAACAGAAATCCCTTCCAGAGGCTCGTCGTTTTCAGAACGAATGTAACCCGACAGGCTGCTCAGGTCTGTGTTTTGAGCGAAAAGAAGGAAGGGTATAAAAAGGAGAAAGAGGAATAATCGGCTACCTAACGGTATATATTTCATGGTATTAGTGGGAATAAAACAAATGAGTTTGATGATCTTTATTGCGTTATTTCGAATAATTTGAGGCAATTTAGAATTGATATAAATAAAATCAAAGAAAGTATTGTTTAATTTTTTGGTGACTTTAATCAGGATTTTACAGAGTTTTGGTAAGTGTTTTTGTTATAGACAGTTCGTCTGTCTTTGTGTTTTAATTATCTGGTAATAAGTCTTGTGTTTGTGTGTTTTTAGATGAAAATCTTGTATGTATAGTCAATCATAGTCGTCAGGCCTATACAAAAGCTATTATATTTTGGATAGGATATTTTTTGGTTATTTATAATAAAACCAAATTATGTAATTATGTGATCTTGTGCTCTGTATCCGGATGATGAGGGTGGCTGTAGAAAGGTCAATAAAAAATCCCTTCATTCGGTATGAAAATTTCCCGAAATCGGAGAACTTGTGGTGTAATATGAAAGTTACTATCACCAAGCGCACACTCTCCTTCAAATTTGATGCAGGAACTTCCCGCGGAATACTAAAAACCCGGGATGTCTGGTATCTTAGTATGCAGGATCAGTCAATACCGGGGATAACCGGTATAGGGGAGATCGCTCCGCTCAAAGGCCTTAGTATCGATGACCGGCCGGATTTCGAAATCGTACTGGAAAGAATACGCGGAGAATTGGAAGGGCATAATTTCGTTTCCCTGAATGGTGCTTCTATCGTTGATACGTTCAATATTCAGGACTTCCCCTCGATCGTATTTGGTATTGAGATGGCGATACTGGATATGCTCAATGGTGGCAAGAGACAGTTTTTCAATCCCAATGATTTTTATGAAGGACGGCAGCGTATTCCGATCAACGGTCTCATCTGGATGGGCAGGCGGGAGTTTATGCAGGAACAGATTGAGCACAAGCTGCAGGAAGGATATACCTGTCTGAAAATGAAAATAGGGGCCCTGGATCTGGATACGGAATGTGAACTGCTGGAAGCGATACGAAAACACTACAGTGCGGATCAGATCACCTTGAGGCTGGATGCAAACGGCGCTTTTAATCAAAGCAATGCTATGGAGATTTTGTGGCGCCTTGCGGCATATGATATTCATTCGATAGAGCAGCCGGTACGGGAGGGGCAAAGCGAATTAATGGCGGATTTGTGCGCGAATGCTCCGGTGCCTGTGGCGCTTGACGAAGAGCTGATAGGGATATACGGTTATGACAACAAGTACACACTGCTTGAGTATTGCCGCCCGCCATATATTATTCTGAAGCCTTCTCTGCTTGGTGGTTTCAAAGCCTGTGATGAGTGGATTCAGATTGCAGATGCATTGGGTATCGGCTGGTGGATGACTTCTGCGCTCGAATCCAATATTGGTCTCAACGCTATTGCACAATACACTTCATCCAGGGCAGACAGAAGCATGCCCCAGGGGCTTGGAACCGGGCAGCTGTATACCAACAATATAGATTCTCCCCTGGAGATCGTGCAGGGGAGCCTGCAGTATAACGAATTGCTGGGATGGGGAGATTTTCATTGTCCTCTTGTCGGACAAAAATAACAAACGCGGACTACCAGAGTAGTCCGCGTTTGTTAAAATACATATGGCCTGTTTCCGCTATTGTTTGACAAAAGAATGCCTGATTACCTGAAAATCTTCATTCGTCGTTTGGTACTTTACATTGACGATGTACATCCCGGCGTTAAATCCGGATACAGAGATATCTTCGTTATATGATGTCAGCAGTGTTCTTCCATTCAGATCCGCGATAGAGATCTCAACGATCTTCCCCTGTGATGGTTCCAGCCTGACATGTAGCTCAGAGTGTGTGGGATTGGGATACAAATCAAAGCCAATTTCCATATTGCTGGTAGAGAGCAGGCCTGTTGTAGGATTACTCTGGCCTCTTTTGACAATACCGGTCATATGTTTGTAAGACTTTCCATCTGCTTTAACCGTATGACTGCCAAATAATATATCTCTTTGAGCGTTCAGCAAACCAAAAAGATCACCGTCTTTATTGAACCGCATGTCGATTGTTTGATTTTCAGAGTTTGAATTTCCATAATCGTACCAGTCTACCAGGCGCAGCGATTCGTCAAGCACCAATACGGCGTCTGAAGGGTAACCTTGCCTGGTAGTGGTAAACACATCTTCGCCAACAAGCAGATGATCCGTAACGGTGGCGGTCAGCGTCAAATGATTCTGATACTGAGGCCAAACTTTAAGAGCCGCGTTGTATGAAACCAGTAGGCCGGAGGATAAGGATGGATTGAAGTCTTCATCCAGAGGATACATGATCAGGACCTGAGTAAGTCCTGCCTCTTCAGGAACTTCCGCACTGATCACCTCCTCTCCGATAACTCCCCGGGCGTTGGGAGTTCCCGACAACAAAACGACATATTGGCTGCCGGCGACCCCGAGAGCGACCTTGTAACCAGGAATCGTGTAGTTTACATCCTTAATACTGAAATTTTTACCGCTTGCTGAAAGCTCACCTTCCTTCGAGACTTCTAAAAGATGAATAGTTCGTCTCTGCGTTATGTCAAACTCTGAAACCGGTTTCGCTTCGGTATTTGAAAACTCAAGCACTCCGTCTGCGCGCGCGTTGACGAAAGAAAAATCACTCGTTACATATGTTCCAAAGAGTTTGTATAGCTTCAGCGCTCCGTCCGTACCAATCCGGAACATACTGTAATTGCGGTACTTGGTGGTAGGAACCACGGTGTTTTTATGCACAAACTGTTGATCATAAAATACAGAATCGGCAAGCATTGAAGCGACTATAACAAGCTCATTGTCATGTATGCCGGCATAGAGAAGATTACTATTCAGATCATCGCCATGTTTCGAGCCTAATGCATGTCCCCATTCAAATACGCCATCCTTATCAAAGCGGACGATAAAATAGTCATCGTTAACTTTGCTTGCCGACAAAGCGGATACTGTTGTTGTATTATATTTCATGGACGTTCTGAACTGACCGATCATATAGATATTGTCATCGGTATCCGTAAGAAAAGCATATGCTTTTACAAACAGATTATTACCTGTGTAATCTTTGCTAAGCAAAAGCCCGCCATTCTCCTTGCTCATTTTATAGATCGACAAAGCGTCGTTGCCGGAACCTCCTGTAATGGGGTTGCCGGACTGATCAAAACCCATACCCGTATATACATTGGAGCCTGATCCGGATTTAACTCTTTTTGCCCAGGAAAACTCCTGTGCATATCCATTCAGATACATGGTCAGTAATGTCACACATAGTAATAGTTGTTTACTCATAGTTTTTAATTTAAATTTCAAAAGACACGCTTGAATCAAGGTGTGCGCGAAAATCGGGGCAGATGAATAAATCGCGCTTCTACAAATATTACATAAATAAAAGCCTTTGAAAATACGGTAATCACCTTATTTTTATAGTCTGATAATCAGCTTGTTGATTAATTTCGGACTTCCCGATTAAAAATGAGGATTTAAATAGGTGCCGATGTATCTCTTTTGCCTTTCCGTTTATTGATAAAGCCGGAAAGATTATACTGTGAGCACTGATTTCAGATGCCATCTTGAGCTTTTAATATTTGTGTGTGATTGAAAAAAAGTTTTAAGCAAAAATGAATCGAAGATGAATCCTTGCGCCAGACAGGTTTTTGTCGCTTGTTATGAATGCTACAGCAACAGCTGCTCAACTACTTTAGCCACACCGATACTTGCTTTCTCTTCAATCATGAACAGGTTTTTGCGGGAGGGGAGAGAGGGCAGGTTGGGATCAATAACATAGACCGGCGCTGCTTTGGGTACATAATTCACCAGACCGGCAGCCGGATATACCTGTAGTGAGGTGCCTGTTACCATAAACAGGTCTGCCTGTTCTGTAATGGCTATTGCTGCATCCATCATGGGAACAGGTTCGCCAAACCAGACTATATGCGGGCGGAGCTGAGATCCTTTGCTACAACAGTCTCCGGGGTTCAGCATCCGGTCCTTAAGATCATATATCAGCGACGGATCGGCGGTTGATCGTGCCTTAAACAATTCACCATGCAGATGAAGCACCGATGAAGATCCGGCCCGCTCATGGAGGTTATCTACATTTTGGGTAATGATATGGACTTCGTACTTTTCTTCCAGCTGTGCAAGGGCATAATGCGCTTCATTGGGTTGTGCTTCCAGAGCAGCTTTACGCCGCATATTGTAGAAGTCCAGAACCAGAGACGAATTCTTTGCCCAGCCTTCCGGAGTGGCTACTTCCATAACATCATAGCCTTCCCAAAGTCCGTCGGAATCCCGAAAGGTTTTGAGCCCGCTTTCTGCGCTGATGCCGGCACCGCTCAGAACAACAATTTTTTTCATAAAATGGCAGCTACGTATCAGGTAAAAAAACGCCCGCTATCATCGGGCGTTTATATTTACTTCTTTTTAGTAGTCCTGGCTGTCTTTTTTGCGGTTGTCTTTTTGGTAGTAGCCGGTGTCTTGGCTACTGTTGCTTTTTTTGCTGCGGCTTTGACGCCTCTTCCTTTTTTCTCCGGCGCTTCTTCTGCCAGTTTCAGACATTCTTCCAGACTAAGTGATGCTGGCTCTACATCCTTGGGAATTTTTACATTTTTGCCTAATGCAGCGATGTAAGGTCCAAAACGTCCGTTCAGGATTTTTACATCAGGGTTTTCCTCAAAAACCTTGATTTCTTTTTCTGCATCCGCTTTTCGCTTCTTTTCGATCAGTTCGATGCAGCGGGCTTCATCTATACTCAGCGGATCGTCTTCTTTGGTAAGTGAATAAAACTTTCCGTCGTGCCGGATATAAGGACCAAAACGCCCTACCGCAACAGTCATGGTTTTATCTTCAAACGTACCAGCCTCTCTCGGGAGCTTGAAGAGCTCGAGCGCTTCTTCCAGCGTCACGGTTTCGATCAGCTGACCTTTTCTCAGACTGGCAAACTTGGGTTTTTCTCCGTCCTCGGTCTGCTCACCCAGCTGTGCCAGCGGCCCGAAACGTCCGAGGCGGACAATGACTTTAAGACCTGTTTTAGGATCAATGCCAAGCTCTCGTCCCGTGTTGACTTCCGAACGATCGATCGCTTCCGTACTTTCTACTTTCTGATGAAACGTTTTGTAGAAAGTATCGAGCATATTGTCCCATTTCTTCTTGCCCTGTGCAATTTCGTCAAATTCTTTTTCAACAGAAGCAGTGAAGCTATAGTTGGTTACATTGGGGAAATACTGAACCAGAAAGTCGTTGACAATCATTCCGATGTCATTGGGAAACAGCTTGTTCTTTTCCGCTCCTGTATTTTCAGTGATTGTCTTGCTTTTGATGCCTGATTTATCCAGAGTCAGCTCCCGGAGCGCGCGCTCTTTTCCTTCGCGGCTTTCTTTGATTACATAGCCTCTCTTCTGAATAGTAGAGATCGTAGGGGCATAGGTAGAAGGACGGCCGATACCCATTTCTTCCAGTTTTTTAACCAGGCTGGCTTCCGTATACCGGGCAGCGGGTCTGGTAAAGCGTTCCAGTGCCCTGACCTGATTCATGGCAAGCTGCTGTCCTATGGAAAGAGGAGGAAGCATGCCGGATTTTTCATCATCCTCATCATCCTCATCAGACGATTCTATATATACTTTAAGAAATCCTTCAAACTTGATAACCTCGCCTTTGGCTACAAAATGCTGATCAGAAGTCGAAATTCCGATGGTTGCCGTGGTACGCTCCAGCTCGGCATCCGCCATCTGCGAAGCGATGGCCCTTTTCCATATGAGCTCATACAGGCGTTGCTCGTTGCGTTCTTCACCGGCTTCATGATTGGAAAAGCTGGTTGGTCTTATCGCTTCGTGCGCTTCCTGTGCCGATTCGGATTTGGTTTTGTAAATTCTGCGTTGACCGTATTCGCTGCCATACTCCCGGCTGATTTCGCTTTTGGCAGAAAGCAAAGCTTCTTCAGACAAGTTGAGGGAGTCCGTACGCATATAGGAAATCTTTCCTGCTTCATACAGCCGCTGTGCCAGTGTCATGGTCTGGGCAACACTAAAGCCCAGCTTGCGGCTGGCTTCCTGTTGCAGAGTAGAAGTGGTAAAAGGAGGAGCCGGTGATTTTTTTGCCGGTTTTTTTTCGAGATTGGTAATCGAAAACTCTGCTCCCTGACATTTATTCAGAAATGCCTGTGCGTCTGCTTCATTTTCAAAACGTTCCGGCAGCTCAGCGTATAGCTTCTGCCCGTTTTCCAGAAAGAATATGGCCGTAACGCGAAAAGCGGATTTTGTCTGGAAGCGCTCTATCTCTCTTTCCCGCTCGACGATAAGCCGTACCGCTACGGACTGTACCCTGCCGGCTGATAATCCGGTTTTTATTTTTTTCCACAGAATGGGAGAAAGCTCGAAGCCCACAAGACGGTCAAGTACCCGTCTGGCCTGCTGTGCGTAAACCAGGTCGAGGTCAATGCCCCTCGGATTCTGTATCGCATTCAGAATAGCGTTTTTGGTAATTTCCCGGAAAACAATCCTGCGTGTTTTAATATCGTTGAGGTCCAGTGTCTCTTTCAGATGCCAGGATATGGCTTCTCCTTCACGGTCGTCGTCAGTCGCCAGCCACACAAGCTCCGCTTCTTTTGCCAGTTTCTTTAACTGCTGAACAACTTCTTTCTTATCGGCCGAAACTTCATAGGTGGGCTTAAACCCATGCTCTATATCGATGGCTTTATCACCTTTTGCCAGATCCCGGACATGTCCGTAGCTGGATTTGACCACAAAATCTTTACCCAAATAACCTTCTATGGTTTTTGCCTTCGCCGGAGACTCAACAATTACAAGATTTTTAGTCATAAAATATTTTTCTTCTTTTCGAGATTGATTCAAATATGTGGAATTTTTCGTATAAAATGCAAATATTAAAACATCCCAATAACATTTAATTTCTAATTTTGATTTTTTACCAATAAAGAAGGATCGCTAACAAATTGTTCCATGCCATATAACTTGTATTTACTCAGACATGCCAAGTCAGACTGGTCGGTACCTGGTCAGAAGGATATAGACCGGGAGCTGAACAGCAGAGGGCTTAATGATGCTCCGCGCATAGGCAGAAGGCTCCATGATTTGGGAGTAAGACCCGAACGGGTTATATGCAGTCCTGCCCGGCGCACAAAAATGACGGCGCTGTATGTATGCGAACAGTTGCACTATGATCAGGACAGCTTAGTATATTCAGAAGATATATATGAGGCGAGCATGCGGACACTGCTGGGCGCCATTAACGGGCTGGATGACAACTGGCAGTCGGTAATGCTGATCGGACACAATCCCGGACTTACGTATCTGGCCGAATATCTGTCCCGGCAGGAGCTTGGAAATATCCCCACATCCGGGGTTATCAATCTGGAGTTTGATGTGGATTCATGGCAGGAGGTTTCCGGTGGATCTGCTATTGTCAAATGGTTTATCTATCCGAAGATGCTCACATAAAGTCTGCAATTATGCAGAATTGGTATGCCTTGTTCCACATTTAAGCTGCTTACCACATCATATTCCGTTGTCTGAAATAGTTTTCTTTCAGTGTAAGAAAGTTTTCCGGTTGCAAATCTTTAAATTCTACCGGTTTGGTAAGATACGCCAGTACATTCTTGTACGTAGTAGATCGGATAATATCATTGGGGTCGGATGAAGAGGTAACAATGGAAAACTGGCATTGCTTAAAAATTTTCGGATGAAGCTCCTGGCTCATTTTATCGATCAGCTCAAAGCCATTGTATTTAGGCATATTCAGATCGAGAAAAATCATTTCCGGCAAATCGGAAGCCTGAGGGGATTGTGTTTTAAACCAGTTGAGTGCTATAGCCGGTCCCTCAAAAACAATCACTTCTTTCGCAAATCTGGCGTAATGTATAGCCTGCTTCAGCAACAAAACGTCAATAGGATTGTCTTCTATCAAGCAAACTTTACCAAAATAATAATTATCCATAAAAGTTATACTGGCGATTTGTTATGACCGATGCATGCTTTTACGCCATAAACAATATAAAGTTATTGACGAAATATAATAAATAATTACAAGGCGGTATTTTGCGAATAAAAAATTGAAGTATGTTAACCCGGAGGATTTTGGCGTTTAGAAAAGTGGTTGGAATAAAGTGCTTTATAAATATAAAAAAATATCAGAGAAAATTACGGAATACACCATACCAGTGTTTGGGAAACGGTCGTAGCGGGCGGGAGAGAAGAGTAGTATAGTACGGGGAGCAGATAAAAAAGCTCCTGCCTAGCGGGCCCCGTAGTTTCGTTTATTGCCTTTGGTTCTTCTGGCGGCATGTTTTCTACGCTTTTCCGCTGTTTTTTCTGCTTTTTTTCGGGTTACCTCATTCCGTTTGTCTTTCGTTTTACGCTCTTTCTCAATCTTTTTCATGTAGTCCTTATAAGCCTTGCTCTGCGTAGCATCCTGATTGAGCGCATCAAGGTCCTTCTGACTTCCCATCCCTCTGTTTCGTTCTTTTTTTACCTTGATTTTTTTTGCTTTTCCCCCGTCTTCATCCTGAGCAAAGGATTGGATACCAGCCAGCGAAAAGAAAGAAGCCAATACGATTATAAGAAGTCGATACATACGAAAACAAAACAGTTTATGGTCAAATATAACAGATATCCGATTATTCAGCACATCTGTCGGGTCTAATTTTCCATAATTGTGATCACAGCTCTCCTGTTTAACCAACGGTTTTCCGGATTGTCAGAGCCATCCGGGTTCTCATTGGGCACCAGAGGTTCGGATTCTCCATATCCCTGCCCGGACATCCGCTTTCTGCTGATACCTTTTTTTGCCATATAATCGATAATCGCTCTGTATCGTTTTTTACTTAAGCTGAGGTTGTATTCTTCGCTGCCTTTGCTATCTGTGTGTGCCGCTATGAAAATTGTAAGTTCCGGATATCTCGTCAGTAGACGGGCCAGGCTGTCAAGACTGCCGGAGTTTTTTTCTATAAATTTTGTATCGTCAAAGTCATAATTCAGTACAATTTTCAGTTCGCCTGAATATTCTTTTATAGGTATATCTTTGCTCAGGGTACGTGTTTTCTGTGCTTCCAGTTCCTTGTATAGCTTGGAAACTGTATGAGAATGCTCACTCTCAATATCATTTACTGTATTGCCGGCTTCTGTTTCCGTGGCCAGCGCTGTAACCGATGAATCTGCTGCCTGAGTCTTGTCAAAATAGAAATCGATCACAGCCAGGGAAAAATCCCGTGTTCTGATTTCCTGCCGGGAGGTGGAATGATCGTCAGTTGTAAATGTTTTGCTCAGAATCTTTTGGGGAGCGCTCCGGAAAAGTAAAAGAACCGTATCTTTATCATAAACAGCTGCTCCGATATATGCTTTATCTGGATCAATCAGATAGGAATTGTCGGCTGAGGGCAGCTCTTTGTATCTGCCTGCCTGTATCAGTGTGTTTTCACGTGCGGGCACAGGCTTGCTTCCTGACCGCATCAGATTATTAATAATTGCTTTATTGAGGGCGCTCGCAGAATCTGCTGACAGACGGACTGTATGCTGAACGGAATCGCCGTTGAAAGCATATTCATCATCTTTCCGGTAAGCACTTTCAGGAAACTGAAGGGAAGGCTTTTCAAACAGCCTGATCACTGCGTCTTTTAGTGGCACTTTTGCTTCTTTTCCGGCATAGGCATTTAGCTTTGCAAGCATCAGATCATTGTTGAAGCTGTATTCATATATATCATCGCAGCAGGTTTCGCTTGTGAGATGATATCCTTCCGGTCGGTTTGATACCAGAAAACCCGCATTGCGGTCACCCCGGATGGAAAAATAGGAATCATCAACCCGCGTGTTTAATGGTTTTCCCATATTGACAGGAGCAGTCCATATGTTGAAAGCACCCTGTGAACGGAAAATATCATAGCCGCCGAATCCATAGTGATAGTTTGAGCTGAAATACAGATTGCCGGATGTACTGTCATAATAGGGCGTTATTTCATCTCTTAGTGTATTAATGTCTTTTCCGAGGTTGGCTGGGGCCCGATAGCCGCCTCTGGGATCAATTACAGCGCACCAGATATCAAGCCCGCCGCGCCCTCCCGGACGGTTGGAGGTATAAAACAGTACTTCATATTTATTGCCTTTGTTTTCCACCAGAGAAACATGCGGCTGTGTGGACGTATAGCCTTTTCTGTTGATGGATGCCGGCAGCTTTTTAGGTTTCGAAAATCGCTCGTTTTCATAGTTGCTCATATAAATATGACACAACATACCTCCGTCAGCGTCTTCCGTGCACCGCGTAAAATAAAAACGCTTTTTGTCCGGACTGAAAGAGCCGTTGGCGTTATTTTCAAATCTGGTATTTACATTGGGTAAAAGAGAATTTGGCCCCCAGGTTTGGCCGTCGTAGCCGGAAGAATACAATTTTACCATGTAATGATGCGCTTCATCCGGTTCTACTGTCAGTACGGTGTCAGACTGCAGTGAAGAATATATTAAAACTGAATCCGATAAAAGGGTGGGAGCAAAGTCACTGTATGCCGAATTTACATTGTCACCAAGATGAGCTACCTTATAAGGATTGGTTTGTGTGAGGTTTTTCTGGGCCCACTGACAGGATGCGATTTCATTTTCTGCAATCTTTTTATAATTCTCCTTTCTGGCATCTCTGTATTTGCTTTGCGCAAACTTTCTGAAGGCATTTTCTGCTTCTTTATACTTCTCATTGTACTTCAGGCACTCAGCATAGCGGAACAAGGCGATGGTTGTAACCTTGTCACCATCCATATCTACATGCTTTTTATACCATTTTTCAGCGTTTTTATAATCGCGTGAGAAAAAATATGCATTCGCCAGCTCCAGCACATATTTTTTATTGCCGGGATGTGCCTCTACCAGCTCCAGCATATGTCCCACCGCATTGTAATAGCTGCCTTTGGATACCATGCTGGCGCCTACCTGATGCTTTTTATCAGGGCTGAGTTGCCGTACAGGCCGTTCCTGACCAAAGGCTGTTGGCAGTACTATACAGAGGTAGATAAAAAAGATAAATGCTTTCACTGTGTAAACGTTTTATTAAAAGAATTTACAGGGAACGGTATGCTGATAGGGTAGTGCTCTTTTCAGGAAACCATAATACGTAAGTACAATCTCAAAGGCGCCGATTCTGGCCCTGTCTTTCACTTCCGGAGAGTTTCTTATATCCAGCAGAGAGCTTTGGGTGGCATCATAACTTATTCCGATGTGAATATTATGATATTTTAGGCCGCCGTAAAGAATAAGCGCATCCTGAACACGCGTCCAGAGTCCGGCCTGAACAACGATCAGATCAGGATTGTCAGTCAGGCAGTATTCCAGCATGGCGCCCATATCTATATTACGAGCTCTGGTCTGGGTCATAAACATGATTTCAGGGCGGAAATACAGACGATTGATAATTTTCTGCCTGCCGCCGATCTGTATAAGCCCCCGGTTCTTTAATTTGTTAAGATCATCCTCCACACTTACGGCAAAGTTTTCCTTAGGTCTGAGCAGGTTAAAAAAAGATACTCCCGCATGAAGGTCTGTCCCCGGGGCAAGCCGGAACCGGTAAAACAGGCCTGCATTCAGGTTAAAATAACTGAATGACTGATGTATGCCGTTTTCACCGGAAGAAATACCCGGGTCAAGCCGATAATCGACAATCTGATTTCCGAAGTAGAGGCTTGAGTAATCAACCCGTTTTTGCACTATACCGAACTGTGTTCCGATGGAAAGCTTATGCCTTTTCTGAGGATCTAGTGTTTTGATATAACTAAGGGAACCATATACGGAATTGTTGGTAAATGTCTCGCTCCCCATCTGATCTCTGAAAACGAGAATTCCGACACCGATTTTATCACCTTTTAGCACGGGGGGCAACAGATTGACATCGGCACCGAAAGCAACCGTCGAGAAAGTCGCATTTGCCTGCCGCCATTGATTCCGGTAGATAGCATTGAGACGGATATCCTGTTTCATAAAACCCGTCAATGCAGGATTGACCGGAAGCGGAGTATTAAAAAACTGCGAGAAATGGATATCCTGCCCGAGGGAAACCAGACTTGCTGAAACTATAAATAGAATTATATAAAAAATCTTCATCGTACCTATCTGATTAATGCTATTTTACCGCTTTGTGTGATGATTTCCTGATGATAATCCCGTGCTCTGACATAATATACATAGGACCCTATAGGCTGCTCACTGCCTCTGAATGTTCCGTCCCATATGGCATTTAGATCATTACCGGCATCGAATACAAGCTCTCCCCAGCGATTGTAGATCCGGAACTCCAGCAGTTCTTCAATACCTTTGTAAAACAGATAAAGACCATCGTTGGTACCATCGTTATTGGGACTGAAAGCATTGGGAAGCAGAAGGTACACCTTAAGATCCAGCTTCTTGAAGGCGGTATCGCTGCAGCCAAATTCATTATAGACAACCTGATGAATGGCTACTTCAGGAAAAGCAGCCGAGTAGGTATGTTCAGGATTAGTATTGTCCGGATCAGTAATAGTCAGGCTATCTCCGTCACCCCAGACCCATAGCCAGCGTATGGCTCCGGTTGATTCATCAAAAAACTGAATGGGTCTTTCCGTAATAAGCTCATTTTCGATATAATGAAAGCCGGCTCGCGGAACCGGGTTAACCACAACCGGTTTGGTAACCGTATCAGCACATTGAGAAATGCTGTCGGTAACATATAATTTTACATCGTAGACACCTTCTTTTTCATATATATGAACCGGGTTGCGGGCATAACTGGTGTCACTGACATCCAGAATCCAGGTAAGACGGTCTATTGTGCTGCCATCCACCGTGGTCGCAGACTGATCAAAAAAGAGCACAGGCTGACCCGCGCATACCGGATCAAGCGCCGTAAAATCCGGTGTGGGCAGAGGATATATCTGTACCGGCATAACAGTGTCTCTGCGGCAGTTATAGGTATTGTTGATCAGCTCCACATATACGTTGTAGATGCCTTCCTGAGAATATATGTGAAAAGGGGTGAGCCCTGTGGACGTCTGATTTTCAGAATCAGCATACGGATCACCAAAGTTCCAGAATATGTCATCGACCATACCTTCTTCTACAGCCTGACAGGTATAAAAGAAATATGTTTCTCTGTTGGCACAAAGATTTTCGGGACATATGATCGGTTCAGGCATTTTACCAATACTTTTCATTTCCGATTTTGTATAAGCACATCCGTCGGTATTGGTTGCATTGTAAGACAGCCGGTATAATCCCGGTTCAGACAGGAAAAGGATCGTATCTTTTGAAAACTCGTCAATGAAATCATAATGGTCCCCTTCGCCTTCGTGAGAATGGAGATATTTTTCGATTTTCCATAGCATATTGCTGACAGGACTGCCGGAAGCAAGGGCAGAATTCAGCCAGAGGGTATCCTCTGTACAGCCGCCGACAAGCTCAGTGTCCATTGAGAAGTGCTCAAAAATATCGACGGTATCGCGGAAGATACGCAAGCAGCTGAGCGTATCCCGGTCCAGGAGACGATTGTACATCATCTGGAGAGAGAATATATATGACTTGCCGGCAGAGTCAGAAGGGAAATTGTACGTAAGATCATAATAAAACTCCCCGTTGTCATTACGTTTGAGACGTACTGTCTGCCTTGAAGAACTGTCATTGTCAGCCCGTACAATCAGATTGTTATTTACCCGCCATACAAGGGAGTCTATGTATGCTCCTCTCGGACTCTCCAGTCTGATGGTATCATAGGAGCACATAATGGTTGGTGCAACAACGAAATGCTCAACAGGAAGAGTCTGTTTAATTTCGTGGTCATAGCTTCGTTCACACTGCGATTTATCCCGGATGGTTAAAGTGGCAGTATATATGCCGTCTTCCGGATACCTGTACTTCTGAACACCGCCGTTTTCTGTGAACTCTTTAATTACACCATTGCCAAAATCCCACCGCCAGTGCTCTATTCCCCAATGGCTAAAAGCTCTTTCTGTAAATAGCAGCGAGTCATTTTCATTGCAATACAGGGTAGGCAGATAATAGGCATCGAGCGGATCCATGACCATTCTGTAAATAATAGTGTCGCATCCATAGGCGTCATAAATCCTTACAGATATGGTATCAATAGCTTCTACTACCAGGGAGTCAACATTCCGTTCTCCGGTTGACCATTCAAACCGGACAGGGGACGTGCCCCCCGTGGTATCCCGGAGATGGAATACGGTTCGGGGATTATCGCATTGAAAAAACTGAGAAGGTTCCAGTATTTGACCATAGGGATTATCATGGATGTATACATCTTTTGACAGCGTGCTTGTGCAGTTGTATTCATTGATAATGGTTACTGTAACAGTATGCCATCCTGTGTCGCTTGGAGTCCATTCCGTGTTTATATACCCGGGGTTTCCGGGATAGTAGATTGGCCGCCGGTAGCCTATACCGAAGCGCTCTCTGTAAACCTGACTGTTGTTTACTGTTACGATATATTCTTTAATACCACATATTTCCGCGGTGCTTGCATCCCGTAAATACAAACGCTTATGTTTGCAGGAATCTAGCGGAATAAAATCAGCTTCCGGCTTGTCGCATACTTTTACTTCTTTGGTAATGCTGCTCTTGCAGCCTTCGGTATCTTCGACATCCAGATTGACATAATAAACACCGCCTTTGGTAAATGCATGACTCGGGTTTTGCAGGGTTGAATAATTGTCGTCTCCGCTGTCATAATCTCCAAAATCCCAGCTCCATTTTACAATTGAGCCGTTGGATGAAACAGACATGTCCGAAAATTCAATCTGATCCAGTGCGCACAGGATAGGGAAAGAAAAGTCTGCCCTGGCAGAGCTGCGAAGATTAAAGGTGGCGGATGAATCAGAACAGCCATTGGCGTCGGTAACCTTCAGAAAGTAATAGCCGGATCCTTTGGTAATGGTCGGAGTAGTTTCTCCTGTGTTCCAGAGATAGGTATATGGCTCCCTGCCGCGGGTAATGGTCGGGATGATTTCTTTGGTTGTATTGCACGGGATGGCTTCACTTTCCGGAAGAGTCACTTTGGGCAATGCGTTTACTTTGATCTCGTAAGTAACCGTAGTTTGTCCGATGATGGGACAGTTATTGTCTTCGGCCGTAACAGTGAAATAGTATGAGCCACCGGTAGTGCCCGGAGGAACCTCCCAGCAAAATTCGGCAGCAGGGTTTGCTGATGCCGGCTCCGGCGTAAATGTTGCTCCGGGGATTCCCTGATTCCATGAAAGCTTCACAAGCTGGCCATCCGGATCATGAGCGCTGATTTGCATGCATATTTCCTCTCCGGCACATAGCTCTGCCACCTGGGGGGGCAAAACAGGGTTGGCATTGCTTAGATCCTGCGCGATTAGCTGGATATCCCTCATCACGCTTCCGACCAGTTGCCCGTTGCGGTATTCTTCAACTACTATAGCCGTCACGGATGTTTCCTGCCGGGTCGGGCTGATTATTATGGCGCCGCTTTGCGGATCAATGGAAAAAGGCGGACTGGAGGTGAGGGGATTTGTAGCGCTGAACGGTGCTTTGTATTCTACAAGTCCGTTCTTTTTTGAACGGGGTGTAACCGTTTTATATACAAGTCGGTCCCCGTCTTCTTCCCGAACCCCGGGACTGAGGTAGCTGCTTTCATTAATGGTAATAAATGAGACAGGCATATTCCCGAACTCAGGGGAGTTATTGCTGTCAAAAGCCAGATTGTTAAGCCTTGCTTCGATATAAATGCTGGTAGTCTGCGGATCGATAATATTGGTAATGCCGGCATTCCGGAATTCGTCGAGACGGCTCCAGCTGAAAACCCAGTCGCTGCATTTGCCGGGAAGCTCGACTATGCCCTTGTACACATACCGTTCGATCCCTATTTCCCGGCCGCCCTGGCATATTGAGGGCCGGCTCGGGCATACCGGGCTGATTTCTTCCTTGGAGACGGGGTTTACTCTGAACGAGTTCTGAATATTGCAGCTTAAGGAGCCGTAGTCAATCTGGTATTGGGAAGCAACATTCTGGCCTGCGCAGTCCCGGTATATATCCAGGGTAAATTCATATCGGTTACCACTTATATGTTTGTAGGTAATATCAGCGCCGACAATGTGAGTTGCATAGGACCACCTCAGCATAAAAAGCAGCATCAAGGGCGCCAAACATAAAAGTTTTTTCATTCTGTTTAGATTAAGTTAAAAACAGATTTAATTTTATTATGGCAAAAATAAGGAAAAATGACAATAAAAAAAGAGAATACTTAAGCTCCTAAGGAGCTTAAGGTGAATAAAATAAAGTGTAAATAATTTTTAACTAAATGTCTTTTCTGGCATACGTAGCCGGCTTATTTGCCTTTTTATGACGTTTCCCCAGAATCGCAGGAAACTCCCTGTGTACGCGTACATCCTTTTGATTTTTACGTTGATGTTTTCGTTGTTCTTTCATTTGAGCGCGAGCTATGGCCTGTTCATACTTCCAGTTCTCCAGTCTGTTTTTCCGGTCCTTGGGGGGGAGCTGTCTGGATTTGAGCCGAAACTCCCGCCTCGATACCTTACCATCATCTACTATTTGCTGGGCTGTGCTTTTATAGCTTAACAAGCAAACCAGACCCACTACAACCAACACACTTTTCATAGCTCTACAGTTACTTCTATTAATAAACCGGTATAGATTCTTTTTTGTTAAAAAAGTCCCGGAAAGCGGGCCTTCTAAACATGACGGCCGGAGGCTGCTGAAATATTCTATGGCATATTTTCAATTGAAATCATAGCTTTGTATTATGTTAACGAATGCAAAAAAGTATTTGCTGATCATTTTCTGCCTGTTCCGGGCTTTTTCCGGGCTGGGGCAGAGCTCGTCCATTCTGTGGGAAATCTCAGGCAACGGTTTACAAGCTTCCTCCTATCTGATGGGAACCATTCATATCAGTGATAGCCGTGTTTTTGAATGGAATGACAGTCTGATGATCTGCTTTGAGCGATGCGAAGTCATGGCCGGTGAGCTGCAGATGAATGATATAAAACCTGAGGAGCTTGCTGCAGCTATAAAAATGCCCGGAGACACCACGCTGATGTCGCTTATTGGAAAGAAAGAGTACAAAAGAGTAAAAAAATATGTAAAGAAGCAGTGCGGGGTAATGGTTTCTATGGTTATAAACAAGATCAAGCCCGTATATACCATGCTTTTTATCAGCCAGGGAAAATCAGGACAGCAACCGGAAAAAAACGAGACAGGAGAAGCGCTCGATCTGTATCTGCAAAATCTGGCTTCGGAACGTGGAATGAATGTAATGGGACTTGAGACTCCCCGGGAGCAGCTTCAGGCTCTTGAAGTAATGTCGCTTGCCGAGCAGGCTGATTTATTGCTCGAAAGTCTTAAAGAGACAGAGGAGCTGGCTTATAATCCGCTGGAGGCCATGATTCAGGCTTATCTGATGCAGGATCTGGACAGCCTTTACCGCTTGTTTGTCGAGGAAAGCCTTCCTGAAAAGCTTATGGAATCGTTGATCTACAGACGAAATGTCGTCATGTCTGACCGAATGATTCCTCTCATGCGTCAGAGTCCTGCTTTTATTGCAGTAGGTGCTGCGCATCTCCCCGGAGAGAAAGGTCTTCTTGCTCTGCTTGTCAGGGAGGGCTTTATCATAAGACCGGTAAATTGCCGGGTGAGCGTTGATTAGATTTGTGATTCGATTGTTTAAAATATAACACAGAAAAGTGGAGAAAAATTATTCTGCAATTATTGCTGAGGAACTCGGCATCCGAGAAGGACAGGTAGAGGCAACTATCAGGCTGCTGGACGAAGGTGGTACGGTTCCCTTTATTTCCAGGTATAGAAAAGAAATTACCGGTAGCCTGGATGAAGTAGCCATAACGGCAATCAGGGAACGTAATCAGCAGCTGATCGATCTGGATAAAAGGAGAGAAGCCATTCTGAAATCACTGAATGAGCAAAATGTGCTTTCTGACGAATTGAAGGAAAAGGTCAATAAAGCAGTGACCATGTCCGAACTGGAAGATATTTACCTCCCATATAAGCCTAAAAGACGGACCAGAGCTACGATTGCGAAAGAAAAGGGGCTGGAGCCGCTGGCTGATCTTATTTTTGCGCAGGAGCTGAATGATCTGGAAGGCTTGGCCAGCCAGTATATCAATTCGGAAAAAGGTGTGGAAAGTATCGAGGAAGCGCTTGCTGGCGCCCGGGATATTATTGCCGAAAAGGTAAATGAGGACGGAGAAGCCAGAAGCAAAGTACGGGAGCTGTTTTACAAGAAGGGCAGGATAAAATCGTCGGTGATCCCCGGTAAAGAGGAAGAAGGACAAAAATATAAAGATTACTTTGACTGGGAAGAAGCGATCGACAAAATCCCTTCGCACCGTATGCTGGCTATGAGACGGGGCGAGAAGGAAATGATCCTGAGTCTTGAGATTGCTCCGGAGGATGAAGATGCGCTGGGGATTCTTGAAAGGCAATTTGTCAAAGGCAGAGGAGTGGCAGCCGAGCAGGTGCAGCTGGCAGTAAAAGACAGCTATAAGAGGCTCTTGAAACCCTCTATGGAAACCGAAGTCCGGCTTGGGTCCAAAGGAAAAGCAGACGAAGAGGCTATAAGGGTTTTTGCAGCCAATGCAAAGCAATTGCTGATGGCTCCTCCGCTTGGTCAGAAGAATGTGCTGGCTATTGATCCGGGATTCAGAACAGGCTGTAAAGTGGTGGTATTGGACCGGCAGGGAAAGCTTTTGCATTATGAAGCTATTTTTCCGAACGAGCCTCAAAAACAAATAGCAAAGTCGGAAGCATCGATTAAACACTTATGCCAGGAGTTTGATGTAGAGGCGATTGCTATTGGTAACGGAACGGCAAGCCGTGAGACCGAAGCTTTTGTAAAGAAGGCGGGAATACCGGCCTCTATCCCTGTTATTGTGGTAAACGAAAGCGGCGCGTCCATCTATAGTGCCTCCGATGTCGCCAGAGCGGAATTTCCTGATCATGATGTGACTGTAAGGGGAGCTGTTTCGATCGGACGAAGACTGATGGATCCCTTGGCCGAACTGGTAAAGATTGATCCTAAATCGATTGGGGTAGGACAGTACCAGCACGATGTAGATCAGAACGGATTGAAAAACATACTTACCGATACGGTGATGAGCTGTGTAAATGCAGTGGGGGTAGAGGTAAATACGGCCAGTAAGGAAATTCTAACCTATATTTCAGGGCTCGGGCCGACACTGGCTCAGAATATAATTGACTATCGTAATCAGAACGGTCCGTTTAAATCAAGGGAAGCGTTGAAAAAGGTGCCAAGAATGGGCGATAAGGCATATGAGCAGGCCGCTGGTTTTCTCCGTATCCGGGAATCAGTGCATCCGCTGGATGCGAGCGCAGTGCACCCGGAAACCTATAACATAGTGGAAAGGATGGCCGAAGATCTGAATGTGGATGTAAAAGCCTTGCTGGAGAAAAAAGAGCTACGTCAGAAAATCAGTATAAAAAATTATGTAACCGATACGGTAGGTATGCCTACTCTGCTGGATATTCTCTCTGAGCTTGATAAGCCTGGCCGGGATCCAAGGGAAAAATTTGAAATTTTCCAGTTTGCCGAAGGAGTTGAGAAAATGGATGATTTGCGTCTGGGGATGAAATTGCCGGGAATCGTAACGAATATAACAAAGTTTGGAGTATTTGTAGATATCGGAGTGCATCAGGACGGTCTTGTTCATATAAGCCATCTGGCTAACAAATTTGTTGCCGATCCTGCAGAGGTAGTGAAAGTACATCAGCCGGTTCAGGTTACCGTATTGGAAGTAGATATACCGAGAAAACGGATTAGTCTTTCTATGCGTGATGATGCTGCAACGAGCAGTCCTAAAGAAAAGGGGAAGGCTTCTTCATCAGACAGTAAGACCGCCAAAAGAAATGAGAAAGAAGTGGAAGGCGACTTGCAAAGCAAGCTGGCAATGCTGAAAGGAAAATTTAAAAATTAACCGGATAAAGGCGGTAAAGCAAAAAGCACTGAATGAGAATTCAGTGCTTTTTGCTTTTATGATTTAAACTCTTTCAGATTCAGTTTTAACTTCTTTTACATCCTTCTTCATATAAGTAGGACAAGTATAATGACGGCAGGATGAAAATCCAATAATAACCAAAGCAAATAAGAATAGTCTAAGTTTCATGATCAATAACGTTTAGGTAATAGCACTTGATTTATCGTTTCAATTACGCATTCTTAATGTCAAAGTTACAATAAAAAAACAACAAAACCTTTATTCAATTGTTAATTTTTCATTAATAAATGATTGACTTGTATTATTCAAAGACTCTTCTTTAAACGAAGAATCTTTGAATTTGTTTCTGTTTTTTATTGCAGAGCAGCAACACCCGGCAGTGTTTTACCTTCCATGTATTCAAGAAGGGCTCCGCCACCGGTTGATACATAGGAAACTTCATTGCCAAAACCAAGATTGTTAATCGCAGATGCGGAATCTCCGCCTCCGATTAAAGAAAATGCTCCGTTTTGCGTAGCTTTTACGACAGCTTTTGCTACAGCTACAGTACCTTTTTCAAAGCTTGTCATTTCAAATACGCCCATCGGACCATTCCAAAGGACGGTTTTTGAGTTTGCGACGATTTCTGAAAACTTTGCCGCTGTTTTTGGTCCGATATCAAGTCCCATCCAGTCGTCCTTAATGCTTTTGCTGTCTGATACTTCTATATTGGCATTGTTGTCAAACTTGTCTGCAATAACAGTATCTTCCGGAAGAATAAGATTTACTCCTTTATCCTTTGCTTTTTGAATTAATTCTTTTGCAAGGTCAACTTTATCGAGCTCAACGATAGATGTACCGATATTTCCTCCCAATGCTTTGGTAAAGGTATAGGACATACCGCCGCCGATAATAAGGTTGTCAACTTTATCAAGCAGACGCTCAATGATAAGAATTTTGTCAGATATTTTGGCCCCGCCCATAATCGCCGTATAGGGCTTTTGTGCGTTACCGAGCACTTTTTCAGCATTGTCAAGCTCTGCCTGCATGACATAGCCACAGACTTTGTCGGTAAAAAACTGTGCGATGACAGCTGTAGATGCATGCGCTCTGTGCGCAGTTCCAAAAGCGTCATTGACATATACATCTCCGTATTGAGCCAGCTTTTGCGCAAAGTCTTTATCGCCTTTTTCTTCTTCTTTATAAAAACGAAGATTTTCAAGCAGAAGAATTTCTCCCGGTTTCAGAGATGCAGCCAGTTTTTTAGCTTCATCACCGATACAGTCGGGTGCAAAGTGTACAGTGGTCTTAAACGTATTTTCAAGATACTTGATCAGGTGCTTCAGCGAATATTTTTCGGAAGGTCCATCCTTCGGGCGTCCAAGATGTGACATGAGAATGGCAGATCCCCCGTCCTTTAATATTTTGTTAACAGTAGGAATTACAGCTTTTAGTCTGGTATCATCCGTTATCTCAAACTTTTCATTCAGTGGCACATTGAAGTCGACTCGTATAAGCGCTTTTTTTCCGGAAAAATTATAGGTGTCTACTGTTTTCATTATTTTTTTATTTGATAAAAAAGATCGTCCGTAAAAATAAAAAAAAGGCGGAATAAGTTGCCGCCTTTTTTGGTAAAATGATTTTTTATAAACTATTCCCCGTGCATCCAGGCTTTTTTAGCCAGCAGCTCATCCTCACTTTCTCTCATATCCGGGTCATCAACGCAACAGTCAACAGGGCATACAGCAGCACATTGCGGCTCCTCGTGGAATCCGGCACATTCTGTACATTTGCTGGATACAATATAGTAAAACTCTTCGGAAAGCGGCTCCATAAATGTTCCTGCATCCATGGTAGATCCATCTTCCAGCTCAATTTCTGATAACTGAGTACCAGCTGCGTAGTTCCATTGAGCTCCACCCTCATAGATAGCTGTATTAGGGCATTCCGGCTCGCAGGCTCCGCAATTGATACACTCGTCCGTAATCATTATAGCCATAGTATTGCCTTTTTCAGTTTAATTGAAGGAACAAAATTAGGGACAAAATGATTCGTAACAAACTTTAATTAGTGATTTTTGCTTTATTTTGTCTCTTATATGGAATTAAGAGAACGCGTAAATGCCTTTGCCGAACTGGGTGTCAGGCTTGCTCAGCTGGATGACCTTACGGCGCAGCAATGGGCAATTGAAGCAAATGCGGTTAATAAATGGTTTACAGTTAATTCGGTCCGGGAGTCTGTAAAGAATATCGCTGCCATGTTAAATCCGGACAAGCTGCGGCAGTGGATCAGCCGGTATGACTGGAAGGAGAGAGAAAGCAGACGGGTAGGGCTGGTGCTTGCCGGCAATATTCCCATGGTGGGAATCCATGATATTATCTGCGTGCTTGTTTCCGGGCATAGTGCAGAAATAAAACTCAGCACGCAGGATGCTGTTTTAATTCCTAAAGTACTGGATATTCTGATTCAGATAGATGGTCGCTTTTCAAAGCAGGTTCACTTTATGCAGAAGCTGACAGGGGCAGACGCCTTCATCGCGACCGGTTCTGATAACAGCTCCAGGTATTTTGATTATTACTTTTCCCATAAGCCTAATATTATCCGGAAAAACAGAACCTCAGTGGCGGTGCTGAACGGCTTCGAGGAAAAGCAGGATATTGCACGGCTCGGGGAAGATATATTTGCCTATTTCGGGCTTGGCTGCCGGAATGTTTCAAAAATATATATTCCGGATGGCTATACCCCCTCTGATATATATAGTTCGCTTGAAGCATTTGCCTATGTAGTGGATCATAACAAGTATGCGAATAACTATGAGTATACCCGGGCCATATATTTGCTGAAAAGCATTTCCTGCTTTGATAATGGTTTTTTGCTGCTGAAAGAAGATGAGGCGCTGGCTTCTCCGATATCCGTGCTTTATTACGAGTATTATCATTCGGAAGAAGCTCTGAAAAATAAGCTGGAACTGCAGAAAGAAAAAATACAGATTGTCACTTCTTCGACTGGCTGGTGGAGCGATTCCATACCCTTTGGTAAAGCACAGGAACCGGAGCTCTGGGACTATGCAGATAATGTAGATACATTGCAATTTCTGACCAGGCTTTAATAAAGAAGGGGAATCTTAAGTTCCCCTTTCTGTTTTTTATCGTACAATTTCAACCCAGCCTTTATAGGTTTTACCCGTTCTTAGCTGAAGCTCATAGTAATAAACGCCATCTTCTTCGTTTGAGCCATCCCAGGAGTTGTCATAGTTTTCAGAACGATAGACGACACTTCCCCAGCGATTTACGACTAACAGCTTTGATTTATAGGGAAGCCCGGTAATAAAGAATGTTTCATTTGATCCGTCATTGTTCGGAGTAAACAGATTGGGTATCGCAAACTTTGTATTAAGGCTGAGGCCGGGAAACTCAAGTATACAATCATTCAGGTCTTTCAGATAGACGGTGTACTGCCCGGTTAGTAAGTTCTCAATAGTTGCAGAATTGCCATCGACCATGTCCCATTCTGTGCTGTCAATGCTTGTATAATAAGGACTGGTACCTCCGCCTATATTGTTTAGTACAATTGTGCCGGAACTATTACCATCGTGTGCGCTTGCTTCTGCATGGAGAGGCAGGGGAGCATTAAGCGTGATGGTATCATACGGAATAGAATCATATGCTGTAGTTGCTTCATTGAACAGGAAGTAGCTTTTTACTTTATATGTACAAAGCTGATCCTGTACGGTCAGGAAGTAATGGCCGGAAGTCAGACTGTCAAAAACAGGATTTGACTGAAATACCAGCCCGTTGTTGAGGCTGTACTGATAAGAAGGCCGGCCGCCTGTAACAGAGTCTACACGGATTATGCCGGAGGAATCGATCCCACATAGATTTAATTGTACAGAAACATATACCTTGGGCCTAGTCTCATTATGTACGATTATGTTTTTCCCGCTGGTACATTGCTTGGAGTCGGTTACAACAATAAAATATTCTCCACTGGTCAGATTGGTGATAGTGTCACCTGTAACATCAACAGGTACCGGAGGCCTGGAGTTTATGCTGTATCTGTACGGACCTACTCCGCCTTTGATCCCGAACAGCCGGATTTCGCCGTCTTCGTTCTGGCAGGTCTCATCCAGGGTATTTACTTCATATAGTATCTCCATAGGCTGAGTGATGACTATATCACGCAAATACATGGAGCAGCCGTTTTGTCCTGTAATCGTTATTGTATGGTTTCCTGCGCGCAGTCTGGTGAAAATCGGATTATTTCTGGGTGGTTCGTTATTGATTGCAAAGCTGTACGGACCATGCTCTCCAACGATGTTGCTCAGAGCGATTTCACCGATATTTACTCCGTTACACTCAATGTGCTTTACATTAATTACCAGCTCATCAAGATCAATACCACCAACCTGGCGGATTTTGAGAGGAACAAGCGCCTGACATCCCGCGTGGTCCTGCACAATAATATTCATAATGCCGGCGCTCAGATTCGTAAGAGTATAGTCATCCTGAAATGTGTTGCCACCGTCTGAGCTGAAACGGTACGGAGCTTTTCCGCCGGAAATATCGTTGACCAGGGCAACACCAATGCTCCTGTTACAGGTATCAGGAAGCAATTCGATAATATCTGCAGCAATTGCGTCTCTTTCGCTGATGGTAAATGCGACATTGCTTCCGGTACAGCCCCGGCTGTCACGAACCTCGATTACATGCATGCCGGACTCAAGATTATCAAAGTAGCCGGAAGAGCCGGATGGCATTCCGTCGATCTGGTACTCATAAGCAGGAGTACCGCCGGCGGTGGTTAATGTAATATAACCGGACTGTGAGCCATAACAAATGGAATCACTCCAGTTTGCGATGGAAGACAGAATCGGATCAGGTTGCTGTACTTCGACAGTATACTGGCTGACACATGCTTCAGCTGTTCTTATATAAATCGTATACAGGCCGGCAGCAAGATCTTCGAAGACCGGAGAGGACTGATAGCTGATCGGATTATTTATACTGAACTCATATGGGCCGGCTCCACCGCGCACATTCAGCAATCGGGCAGTACCGTCGGAGTCGCCAAAACAGGTAGCCGGAGAGGTAGCGGTGTCTGCCTGCGCAAGCTCATCGGAACCGGCCAGAAAATAATCAATTTCGGTGATACAGCCATTGGCATCTTCGATCTCGATGGTATGACTGCCCATAGCAACATTTAGAAAATAGGCAAGAGTGGTTTGAGGGCTGCCATCTATAGAGAAAAGATACGAAGGCGTGCCTCCACTGACGCTGCTAATGCGGAAAGAGCCTGTCGGGACAAAACAGCTTGGTGTTTCAAGAACTTCAATAGTATATTGCAACGCCTCCGGAGAGGAAACGGATGCTTCAAATGTACTGATACAGCCGTTTTGATCACGGACATAGACGGTATGATTGCCTGCAGGCACTCCGTTTAATGTGTTTTCACTGATATAATCTATACCATCTGTGGAATAAGAATAGGGAGATACTCCGCCTATAGCTATGGCCGAAATGCTGCCATCTGAGCCGCCGAAGCAGGAAACCTGAGTAACCTGATTAAGCGCTGAAATAAGCGTATCAGGTTCAGTGATTGTAGTGTTGATAATATAATAACAATTATTGGCATCTTCTACCTGAAAAAGATAGTTGCCGGGACGAAGGTTTGAAAATTCAGGCGAAGTCTGCGGCACATTGTTGATAATGCTGTACGAATATGGTGCAACCCCTCCACTGGCTTCCAGCATTACATATCCATTGTCCTGTCCGTAGCATAATACGGAATGGCTTGAATCAATTGCCAGTGCCAGCGAATCGGGCTGATCCACTGTGATCTGAAAACTGGTTCTGCACATTAATGCATCACGCAGCTCAATCGTGTGCGTTCCGGCAATCAGATTGCTGAATGTCGGGTTAAAGGAATAGGAGCCGCCGTTAATGGAATACATATAGGGAGCTGCACCGCCGCCCGGATTGCTTACAGAAACAATTCCCTCATCGCTGTCATAACATAGCACATTCTGATCCACTGTTATTGTTGCAGTCAGTGTTTTCAGTAGTATTTCCGCCTGAATAGTGTCGGATATGCATCCGTTAACATCTCTGACCAGTACAGACAGGACGGTGGACTGGGTAATATTTGACACTGTATGGGTCGGCAGAGTATTCCAGCTATTGCCACCATCGAATGAAAATCCATTGGAAGGTGCAGCTACACTGCCGGGAGTCATGGTAACTGTTAAGGTAGCAGACTCTCCATAACAAACAGTAACCGGAGCTATGGGCTCTACGGATGGCTTGGGAAGTACAGCGATAGCAATAGTTGTAGTGTCAGTACACCCGTTGCTGCTGCTGCCAACAACCGCATAGGTGGTTGCCGCATCCGGATTGGTAATTAATTCTGAGCCGGTGCCGATTTCCGTCATGTCCGGGCTGGTATACCAGATATAATTATCAGCTCCGGCGGATGTCAATGTTACAGATTCACCTTCGCAAACCGTATTATTGTCGGCAGTGACAGTGACTATATTTCCTGATGATATTTCCACAACAGAGGTCATTGTTACGGGACCACAATGCGCATTGCTGATGGTCAGGGATATGGTTTTTGTTCCTGCCGTAGCAAACAGGATGTTATGCGGTCCTTCAGTGACAGCAGTAGGAACATCCGCGTCCGGAGCGAAAGTCCATGAGAAGCTTGCTGGGTTTCCTGAGGAAGTATTGGTTACGGTGATCGGGCTTCCCAGGCAGGCATTGCTTACAGAGAAAGCAGGAATCAGCGCCGGTCTTACCTTAATCTCCCAATCAATGGTATCTGAAGTACATCCGTTTTCATCCCGTACTACAATGCTGACGGTCGTATCGCTGTTTACTGCCGGAATCGTCCATGAGCTTGTATTACCGAATGTTGCTCCGTTATCAAATGAATAGGCATTGGCAGCAGCTGGTACAAAAGGTACATTGAATGCTACAGATATAGTGATATTTTCACCTGTACAGATTGTATCCTTATTCGCAGAAACAGAAGCGGTAGGAATGGGATTGACTGTAATGTCAATGGTATCGCTGTTTGAGCAGCCAAAGGCATCAGAACCTGTCAGAACGTACCGGGTAGAGGTATTGGGTATTACATTGATAGTGGCGCTGCTTCCGATGATTTGCCCTGTGGTAAGGTTAATCCACTGATAGGAGTTCAGGCTATTTGAGGAAAGCGTGACTGTTTCACCCAGACAAACAGCATTACTTGAAGCCGTCGCATTTACGGGTAGCAGTTCAGATATTTCAATATTCTGCGAAAGAATTTTTGGACCGCAGTGTGCATCATCAATAGTCAGCGTAATAGTTTTTGTCCCCGCTGTAGCAAACAGGATATTATGAGGTCCTTCTGTGCTGGCAGTAGGAACATCAGCGTCCGGAGCAAAAGCCCATAAGAAGCTTGTCGGATTTCCTGTAGAAGTATTAGTCACGGTAATCGGGCTGCCAAGGCATGCGTTGCTTACAGAAAAAGCAGGAATCAGCTCCGGTCTTACGCTGATTTCCCAGTCGATGGTATCGGAAGTACATCCGTTTTCATCCCGTACTACGATGCTGACGATTGTATCGCTGTTTACTGCCGGAATCGTCCATGAGTTCGAATTACCGAAGGTTACTCCGTTATCAAAGGAATAAGCATTGGTGGCAGCTGGCACGAAAGGAGCGTTGAACGCTACAGAGACGGCAATATTTTCCCCAATGCAAAGAGTATCCTTATCAGCAGAGACAGAAGCTGTAGGAATTTGATTGACCGTAATGTCCACCGTATCACTATTGGAGCAACCAAAGGCATCAGCACCTATTAGTACGTAGCGTGTAGAAGCATCTGGTGAAATGTTGACGGTAGCACTGGCTCCGATGGCTTGTCCTGTTGTAAGATTGATCCACTGGTAAGAGTCTAGATTACTAGAGGAAAGGGTGACAGACTCACCCAGACAAACTGCGTTTGAGGAAGCAGTCGCATTTACAGGCAGTAACTCTGAGATCTCTATATTTTGCGCAAGAGTTTTAGGGCCGCAGTGTGCGTCATCAATAGTCAGCGTAATGATTTTTGTTCCTGCCGTAGCAAAAAGGATATTATGAGGTCCTTCTGTGGTAGCATTCGGGACATCCGCATCGGGAGCAAAGTTCCATAAGAAGCTGGTCGGATTTCCTGTGGAAGTATTAGTCACGGTAATCGGGCTTCCCAGACAGGCATTGCTTACAGAGAAATCCGGAATCAACACCGGTCTTATGTTGATCTCCCAATTAATGACATTGGAAGTACATCCGTTTTCATCCCGTACCACGATGCTGACGGTTGTATCGCTGTTTACCGCAGGAATCGTCCATGAGCTGGAATTACCGAAGGTGCTGCCGTTATCAAAGGAATAGGCATTGGCAGCAGCTGGCACAAAAGGTACATTGAATGCTACAGATATAGTGATATTTTCACCTGCACATAGCGTATCCTTATTCGCAGAAACAGAAGCGGTAGGAATGGGATTGACTATAATGTCAATGGTATCGCTGTTTGAGCAGCCAAATGCATCATAGCCTGTCAGAACAAAGCGTGTAGAAGGATTTGGCGTTACATTGATGGTAGCGTTTGTTCCGATGGTTTGTCCTGTCGTAAGATTGATCCATTGATAGGAGTCAGCTCCGGAAGCGGAGATAGTGACAGATTCACCTTCACAGATTGTATTGTCGGTCGCTGTAGCAGCAACCGGCAATAGCGGCTCAATTTCTATGCTGGATGTATGTGTTTCCGGTCCGCAATGTGCATTGCTGATGGTGAGTGCAATAGTTTTTGTTCCGGCAGTCGTAAACAGGATGTTATGCGGTCCTTCTGTGGTAGCAGCCGGAATATCGGCATCGGGAGCAAAAGTCCATGAGAAGCTTGTTGGATTTCCGGAAGACATATTAGTCACGGTAATCGGGCTGCCAAGGCATGCGTTGCTTACAGAGAAATCCGGAATCAACACCGGTCTTATGTTGATCTCCCAATTAATGACATTGGAAGTACATCCGTTTTCATCCCGTACCACGATGCTGACGATTGTATCGCTGTTTACCGCAGGAATTGTCCATGTATTAGAATTTCCGAATGTTGCTCCGTTATCAAATGAATAGGCATTGGCAGCAGCTGGTACAAAAGGCGCATTGAACGCTACTGATATAGTGATATCGTCCCCGGTGCAGATTGTATCCTTATCCGCAGAAACAGAAGCTGTAGGAATGGGATTGACTGTAATGTCAATGGTATCACTGTTTGAGCAGCCGGATGCATCAGATCCTGTCAGAACAAAGCGTGTAGAAGTATTTGGCGTTACATTGATTGTGGCGCTGCTTCCAATGATTTGTCCTGTGGTAAGATTGATCCACTGATAGGAGTCAGCTCCGGAAGCGGAGATAGTAACAGATTCACCTTCACAGATTGTATTGTCGGTCGCTGTAGCAGTAACCGGCAATAGCGGCTCAATTTCTATGCTGGATGTATGTGTTTCCGGTCCGCAATGTGCATTGCTGATGGTGAGTGCAATAGTTTTTGTTCCGGCAGTCGTAAACAGGATGTTATGCGGTCCTTCTGTGGTAGCAGCCGGAATATCGGCATCGGGAGCAAAAGTCCATGAGAAGCTCGTTGGATTTCCGGAAGACATATTGGTCACGGTAATCGGGCTGCCAAGGCATGCGTTGCTTACAGAAAAAGCAGGAATCAGCTCCGGTCTTACGCTGATTTCCCAGTCGATGATATCGGAAGTACATCCATTTTCATCCCGTACCACGATGCTGACGGTTGTATCACTGTTTACTGCCGGAATCGTCCATGTATTAGAACTACCGAAGGTGCTGCCGTTATCAAAAGAATAGGCATTGGCAGCTGGCACAAAAGGTACATTGAACGCTACAGATATAGTGATATTTTCACCTGCACATAGCGTATCCTTATTCGCAGAACCAGAAGCCGTAGGAATGGGATTGACTGTAATGTCAATGGTATCGCTGTTTGAGCAGCCGGATGCATCAGATCCTGTCAGAACATATTGGGTAGAGGCATCTGGTGTCACATTGATTGCAGTGCCTGTTCCGATGGTTTGTCCTGTGGTAAGATTTCTCCACTGATAGGAGTCAGCTCCGGAAGCGGAGATAGTGACAGATTCACCTTCACAGATTGTATTGTCGGTCGCTGTAGCAGTAACCGGCAATAGCGGCTCAATTTCTATGCTGGATGTATGTGTTTCAGGACCACAATGCACATTGCTGATGGTTAGTGATATAGTTTTTGTTCCTGCCGTAGCAAACAGGATATTGTGTGGTCCTTCTGTGCTGGCAGCCGGGATATCCGCGTCCGGAGCAAAAGCCCATATGAAGCTTGTCGGATTTCCCGTGGAAGTATTAGTCACGGTAATCGGGCTGCCAAGGCATGCGTTGCTTACAGAAAAAGCAGGAATCAGCTCCGGTCTTACGCTGATTTCCCAGTCGATGGTATCGGAAGTACATCCGCTTTCATCCCGTACCACGATGCTGACGATTGTATCGCTGTTTACCGCAGGAATTGTCCATGTATTAGAATTTCCGAATGTTGCTCCGTTATCAAATGAATAGGCATTGGTAGCAGCTGGTACAAAAGGCGCATTGAACGCTACCGATATAGTGATATCTTCCCCGGCGCAAAGAGTATCCTTATCCGCAGAAACAGAAGCGGTAGGAACAGGGTTGACTGTAATGTCAATGGTATCGCTGTTTGTACAGCCGGAGGCATCTTCAGCGATTACAACATAACGGGTAGATGATCCCGGAGTAATAGTAATATCGGAAATAGTGCCAAGTAACTGACCTGTAGTCAGGTCATACCACTGATAGGAGTCAGTACCTGATACAGAAAGCACTGTGCTTTCACCCTCACAAATAGTGGGAGGTGTTGCTGTACTATTTATAACAGGCAAAGGATTTATAGTAACTGTTTTAGTGGTGTCTACAGAACAAATCAGATTGTCCACGGAAAACGTAACCGATTGTGGGCCAGATGAAGAAAATACTACTTTGTGAGGTCCGGCTCCGGTTGCGGTGGAAGGTGAAGCATTGGTTCCGAAGTTCCAGCTATATGAATCGGGATTGCCTGATGAGTTGCCAGTAAACTCTATGGTATCTCCTATACACAAACCGGTAAAGCTGAAGTCGGGGATTGGTCTTTCAACTACCTCAATCTGAAGCATGGTATCGGCATCTCCACATGAAGAATTGTATACATTAAGAATAACATCGTATGTGCCGGGTGCATCAAAAGTATGAGAGGTATGTTGAGTCGAAGCGGTGGTGCCATCTCCAAAACTCCAGCTAAATGATGAGCCGGATGGAAAGGAGGAATGATTCGTAAAGCTGATGGTTTCTCCTGCGCATATTGTATTCCGGTCTGCACTGAAATCAGCTTTTACATCTAAAAAGGTTGCGGCATCAGGCAGATTATTCATATTGAATTCCAAAGTGAAGCCGGCGGGGTTTACTTCAAAGCCATCAATAAAAAGTATATAGGTTTTTCCTGAGTCAAGCTGTATTGCCGGGACCCAAGGGTTAATATTATCGCATTGAGGAGTCCAGTTTGATGCATTTACCGAGGAAATTCCGGTGGGTGTACAATCCGGACTAAAATTACAGGCAACAACATTCGAAGCATTCAGATTACAGCCATTATTACTTTCAAAAAGTACGAAATCCCAATCGTTGTCATATGTTCCTCCAAAGGGAGTAATCTGCATCTCGAAGGAACCACTGCTGGCTGCTGTAAACTTATACCAGAAAGGAACAAATTCGTGTTTATTGATACATGTGCCTAGTGATCTGATAATATTTTCGCCTCTGTCATAATTTGTCGGAATAACTTCCCGGATAGTCTGGTTGGTATTACATATTACGGAAGCTTCTCCGCAGTCAGGGGTCCCAAATTGAGCAAATGCATCGGATTTCCCGAATACAAGAAGTATCGAAAGAATAAAAAGTGATTTTTGTATGATCTTGCTATCCCACACAGCTTTTAAAAGTTTTAAATGCCCAATATAAATAGTCCGGTTTTATGTTGTCCGGGGAAAAGGCTCCTAGACTGTTTTATACGCCTGTTTATTTATTCTGGTTGTTTTTCATCGAAGTAATTCGCGCAATTATCTGTTAAAACAATTTAAGAAGCTGTTGTACTGTTTGTTGTGATGAGCGGACAGGGATAAAAAAAACCTGATACGAAATACTATCAGGTTTCCTGTTAAAAGTTGACTTAGGAAAGCCGGTTTTTATAATCGTCATATCCAAACTCTTTCACAAGTCTGAACTGATTGCTGCTATCCATAATACCGATGTAAGGATGCGCTACACCATTGAAGGTGGTTGTTTTCACCATGGTATAATGAATCATATCATCGAAAATGACTCTGTCACCGATTTTTAATTCCTTATCAAAGCTCCAGTCCCCCATATAGTCGCCGGAAAGACAGCTGTTTCCTCCCATACGGTAGGTTGGCTTGCCCGCAACTTCGTCGGTAGCTCCGAGGATTCGGGGCTTATAGGGCATTTCAAGGCAGTCGGGCATATGCGCTGTGAAAGAAACATCGAGGATTGCTGTTTTAATCCCTTTGCGTTCTACTATATCCAGAACTGAGCTCACCAGCCAGCCGGTTCTCCAGGCAAACGCGCTTCCCGGTTCCAGAATGACCTGAACATCGTATTTTTGTCTGAAGCTTTTCAATAGCCTGATCAGATGACCGGTATCGTAGCCTTCCCGTGTCATAAGATGTCCGCCACCCATATTCACCCATTTTACCTGTGAAAGATAGGGAGCAAAGCGTTCTTCAAAGGCTTGCAGTGTTTTTTCAAGATCATATGAAGAAGATTCGCATAATGCATGAAAATGTATGCCTTCAATTTCTTCCGGTAGAACCGGGGGCAATTGTTCTACTGTAATACCCAGCCGGGAACCGGGGGCGCAGGGATTGTACAACGTTGTTTCGACTTCAGAATATTCCGGATTGACCCGTAAACCAATGGATATTTTTTTCCCGGAGGCCTTTATCTGAGGCAGAAAATGACTGAACTGGCTTAGCGAGTTGAACGTAATATGCGAACTGTACCGGATTATTTCATGAAAATCTCTGTCTGAGAAACCGGGGGAATAAGTATGCGCTTCACTATGCATTTCCTCATAAGCAAGACGAGCTTCGCTGGCAGAACTTGCTGCTGCGCTGGTAATATATTCTCTGACAACAGGAAATGCGCTCCACATGGCAAAACCTTTGAATGCCAGAATTATTTCTACACCGGCCTCGTTTCTGACGTGCTTGATCAGCTCAAGATTTTTTCTCAGCAATGTTTCATCAAGAAGATAGCAGGGAGATGGTATTTTATTGAAATCGGTATGCATGAAATAATATAATATAGCGGGAAATACTGGTATGTTAGCTTTTAAAAGTAAAAGCGAGCTATTTGCTCGCTTTCTATAGTGAAATTTTACAACTCAAGGTCGCCGCCATGGATTTCGTGCCATGGTAAACCATCCTTGGCGAGCTGCTCAAGGAACGGATCCGGATCAAACTCTTCTACGTTGATAACTCCCGGTTTCTTCCATAATCCCTTCATAAACATCATGGCTCCGACCATTGCCGGAACTCCGGTTGTATAGCTTACAGCCTGTGTGCCGGTTTCTCTGTAAGCTTCTTCGTGATCGCAGTTGTTATATATGTAATAGGTTTTTTCTTTACCATCCTTTATGCCGCGTATCCGGCAACCTATAGAGGTTTTTCCCTTATAGTTTTCCCCAAGATCTCCCGGGTTGGGCAATACAGCCTTCAGGAACTGGATAGGAACTATTTCAACTCCCTCGTAATTGATAGGCTCTATGCCAGCCATTCCGATGTTTTGAATTACCCTCAGGTGAGTTAAATATTCCTGACCAAATGTCATCCAGAATCGTGCTCTTTTCAGGGTAGGAAAGTTCTTTACCAGTGATTCCAGTTCCTCATGATAGATAAGGTAGGATTCTTTGGGGCCTATCTCCGGATAATTCAGAGGCTTATGGATTTCATGAGGCTGGGTTTCAACCCATTTACCGTTTTCCCAGTATTTCCCTTTTTGGGTTACCTCACGGATATTGATTTCCGGATTGAAGTTGGTTGCGAAAGCTTTGCCGTGATCGCCGGCGTTACAATCAACAATATCCAGATAATGAATTTCATCGAAGTGATGTTTCGCTGCATAAGCAGTGAAGATATTCGTTACGCCAGGGTCAAATCCGCAACCAAGAATAGCGGTCAGACCGGCTTTTTCGAATTTCTCCTGATAGGCCCATTGCCATTTGTATTCAAACTTGGCTTCCTCTTTTGGCTCGTAGTTGGCAGTATCAAGATAGTGCACACCTGTTTCAAGGCAGGCATCCATGATCGTAAGGTCCTGATAAGGTAAGGCTACATTGATCACCAGCTCCGGTCCGAAGGATCGGATTAATTTTACCAGTTCCGGAACATTTTCCGCATCGACAGCCGCAGTTTTTATTCTGTCTCCACCCACGGCCTTTGCGATTGCGTCACATTTTGACTTGGTTCTGCTGGCAAGCATAATGTCAGAAAAGACTTCAGGATGAGCAGCCACCTTGTGGGCTACCACGGTGCCAACGCCGCCCGCTCCTATGATCAAAACTTTTCCCATGTTTCGTCTTTTAACCTCAATAAAATTTAAACTTTCCTTTAAGTATATAGATAAGTAATATGATCGGACAAAGTTAGGGATTCGATTGGATTTTTATGGAAAAACTACTTTTAAAAAATTGTGAAATAAAAAAAATCCCGAGCCGGATGTATAAATTGCCGGAGCAGGGGCTGAATTTACTGATCCGGGTCGGTTAATATGTTGTCAAGTATCTTTGTTTCAATAATATATCGCTCTCCGATATCATAGGTTTTTGGCGTACGCATAAATGGCATCAGGCCAAGTGCAAAACTGACAACACCAAGACCGCGTCCGGTCCAGTGACTTGCTCCTACATTGGGCCCTTCCAGTATAAAATAGGCTCCGTTGATCATAAAAAGAGCGCCCAGGGCATAAGAAACGTACTGAGCCTTTGATGCTTTACGAATAACCTGTAAATCTCTTAGGGGGATGGACACCGTTTCAGGTTCTTCTTCATCAACCAACAGCAATGTTACTGAGGAAGATTCAATTTTTTCGATCTTGCCCCGGTGAAATACCGAATCACCGGAGGCAATGAACAGGAAATTATTTCCCGGCTTGAAAACTCTGATCCGGGATTTTTGAGTGTCTTTAATAATTAGCTGATCCTGAGCTGACAGATATAGTGATCCTGAGCACAAAGCAATGATAATGGCAAGGCTTTTAATCGTCATTCAGTAGTGCGTAATATTGATTGTATTTTTTAAAACGGTTTCCGGCTAACGTCAAAGTTTTCCAGATAGTCAGCTACTTTCCGGACAAACATTCCGCCCAATGCACCATCGATTACTCTGTGATCATATGAATGTGATAAGAACATCATATGTCTGATGCCAAGGGTATCGCCTTGCGGAGTCTCAATAACCGCAGGCTTTTTCTGAACGGCACCAAGGGCCAGAATAGCAGCCTGTGGCTGTACAATAATCGGTGTGCCCATTACATTGCCAAATGATCCGACGTTGGATACTGTATATGTTCCACCGGACAGGTCATCAGGCGTTAATTTGTTGGCACGGGCTCTTTTTGCCAGATCATTGACCTGTCGGGTAAGGCCCAGCAGGTTTAACCGGTCCGCATTTTTAATAACGGGAACAATCAGATTATTATTGGGCAGCGCAACCGCTATCCCGATATTTATATCTTTTTTCAGAATAATTTTGTCACCGTCTACGCTGATATTTACAAAAGGATAATCTTTCAGGCTTTTAATAACCGCTTCGATGAAAATAGGCGTATAGGTCAGCGCCAGATTTTCCTTTTCCATCAGCTGATTTTTCCATTTGTTTCTCCAGTGTACAATATTGGTTACATCAGCCTCGACAAATGAGGTGACATGGGGAGAGATGCGCTTGCTTTCAACCATGCGTTCCGCAATCATTTTACGCATCCGGTCCATCTCAATGATTTCGACATTGCCGTTTGCGGATCTGGCAGGCTTGACCGAAACATCGTCAGGTTTTGATGCGGAACGATCCGCTACATATTGAAGAATATCGTTTTTGGTAACCCGGTTATCCTTGCCGGAGCCTTCGATCCGGTCCAGCTCACTGCGGGAAATATTCTCGGTTTGCGCAATGTTTAGCACGAGAGGTGAATAAAATCTGCCGGAACCGGAGTGTTTGGGCTTGTCTGATGCCTGATGACTCCCTGCATCTTTAACGGACTGAAACGATTCATTCTTATCAGGCGCTTTTTTTACTTCTTCAGAAATTCCGGAATCCTTTTTTTCATCAGGCGCACTTTTTTTCTCCGTTTGAGCATCCTGCTCGGTTTCGATAATGGCTATAGGTCTGCCTACCTGTACAACATCTCCTTTCTTCGCGAGAATCTCTTTTATAATTCCGCCCTGAATAGCAGGTACCTCTGTGTCAACCTTGTCGGTTGCAACTTCCAGCACTGATTCATCCTGTTCAATCTTATCGCCAACATTCTTTAACCAGTTGAGGATTGTTCCTTCCATTACACTTTCACCCATTTTGGGCATAACCATCTCTACTAGAGCCATATTAATTGAATTTTATGAAGGTCTCACTGTTGCAAAATTAAGTTTTTTGCTATTTTGTTCAACTGTTTTGTGTTAATCTTTGTATTAAAAGCCCAAATATGGCTGCTACAGTCTGTTGTATATTTGACTCTCTTGTTCCGATCAGATTTAATTTTTTTGTTACTACCCCGGTTGCATCGGCACAGGCAATCCATACCGTACCTACTGGTTTTTCCGGCGAGCCTCCACCGGGCCCGGCAATGCCACTGGAGCTCAGGCCTATGCTGGTGCCAAGTCGCTGGCGTACTCCCTGAGCCATTTCAATGACGGTTTGTTCACTCACAGCCCCGTATTCAGATAGCGTAAACGCTTGCACATCAAGCATGCTTATTTTTACTCCATTCTGGTATGCAACTATGCTGCCCCATAAATAAGCAGAGCTGCCGGCAACAGAGGTGAGAGCAGCAGCAATAGCGCCGCCGGTACAGCTTTCAGCTGTTGATATTGTCAGATGATTCTGGAGTAGCAGCTGGCCTACAGCTTCGGGAAGGCTTACATCGTTGTAGGCATATATGTATTTGCTGATCAGCGGGCGGAGTCGACTAACCTGATTTGCCAGCTCCACCCGGTTTTTGTCTTCATCCGTACCACTTATGGATAGCCGAAGAGTGACTTCTCCTACCGAAGGGAGGTATGCCAGCTGAACAGAGGGCGGAAGGTCTTGCTCCCACACGGCGATTTTCTCCGCCAGAATAGATTCGCCTATTCCTGTCGTTTTAATGAGCTGATGAGTGATGATACGGGTATAGAACCTGTTCTTTAGCCGTGGAATAATCTGCTCCTGCATCAGAAGCTTCATTTCGTAAGGGACACCGGGCAGGCTGACAAATACCTGATTATTTTCTTCAAACCACATACCGGGAGCAGTACCGTAGTGATTGGGTATATACGTGCAGTTTTCCGGCAACCATGCCTGGCGGTAATTAAGCTCAGTAAGCGGTTTTCCGCGCTTTTCAAAAAATAGTTTTACCTGTTCGAGCGCCTCAGGAAAGAGCTTTAAAGGACGATTGTAAAATATCTCCAGCGCATTTTTGGTTTTATCATCATTGGTCGGGCCTATTCCTCCCGTGATTATTACCACAGAAACGCTGTTTTTGACGATATTCAATGCTTCCAGAATAGATTCCGTCTGATCACCGACAGATATGATTTGGGTTACAGAAAAGCCTTGTTCGGAAAGCAGATTAGCTATATAAGCAGAATTGGTATCTGTAATATGTCCATATAAAATTTCATCACCGACAGTTATTATGGCTGCTTTGGTTTCTGTATTCATATCAGGAAAATAGTAAACATTGACGGAGTTCTAATTATTGCTTGATGAAGGTCCTGCTGTACTGAGCTGCTCCGGTAGTTACAATTATCAGATATGTACCGGAAGGCAAGGATTGAATATTGATTTCTTTTGATTTGAACTGTCCGGTCACGGCTCTTACTTCAGTGCCGGTTGCTGATAAGATACGGATATTTTTTTCTTTATAATCTGCTCCAAAATCCAGATGGATGTATTCACCGGCAGGCACAGGAAATACGCTGAAATTCCCACCGGATACATTCGATGTTGAAGTTAAGATTTCATATATGACAGGATAGTGTATGGCTTTGCTTTGACTGCACCCGTATTCGCTGGTAAGAGTTAATTTTATAACTACTGTGTCCGGCTCATAAAAATGATGAATAAATGTACCGGTATTATCGTAGACACTATCGTCTATTTCCCATTTATGGATCAAAGATGGAGTGTTATCCGAAGTTATTTCGGCAAAGGACTGATTTTTCAGATTTAAAACATCAGGCAGCACCGTAAAATCCGGTACGGGTTTTTCATGGAAAAAGATCGAAGCTACAGCTGTATCACTTTCAAAAAGACTGTCAGTATTAGTGATAAATATAGTTTTCGGATCATATACATTTTTTAAATGTAAAATACTGTCGGAGCTTGAGTAATGTTCATGCCGGAACGAAAACCTTTTTCCGTTTCCGGGTCGAATGGTCAGCTCAACCGTATCGCCCAGGCAAAAATGATAGTTCTCTGTTTGGGGAGTCGGTCCTGTATTAAATGATCTGTATTGGATAACAGCCTTTTCTGCACTTTTCAGAAGGTCTTCCAGTGAGGCGCTTCCATGAAAGGCAAATGCCAGCTTCCTTGTTTCTCCCGGACGAAGACCATGGATTATAGCTCCGGTCAGGTGAGAAACATCGGAACTGTCCGGATGACCGCCGGCGGTAGTTTTGGACACACCGTTTTTCATGCAGAGAAATTTCTCCCGGGGAGTAAATCCGTCATTGGGATTGATATTGCCAGGCAGGCGGCGACGGTGATCCATAGCAAAATACGCAGGTGCTTCATTAGTCAGGAGACTGATCCCTGCATATAAGCCGTCGGGCTTGGGATCGTAGACATATCCGAGCTTGTACCGGTCTGCCCAGTTTGCCATGTTTTGATCGGACTCATTAATATCCCAGTCTGCAAATATGCCCGCATACAGTGTATCAATTGTTTGTTCGCCGGTATTTGTCAGATTGTATTCAATAATATGAAACGTGGACTTATCTTCTGTCAGCCAGCTGTAGCTGTTCTGAACAATGTCGATTCCGATAGGATTCTTCGCGTTCTGATCGGAAAAACGGCTTTGCGTCTGGAGGTCCGCTACAGAAGAGTGTATATACTGAATGCTGTTTAAGGTCTTAAAATCCTGCTTTATTATAAAATCGAATTCTCTTACGCAATCCGATACAGTGGAATCATTGATGGCAAGCACCAGCCCGGCTTCATACAGGAGGGGGGTATCATTGAAGCTGAAACCATCTCCTATTGAGGAATTATTATCAACATAGCCAATTCGGCCTGTGCTGCTTACTGTTACCCCGGTTGCTTCGGTTCTTACGGTAATCCACGAAGGGTTTAGCGTATGCTCGATGTATTGATAGTCATAATAATCATTATCCTCAAATTGTATTCTGAACGTAAGAGGAAGATCCGTGCCCGGATTCGATTTCAGAACCAGCAGAAATGGATTATCATGATTGTTTTTTTTCCCCATAGTAGGGATGGAACCGGGGGAATAGGAGTCCTGAAGTATTTCAACATAGGGAGATTCGGAGGAAAGAGTGGCTTTGCACGCCGGTGAAGTAGGAGCAAGGTAATTGGTTACACTGATAAAAAGCTTTACCGTATCGCCGGAATAGACGAAATTTCCGTGCTCATTGCTGAGGGAGGAGGTTGTAATACGGACAGAGGGAATATTCTGTGCAGTAAGCGCTTTGTACATATTCAGCCGGCGTCCGATTTTTTCTTTGTAAGCGCTGTTTTCCGGAAATGTATCAATAACATCTCCGGTTACGCGTAAGCGTTCCATAACCTGAAGGGCTGACAGGTTGGGAAATTTTGCCCGGATAAGTCCGGCAGCCCCGGCTACCTGCGGAGCTGCATTGGATGAACCGGAGGTCCTGGAATAGGAGCCATTGTTGGAAGTGCTGTATACCGCTCTGCCCTGTGCGCAAAGATCGACCGTATGATGATAGGTTGCTGTGGTATGCTTTATATCAATATGACGATTGTGTTCCGGCGAAAATATGGTATCGCAGGAAGCTACCGATAGCACATTGTTGTATGAGGCCGGATAAAAGGCTTCGTTTTTACCTGAATTGCCTGCCGCAGCAACTACAACTACATTGTATTCCAGAACTACATAATCAATGATATCCTGTGCCATTCGGGAAAAGCTGCCGGTCCGCCCCCAGCTGAGATTCACCACTCCGCAACCTTGATAGGCGGCATAGACCAGGGCGTGATAACCATAACCAATTGATCCGCCCAAAGAGTCGGCAGAAGCTTTGATGGGCATATATTTGCATTTATAGCCGGTACCGGCAGTTCCGGTACCGTTGTTGGTAGTGGCAGAGGATATGCCGGCTACTATGGTGCCATGCTCATGTCCTTTGGCATCGGGATCGTTGTCGTTGTCTCCGAAATCCCAGCCGTTGATATTGTCGATATAGCCGTCATTGTCATCATCTACACCCGGGATTCCGCGGGCTTCAGCAATATTGTATTTCAGATTATCTTTTAAGTCTTCGTGCTTGTATCTCACTCCTGTGTCTATAATGCCGATCACAATATTGGTATCTCCCTGAGATTCTCCCCAGGCATCAAAGGCCTGATACCGCTCCAGGTAAAATAAGTCCTTCCCGTTCTGTACCGCAGGATCATCGGGTATGACAAGAACTTCATCAAGGTAGTATGGCTCTGCATAATCGGTGTAGAAAGAGTTGTCCAGTTTCCTTACAATTTCATGTACAGAAAGGGGACCAGTATATGTTATTTTGTAAATAGAAGCGATGTTTGGGGTATTACTGTTTTTTCTCGGGCTTTTGATAAATCCTCTGAAAAAAGGTTCGATCCGGAGAACTTCGATATCCAGTCCCTGAAAAACAGAAGAGCCTGCGGTAAGGGGAGTAAATAACTCTTCCCCCCTGGCATTTAGTTTCAATACAAAACATCCGGGCTCATAATTGTCTGCCTGTAAGCTGTTCTGCTTTATTGAGGAAGGTGAACCGGTTGCAGGCTGACATTGGCCAACGGCAACAAAAAAATACATTAAAAAAAATAGTAATATCGTAAGTCTGGACCGCCTCGGCATATCAGGAATCGGATTATGTGTCATAAAAGTAAAAAACTTACAGGTGTTATGCAGGTTGAAATTTTGCTCAAGTTAACATTTTTTTCTTTTTTGGGTTCTGAATATCAAACAGCGAATACAGGAATCCCTGATAATTGCGGCATTTTAGGTTCTATTTTTATTGCAAAAAACACATTCTCACATGCGTCATACTTATAATTTAGGAGTAATCGGGAACTGCGGATATATGGCTCATATAGATGCAAACGCCAATGTGGTATGGTTGTGCTGGCCACAATTTGACAGCAGCTTTATTTTCGGAAGTTTAATGGACGATGAGAAAGGTGGCGAGTTTTCGATAACTCCTAATGGAGAAAAGTATACATCCAGCCAGGAATATATCGAAAATACCAATATCCTTTCCACTACGTTCGAAAGTGAAGAAGGAACCTTCAGGGTTATTGATATAGCACCCCGGTTTTTTCAATATGAGCGCTATTATAAGCCGTCCATGCTTATACGTAAAATAGAGCCTGTTGCCGGGTCCCCGAGAGTAAAAGTGCGCTGTCATCCGGTCGGACAGTATGGAGAACTTGTTCCGGAAATATATCAGGGAAGCAGTCATATACGCTACATGGGACTGGAGCAGCAGCTTCGGCTAACAACGAATATACCTCTCAATTTCATTATTGATGAAACGGGTTTTGTGCTCAATGAGCCTAAATATCTGGTGCTTACATATGGTATTCCTTTGGAAGCGCCCCTTGAGGAAACAGCGGAAGATTTTTACAGAAAGACGTTGAAATACTGGCAGAACTGGGTGAAAAGCACCAGCATCGGCAGCTTTTACCAGGAGCAGGTAATACGCTCTGCTCTGTGCCTCAAAATTCATCAGTTTGAAGATACAGGAGCCATTATTGCCGCAGGTACTACGAGCCTTCCCGAAGCTCCGGGCAGTGGAAGAAACTGGGACTACCGGTATTGCTGGCTGCGGGATACGTACTATATTCTGAATGCCTTTCAGAATGTAGGCCACTTTGAAGAGCTGGAACGTTATTTTCATTTTATCGAAAATATAACCATTAATGAGGAAGACCGATATCAGCCTTTATACTCCATCACAGGAAAGAAAAAGCTTGAAGAAATCATCGTCCCTCTGAAAGGATATAAAAATAAAAATGCCCCGGTCAGGGTTGGCAATGATGCATATACACATATTCAGAATGATGTATATGGTCAGGTGCTTGTTGCCTTGCTGCCTCTATATGTGGATGTGCGCTTTGCCGAAGGTGGAAAATATTATTCAGAACGCCTGATTAATCATACCCTTAAAAAAATAGAAGATACGCTTGATGAACCGGATGCCGGGCTTTGGGAATTCAGAAATATTGCACAGCAGCATTGCTATACCTTTTTATTTCATTGGGCAGGAGCGTCTTCTGCCTACAAGATTGGAAAGTATTTCAATAATAAAAATATAATGGAAAAGGCTGAATATCTGATTAAGAAATCGGCCGAAAAGATTGAAGCCTGCTATGATGAAGAGCGTGGAGTATATACTCAGGCAATCGGAACCAGTAACCTGGATGCATCTACTCTGCAGCTTATAACAATGAACTATCTGGAAGCCGGTTCGGAAAGGGCAAAGAGGCATCTGGAGGCGCTGGAGAAAGGGCTGAAAACACCGGAGGGGTTATTTTACCGGTACAAGCATAAAGATGATTTCGGAGAACCGGAGACTACATTCTTGATTTGTGCTTACTGGTACATAGAGGCATTGGCCTGTGTAGGAAGAATGGAGGATGCAATAAAGGAATTTGAGAAACTGCTTAAGTTTCAAAATCATCTGGGACTGCTGAGTGAGGATGTGGAAGCTAAGAGTGGTAGTCAATGGGGCAATTTTCCTCAGGCCTATTCACATGTCGGACAATTGAATGCAGCGTTCCGGATTTCCAAGAAACTGGATATTCCTAACTTTATTGATTTCAGAAAGATTAACAGAAACTTTATAAGCTAGCTGCAGATTAGTGCGCAGTCGGAAAAAGGGAAAGCTTGATGTTTTCCCTTTTTTGTTTGATGTATTTTCAGGACTAAGTGAAGAAGAATTTTTAAAAACAGTAATGGGTAAAAGAATATTTTTATTACTTTGAAGTGTAAAGTCTCCGTATTTATTACATTAAATATTGGATAAATACAGGTATATTTGAAACGATTACCTGTGTGGTAATGAACTAAAATATGGCAAAAAATAAAAAGCAGCGTGATGGCATTGTATACTCAACCAATCAGGATTTTGAGTACAATTATCATCAGGAAGAGGAGCAGGAAACGCTGGCTCCGGCAGACCAGAATCTGAAAGTCTGGCTGGACCGGAAGGGAGGAAACAAAATTGTAACTGTCGTCAGGGGATTTGTCGGTACCGGTGAAGACCTGAACAGTCTCGGCAAATTTCTGAAAACGAAGTGTGGAGTGGGGGGGACTGTCAAGGACGGTGAAATTCAGATTCAGGGCGATTTCAGGGATAAGGTTGTACAATTGCTATCAGCTGAGAAGTATTCCGTAAAAAAAGCCGGTAGCTGATTTTACCAGACCGGCTTTTCTTTGTTAAGGAAGGCACCTATGCCTTTTTTACAATCATTTGTTTTACGGGCCTCAGCATTGTAAACCATTGCTGTCTGCAAGGCCTGATCCATAGGCTGGTCCTGTATTCTGATCAGCAGATCCTTGGTCATAGCCATTGCTGTGGAAGAGTTTTGCTGACAAAGATTTCTGCCAAAATCCATGACAAAACCCTCGAGATCATCGTCTTCTTCAAAATAGTCATATATCAGTCCAGCCTTTTTTGCGGTTTCACAATCAAAAATCTCTCCGGACAATAAAAATCTTTTTGCTTTGGCTTCACCGATTTTTCGAATCAGAAAAACCATTACGATTGCCGGAATGAAGCCAATACGGACTTCTGTATATCCGAAACGGGACTCTGTGGTACAGAAGGCAAAATCACAAACTGATACAAGGCCGCAGCCACCTGCGAGAGCAGCTCCGTGAACCTCAGCAATGACCGGCTTGGGAGTTGTATAAATCTGCTTAAACAATTCCATGAGCTCAGATGAATCTTTTACATTTTCTTCATGGCTGTAATTTTGCAGATCCTGGATGTATTTCAGATCTGCCCCTGAGCAAAAAGTACTTCCGGCCCCTTTAAGAATAATCACTTTGACCTGCTGGTCGGATGCAGCCATTCTAAATGCTTCTTTCAGTTTCTGAACGACTTCCTGATTGAGCGCATTGCGTTTTTCCGGACGGTTAATTGTAATGACGGCGATCTGTTCTTTTGTGCTGTATCTGACTATGTCCATATTGATTGCGTTTTTATAAGTGTTCAATATATGCTCCTTTTACCCATGTATAGTGGACAGATGAATTTACATCTTTAATCATCTTTTTGTTACAGGTACCGTCAAAAATTAATTTTGCGTTGTCAAAGGCGGATAGTATACCGGACACATTTGAGCTTATATGAGTAGCAATTATATAGTCAGCTTTTACATGCTCAGTCAGATGATCTGTATGAGTTACCAGCGCAATTTTTTTATCAGAGAAAAGCAGGAGCAGAGCTGAATCCAGGGGCTTGAAACTGACCGAACGGATATGTTTTGAACCCAGATAGGCGGCAACTGAATACTGATACTCTTTACTTTCCGGAGCATTGGTATGCGAAGAAACTACTGTAGCATTAAAGCCGTCAATGAACGCTATGAAACTATGATTTTTTATATGAAATACAGCCAGTATTTTCTGATCTGAGCTTTGATAAAATTGTATAAAGCTGATCAGAACAAATACCATCAGCAATGTATAGGATATCAGAAGCAGACGGATTCGTCTGAAGATAATGCCGGATGCAAAAAATGAGGTAAGGACAAAAAGTATCAGAATCTGGGCAGGGTGAAAAAATAATCCCTGTGTAAAAGAAGGAAGCTCCGCCAGAAATGTTACAGAGCTGTTTAATCCGATAGTCAGCCAGGTAATTACTATCCCCGTGACCGTGCCGATCCAGGGAAGCCATGAAAATGTCAGCAGTATAATGCTGAGATAAATAAGCAACACTACCGGAAGGGTAGAAATCAGGTTAGCTGCAATAAAATACAGGGGCAGATCATAAAAATAGTAGAGCAGCAAAGGATAGGTAAATAATTGGGCAGATAACGATATACAGGTCCATTCCCATAGTATTTTCAGAACAGGCTGCTTTATGGTAATGCTGTAATTGAGCCGCTGATTGACACAGATAATTCCGGCTACAGCCGCAAAGCTCAGCTGCAGGCCAGTATCAAAAAGAGCCGGAGGAGAGTGAAGTATAATCAGAAAAGCCGATAAGCAAAGAATATGGATAGTGTTCGGACGGCGTTTCAACAGTCTTGTGCTGACCAGAATCGTGAGCATCAGCGCTGCACGAATTACTGAGGCGGACAAGCCTGTACAAATCGCATAAAACCATAAGAATGTTATTACAGATGCTGTAAAAATGATTCTGCCGGTAGTGTTTTTGGGCAGAAATCCGAAGACTATGACCAGCAGCTGGTAGATTAAGGCTGTGTGAAATCCTGAGACAGCCAGTACATGGGCAAGCCCTGTTACAGTATACATCTGGCTGATTTCGGGACCCATTTCGCTTTTATCACCCAGCAAAAGTCCCAGCACCAGCGCATAAGCCTCACGGTTTATCAGATATTTTTGCAGGATATGATTGAGGTGACTGACACACAGTTCAGCAATTCTGAATAGATTGAGACTATAGGAAGGAGCAGCGGCAATAGCTGTATATTGATGTATAAAAGCAACATGATAAATTTCCTGCGTTTTAAGGTATTCTCTGTAATCGAACTGAAAGGGATTGAAAGGCGGATCCGGAGTTCTTGGCAAGTCAGACAGCAATAACAGTGTTCCGACGGCTATAGTGTCACCGGGTGTGAAAAATCCCATAATCCGTCCCTCGGCTTTTTGCCAGCCTTCGGCTGTTTTAATAGCTTTTACTTTCAGAATGCCTTTCAGGCTGTTGCTGCCTTTGGTTAATGGTCTGGAAAGTTCAGCCTGATAGCTGCTGAATTTGTAATGCGAAAAATGGTATTGATTGTATGCTGGCTGACTGATCTGGTACAAAGTGAATCCAATACTTATATGGAATAGAAAGATGAATGCAGACTTTATAGTCGTCAAATGATTTTTCAATGACTGCTTGGTTAAAACATGTAAACGCAGGATACATATCAAAAAGGAAATGTTGATTGTCAGTAATATATAAAACGGGGGATGATAGCTGACAAAAAAGTTTCCCAAAAAGATGCCGGTTGCAAGGCATGCAAGTGATTTGACAAAGAATAACTTTGTCCATTCCATAGCTTAATAAATTGTGGTTGAAAAAAATACTCCGTATCTAGCGGCTGACCATAATTTTTTCTTTTTTGGTTTCGTTACCGTCAGTGACTTTTATTATATAAATGCCTTCCGGTAATCCGCTGACCGGGAGCGTATGAATAAATGTGGTCTTATTGCCAAAAGTTTCCTGTCTTATCAAAGTGCCGACGACGGAATACATGGAATACTCAATAGTTTTATATCCTTCAAAAATAAATTTCAGGTTAACAAAATCCTTTGCTGCATTTGGGTAAGCAGTGAACGATAATGTTTCCGAGGTCGGATAAATCTCGATATTGTCGATATGAAGGGTGCCTTTTCCCTTGGAATATAGCTCCAGACGAAGCTTGCCGACGTTTTTAAAGCTGAGAATATCAAGAGGAATATGCAGGGTTGTCCATATGGAGTTTGATGCGAGTTCCTGGCCTTGTAACAGTGTTAATGTTTCCCAGCGATTGCAGTTAATTTCATAGGAGATGACCAGACTGTCTGTTGCCTGGTCGGATGCATTTACCGGCTCATACTTCAGATCAAGCTTCAGGACAGGTTTGTATATGTCCCGAAATGAAATGGCTTTACTGGTCAGAAAAGTATAGTTGGAATTCGTATTTATATCCCCGCTGAAAACCTCGCCCGGTTTGGCCTGCAGACTTCGAAAACTGCCAGAAGCCCCGGAAGATGTTTGTATAAAAGAAAAGTTTCCGGGTGCAAAGATTGTCCAGTTTAAGTCGTCTGTTTCAAAATCTTCATACATAGGTAATCCGGCAAGCTCCTGGCTTTCGCAGCAACCAGGTGAATTAAGAAGGTCCCGGCGGCGGGTAGAGGTTTCAATGACTGTTCGCATTCGCATCTTCTGACCCTGAGTAAAAATATTCATGCAGGCATCAAAGCTATAATCCATGTAGTTGTTGCTCATGTCCATCGTATATAGGCCATCTTTGTTGCAGTCGGATGAATCCTGGCAGGTGCCGGTTTCATTGGCAGCAGCATCCGGAGGAGTATCATCTACATAGTCAGTACCACAAAAGCGGTCGCCCCATATATGGCGGAGACCCAGCCAGTGACCGACTTCATGGGTGGTGGTCCTGCCCATTTCATAATTCCGGATGAGATATCCCTGATTTCCGAAGTATTCGTAGTCAATAACAACTCCGTCTGTTGCTTCCGAATAAGGTCCGCTTAGTCCGGCGATTCCGGGCGCTTCCGGGAATTGTGCAAATCCCAATGTGCCGCTTGGTAGGTCAGTCACCCAGATATTCAGATACTGATTACTGGGCCAGTAGGAGAGTTTAGACAATTGAGCAACCTCATGGACAGCCCACGTTGCTTTTGAACTGTACACACGAACTATTCCGTTGGTTTCGTTGCCTTCGGGGTCGCGGGATGCAAGACAAAATTCGATCCTGGTATCAGCGCCTACCGGATCTTCATTAAATCCGGGAGTGCCCGCCATTCTGCGAAAATCCTGATTCAGAACATTAATCTGAGAGATGATCTGGGCATCCGGAATATTTACATTCTTTCTGCCACCGACAGCACCGTTTGCAGTATTGTGGATAATATGAACAACAACCGGAATACGATATATTGGCTCTGCCGAAGCATCCGCAATGCGTGCTCTGCTTTTTTTATCAGTAATAATGGAGTTGAGCAGTATCTCATACTGCTCATGCATTTGTTCCCTTTCGGGATGGAGGTGATTCAGCCACTCCTCATATTCATTGGAAGAACATCGTTTATAACTCTGTGCGTATGAATAAAAAAGTACTAACTGAAAAAAAATAAAGACAATAATCTTTCTCATTTTGAATGAATATGAGATATTACTCTTAATCGTATGCGCTGATAATTCGGGCTACCAGTTTATGTCTCATCACATCTTTGGCGCTTAATTCAACGATGCCTATACCGTCAATATTGTTGAGGCGGTCTACAGCGTCTATCAGTCCTGATTTTTGCTGACCAGGCAAATCAATCTGAGACTTGTCCCCGGTTACAATCATCTTGGAGTTGTTACCCATTCTGGTCAGAAACATTTTCATTTGCATAACGGTCGTATTCTGAGCCTCATCCAGAAGAATAAACGCATTGCTGAGAGTTCTTCCCCGCATATAGGCCAGCGGAGCTACTTCAAGGATCCGGTTTTCGTAGTAATACTTTAATTTTTCAGCAGGGATCATATCATCCAGGGCGTCATATATAGGCCTTAGGTACGGATCGATCTTTTCCTTGAGATCGCCGGGCAGAAATCCCAGATTTTCTCCGGCCTCCACGGCTGGTCTTGTAATGATTATTTTTTTGACCTCCTTATTTTTCAGGGCTTTTACAGCCAGCGCTACAGCCATATAGGTTTTTCCGGTCCCGGCCGGTCCGATGGCAAAGACAAGGTCATTTTCTCTGGCGGTAAGAACAAGCTTGCGCTGATTTTCTGTTCTTGGTTTGATAACAAGTCCTTTATCTCCAAAAAGGACAACATCATCATCCAGATGTACCGGTTCTTCGGGGCCAGAGTTTTCTTTTTGCAGAAGCGTCTCTATTTTTTCGGAGCTTATTTTGCCGTATTTATGATAATGAACAATAAGCGAATTCAGTATATCGCTAATGGCGCTGATATCTTTCTGCTCTCCGATTATCTTTATTTCGTTTCCCCGGGAAATAATCTTACTTTTCGGAAATGCACTTGAAACTTCTTTAATCAGTCTGTTTTCCACCCCTAAAAAATCTACCAGGGAAATGTTTTCTAATGTTATTATTTTCTCTACCAACGTTGAACCTAAATTTTAGTTGAATCTTTGTTTTTGTGCCCTTAAAAAGTTTTATTTTTGTTTATACCAAATATACTAATTAAGATTATAATTATACCATGCGGCTGATAACTCTGTTGACAGATTTTGGTGATACAGACCATTATGTTGCTTCTGTTAAAGCAGCTATAATGAAGCATCTGCCTATGTCACAGATTGTCGATATAAGCCACAAAATACAGCAATTTAATCTTCCTCATGCCGCTTTTGTTTTAAATTCGGTTTTCAGGGAATTTCCGGAGGGAACTATTCATCTGGTTTCTGTCAACGACCAGATGCAGGGCGGAGATATATTTATTATTGCAAAAATCGAAGGACATTTTTTCGTGGCTATGGACAACGGTATACTTTCGCTTATATCGGATCAGGAGCCGGAAATGGTTGTTCGGTTGAATTCCCAAGACTCATCGTCCGGAACTTTTCCTGCCAAAACCCTTATGGTTCCTGCTGTTATTGAATTGTGTGAGGGCAGGTCTCTTTCAGAAATAGGACAGCCTGCCGAAGGAATCCGGAAGATGTTTAACCGCCATCCGCGTCTTACGCATAATCAGATCATGGGACAGGTGATTCATGTTGATCATTACGGCAACCTTATCACCAATATAAATAAGAGCACATTTGAGAAAATCGGCAAAAACCGAAAATTTACCCTGTCTTTTTCAAGAGAAAAGCTGAGCAATCTCAGTGTGGCCTATTCCGAGCAGGATCCGGGAGACTGTCTGGCTGTTTTTAATATCAACGGAGAACTCGAGATTGCCATAAATGCCGGCAATGCTTCCGAATTGCTCGGACTTCATTATAACAGCCCTGTGATGGTTAACTTTATCGGAGAGTAAATGCCATGTTTTACTCTGAATAAAGGTTAAACAGCATCCTTCTGAGAAGAAGATATCCGAGATACCCGCTGCCTAATCCAAAAAAAGAGGCCATCATCACTTCCGTAAAATACTTTTGAATCATTTCGACCGGATTTGCCTGAAAGTCCTGATACAACATACTCAGTCCTGATACCTGATTGTATATATTAAGACCGGTAATGTAGAAAGTAAAGCATATAATCAGGGTAAATAATGCCCATTTCCAGGGTCTTTCTCCCAGATGTTTAGCCAGCTTATAGTTCTTATAGCAAAAGAAAGAGAGTAGTAAGAAGTCCAATTTGAATGATCTTAAACTTGGTTAGAGAGCTAATTTACAATTTTTATTTCTGAAGGGGGCGAAGTATTTTATACAGCTGCTCCCCAAGACTGAAACAAATGAATAACCTGAAAGTTTAGCTATTAATTAGTTGCAGCATAAGACAAAAAGACATGACAGGACTGATACGCACATTACTTATTGTTGCCCTTATCATTATACTGATAGTTGTATTTGCAATTACCGGTATTTTTGAAACGATTTTTTAACAACAATAATGATCGGGATGGTGAAGAGGCTGTGTCCCTTTACCTGATAGTGGGGCACTTTTTAGGGAAGTGCCACCCTTTTTATTTTTAAAAGCGGGTCAGGTCCTTTTTTAATCTGCTGATAATGCTGCGTTCGGCACTGTCTATCCCATCAAAGGAATCAGCTGTGCGTTCTACAAAACGCAGACATTTCTTTTTCATAGCTTCATCAAAATCAAAGGCAAAACGGTTACTTTCCAATGTATCGATGGCATACTGATAGGCTTCTTCAACATTAATGGCTTTTTCTTCAAGCTCTTCAAACATGTTGTTGATCCAGGCATTGTCAATATCGCTCAGATCAAATTCATTCAGCACCATTTTCTTTATGATATTTTTTTCTTCAGGCTGGATTGCGCCGTCGGCTACCGCGATTGCGTAGGCAAGGCTGCCCATGGCTTTATAGATGCTTCTTTTAGACATAATAATGAATGATTAAAATTGGTTGTTGTTCTCCGGATTAAAACGAAAGAATAAATTTTGTGTTCCGTTTTTTATAAAAATGAACCAAAAACATGCCATTACTCAGGCTTGTGGAAATAAAAAAAGGATTTTCCCGGAATGCTGCCAGAAAAATCCTTTATCTCAAAATTCAGGATATTAGCGATAGTTTTTCAAAGCTTCTTTTGCATTGCCGTTGGCAGGATCCAGCTCCTGTACTTTTTTCCACGCAGAAGCAGATTTTTCTACTTCGTCTTTCTGGCTATATAGCGCTCCAAGGTAAGAATAAGCCTTTATAAGATCCGGTTTGTATTTTTCAGGTTCTCCGGAAGATGTTTCTATGAAGCGCTCATATGCGCTCTGTGCTTTCCCGATGTCAGCATCTGTGTCCATTTGTTCCAGCGCTTTGGCTTTCCACAGATAACCGTGTGGCAATTGGGGGATAAGCTGAGATAAAAGGGAGAAAACAGAGTCGGCTTTTACAAAATTTTCCTGATAGTAAAGCATTTTACCGTAATTGAGGTAATCATTGGGTTTACCCTGAGTTTTTGTCAGTTTACCTTCATAAGCAGCAGCGGCTTTGCCAAAATCCTTATTCAGAAAATGCAGATTGCCTAATTCAATATATAAGTCATAATTGTCCTGGCTGATAGCAAGAGCCTTCTCAAAGTTTGCGATAGCATTTTCACGATCGCCTTTTTTGCTGTATAGTTTGGCGAGGTATTCATAATCGCTGGAAAGATAATTTTCAGGCTTTGCTTTGCTGAAGAAAATGTTCATATTTTCCAGGCCTTTGTCTGTCTGTCCTGTTTCATAATATGAATAGGCCATCAGGCGGTATAGCAAAAAGTTATCAGTTTGTTTGGCAGTAAGTGAGTTTAGAAGAGTCAGAGCGGCTTCATAATCTTTGTTCATAAAGATGAACGAAGCGTACCGAAAATCACTGTCGGCGTCCTTATCTGCTATGGTTAGATACTTTTCGTAGGCTGCGATTGCTTTTTTATAGAGGCCGGCTTTAAAATATACCTCTGCAATTTCCTTGTGAGCCGGCGAATAGTTCGGATCTTTTTCAATGGCTTTGTTGTAGTATTGCATAGCCATTTCATAGTTTCTGGTTTTGCTGTACAGTCTTCCGATTTTAAGGTATGTAACCGGTAGATTCTGATTGAGAGGAAGCGCTTTTCGTTCGTAGTATTCCAGCGCCTGATTGCCATCGTTTTTTTGAAGATAAGCATCTCCGGCAAGCAGATACAATTGCGGGTTATTCGTTTCTTTTTTTAGAAACGGATTTAGTACGTTCAGTGCTTTATCCGTTTGCTTATTTTCCAGATAGAACGCAGCCAGCTCAGTTACTACCGCAATGTCCTTGTTTTTACCTAATTCAAGCGCTTTATTAAAGCTTGCTTCTGCTTTTTCCTTATCAGATGGGTAGTCAGCTTTGCCCAGTCCTACATAGTTGATTCCTGATTTAGGAGCCTGTTCAATACCATTGCTGAAAAAAGCCCTGGCAGAATCCGGCGAGGATTTTAAAAGATAGCTTTCTCCGAGCAGGTAATGAGTTTGGGCGTTACCCGGATTGGCCGACAGGTTTTTTTGCAGACATGCCCTTGCTTCGGTGTGTTTTTCGATGTCAAGCAAGTAGCGACAGGTAGTTACATCCTGAGCTGAAGTAAAATAGGAAGTCAGAATAACTGGTAAGATAGATACTATGTATTTCATTCGCAGTTGTTTTGTGTTATCGTACAATTATTTCTCTACCGGGCATAACAGCAGGCATGATTCCAGCCTTCAGTACAATCCGCTGCCCTCGTTCACTTAACAGAAAGCTTGTAAATCCGGCGCTTAGCCCGGAGTTTTTGTTGCGTCGGATTATATATACTGCTCGTGCCAGAGGATTGCTTTCATCTGCAAGCGAGTGCTGTCCGGGGCCATATTCTGTATTGGCAGCCTTTATCCGGATAAAATGTATTCCATTGCGCAGATTTTTAGCGGCTGCGGCTTCTTCATCATTGACCCAGGCTGATCCAATCACGCCCAGGGCGACCGGTGTCTGTTTTACATAATCAATAACATCCTTATCAGTGCCTGCAGCGTAAATTCGTACCTTCTCGGTGTTTAGTCCGAACGTATTCCGGATGTATTGAAGATTGGCGGAATTGCTCTGATCGACGACAAGAACAACTGAATCCGCAGGCCACTCCGGATTCAGATCACGCCACCGGGCAAAAGTACCACTAAACAGACCTCTCAGGAGCAGAGAGTCTGTTAAGTAATTGTTAAATTTTTGGGATGTGATCAGGGCTACTGCATCTGTGGCAAAATGAAATTCATTGACCAATGCCTGTTCCGATGAAAAATACTCAAGTTCCTGCTTATTGAGTCTGCGACCTGTAATGATCAGCTCCGTGCTGTCCTTTATAAGATAATCAAACAGTCTGTTTTCAGGGAGATAGCTTACCTGTACCCTGGCGTTTTTATATAGCGCCTCAAACGTTTCAATTTCGGCATCAATAACAGGCTTAAATGCCTCATCACTGTATATGGTAATTGCTCCCGAAATGGGAGTATCCTTAGGTTCCTGTCTGCAGGAAAGTATGGTGCAGAACAATAAAAGGAAAGGGATCCGAAAGATTATCCGGGAAATCATTACTTGTTTAATTGATGCTTGTATGCTCTGAAAATGCGAAAGACTCCATAAATCGCCAATATCGCTCCCAGAAGCTGGCAATAAAGATTTTCCCTTATCAGATGATCAAGAGACTGTGGATTGATGAATAAAAACAGGCCGAGTACCACGTAAGCTATACCAACCAAAAAATGAAAATAGCCGGCTATTCTTTGTAATTTATTCATTAGATAGTGTTTAATCTATTGACAATCCAGTATGATTCTTTCATGAGAAAGTTAACTCGCTCTCATTCTGCCGACTGGCAAAAGAACGATGAAAGAAAATAATTCTCCGGATAATTATTGAAGAACAGTAGCTCTGCCTATCTGTTCGTATTACCTTGTCTGTTGCTGACGATCTGTGCTTTGTAAGCTCTGTAGATACGGAACAATCCATAGCAAATCATTACTGCACCGAAAATAACAGCATACTTTGAATGCAGAATTTCATTTGCTTCGGAATCAGACCGGGATGCCGCAATAAGAAATGCTCCCAATGCGATGTACATAAAACCCAGAAAATAATGGATGTACCCTAATAGCTTATTTATATTGCTCATAATTAATTCTAGTCCTCAAAATCAAACCTGATCGGTAACTGCATTCTTACCCTCACAGGTTTACCATTGTTTTTCGCTGGTTCCCATTTGGGCATATTTTCTATAACTTCTTTGGCTGCATCATTGCAGCTTGCACAGATATGCAAGCCTTTCATGACTTTGACATCTGTAATGCTACCATCTTTTTCAACAACAAACAATAGAAAAACGGTTCCTTTATCTCCCAGTTTTGCGGCCTTATCTACGGATGGCTTCAACCGTTTGGTGATATAGTCATACATAGCCTTGCTTCCTCCTGGAAAACCGGCAACAATTCCGGCTCCTGGCATGTAAATCGTATTGTCTTCGGCTTCTCCGGTACCAAAGATTCCTGAATGATTATTGTTATCAACAAGATCATTCAGCCCGAGCGAATCGGCTTCACCTTCCTGGGTAACATTGCTGATTGCTGCGTCCTTCATCTCGTCAACAGTCGGTGGGAGCTCTTCAATAACTACCTCTTTGTCGGGAACCACCTTTGGCGGTACATTACGGACAGTCTTTATTTTAGGCTGTTCGACAGGTGGCGGCGGCGGCGGTGGGGCCGGAGCATCCGGCATCAGTGGTGGAATATCAATAGTCGTCAGATCTATCTCCACTACTTTTTCAGCTTTTTGTGGCTCTGGCTTTTTTATGTATTTATTGTAGACAAAAGGCCCCCCGAGCAGCAGGGTCATCAGACCAATTACTATAAAGGTGGATATCTGAATATACTGAGGATATTTTTTTCGCAAAAAATAAGCCCCATATGCTTTATTCCTGTGTTCAAATACAATTTCGTCAAATGACTTATATGTTCGTTCCATAGACATTTCGTCCAGGTTTTTTTAGTAAAGACTTAGTTAAGAGAAGCTGTGGTCTGAGCAGAGCTTTGTGTATTCATTGTCTGAACAATTGTAAAGCCAATCTCATCAATGCCGTAAGTAAGCGTATCAATTTTACTTGTAAAGTAGTTGTAGCTGATAATTGCCAGAGCTGAAGAAGCAATTCCAAGTGCCGTATTGATAAGGGCTTCGGAAATACCATTGGCAAGCGCAACAGCGTCCGGGCTTCCTGCGGTTGCAAGAGCGGCAAAAGCTTTGATCATACCTACTACTGTACCGAGCAGACCAACCAGGGTGGCAACAGAGGCAAGTGTGGCGATGATGGTCAGGTTCTTCTCCAGCATGGGAAGCTCAAGAGCTGTAGCTTCTTCAAGTTCTTTTTGTACGGCTGCAGCTTTCTGATCTCTTTGCAGGTCGCCTGCCTTAATGACGAGCTTATAACGCTCAAGCACTGCTTTGATTACATTGCCGACTGATCCCTGTTGTTTGTCGCAGGCAGCAATAGCGCCGTTAATGTCGTTAAGAGCGAGTGATGTTTTTATGGTATGAACAAATTTTGTAATTGATCCGTTTCCGCTGGCTTTGGAGACAGTGATCAGACGTTCCGTTGAAAAAGTTATAACCATCAGCAAGAAGGCCATAAGCATAGGAACGATAAGACCGCCTTTGTAGATGATACCGAAATAATTTCCAGGAAGAGGATGATTGTTCGGATCATTGCCAACAAAGTTGGATCCGTCCCCAAGCACTACAAAGTAAAAAATGTAACTTATAATGATAAGTACGGGTATTGCTATAAAAGCAAATACTGAGCTGAATTTTGAATTAGAAACTTCGGTTGTCATTTTTAATTGTTCGGATTTGAATGCCAATAATGCTATAAATTTGAAATCAAAAATTACTGCATAATTTAGTTAAAATAAACAGACTTTGTTTAGCTTCTGTTTCCTTAAAACAATATTTTTTGCAGGTTATTTAGATTTGTTCTAAACTCAGGTGCAATATTAAGGCATTTTGCCACGATTTCAATAATAATTTAAAAAAAATATACTATGATCAAGCAAGTATCTGTAATAGGGACCGGTACAATGGGTAATGGCATAGCCCACGTATTTGCGCTGGCAGGATATCAGGTATCTATGGTGGGAGTTTCAAAAGAGCTGACGGGTAAAGCTTTCCAAACCATAGTTCATAACATGGAGCGTCAGGAAAAAAAAGGACTGCTTACATCAGGCGAAAAGCACAGGGCGCTGGAGAATCTGCATATATACACGGATCTGAGAGAGGGAGTTTCGGAAGCAGATCTGGTAGTTGAGGCAGTGCCGGAAGATGAAAATGTAAAGCAGGAAGTCTTTCAGCTGCTGGATAAAAGTACCAGGGATTCAGCTATTCTCGCATCCAATACGTCTTCACTGGCGATAACCCGTCTGGCTTCCTTTACCAAAAAAACGGATAAAGTAATCGGTATGCATTTTATGAACCCGGTTCCGGTGATGTCGCTGGTGGAAGTTATCCGCGGTTTTAATACCTCAGATGAAACGGTCGGTATAATCAATGATGTGTGTCTGAAGCTTGGAAAAAGTCCGGTTCAGGTCAATGACTATCCGGGTTTTGTGGCAAACCGGATTTTGATGCCGATGATCAATGAAGCGATTTTTGCCTTGTATGAAAATGTGGCAGGAGTAAGCGAGATTGATACGGTCATGAAGCTGGGTATGGCGCATCCTATGGGGCCTTTACAGCTAGCGGATTTTATTGGTCTGGATGTTTGTCATTCCATTCTGATGATCTTATACAATGATTTCAGAAATCCGAAGTATGCTCCATGCCCTTTATTGCAAAAAATGATTGAAGCGAATCAGCTGGGGGTGAAGACGGGACAGGGCTTTTACCAGTATGGTCATGGTAACAAGGAATTGATTGTGTCGGACCATTTCAGATCCAGATAATAGAATAACAGAGGCTATTTTTACAGCCTCTGTTAAAGCTTATTACACTGCTACGTTGTTTTCGCGAAGAGCATCGTTGAGCGATGTTTTCAGGTCAGTGCTTGCTTTACGCTGACCAATAATCAGGGCACAGGGCACCTGATAATCTCCTGCCGGAAATTTTTTGGTATAGGAACCGGGTATTACTACCGCACGCTCAGGAACGTATCCTTTGTATTCTACCGGTTCCGGTCCGGTAACATCGATTACCTTTGAGCTTCCTGTAAGGACGACATTGGCACCTAATACAGCTTCCTTGCCAACCCGCACACCTTCAACCACGATGCATCTTGAACCCAGAAATGCCCCGTCTTCAATGATTACCGGTGCTGCCTGTACAGGCTCCAGGACTCCGCCTATACCAACGCCCCCGCTAAGATGAACATTCTTGCCGATCTGGGCGCAGCTTCCCACTGTTGCCCAGGTATCAACCATGGTGCCGGAATCTACATAGGCCCCGATATTTACATAGCTTGGCATCAGAACAACGCCTTTGCTGATATAGGCTCCGTAACGTGATACGGCATGGGGGACAACACGTACTCCCAGCTCATCATATCCGCGCTTGAGCTCCATTTTGTCGAAGAACTCAAAAGGCCCCACTTCAATTTTTTGCATCTTTTGTATCGGGAAATAAAGAATTACTGCTTTCTTTACCCATTCATTTACGGTCCACCCGTTTGTACCCGGTTCTGCTACCCGTAATCTTCCTTTATCCAGCTCTTCTATGACAACTCTTATGGTGGATTGCACTTCCGGGTCGTTTAAAAGATTTCTGTCTTCCCAGGCTTTTTCGATAATCTCTTTCATGATGATATATGTAGACTTATTGAATTTTTATATTTTAAATGAATGAAAATTTTTATAGCTGCAACATTAAAACCGGTCAATGACCCGAGACTGTATCATAAAATAGCGCTTTCGCTGGCCAATGACGGAAATTATGAAGTTTGTATTGCAGGATATAATAATGACTTTATTCCGGCCGCTACAAAAAAAGTTAAATTTTACCCCCTTTTCAAATTTGCGCGCTTAAGTTTTAAAAGAGTTTTTAGTCCGTGGCGTATTTTGAAGCAGGTGATCAACGAAAAACCCGATCTGCTGATCATTGCCACACATGAATTGCTTGTATTGGCTTTTTTGTTGAAAATGATTAAAAAACAAAAGGTTGTGTATGATATACAGGAAAATTACTTCTATAATATTCTCTACATGGACTCTTTCCCTGTATTCCTTCGACCGTTTCTGGCATATTATGTCCGGTTAAAAGAGCTTTTGATCGTGCCCTTGCTGGACGGGTGTCTGCTTGCCGAGAGAATCTATAAAAAACAACTCAGATTTGCCCTGAAAAACCACATTATTATTGAAAACAAAAATCAGGAAAATATAATGGAGACGGGGCATTATCCTGTACTTACTTCTGTTCAGAAACACAAATTCCTGTATACAGGCACTGTTAGTGAGGAATATGGGATATGGGGGGCTGTTTTTTTTATTGAAAAGCTCTACCTGATAGATACAGCAGTGCAGCTGGAAATTATCGGATATACTCCCGATACGATGCTGATTCGAAAACTGAATGACCGGATTGCCGGTAAAAATTATATCAGAGCGGATATTCGTTCTGTGCCGGTACCCTATGGAGAAATCCGTACGTTGCTTTCCGGGGCCGGGATTTTACTACTTCCTTATCGTCCCAATAAGGCGATTGACGGAAAAATTCCTACACGTTTCTGGGAAGGCCTGTCCTGGCAGCGGCCTATGATTATTCAGGAAAACCTTGGATTGGGAGAGTTTATTCACCGGTATTCCTGTGGGTTATCGATCGATTTTGCTGACTTTTCACCGGATGAAATTTTACACAGGCTGGAAAATACCTCTTTCTATACCAATAAGCCCGGGCCTGAAGTATATTGGAGCGCTGAGTCTGTCAGACTGATTGAGTGGATAAATAAAATTATTTCAGGTCATAGAGCTGTTATTTAAAATACCTTGAAGTTATTTTTTTAGATATATCTAAAATATATCTTTACGCGATGTTAAGTTTTACCGAAGAAAACTATCTGAAGGCAATATATCATCTGGCGGACCGGGATAAGGAAGTGTCGACCAATGCCATTGCGGAAACGCTCCGGACCAGACCGGCCTCCGTAAGTGATATGCTGAAAAAGCTGGATAGAAAAGGGGTAATCAACTATGAGAAATATAAAGGGGTAAATCTAAGCACAGAAGGAAAGAAGCTGGCTTTGCAGGTTATCCGGAAGCATCGTTTGTGGGAAGTCTTTCTGGTAGAAAAGCTACACTTTAACTGGGACGAAGTGCATGAAATAGCAGAGCAACTGGAGCATATACAATCTCCGGTTCTGATCCGGCGGCTTGATGAGTTTCTGGGATATCCTGCCTATGATCCGCACGGAGACCCGATCCCGAATGAGCAGGGTGTAATGGCTGCCCGGGAAAAAATTCAGCTCAGTGAGCTGGATGAAGGAACAGCGGCAACTGTAATCGGGTTAAAAGAAACATCATCTGTTTTTTTGCAGTTTCTTGACAAAGCCGGGATATACCTTGGTGTCAGAATTAAAATTCTTGAAAAGATAGCTTTTGACAGGTCCAGAGAAATTCAGATTGATAATAAGAAGGTTCAGGTAATATCCAGTGAAGCCGCGCAAAACATATTTGTAGCTGTATAAACATATGATAAAAAGTTGTTTCCGGAGTTTGTATCTGCTTGCAGGGTTGCTGTTGGCAGCCTGTGAGCCTCAGCAGAAAGAGGACAATGACAAGCTGGTAATTCTTGCTACTACAGGAATGATCGGCGATGCGGTCAGGAATATTGTCCGGGATTCGGCAGATGTTGAGGTATTGATGGGGCCGGGAACAGACCCGCATTTGTATAAGATGAGTCAGGGGGATCTCAATAAGCTGACAAAGGCAGATATAATAATTTACAATGGTTTATATCTTGAAGGGAAAATGGGGGAAGTCCTTCAAAATATGGAAAGACAGAAGCCTGTGACTGCGCTTGTTAATGGTATTGCACAGGAAAAGCTGAGAAATGTAAGTGGATTTGCGGGGGATATGACCCGCACGTATGGTTTAGTATCGCACTGTGGAAAGACGGAGTTGCTTATGTGAGTCAGAAAATTATTGAAGCAGACCCAGCCAGGGCTTCATTTTACCAAACCAATACACAGGCATATATTGATTCATTGAATCAGGTGGAGGAATGGGTTAGAGCTGAGATAAGCCGGATTCCAGAGTCGCAGAGGGTTTTGATCACTGCGCATGACGCGTTTGGTTATTTTGGTGATGCGTACGGGATTATGGTCGAAGGATTGCAGGGGATATCTACTGTTTCGGAACCGGGGCTAAAAGATATTACCAGAATCACGGATTTGATTGTCGAACGAAAAATAAAGTCTATTTTTGTTGAGTCATCTGTTTCTGAGAAGACTATCCGGTCTGTGGTAGAAGGCGCTGCAGCAAAGGGGCAAAAGGTAACAATAGGCGGGACCTTATATTCGGATGCACTTGGCGATGAGACTTCCAATGCAGACACCTACATCGGGATGGTAAGGGAGAATGTGCGGACAATTGTGCAGGCTCTGGAAGAGTAATGATTTTAGTAACAGTATCAAATTATTGAAATAGTTTTTGATGATCGCGGTGCTTACCGGCCAGTTTTTTTATCAGTTTCCGAACAAATAATTTATGAATAATTATAATGAATCGGGTATCTCCGATACCAGGCAGTATTCCTCTCTGTATATTACTGCTGTTACTATTGTTGCCACGCTGGGAGGCTTCTTGTTTGGCTACGATACAGCGGTTATTGCGGGAGCAATCGGCTCTCTGAAGATCTTTTTTCAGCTTTCGGACTGGGCAACCGGTTTCGCAGCGGGATGTGCTCTGATCGGATGTATGGCCGGGGCAATGATTGCAGGCTATTTAAGCTTTAAAATTGGCCGGAAATATTCGCTGTTAACCGCTGCATTTCTGTTTACTGTCTCAGCTATTGGTACAGCTGTGCCTGATACGTTCACTGAATTTATCATATACCGGATTCTTGGAGGCATTGGTGTGGGAATTGTATCCATGGTTTCACCCATGTACATAGCCGAAATTGCTCCGGTCCATATGCGCGGAAAGCTTGTCTCTTACAACCAGATGGCAGTAGTGCTTGGGATTTTTGTCGTTTACTTTGTGAATTACTTTATAGACCGCATCGGTGATGATGAATGGGATATACAACTGGGCTGGCGTTATATGCTTGCGTCTGAAACTCTGCCAAGCTTATTGTTTCTGGGACTTATTTTGCTGATTCCGGAGTCGCCAAGATGGCTTATGCTGAAGCATAAAGATGAAAAAGCGCTGAATATCCTGCAACGGATGGCCGGGAAGCTTAATGCTCTGGCTATTCAGGCAGAGATTCGCCGATCCATGCAGGAAGAGAAAAAAATGGCATCGTCAGTTTTGTCCCCGCTTATGCTGAAAGTTGTACTGGTAGGAGTGGGGCTTAGTGTTTTTCAGCAGGTAACCGGAATAAATGCTTTCTTGTATTATGCACCGGTGATTTTTAAGGGTCTCGGAAGCAGCGGGGATACATCCATGTTGCAGACAGTGCTGGTAGGAACAGTCAATATGCTTTTTACGCTGGTTGCTATATTTACGGTAGATAAGCTGGGGCGTAAGCCACTAATGCTGATCGGATCGGCTGGTATGGGAATATGTCTGATTACAATTGGTTACGGGGCTTATTCAGAAAATCTCGGAACCTGGCTGGTCTGGTTTGTTCTGGGATATATCGCGTTTTTTGCGCTTTCTCTTGGTCCGGTTGTCTGGGTTTTACTGGCAGAAATGTTTCCTAACAGAGTCCGAAGCAGTGGAATGTCTATTGCCGTTGCGGCCCAGTGGATCTCTAACTTTGCGGTTACAGCAGTATTTCCGGTACTTGTTGGCTATTTGAATGGAGCGCTGGCATTCTGGTTATTTGGACTTATGTGTGTGGCTACAATAGTTTTTGTTTTATGGCTGGTCCCCGAAACAAAAGGGAAGACACTGGAAGAAATGGAAAGAACCTGGGAAGAAAAATTTCCTGTCTCATAGCTGCGAACCGCTACTTTCGGTGACCACTGCGGTTAAATCTGTTTTTGCGCAGATAGGCTTTGTCTTTATGCCTGGCTTCTGATCCGGTATAGATCAGGTTGTGATTTGTGTCAACCACTAGCGTTTTTCTGGTAAAACCACGGACTTTCGAATAATCGGCAATGGAGTCAGTTCCATCGCCTCCAATCACGGTGATTCGTATGCCTTTGCGGGCTTTTCCGGTTATGGAAATTTGATCTTCGCCATCCAGCGCATAGATTGTCAGTGCACGGGTAATGGTATGGTGCAGACAACGGGAGTAGAGCAGGATACTGTCACTTTCAGCGTATATATTTACCTCGGTGTACTGCCGGTGACGCCTGATGTTTATTTGATCATTGCCATCTGTTGCAGCAATGAATACATGTCTGTTTACCATATAATAAAAAGCTTCCGCTGCCTCCGGAAGCCTGTTTCTCCGGCTTATTAGCGTTTTCAGGGTTTTTCTTCCTGCTATTTTATCTATTTCTTCAGGCCATTCCTTGAGTGAGTGGAGAATAATACTGTCGCTTAGCTGTTCCATCAGTTCCCGGGTTACCTGATTCCAGTCTGAAACGGTAAGTCTGTTAAGAAATAAGCGATCCATATTATGGGAATTGGATGAAAGGCCTTTAATATTTTCGTAGTACGGATGAAAGCTCTGAAACTTAGGTTTGCCCCACCACCGGCTTATTAAAAAAGGAATCAGGCCATCGTCAAATAAAAAGAAGGCATTATCCCGGTCTCTCGGAAAGGGTTTGTAAATGATTGCTCCGTTTACAGTAAAGCCCAGCCATACCCATTGACCGGCATGCCGGTCCCAGTCGTTAATAATAAAATCAAAAAGCCGGCATTTTAAAAAATCTTTCTGATCAATGTGTACCCTGGAATCGGAGAGAAGCTTTTTTATTAATTTTTCTGTATTTACAATTTTTTCAGGATACCCGAACTCTCCGGTGCTTTCCCAGGTGGAGTTGGGTTTTTCTTCCAGCAGCGCTATACCATCTATTTTATCACTAAACTCTCCGAGCTGATTTGAGTGACTGGTATAAAAAAGCTTTGGATTGGTATGGTATATACCCGCAGCGGCAGACAGCTTGCTCACAACAAGCCCTGCATAGGGGTTAGCAGCTGATGTCTGGTCATTGATCAGGTAGCGCAACAAGGTATATCGCAACGGAATCGGCAGAACTTTTTCCGGACTTTTATCCAGGCTTCGCAATACATATCGTTTGCCGGTTGAGTCCTCGAGGTGAATAGATACGGTCTGCTGACCGCCACCGGATTTTACGGGTCTGAGGTTGTGTGGTATTTTTTCAAGATCAAGAACAGGTACAACAATTCTGGCGCTCCATATATCGCGATAGTGTTTGCCAAAAAAGATAGTATGAAAAATATTGGCTTTGTATTTTTCTCCGGCTGCTACCGGTATACTGTCATTGGAAAAAACGCTGCCATAGGCAAGAAATAATAGACTATAAAGAAGAAAATACCTGATTTTCATCTTATATTTTTTCTTTTGTCAACCTGCTGACAGTGGTTTTGTTGAGAAACAGAACGATTAATAACAATTTTATTTCCGGCCGGGTTCTCTTTATGAAGTTGGATTTAATGAGGAGGAGATAGCAATGACCCACATCTTTACAGTATTGACAATCGTGTTGTCAATTTTTATTTCAGGGAGCATCGGAAAGGATACTACTAATGAATATGTGCAGGAATCTGCGGTGAAAGAAAGAGATAAAGAAAAAATGCCCAGATTTAGCTATTATACGCTGGCCGGGAAAAAATTTTCCAACAGAGATCTGGAGGTAAACAAAACGTATTTGTTTGTTTATTTTAATCCGCTATGCGACCTGTGCAGGGAAGAAGTAGGAGAAATCGTTGAAAATATTGACCAGCTCGAAAATGTACAGATTTTGTTGGTAAGTCCTAATCATCTGAATGAGATAAATGAATTTAAGGACTATTTTAATTTGGGGGATTACAGGCAAATAACAATTTTGCATGATACAGATGACCGGTTTTATCTTGAATTCGGAGCGATTGGTTACCCAAACATGTATATCTACAATAACAGGCAGGAGCTGGTCCGGTATTTTGACCATGCTACCGGATTTAATGAGATAAATAATGCACTTAAACCGGTTTTAACCAGAAAGTAGTACTTGCTGAGTTAATCGGTTTAAAGATCAGACTTCCGAAGGGGATTCTGGTCTTTTTTATTTTTCAACCGGAGTAAACCGGGAGTGTATTTTCAGGTCTTTGATAAGACCAAAGCCTTTTAATGGTTTGTCCTGCAGCTCTGAAAATGTGCCTTGCCAGGCGTCAATGAAATCTTTGGAGTTGAATGGCCCCTGATCAAAATCATAGACACTGATTTTCAGCGTATCATTTGCTGTAAGAAAAAAGAAGGGAGTTTCTGATTTTACCGAATAGGTATAGGTATTGCGCATTGGCTTGCTGGAATAGATAATTTCAGTATCGCAGCACAGCTCCCAGAAGGGATCAGGCATTCCGTTACCATTTAGCGTAAAATCATATTTTCTGCCATCCGGATTGCTAATTTTAAAGTAATCAATTCCGACTTTTCCCTTATAGAGCACCGGAGCATTAATTTTTTGCTTAAAGTTTTGGACTGCAATCGGAGAAGGGGAAATATATTCCAGTTTTCTATATTGCTTTAATTCCTGATCCTGAGTAAACTTTACGGCATAAACCTCCAGATTAAACTCCGGTTCAAACTCTCCGTTGGACAGACCCAGGACAGAAAAAGGAATGTGCTTGTCAAACGTGTATGTCCCTTTGTCTGAAACAAAAGGTATTTGATTAAATGTAATTTCCTCTCCCAGCTTTTGTCGGATGGGAACCCCGGAGTCGTATAGTTTTTGTCCGTGGTGCTCTACATTCCATATAAAAAGAAAAGAAGAAAAAGCATGTTGCCTTAATTGCTGAATAGCTTCTTCGGAGGGCTCAATCGTACACCTGATTGATATTCCTTCACATTTTCTGTTAGTAGACTGTGTATCGAAAGTTACATTTTTAAGCATGAGCCCGTTGCCAAGATCGTATGTCAGTCCCATGTTGTCAAAGTTCAGCTGTCTGGAAGTTTTTGTTGACGCTGTCTCATTGCGGTTACCTCCGGAACAGGATGCCAGTGTAAAAAATATAAGCAGAATACATATCCTCATAGGGCAATTTTACGCATTATTACCGGATTTTTTCTCTTTTAATCTTATAATTCTGATATACAGTCAGCAATCATAAAAGGTTAGTTTGGTTTATTCAGACGGTTATTGCGATTAATAGATTGATGGTTTGCTAATTATTTTAGTTTGGTTATCTTTGGAATGCGTCATTTTTAGTTTTATGTCTTTTATCCGCACGAATATCAAATACTTAAGAAAGCAAAAAGGTCTGACTCAGGAGCAACTGGCCGCCAGAGTCGGAATAAAGCGGTCACTTATAGGTGCCTATGAAGAGGGGCGGGCAGAGCCCAATATAACCAATCTGATCAGGTTTTCTGAAGTATTTGAAGTGGGTATGGATGTATTCCTCAACAGGAATCTGACTGAGCAAGGTGCTGATAGTATTCAGAAAGCCAATCCGGTTGCTAACCTGAGAGTGCTCAGCATTACCCTGGACAATAGCGGGAGTGAGATAATGCATATGGTGCCGGCCAAAGCCTCGGCCGGGTATCTGAATGGATTCTCTGATCCTGAATATATAGCGGAGCTACCGGTGTTCACTATCCCTTTTTTCCGGGGAGGGACTTTTCGGGCTTTCGAGCTATCCGGCGATTCAATGCTTCCGCTGCGTTCCGGGTCGATTGTGATCGGCCGGTATCTGGAGGACTGGAGCAGCATTAAAGATAATTCGCTTTGTGTAGTGATAACTTCTTCCGAAGGCCTTGTTTTTAAGAGGGTTTTTAATCAGGTTAAAAAAGATGGAAGATTTAAGCTCGTGTCAGACAATCCGGTTTTTGCTCCTTATTATGTACGAATGGAAGATATCGTAGAAATCTGGGAGGCCAAAGGGTATTTTTCGATGACCTTCCCTGAGTCTGATTTATCGTAAAGAAAGAAAAACGATTGAAATAGGCAGATGCCATATTTAGTTGATTAATGATGACAGTTTTGCTTCAATAAGCTTTTTTTGTTCTTCATCAATCTGGAACCATAAACCGTCACCTGTTTCAATATACATTCCTTTCCGAATCTCGCTTTCCTCCAGTGCAGCCTCCGGATCAAAATCAACAGTATAAATTGTCTCCATAAAGTCTTTCAGCTGACTCCATTCAATAGTCTGCTTTTTATCCTTTTCTTCAGAGTGACTTATGATGAATGCCTTACGTTCCAGAAAGCTTCCGATCAGGGAAATATCCACGGAGGGTGAATTCTGTTTCAATTCTTTTAGCCGTATCGTGAGAGGAAGCTCTTTTTCAGTTGCTTCCAGGATAGCCTGATGAAGTTCCTGCATTGTGTAGGCAAGGCGTGTGTCACCGGAAAAGCCTTCGAGTTTTTCACCGGCCTGATCCTCATAGGAAATATAGATGAAATGTTCACCTTCTTCCTGACTCAGATCCTGGTAAGCAGAGGAGTTGAAAAGTATACTGGCCCAGGGTTTGCCCAACAGACCTTCCCATTCAATATTATCATTTTCTGTATAACCTTCTTCTGCCAGCTCTTCCGGAGTACAGGACTCGCGATCCAGATAAGAAATGGAAAATGAGGCTTTTACAGATTCTTTTTGATGCTCCGCGGAAAAAAGAAGGGAAAAGGCATGAGGTGCCGGAAGATCCGGAGTATAAAATTCGATAGATAAGGTACTGGACATTGTTCGGATTTCTGGTTTGGGTTAGTGCAAATATGGGACTGATTCTATCATTTTTTAAAATATTTCTTTTAAAGTTAATCCTTTTTTTTATGTTTGTTTTTCATATTTCTTTTTTGTACAAATAAATGAAAGGGTTAAAGAGCAAAATTATTACTACTATTCTGGACGAAACCGGCATAAGACTTCATCCTAAAGATTTTCAGATTGTTACTGTCGAGAATATGCTGGTTCTGAAGTTGTGGGGATCAGAGCTGATAAGTAAAAAATTTCAAAGTGAGAAGTCTCTGGATTCAGAAGAGTTTGCAGAGGATCTTTTAAATGAGCTTTTTGATGAATATTACGATTTTCGGGAGAAGATAATCGAGGTAAAAAAAGAAGATCTTACCAATCAGTTTATGGAAGATATCAAGAAAGATGTAATTGTTTTTCTGCAGCAGAAGAAGGTAGATCCGGTGATGATTGAAACCCTGGATTTCGAATTCATTGATTCGGATTCGGTTAAAAACAGTCACTTGGGTGATGACTGGGGCTTCCCGGTATTTGGATTGAGAATAACCGATTATGAAACTGTAGACTATTTTTATTCACTAGATGTGCTTAAAGAGCCTTTGGTCATTGACAAGAAAGTGATTTGTGAAGGCTTGCTGAAAAAAATTCGTTAAAATTTACCTGCAGATAGGAATGAGCACCTGCATGAGAAAAGTATTCTTATGCAGGTGTTTGTGTAAATATAAGACCGGTTGTGGCAATCCGGTCAATTTTACCCGTTGCGGTTTCTGAAAACTCCGGTATCAGAAATATTTTTTTTGGTACTTCATATTTTGATACTGTTTGGATCAGCTCATGATAGAGCCTGCTTTTTTGATCTTCCGCAAAAATTCCTTCGATCAGAAGAACCACTGAAGTTCCGAAGCAATTGTCGGGTATACCGGTCACCATAAACCGGTTGGTATAGCCCAATGTATTGAAAATGCCGGATATTGAACTTTCCAGCTCTTCGATCTGAATTTTTACACCTCCGGAATTTATTATGTTGTCTATCCGGCCTGTCCATATAAATTGTCCCGGCGGGATTAATTTTACAATGTCGTTAGTGATTATAGTCTCATCTCTTGTCACCGGCCCTTTGATTGTAAGGCAGCTGCGCTCATCCAGACCTATCGAAATTCCGGGAAGGACAGTGTAAACAGGCGATGCATTTCTGCTGTTTAGCCTTCGTAAAGCAATATGTGACACTGTCTCGGTCATGCCATATGTACTGTATACCGGAGCCTCAATGTTTTGCAAGGATTCTTCCAGCTGATGACCGACCGGAGCGCCTCCGAGCAATATTGCTTTCATCTGGTTCAGTACTCCTATTTTATCCGGTGATTCCTCTAGCGTTGTTTTCATCTGGTAGGGAACCATAGCCGTAAAGCTGATTGAGAGCGATTTCGTAATGTTTTTGAACGGATTGGCAACCGGTGGTAAAATGTAAGCCGTCATACCAATGGTGAAAGCTCTTGCAAGCATCATTTTGCCGGCAATATACTGGGTGTTAAGACAGACAAGTGCATTGTCCGAATTTGTAAGACCCAGAGCTTGCCCGGTCATAGAAGCGCTTGCTTCCATTTGCTCTTTGCTTATTTCGATTGTTTTAGGCTTTCCGGTTGATCCCGAAGTCTGAATCTGAAAAGGAGGCGGAGTACTGAGAAACCATTGATCCCTGAAGCGAAGAATAGCATCTTTGTACATATGAAAGTTTATGCCATGATTGGTATAAATTTCAGGATTTAGAAAAACTATCTGATCTGAAAAGTCTGTTTTCACCTTGAATGATTGAATAGTTTAAGATACGTAAGTTTTCTGTTTATTTAAAACATGTTTTATAGGGCTTTCATTGCATGTGCTATCAAATAAAAATCAGAAACATTTGTGTGTTTTCTTTAAACCAATTGTACAAAATGAAGTTATTTTATACCCGATTTTTATTTTTTCTTGAAATCTCATTAATTTGCGCGAATGATACTAGGAATTGATGTTGGCGGTACTACCGTTAAATTTGGAGTCGTTTCTCCGGAAGGAGAAATAAGCCGCGTTAAAGCATTTGATACTGCAAAATGGGTTGCGGATGGATTTGTTGATTCTCTTAAGGCCGGAATAAAAGAATATCTGACCCTTATTCCTGAGATCAAAGGAGTGGGCATTGGCTGGCCCGGTTTATTGTCTGTAGATCGTAAGAAAGTCATTCTGCTTCCCAATATACCGGCTGTATACGACTTGTCAATTGTTGATATCCTGAACGCAGAGTTTCCAAAGCTTCCGGTTAAGATTGAGAATGATGCCAAGTGTGCCACCATCGGTGAGTTGTATTTTGGTAATATTAAGGGACTGGATAATTTTGTTCTTGTTACACTTGGTACGGGAGTAGGAAGTGGAGCGGTGATTAATAAAAAGCTCTTTCTGGGAGCAAGAGGCAATGGAATGGAAATAGGTCATATGCTTCTTGAAGATGGTAAATCGCTGGAGCAGAATATCGGAATTCAGCATATAATAAACTATACACTGGCCAGAATCGAGAAAGAAAAACCTTCAAGTGTACTTGTCGGAAAGGAAATTACTCCCAAATCAATTTTTGAGGCGGCTTCGGAAAGTGATGCGTTTGCTGTTTCCGTATTTGATTTTGTCGGAGAGAAGCTGGGGCAGAATCTGGTTTCCGTGATTCGTGTGCTGGATATCAATACTATTTTGTTGGGTGGTGGGATAGCAGGAGCATTCAGATTCATCGAGCCAATGACCAGAAAAACAATCGAAAAATATATGCCTTCGTACTATACAGACAAGCTGATCATTGCTCAGGCGCATCTGACCAATCAGGTTGGGATCCTGGGAGCGGCGGGCTTGCTTATGGAAGAAATCAGTATTGATTCCGGTACAAAGGTATCGTAGTACATTCGTGTATAACTATACTAAAAATAAAAAGCGGGGATTATTCATCCCCGCTTTTGTTTTATAAGCGCTGCTTTGGTTCTTTCTGCCTGGATCCAGTGTCTTTCATTGTGATATATAGTGAAGCGGAGCGCATCACCAAGTCTGAGTCTGATCAGTCCGGTTATGGTGATCGGGATTCCGTTTAAATTGATATCGATACGATCTGCCAGAGTCAATAATTCCAGATAATTTTCCTGTTGCCTGATAAAGCGTTCCAGAACAGAGCGATCTATCGTCATGCCGATCGGGTTCTTATCTTTAAACGTCTTCATCTTCATAGCCGGAGTTCCTGCCTGATTGACTTTCATACTCTTTGCAAAATAGTTGCCCCAGAAACCGGATTGAAAAACGCGCCTGGGATGCACGTCGGAATGTTGTGAAATAAAATCACGTATTACCGGTATATAAAAATCTCCATACAGATTCAGGTGCTCAAGACATTCTGCCATCGACCATTTTTGCGGTGCCAGATGTTCAAAAAGCATGGAGTCATCAAGAAGTATATATGACGTTGCACTTTCAACAATCCGGGTTGTAATAGCACTTAGTTCCCGGATCACATCCTTTTGAGTTGCTTTCATATTTTTTTTCAATAAAAGTACAGAACTGGAAAATAGGCATTCTTGGTATAGACCAAGAGTATAGACTACCGGTACTTTTTCAGGATTTTACTAAAGTTTGTCGGATCAATACCCAGATAAGAGGCAATATATTTATGAGGTATCTGATTGATAAGGTGAGTACTGCGATTGTAAAAGGATTCAAACTTTTCTTCCATGGTCAGCGCAAGAAGCTCATAATGTTTTCTGTTGACTCCGACCAGGGCTGCTTCTGTTGCTTTGCGAAGCAGCGTATTGATACCGGGGTATCTGGCTGCCAGCTCTTCTACTTCTTTATAATTTCTTCGCAGCAGGCTGCTTTCTGTAATGGCTTCGATAAAATAGAGAGAAGGTGTGCGGGTTAGCAGCGAATCAAAGTTGCCGCAAAAAGACGGATAATAGGTAAAGACTATAGTGATTTCCTTGCCTTCTTTCAGATAGTATGCACGCTGTATTCCTTCGAGGACGAAGTATATATATTTTTCGTGCACTCCTTCACGGGCGATTATTCCTTTTTTCTGACAGGATACCAGGTCCCAGGATTCAAGGAGAAGATCTGCCTCAAAAGTGGTGAGAGGCGATATGTTTTCCAAAAAAGTGCGAAATACATCCATAAAAAGAAAAGGCGGGAATGAATCTTCCCGCCGGTTTAGCTTTTCCTGATTTTAAAAATCAGACAACTTCTTCCGGTTCAGTTGACAGGCTGCCAATACCATGTCCGGTAAGCTTCGATTTGCTGTCAGCAGTTTTTAGCGGACCGGGCCCGCCCAGATACTCACAGGTCAGAAGAGACTGCATATTCTTGAAACGGACCATTTCTTTGTCGTAATGATATGTGTTTCTAAGTGTCTGGGTCAGGTTGTTGTCTCCCATACTTATATCGACATCGTTCATAGTCAGCTGACACGGATGCTCGTACCCGCAGGCATGTGTGATTTCAAGTATTTCTTTTCGGAGTGTGCGTATATAGTTGGCGGCTCTGTCGGATTTCAGTGTCGGATCAAGTCCGGCAGCCAGCCATTTATTCTGAGTTGCTACTCCGGCCGGACAGGTATTGGTATGGCATGATTGTGCCTGAATACAGCCAATGGACATCATCGCTTCCCGGGCTACCGCGATAATATCGCAACCCATGGCAAAGGCCATCATGGCTTTCGCCGGCAGCCCCAGTTTGCCGCTTCCGATAAAAACGACCCGCTCGGCAAGTCCTTTTTTTGCAAAGATTTTGTATACATTGCTGAATGCGTATATAAACGGCAGTGAGACGTGATCGGCAAATGCGGGAGGAGCAGCTCCTGTGCCGCCTTCACCACCATCGATTGTTATAAAATCGGGCCCTTTTCCGGTCTCAAGCATCAGGTCGGTGAGCTCTTCCCACATTTCCATTTTCCCGACTGCGGATTTAAATCCGACCGGCAGTCCGGTTACATCGGCAATTTTTTCAAGAAAATCGAACATTTCCCGTATGTTGGAAAAAGCCGAGTGGGTGGAAGGAGAAAGCGCATCCTGTCCCATAGGAACTCCACGGATTTCGGAAATCTCTTTTGTAATCTTTGAAGCGGGCAAGACACCACCTTTACCGGGTTTGGCTCCCTGCGAAAGCTTTACTTCAATGGCTCTGATAAAAGGATTTTCCTTTACAAGCGCTTCCATCCGCTCAAATGAAAAGTTGCCGTTTGCATCTCTTACCCCAAAATAACCGGTACCAAAGTGAAACATGACGTCAGCTCCGTGACGATGGAAGGGGGAAAGCCCACCTTCTCCGGTATTCTGATAGCAGCCTACTTTCAGACTGCCTTTGTTAAGGGCTGTTACCGCATTGGAAGATAAAGAGCCGTAGCTCATACCGGAAATATTGACAATAGAATATGGCCGGAAGGGACGGCGACGCTTGTTGTATGCGCCCATTATCTTGGCACACGGAAGAAAATACGGGTCTTTTGTATTCGGATGATCTTTTCCGCCGTTGAATGGAAACATGGTCGGATGAATGAAAATATGTCCCGGAGCATATATATCCTGATCGGTCCCAAAGCTCTGATAATTGTTCTCTCTTTTTGAAGAGGCATAAATCCAGGAGCGCTGACTACGGTTAAAGGGAAGCTCTTCACGGTTGTTGGCCACAATATATTGCCGCAATTCGGGGCCGATGCGTTCCAGCATGTACCGGAAGTGCCCGACGACCGGAAAGTTATGTTTGATTGTGTGCTTTTTTTGAATGAATATGTCATGGATTGCTACTGAAAGCACAAAGATAACGGGAAAAAACCACCACCAGTTATCTGCTGAAAAAGCTATGAATTTTTCCATAATTGTATCAGGAATGTTCCATTGTTTGTTCTAGAAGCATGTACGACTGCATGGCAGTATTGTTGTGCATACGGCTAATTTTAATTGTTAAAAAGCCGGATACTTTCTTTATGTCTGTAGTCGATATTTCTTCGGGTTTAGGCCTGACCGGAAATTTATTAAGAAGAGGTTCAACGATCCGGCCTGGTATATGATAGAACACGTTATCGGTCATCAAGGTTCGCGACCGTTTCGGTGGCTGAAACAGGTGGTGGTGCTTCCGATATGAATATGGAACTTTTGTCTGCCGGTCTGAAAAATAAACGTTGAGGCTAAATGCTGTGATCTGAGTTTGCCAGGGTACGCTTATCCCCCGGATGAGAATCTTATAGTTGATTTCTGTTCCTGTCCGGATTGAAGCAGAAACGGAAAGCATCTGAAACCGGATGCTCTCCGGGGTGATTCTGGTAAGATTGCCTGCTTTATTAAAAAAGTCGAAAACTTCCTCTGCGGGTTTGTTTAAAGTTTCTCTGTGCAATGATCCGGTCACGGATTCTTGTCAAAACGGTCAGAATCCTGATGCTTGGGGTCTCTTCGCGGTGCTTTTCGTATGGTTAGCAATATCAGGGGAATCAGGGCAAGGGTGATACCACCGATAACAATTCCGACAAGGGTAGACATTTCTGTTTTGGTCACCATAAAAGCGATAATCACAAATATACAAAGTAAGCCGGCTATCAGGTAAGATATAGTTTTCATCTTATGTGCTTTTACATTGTATAACCGGGGCAGCGTAGACATGTTGGAAGAAATATAAAAAAAGCCCCGGAGAGGGGCTTCTGATGATTAAGGAAATTTCGGATATTTCGAGAAATCAGGAGTGCGTTTTTCAAGAAATGCATTTTTCCCTTCTTTTGCTTCTTCTGTTAGATAATACAACAATGTTGCATTACCGGCAAGTTCCTGAATTCCGGCCTGACCATCCAATTCAGCATTGAAGGCACATTTTAACATTCTTAATGCAAGAGGACTCTTTTGCAGAATTTTTTTTGCCCATTCTACGGTCGTCTCTTCCAGTTTATCCAGCGGAACAACTTTGTTTACAAGTCCCATATCCAGCGCTTCCTGCGCATCATACTGATCACAAAGATACCATATCTCACGGGCTTTCTTTTGACCTACAACCCTAGCCAGATAGGAAGCTCCGAATCCTCCGTCGAAGCTGCCGACTTTGGGTCCTGTCTGTCCGAAACGGGCATTGTCTGCAGCTATTGACAGATCGCAGACTACATGCAGAACATGACCGCCGCCAATTGCCCATCCTGCAATCATGGCGATTACCGGTTTAGGAACAGAGCGGATCTGTTTCTGAAGATCCAAAACGTTAAGTCTGGGAACCTGATCGTTTCCGACATAGCCACCATGGCCTCTTACAGACTGATCTCCACCACTGCAGAATGCTTTTCCGCCTTCACCGGTCAGTATGATTACACCTACTTCCTGATCTTGTCTTGCCAGTTCCATGGCTTCAGACATTTCCTGTACGGTTTTAGGGGTAAACGCATTGTGTACGTGAGGTCTGTTGATGCTGATCTTTGCAATCCCTTCGAAGTACTCAAACTTTATTTCCTCGTATTCCTTTATAGTTTTCCAGTCAAATTTACTTGTCATGATTGGCTATGTTTTTATATTCTTTTAAGGTTTCTTTATCAATTACCGGGTTTGTTTCGATTTCCAGAATTTTTGCGTATTCAGATGGCTGATAAAAGTTTTTCAACTGCTGCTTAAGGATTTCCAGATCTTTGCAAAAATAATAATCAAGATTGTTTTCGTACGCATAGCCGACAGCAGAATGGGGCTGGTCGGTTACAAAGTATTTTTCCAGCTCGGGCTGTCTGCCCGGGCCTTCGATCATTCTGAATATGCCGCCCCCGTGGTTGTTGAGAATAACGATTCTTAAATTGGCAGGATTCAGGGTATTCCAGAGCGCATTCCGGTCATAAAAGAATGCCATATCGCCGGTAATGACCGTAACAAACTGATCTGTAACAGAAGCAGCGCCGGCTGCGGTACTGATTACTCCGTCAATGCCGCTGGTTCCTCTGTTGCAAAATGCTTTGAGCCCTTTGTTGCCCAGTCCGGTATAGCTGATATATCGGATAGGCATGCTATTGCTGATATGGACTATACTTTTTTCCGGAATCGTATGAATTACTTCATGAATGGCGGTCAGCTCGGAAAGTGTATTTTTCCTCTCAAAGAAGCGTTGCCTTGCTTCGGTGTATTTTTTCTCCAGATGATTCCAAAGCTGCGGATATGATTTATTAATTCTTGGTTTTTCTTCAAACAGGCTGAAAAAATCTCCGGCTTTTATCGGGATTACATTGGTCAGGCACTGAAACAGATCAGGTGATTTCCCGCCAGGCTGTATGTGCCAGTGCAGAGGAGCCGAAGTACGGATATAGTGCTTCAGGCTTTTGGAAACTATTGCATCTCCGAAAGTAATGATCAGTTCCGGTTTTAACAGCAGGGCTTCTTCGTTGGATACATTGGACAGGATAAGGTCAAAACTGGTAATACATGTATCTGTATTCTGACAATTGCTTAATGGCTCGGCCAATAGTACTGCTCCATATTTTTCCGTAAAGGACTGCAGGGATTTATGAAATCCGGGTGAAAGTGGTTCGGTATGCTGCCCGGCAATAACAAGAATGGATGCTGTACTTTCAAGAGTTTTGTCAAGTTCGGCAATGATTTCCCGGCTGAGAGAGAGTCTGGCTTCCCATGTTTTGATGATTTTAATGTCCTGGCTGTACTCAATTGGCTGATCAGGATAAAACGGCTCTCTCAGGGGAATATTGATATGAACGGGACCTGCTGGATAGCTTCGGGTTGTTAGTATCGCCTCGGAAAGTATACGTTCAGAATACCATACCGAGTCAATATGCTGATAGCTCTCTGGAAATGTATAAGAAGCCTTTACATGATTGCCGTATACTTCATTCTGACGAATGGTTTGTCCATCCATCTGATCAATCCATTCGGGCGGACGGTCTGCGGTTAATATCAGCAGCGGGATTTTCTGATAAAAGGCTTCGGCAACAGCAGGATAGTAGTTAAGAACGGCTGATCCGGAAGTACATATCAGGACAACCGGATTCCCCGACTGGATGGCCATACCCAGCGCAATAAATGCAGCTGATCGTTCGTCTCCGGCAACAGTGCATTTTATCTGCGGGTGCCGGGCAAAAGCTATCGTAAGTGGAGCAGAACGGCTTCCGGGTGAAATTACCGCATGTTTTATATCGTGCCTGGCACAGATTTCCGGTATGTTATGTACTGCTTGCAAACTGGGTAAAAATACGTTAAAAATATTAATTTTCTGAATGTAATACGGAAGCAATTACATTCATCTTTATTTCTGTTTCGGCCAGCTCTTTTTCAGGGTCGGATTCTTCTGTAATTCCGGCTCCTGCAAATAGAACGGCTTTACCCTGGTATAGTCTCGCACAACGGATATTGACAAATAAGTTGGTCTGATTGCTGATATTGACCGGACCTATATATCCTGCGAAAAGTTGCCTGTCAAAACTTTCAGTGTGTTTTATGAAGTCACGGGCTTCCTGTCTGGGCATCCCGCCGACAGCGCTTGTCGGATGCAGCAGGCGCAGCATTTGTGTTCCGAGATCTGGGATATTTACTTCAGACAGATTGACTGAGTATATCGTTTTAAGATGAAGCAGCTCCCCGGCTTTGATTGTCTTAGGTCCTTCCTCTTCAAACTCTCTGAGGCGTATTGTTTTGAAGCAGCTGATAATATATCTTGATACAAGAGCCTGCTCCTCGATTTCTTTTTGCTTCCATACCGCCTCTGATATATGCTGATCAGCCGGAAGACGCTGGGTGCCTGCAAGGGCCACTGTACGAAACAGGGTATTATTCTCGATAGAAACCAGCACTTCCGGAGAAGCTCCGATCCATGTACCGTATCGCCGGCTATGGATAAGTGACCGGAATGAATTGTCGAAAGTTGCAGAAAGTCTTTTAAAAAGCTGTCCCGGAGTTGTTGTGTCAGGAAGATCAATGATCTTATTGCGGGCTACGACTACTTTTTTTAGCTGACCGGCCTGTATATGCTGTATCGCTTTTCTTACATTGGGGATATAGTCATCAGAGGTCCGTGAAAGGTCTGCCAGGTCCTGCATTTGCCGGGTATCCGGGGCGTGCTCAAGAAGATCAGAAAAGATGTCAGTCAACTGAGTTAGCTCAGACGGGTCCGGAGCAATGCTGATTGTTGAATAATATTTTGCCTCAATAAAGCAGGATGGGCTTTGGTCATCGAACGGAGCGAACAGAAAGCCCGGCCTCGCTGTTTCAATTTTTTCTCCGAAAGGTAATTCAGGACCGGCTATCAGTTGAATGCTGTTTTTTCCGGGCAATACAAAAGCGGCAAATGAGTAGTTTTTGGTAGTACAGGCTGATATGCACTGATTGATAAATGGGCCGATATTAATCAGCGTCGTTTCCGGATTTGCTTCCAAGTCTGCTATACTATGAGATTACGCGAATGGTTTATCGATAATGGCTACTGTAAGTCTGCTGATACAAACCAGCTCATTGCTTTCATTTGAGATTTTTACTTCCCAGATATGGGTACGTTTCCCTGCATGAGCGATCACTGCTTTACCATATACAAAGCCGTTTTTCGCACTTTTTATATGATTGGCATTTATTTCAAGACCAACTGCATATTGTTTTCCAGTGTCAATCAGTAAGTTGCTGGCTATGCTTCCAAGTGTTTCTGCCAAAACTACTGAAGCGCCTCCGTGCAACAGACCAAAAGGTTGAGTGGTCCTGTGGTCTACAGGCATTTTTCCGCAGAGATAATCGTTGCCTGCTTCTGTAATTTCGATACCAAGATGCTCGAGCATATTGCCTTTTGCAAGCTGGTTAAGATCTGCAACCGTTGTTCTCGTATTCATGATTGTACCCGTCAAATTATTTTTTCTGTTCCCGCAGGGGTAGAGCTTCTTTTTTTTGTCTTACTAATAGAATCCGCTTTGCCACGAGACAAAGGTAATGAAAATTACGCAGAGGGGGTGTGTTTAGAAATTATGCAAAATCATGAAAAATATTACTTTTGATTTATAAGTCTTCAAAAATGTGGATATTAGTGAATTATTTTAAAATTGTTAGTTCTACGTTTTGGGGGAAAAAAGAATCTATATAATCCGACATGGAGAAACGGATTATAATTTAAAAGGAATTGTTCAGGGCAGCGGTGTGAATACCAGTTTGAATGACACCGGACGTTGCCAGGCGAAGGCATTTTTTGAACACTACAAGGATATTCCGTTTGCAAAAATTTACCTTTCCGCACTGAAGAGAACAAAGGAATCCGTAGAGGATTTTATTCAGCTTGGTGTTCCTTATGAGATGCATGCCGGTCTGAATGAGATCAGCTGGGGAGAAAAAGACGGAAAAATCATTAATACGGGAGATCATACGTATTATACAGAAATGCTTGAAGCATGGAAACGGGGTGAGGTTGGTAAGTCGATTGATGGCGGTGAAAGTCCTCTGGATGTTCAGAAAAGACAAAAACCGGTTATGGATCTGATATTGTCAAGGCCGGAGGAAGATCCCGTATTAATTTGCATGCATGGACGTGCAATTCGGATTCTGTTATCAACGTTATTACATTCGGATCTGAAATATATGGATCAGTTCGAACATCACAATCTTTGTCTGTATATGCTCAGATATACTGAATCCAGATTTATACTGGATACGTACAATGATGTACGCCATTTGCAAACTGTATAATGAACCAATTTGATTTCTTCATTGTACCTAGATAATACAATTCAATAAGAGAAAAATCCTATCAACTTTAAATTAAATGCAGTCAAAAATCCGATTTATTGATAAAAGCCAGTCTATGTTTTTTGCTACTCTGAAGCAAAGGGTAGATCAGTATTTTACCGATAACAATATTAGTAAACATGCAAACGCGGCAATGGTTTTCAAAACGATCTTTTTTTTAGGTGGTTTTGTTGGTACCTATCTGTTAATTCTTCTCCAGCCAATGTCTGTATATATGATGTTGCTGCTGGCAATCATACACGGCGCATTCGCAGCTTTTATCGGCTTCAATGTCTGCCATGATGCGATACACGGCGCCTATTCATCCAATAAGACTGTAAATAAGGCATTAAGCTATGTTTTTAATCTTATCGGGGCAAATTATACGGTGTGGGAAGCCACCCATAATGTCATTCATCACACTTATACCAATATTAAGGGGCATGATGAAGATATTGAAATTGCGCCGGGACTTCTCAGAGTGCACAAGGAAGATAAAATAACCTGGATTCAGCGCTGGCAGCATTACTATGCGTTTTTGCTATATGGACTGGCCAGTCTGTCATGGGTATTCAGAAAAGATTATGTAAAGCTGTTTTCTCCTCAGGTAAAGCAGTATGCAAGACCTGGTAAGAGACAATACTTTGAGCTGTTTTTCTTCAAAGGCATCTATTATTTCCTGTTTATAGTGCTTCCTCTGATCGTTCTTGATATTACCTGGTGGCAGTTCCTGATCGGTTTTGTCATGCTGCATGTTACCGAGGGACTTGTTCTGGGACTTGTATTTCAGCTTGCCCATGTGGTCGAGGATACGGACTTCCCGGAGCCTGATGATAAAAACCATATTGAGGCAGCCTGGGCTGTACATCAAATGGAAACTACGGCCAACTTCAGCAGAAAAAGCAAGCTGGCTGCCTTCCTGTGCGGAGGTCTGAATATGCAGGTAGAGCACCATCTGTTTCCCAGAGTATGCCATATTCACTATCCGGCCATCTCTGAAATTGTCCGCAAAACTGCGGAAGAGTTTAATGTAGCATACAATGAAAATGAGACGTTTATGCAGGCTCTGAAATCTCACTATCAGGTCCTTAAGAAATTTAGTATGGATGCGAGAAAACCTGCTGTTGCCAGACAGCATTTGGCCTGATAGTTGCGCAAAGCATCTGTTTTTGCGGGATAAATTTAAATACGATGCTAGCAGATTATGTAAAACCGGCATACAGCCTTTTACTTTCAATTCTGATATTGGCTTCTCTAACCGGCAGTGCTCAGTCCGAAGACGGACCGGGCACTGTTGATTATAAGCAGATTTTTTCTCTGCTGGATCAGCAGAAGTATGATCAGTCTCTGATTCTGATTCGCGAAACTTTTGGTACTGTATCGGATAATGTTCCTGATACATTGATCTACTGCTATGGAAGAGCGCTCATGGGAGCAAAGGAATATGTAAGGGCCCGAAATGCTTTTAATGAATATCTGAAAAGCTCTGATCATCTCGTGTATGAGGAGCAGGTGCATATGTACCTGGCTCAGTTGCAGTCAAAAATCTGTGCCAAATGTGATAATTCCGGTTACCATGATGTAATGAAGCCATGCGGCAAATGCAACGGGGCAGGTGGATCGTACAAAGATTGTACTGCCTGCAGTAAAGCAGGTAATTTTGCCTGCTCTGTTTGCGGCGGCAAAGGCGTCCTTGTTAAAAACGGGAGTATGGGAAAAGTTTTTAAAGAATGCCCGGATTGCAACGGAAAAGGTGTAGCGGTCTGTAGAAAATGTAAGGGAGAAAAGAGAATAAAGCTGAACTGCGATATTTGTCAGGGAAAGGGAGAGATTGCCTTGAAGCAGGTATGCACACACTAGGGGGAAACTGGTTTGTAAATGTTTCCAAAAAAGATTGACGAATGGCCTCTTTTGTAATTTCAGATATTCATGGTTGTAACAATACGTTAAAACACCTGGTGGAACATCAGATCGGATTATCTAAAACCGATGTTTTGTATTGTCTGGGCGATTTCATAGATCGTGGTCCGGGGAGCAGGCAGGTGCTTGATTATGTGATAAATCTGAGGGAATCAGGCTTTACTGTCTATACATTGCTGGGAAACCATGAAGAAATGTTTCTGAACTGTTTTTTTGAGCAGAGTATGCAGGGCATATGGTATTCAAGCGGAGGAAACGAGATGCTGAAGAGCTTTGGAGTCAGTGCTGTTCAGGAAATACCGGAAAAATATATTCGGTTTATAACTGATATGGAAAGATTTAAAGTGCTGCCGGACTATCTGCTGGTCCATGCCGGATTTAATTTTGAAATCAACGATATTTTCAGTGATGAGTTTTCAATGCTATGGATAAGGAATTCTAAAGTTGATCCTGCTAAAACCGGCAACCGTATTGTGGTGCACGGACATACTCCTACGGAGTTGAAAAAAATAGTCCATGGCATAGCTACTGTGTCAGATCATTATCAGATTAATATTGACAACGGAGCGGTCTATCCTGACCGTCCGGGAACGGGAAACCTGATTGCTATGCGTCTGAATGACCACAAGCTTTTTATACAGCCGAATATGGAGGTTTAATCAGCGCTTCTCCTTATTTTTATTTACTTTCGCAGAAAGCAGCAGCATACTTGAGAGTTTTACAAATTTGTTTCAGAGTACCTTACCCGCCTGATGACGGTGGCGCCATTGCTATGTACGGGATCACGAGAAACCTTAGTCTGAAAGGACATGAGGTAACTGTGCTGGCGGTTAATACTCCCAAGCATTTTCAGCAAGTGGATGTGCTTGGCGGAATTGCCAGACTGATTCCGGTGTTTATAGATACTACAATTAACCGAAAGAAGGCCCTGCTGAATCTTTTTAAGCCAATTCCCTATATAGCGGAACGGTTTATTTCGGACGACTTTGAAAAACAGCTGGAGATGCTGTTGCGGGAAGAACAGTTTGATGTGGTGCATTTTGAGGGTACGTATGTGGCCTGGTACGTGGATAGTGTTCGTAAATGGACGAATATACCAGTGGTGCTCCGCTCACATAATCTGGAACATATGATCTGGCAGAGGCTCTCAGAAAATGAACCGAATGTGTTGAAGAGATTATACTTCCGGAGAATGGCTCGTGAGCTTAAATTGTTTGAAAGAACGTATTACGCGAAGTTTGATGCAATTGCAGCAATTACTCCCGAGGATGCTCTCCGGATAAAACAAATGGGAGTTTCTGTACCGTGCCATTTCATTCCGGCCGGAGTGGATCTTGATCGTTTTGTACTCAGACCGGATATAAAGCCCCTTAAAAATACCTGTTTCATTCTCAGTGCGCTTGAATGGCTCCCTAATCAGGAAGCGCTAATGTGGTTTCTGGAAAATGTCTGGCCGGAAGCTTCTGCGGTTCTGCCGCATCTGGAGCTTCATGTTGCCGGAAAAGGCACTCCTGATTATATAAAAGAGCTCAATATTAAAAATGTATTCATCCATGGATACGTGGATGATGCTTCTGTTTTTATCCAGCAATATGATTTGATGCTGGTACCGTTGCTCTCCGGAGGTGGTATGCGGTTGAAAATCGTGGAGGGAATGGCACTTGAGAAATGTATTTTTGCATCTTCCGTAGGAGCGGAGGGTATTGATTGTTCTGATGGAAAAAATATTGTAATTTGTGATGATGCAGAAAGATGGGTGGAGAAAATAAAAGATTATTTCAGGAATAGAGAAAATTACGATTCTGTCGGAAAAAATGCCGGCCTGCTCATTCAGAACGAGTATGCCAATCCTATAGTAATCGATCGGCTTATAAACCTTTACAAATCGTTAGCTAAGTGATTGTTTTTATTCAGTTGTTGTTTTGGATGACCGTATTGCTGATTTTGCATACGTATGTTTTCTTTCCGCTGATATTAAAACTGGCAGCTGAAAGAAAATCGCCCAATCAGGTCACATATGATAAGGAGGATACAGGTCTTCCCGAGGTAGCTGTTATCATGGCTGTGCACAACGAACAGGATGTGATTGCAAAAAAAATCGATATTGTTTTTGATTCAGACTATCCGTCTGATAAAATCCATTTTTATATAGGCTCGGATAATTCCAGTGATCGTACAAATGCGATAATCCGGGAATATCAGCAGCACTATAGCAATCTTTATCTTGTGGAGTTTAGTACAAGAACAGGCAAGGCGGGAATTATAAACAGTCTTGTTGAAAATGTAGGACAGGAAATACTTATTCTCACCGATGCCAATGTGCTTTTTGACAGAGAGACTATTTATGCTCTGGTAAAGCATTACAAAAACCCGGATATAGCGCTGGTAGGGGGAAATATTCTTAATCAGGAATACAGGAGGGAAGGTATTTCCTATCAGGAGAAAAAGTATCTTGAGCGCGAGAATATTATTAAATATCATGAGGGACTGATCTGGGGGACGATGATAGGTGCATTTGGAGGATTATATTCCATCCGGAAGTCTTTTTTTGCTCCGGTGCCGCATAATTTTCTGGTAGATGACTTTTATATAACCATGCATGCCCTTGCAAAAGGGAAGTATGCAATTAATGAGCTGTCTGCGGTCTCCTACGAAGATGTTTCCAATAAACTATCCGAAGAGTTCAGGAGGAAGATCCGCATATCAGCAGGAAATTTTCAAAATCTTTCCGTCTACAAGAAGCTGCTCTGGCCACCTTTTACAGGACTGGCATTTTCATTTTTTTCACATAAGGTATTGCGCTGGATTACACCTTTTTTATTAATCATTAATCTGTTTTGCAATATTGTTCTGCTCGATTACCACATTGTATATCAGATGGCACTGATCGCACAGATACTGTTCTTATGTGTCCCGCTAATAGATATATTACTGAAGAGAATAGCGATCAATTTTCGGTTATTTCGGTTTATATCACATTTCTACAGTATGAACCTGGCATTATTAATAGGATTTATAAAATATTCAACAGGGGTAAAAACGAATATATGGCGACCGACAGAACGAAATCAGTAAAGCTTGATACGATAGAAGAGGCCATGGAGGAAATACGCAACGGGAAAATCATCATAGTAGTTGATGATGAGGATCGGGAGAATGAAGGTGATTTTATATGTGCGGCTGAATGTATTACGCCGGAGATCGTCAATTTTATGGCGACTCACGGACGAGGGCTGATATGTACACCGCTTTCGGAGGAGCGATGCGAAGAACTGGGACTGGAGCTGATGGTTGGCCGTAATACGGCCCAGCATGAAACACCGTTTACAGTATCGATTGATCTTCTCGGCCATGGCTGTACTACCGGAATTTCTGCAAGTGACAGAGCTAAGACTATCAAAGCGCTGGTAGATCCGGCTATCAAACCGGATGATTTTGGTCGCCCGGGACATATTTTCCCTTTGAGAGCAAAGTCAGGAGGAGTGCTGAGGAGGTCGGGGCATACAGAGGCGGGTATCGATTTTGCCCGGCTTGCAGGCTTTAAGCCGGCAGCAGTATTGGTCGAAATCCTGAATGAAGATGGATCAATGGCACGTTTGCCGGATCTGAGAAAGGTTGCTGACAAGCATAATCTCAAACTGGTTTCCATAAAAGATCTGATTGCTTACAGATTAAAGAACGAAAGTCTGATCAAGAGAGAGATTGGTATTAAGATGCCTACGGATTTTGGTTCTTTTGACCTGATTGCATATCGCCAGTTGAGTACAGGTGAGCTTCATATGGCTTTGGTCAAAGGAAGCTGGGATGAAAACGAGCCTGTATTGGTCCGGGTGCATTCTTCCTGTGTAACAGGCGATATCTTTGGTTCCTGCCGGTGTGACTGTGGGGCACAATTGCACGGAGCTATGCAGATGGTGGAGAAAGAAGGTAAGGGAGTGGTGCTATATATGAATCAGGAAGGCAGAGGTATTGGATTACTGAATAAGCTTAAGGCCTATAAGCTTCAGGAACAGGGACGTGATACTGTGGAAGCAAATCTCGAACTGGGCTTTAAGATGGATGAACGGGACTATGGCATCGGAGCCCAGATTCTCAGAGATCTGGGTATTGGTAAAATACGCCTTATTTCGAACAATCCTGTAAAACGAGCCGGATTGATGGGGTACGGACTTGAAATTGTGGAAGGGGTACCTATTGAAATTGAGCCCAATGAGCACAATAAGGTTTATCTTACTACCAAGAGAGATAAGATGGGACATGAAATATTAAATGCTTTAAAAGCAAAAAAATAATTAATTATAGTTTCTGATGGCAAGACCATTGATTTTAGTAGCCAATGATGATGGCATAAGTGCTCAGGGTATCCGTATTCTGGTCGATGTAATGAAAGAGCTGGGAGAAGTGATTGTTGTAGCGCCTTCGGGGCCTCAATCCGGTATGGGGCATGCAATTACGATAGGAAATACACTCCGGCTCGATGAAACGGATATTTTCGGCTCTGTTACCGCTTACGAATGTTCCGGAACTCCGGCAGATTGTGTTAAGCTCGCAAAGTTTTTTGTACTGAATAAGAAACGCCCGGATCTTGTGGTAAGTGGTATAAATCATGGTAGCAATTCCAGTATCAGTGTGCTGTATTCCGGAACGATGTCTGCAGCTATTGAGGCAGCCATTGAAGGTATGCCTTCAATTGGTTTTTCTCTGTGTGATTTTGCCCCCAATGCTGATATGAGCCATTGCAGGGAACCTGTCAGGAAAATTACCGAGCAGGTTCTGAAGTACGGTCTGGCCAAAGGGGTAGCGCTGAATGTGAATATCCCTGCCAAGTCGGAAGAGCCGGTAAAGGGAATAAAGATCTGCCGGCAGGCCAGGGCCAGATGGCAGGAATTGTTTGAGGAGCGTAAAGATCCTCAAGGCAGAAGATACTTCTGGATGAACGGTACGTTTGTAAATTCTGATAAAGGAGAAGATACAGATGAGTGGGCGTTGGCTAACAATTACGTATCTGTGGTGCCGGTGATGTATGATATGACTGCTCATTATACCATCCCCCAGATAAACGGGGAATGGGATATACTGTCCTGATCAGAATAAAAACCCTGTTATTTGCTTTGCTGGTAGTGCAGGATAATTTTACCTGCATTGATGTCATACGTAAATGTCAGGGTTTTTCCTTTATTGGTCCAGTAACATGTATTGAGGAATCGGTTTTCCTCTTCGACTTTTTCTGGTGTACAGTTTCCCAGGCGGGCCGTATATCTTGCATTGAGTAATTCATGAAGCTCCTCTGCTTTTTCAAAATCACTCTCGGTAATCGTCAGATAATAGCCGGAAAGACTGTCATTCTTAAACAGAAAACTGAGCTGCGCTGACTGGTCAAATAGCGGAACCTGACTTTTACTTTCCCTGATATGCTGCGAGCTTGCACCTGCTTTGCTCTGGGGAGCAGGTGCGGATGGAAAGAGTTCCTTTACATTGAGGAACGAGGTACCGGTTTGCACAGCATCAAAATTGTTCAGAAAGCTGCTTTCCGCGGCACCGATTGTCTTTTCTTTTTTTACTTCCACAGGTACTTTTTCTGTATCAGGTATGGAAGATGTATCTGGCTGCTCTTTTCTGTCGTCTGTGTATGTTTTGTTGTCCAGCTCATCATTCTGCTGTGCCTGGTCACAGGCGCTGGTTATCAGAAGAAGTGCAGCAACAGGTAGTATAAGTTTGTTCATATTGTTTGCAATCAGCTTGTTTAAGCCGGGTCCACATCTACGGAGACGATCGTCGATTTAAAGTCTTTTTCAGAAACGACCCGGTTCACTTGTGTCTTTATCAGTTCTTTTGCTTTACTCAGGTTAATTCCTTCCCGCTCCAGCTTTATATAGATCGATACAAGATAGAGGTTCCGGATTTTATTGATCAGCGGAATTTCCGGGCCAAGCATCCGCTGTTTCCCGATTATATCAACAAGGTTTGCATAGAGAATATCTGCACACTTCTTACTTTGCTCGGGCCTGGCATCCTTTACTGTCAATTTGATCATTCGGGAAAAAGGCGGATAGAAAAAACGCCTGCGTTCCTCTATTTCGTGATTATACATTGAAATATAATCATTTTCAATGATGAGCTGGAAAATTTTATGTTCAGGGAAGTTAGTCTGAATATATACCTTTCCTTTCTTATCCTTTCTTCCTGCTCTTCCGCTTACCTGGGTAAGCATCTGAAATGTGCGCTCATGTGCCCGGAAATCAGGAAAATGAATGCTTCTGTCCGTATCGAAGATTCCTACCAGGCTGACATTGTCAAAATCCAGTCCCTTGGTAACCATTTGTGTACCGATTAATATATCGGTCTTTCTTTCCTCAAAATCATTTATAATCTCCTGATAGCTGTTTTTACGGCGGGTGGTATCCATATCCATCCGGGCGAGCTGAGCATCCGGCAGGAACAATTTTAAGTCATCTTCAAGTTTTTCCGTTCCGAAGCCGGAAGTCCTGATTTTGGAGGAGCCACAGGCAGGACAGGAGCGGGCCAGATCCTCTGAATGTCCGCAATAATGACATTTAAGTTCATCTGCACGCATATGATAGGTCAGACTGACATCACAGTTTTTGCAATAAAATACGTATGAACAGTCTTCACAAGTCAGAAAAGGAGAGTAGCCGCGTCGATTCTGAAAGAGTATAATCTGCTCTTTTCTTGCCAAAGCCTCTTCCATTTGATGCAGGAGAGCTCCGGAAAAATCATTACGAAGTGTTTTCTTCTTTCGTTCCTGGCGGAGATCAATCAGATGTATGTCGGGCAGTGAAGCGGACGAAAATCTTTCTGTCAGCTCGACAAGCCCCCAGTTACCGGATTTGCACTGATAATAGCTTTCTACCGAAGGGGTGGCAGTCCCCAATAATGTTTTTGCATTGTGAAGACGGGATAATACAAGTGCTGTATCCCTTGCATGGTACCGCGGGGCCGGATCCTGTTGCTTGTAGGAAGTTTCATGTTCCTCATCAATAATAATGAGACCAAGATTTTCAAAAGGAAGAAATATGGCAGAGCGAACACCAACAATAAGATTATACCTGCCCGATAAAAGGTTTTTGTATACTTCAACCCGTTCGTTGTCAGAAAATTTTGAATGGTAGACGCCCAGTGTGCTGCCAAAAGCTTTCTTCAGGCGGGTTACAATCTGTGTAGTAAGGGCTATTTCCGGTAATAGAAATAAAACCTGGGAGCCGCCTTCCAGCGCTTGATGGATGAGGGTGATATATATTTCTGTTTTACCGCTGCCAGTTAAACCATGCAGCAATACGGTATCAGTCGAGTCGAACAGATTTACTATTGCCTCACAGGCTTTTTGCTGAGCCGGAGACAACTTGCTTATAGTATGTGGTTCGGTTGGCAGCTCGGGAAAACGTGGAATGATTTCCTGAAACTCATCAATAACACCATCTTTTATAAGTGCCCGAAGCGAAGCATCAGCGTCAATCAGAAGCTTGAATTGTGCTTTGTCGATTCCTTTATAAAACCCCTCCTGTGAATAGGATGGATTTAATGAAAGCAGTTTGAGGATTATATCTGTCTGACGAGGCTTGTTTTTCAGTGAATCAAAAAGATTTTTTATGCTCTCTTTTGAATAGTATTGTTCATTCAGACGTATTTTTCCTACGGTTTTTGGACGATATTTTTCTTTTACTTCTTCAAAAAGGATGATTTTCTTTTTCTCGATCAGGGAACGCACATAGGGTAAAATACGGACGATTCCGCAAAGTTTGGGCAGATCATTGAAAGAAACTTCGCCCAGACGGGCTATCGTATCCAGTATTACCTGTTCGACGGGATCGACAGGAATATCGGAGCTTGCAGCGGTATCAGGGTTTAGCTGTATTTTTGATTCGCTGCTGAGCTTGAGACCTGAGGGAATGGCAGCATTGAGCACTTCTCCGGGAGTGCACATATAATATGATGCCATCCAGCTGATCAGACTTAGCTGGGACGTCGTTATCAGAGGATTTGTATCCAGTAGCTCAATAATTTCCTTGGCTTCATATACCTGGGGCGGAGACTGATGGATTTCCCGGATAACTCCGGTCAGCACTCTCTTTTTCCCGAACTGGACAAGTACTCTTGAACCGACCAGCGCTTCGGTATTTGCCGGAATTTTATAGGTGTATGTATTAGGCAGAGGTAATGGCAGAATTACCTCTGCAAAGAATGGAGTAGCTGCCCCGAAAAGTGAATGTTGATTCATGTGTTCGTCAAGGATACTACGCTACTTATCCTTTTTTAACCATTCGATTTTGTACAGGTCTTTTCTCCGGTTTAGATGATTACGGACGGTCCCTTGTTTGCGGAGCTTTTTCAGCAGGTAGTAATCAAGATCTACAACCAGCATGGTTTCTGCATTAGGAGTTGCTTCGGCAACAATAGCATCATGCGGGAATGAAAAGTCCGAAGGAGAGAAGACAGCGGACTGAGCATATTGGATATCCATATTTTCAACCCCCGGCATATTTCCCACACTTCCGGAAATTGCAACATAGCATTCATTTTCGATTGCTCTTGCCTGTGCGCACCGCATGACCCTAAGGAAAGCCGTTTTGGTATCTGTCCAGAAAGGAACAAAAAGAATATTGATTTCCTGTTCACCAAGCATTCTGGACAATTCGGGAAATTCAATATCATAGCAGATAAGAATTCCGATTTTGCCTGAGTCTGTTTCGAATACCTGGAGCTTGTTGCCTCCCTGTAAGCCCCAGTATGTTTGCTCATCCGGAGTAACATGAAGCTTATATTGTACATCGTATGTACCATCCCGGCGGCACAGATAGCATACATTGTAAAGTTTGCCGCGCTGATACAAAGGCATGCTCCCGGCTATAATATTGATATTATAGCTAAGCGCATAGCTTATCATTGCTTCTTTGATTGTTTCGGTATATTCGGCAAGCTGTCGGACTGCATCAGCCGAGTTATCTGAAGCAAAACCAGCCATTAACGGAGCGTTGAAGAATTCCGGGAATATAATAAAGTCAGCTTTATAATCGGATACTGCATCAACAAAGAACTCGATCTGTTTAAGCATCTCATTAATCCCGGTAACGGGGCGCATCATCCATTGGACAACGCCTACCCTGGCTGATTCCTTGGCTCCACCAATCAGCTTGATGCTTTCATCATAATCTATGTTGATCCATTCAAGGAGTGTTGCATATGATTTGGATTCGGTATCGTCAGGAAGATAGTTGTTCATCAGCTTTCTGACGTGGAAGTTGTTGGCCAGCTGAAAAGTCAGAATAGGATCGTAGATTTCCTTGTTTTTAACCTTGTCTATATATTGCCGTGGGGTGAGTTTCTCTGCATGATCTTTATATCCGGGAATTCGTCCGCCGGCGATGATAGCCCGCAAATTAAGCCCTTCGCATAATTCTTTTCTGGCATCATAAAGTCTTCGGCCCAGCCGCATTCCCTGGTAATCCGGATGAACAAATACATCAATTCCGTATAGGGTATCACCATCATCCTGATGGGTTGTAAGCAAACCTTCGCCGGTAATCTGTTTGTAGGTATGCTTATCACCGAATTTTGAATAGTCAACAACAAGACTGAAAGCAGCAGCAACTATTTTTCCATTGTCTTCAATACCAATCTGACCCTGCGGAAAATATTTGAGCATGGATTTGAATTCCTTTTTGGTCCATGCGCCGCCTGCATTACTGTAGACCCGGTCCATAATTTCCTTTATATCTTCATAATCGCTCATGGTAACTGTACGAAGATGTATATGATGGTGCTCGGTCTCTTTGTCTTTTCGTTTTTCTTTGCTCATATCGGATATAAAAAGATTGAATTTAAAACATTATTGCATAAGAATACATTCCACAATAATAAAATTCCGATGTGGAAAACTTAAAACGGATAAACAAAACCTCGTTGCGAAATACTGCGTATTATACCTGGTATGCGTTGTTGGATACTCGAGCAGTTGAAAAATCGGAACCTTATTCCGATCCGGATTTTAATAAACCCCGATTAAAAAGATGAAAAAAGTACTGATGCTCATTACTCTAGCTGCTATTGTCTTTTCCTGGATATGGAGTTTTATGGCGATGACTTAAGACTTGTCTGCGTTTTTCCATTCAAAGCCACAGTCAAAACAGCGGAAGCCTTTTTTTCGGATTGGTACCGGAAATCCGATCAGAAGGAATGAAAGAAGCGATTTCCTGGAATATTTGTTCTGATATATATTGGTTGACAGACAGCAGGGGCATTTGTTTTCCGGTGACGTTTCATTCTCTTTGTTTAGCTTGAAATTATCTGTCAGCGTAATGTCTGACTTATCAGATAATATTTTAATAGCCCTGTCCGATTCACTGGCGGGTACTTTCAGTTTGATGTTGCCTATCGCCAGGGAGTAGAAGGGGACAATGCTAACCATATTTTCATCCATCAGAAAGCAGGCTATATCATGCGACTCAAGCTTGGCTTTATGGAGATTGGCTTCGATCGGGTTGCTGTATGAGGCTATGGTTACAAGTTGATGCATGTGAAATTGCTTTTACTGGTTTCAGAATATCCGGATGAAGGTTAGATATTGACTGCAAATAATACAATTTATATTAACAATTACCAGATAAATTAATTCCGGACAGCGGCTTTTCCGGACAATGATTTTACTGATAAAAGTCACTAAAATAGCCAGGTGCAGCTTTTTTTTTAACTTTTAATAAAAACTTACTTTGGATTTTTGTTTTGTTTATTGTGCTGATTGTTAAATATTTATTTATTTTTGTTTGAAAAAATATAATATTTTCTAAAAATATTTTAATAAAATTAAAATTCCGGGGATTGACAGATGTATGTTTTCAATTATCTTTGATAAAGATTCAGTTATTTATAATTATTGTTTAAGTCAAATATCTTAAAAAATGAACAAAGCAGAATTAATCGACGCTATAGCGTCAGAGGCAAAATTGTCCAAAGCGGATGCAAAGAAGGCGTTGGAAGCTTTTATTAATGTTACGTCTGAAACCCTGAAAAAAGGTGAAAAAGTAGCTTTAATCGGATTTGGTACTTTTGATCTTTCCAAGAGAAGCGCAAGAACCGGAAGAAATCCTCAGACTGGTAAGCCAATCGAAATCAAAGCTAAGAATGTGGTGAAGTTTAAAGCTGGTGCTCAGTTGTCCGACAACATTAAGTAATTAGCAAAAATCTTAACTAAGAGCCTCTGAAAAGAGGCTTTTTATTTTTCTTCTCTCACAGGATTGCTGTTTCTCTGATGGGGTATGTACTAGTGTCTCATTTTTTCCCGGGTGGATTTTTTATGAACAATGGATACCTGAGTATCATTATATGTTCATTGTGAATTGAATATTTATGGCATCCGACCGATCTGCATTAAGTAACTTAAAATACGATTTTTCAGCAGGAATAGTAGTCTTTCTTGTAGCACTGCCTCTTTGTCTTGGCATAGCGCTTGCATCAGGAGCAGATCTTTTTACGGGGCTTATCAGTGGTGTTGTCGGTGGTATTGTGGTAGGACTGATTAGTAATGCGCAGCTTGCTGTAAGTGGTCCGGCAGCCGGCTTAGCCGTAATCGTTTTTAATGCTATTCAGAATCTGGGAGACTATCGGTTGTTTCTTACTGCGGTAGTGATTTCTGCTGTGTTTCAGATAATCCTTGGCTTTCTCAGGGCAGGAGTGATTGCCAGCTTTTTTCCTTCCAGTGTTATCAAAGGAATGCTGGCAGCTATTGGTATTATTCTGGTCCTCAAGCAGATTCCTCATGCTCTGGGTGACGATCTTGAATATTTTGGAAGCCTTGATTTTTTACAGTGGGATAAGGAAAATACATTTACCGAAGTCGGGAAAGCCATAAAGCAGATAAATCTGTCAGCGCTGCTTATTAGCACGCTTTCTTTGTCTGTATTAATTGTCTGGCCCAAAACTCCTCTGGGTAAAATAAAAATTTTACCGGCACCTTTAATTGTCGTGGTAATGGGAGTTCTGGTAAACTATCTTTTAGGGAAGATAGGATATGGTCTGGGTGAAGAACATCTTGTGCAGATTCCGGCTTCTGATTCATTCAATCAGTTTCTTTCAAACTTTACAACGCCGGACTGGACAGGCATACTTTCCTATGATGTAGTAATGGTGGCTTTCACACTGGCAATTGTTTCAAGTATTGAGACCTTGTTAAGCATAGAAGCGATCGATAAAATTGATCCTTTGAAAAGAGTAACGAATACCAACCTGGAACTTAAAGCGCAAGGGATAGGAAATCTTGTTGCCGGATTAATCGGGGGCTTACCGATTACTGCGGTGATTGTACGTGGGTCGGCAAATATAACAGCCGGAGCCCGTTCTAAAATGTCTACAATTATTCATGGTATTTTGCTGGCCATAAGCATTGTTACCATTTCATCATGGTTAAACCTGATTCCCTATGCTTCGCTTGCAGCCATTTTGCTTGTTGTAGGGTATAAGCTGGCTAATGCATCGCTCATGAAAGAAATGATGCGGAAGGGGTATTTGCATTTTGTTCCGTTTTTTGTCACTATAGTGGCAATTAATCTGAGTGATCTTTTGATTGGTATTGCAATCGGTCTTCTGACTTCTATTGTTTTTATACTAGTCCGTAATTATAAAAACCCGTTTGTGATCAGATACGAAGAAAAAGCTGAGGGCCGAAAGAAGATGGTGCTGAAATTTTCTTCGGAAGTTTCCTTTATGAGCAAATCAGTCATTGCAGGTACGCTGGAGAAGATAAAAGGAGATATGGATGTTGAACTGGATGCCAGCGAATCCTTTTATATTGACGATGATGTGCTGGAAGTGATTGAGGATTTTAAGATACGGGCTGTTTATAAAAATATTGGTGTCAAGACAATTGGATTGAAATCCTCTTATAAGAGACAATAATGGAAAAGTTAGAGCATTGCTGCACTACAATTCAAATGACAGCCCGTCAAAAGCTAACTGGATAAAATCGGGAAGTGTACGCTGCACTTCGGCATAAGTCCCCATTCTGTGACTGATATGAGTAAGAAAAGCTTTTTGGGGATTAAGTTCCATGAGAAGTGTGACTGCTTCGCTCAATGTAAAGTGAGAAATATGTGCTTCCTTTTGCAAAGCATTCAATACAATTAGTTTTGATCCTTTTACTTTTTCCAGCTCTTTTGCAGAAATGGATTTTGCATCAGTGATATAGGTAAAATCCCCGATGCGAAATCCGAATACGGGTAACCTGTAGTGAATTACTTCAATGGGAGTGATAGAGGTTCCGTTTATTTCGAAAGGCTGGTTTTCGATAGACTTTAATTCAATCAGAGGAATACCCGGATATTTAAAATCAGCAAAAGCATATGCAAATTCCTGCTTTAGCTGGTCCAGCACTTCCTGACGGCCGTATACCGGCAGATGTTTTTGCTGCAGATAATTAAATGCTCTGACATCATCAAGCCCTGCAGTATGATCTTTGTGCTGATGGGTCATAAGCAAAGCGTCAAGTGTCCGGATACGCTCCCGCAGGACCTGCTGACGAAAATCAGGACCTGCATCAACAATGAAGCTATTGTTTTCGGTAGCAATATGAATAGAGGTTCTGAGCCGGTTGTCTCTGAAGTCCAATGATGTGCAAACTTCACACTGACAGCCGATAACCGGTACGCCCTGAGAAGTGCCTGTGCCTAAAAAAGTAACTTTCACAGCTTAATCTCCATTTGATTCAGTTCGTGATAGAGCTTTCTGTTTTTTTCGGAAAGCTTGCTGATATCAAGGTTAACAGATCTCAGTATTTCAACAATTGAGTTGATTCGTCCTTCCAGAGGAAAATACTTGTTGACGATGACAATCCTGGTTTCTTTCAGTATACAATAGCCTGATTGAAATTTCCCCTTTTCATATCGAAGGATGTAATCGGATTCGGAAAAAATATCTTCTAATTTTGATAAAAACGGTGTAGTGTATTTTATCTGCATTGTTTTACTACAGGGTATACTTTTTTACGACTTCAACCAGTTTGTCAAAATCAAGCGGTTTTTGGAGATATTCGTTGAAGCCGGCGTCTTTGAAGTCATTTTCAGAATAGTTACGGGCATTGCCGGTTATTGCAATTAAAGGAACATTTGCTTTTTCCCCTTCCATGCTTCGAATAGCTTTTGCACAGGTCATACCGTCCATTTGAGGCATATTGATATCGAGAAGGATAATATCGAAATGCTCTGTCTCAAGTGCTTTAAGTACATCTTTTCCGTTTTTTGCCGATACAATCCTGAAATTCTGAAACTCCAGGATTTTTCTGGTCAGGTTTTGAATTACGGAACTGTCTTCTCCGATCAGAACTTTTTTAGATGTTAACATTGGTCAGGGTGTTAATATTTTCTTGTAATTAAGTTTAAATTCATCGAAAGCATCGAACAAGTGGTTCATATCCTTATCAAGATTTATCTGACTGCCGGATTTAAGATTGCTTTCAATATGCCTGGAAAGTTGTTCCAGCCTGACAACTCCGAGGGTTCCGGCTGTTCCTTTCAGGGTATGCAAGTTATTTAAAATTGTCTGAATATCATCTGTCAAAAGTGAATTTTTCAGTACTTCAATTTGCTCTTCAACTTCCTTTTCGAACTCGGAATATATTTTATACAGCGTCTGGGCGTTGGCATAGTTTTTTAATTTGTCAAAAACTTCTTTATCCAGAATCTGATTTTCGTTTTGTTCCGGTACTGCCTGGTGACCATTGTCTGAAAACTTTTTCGTTTCTGACCATTCCCGGACTTTTGCCACCAGAGTCTCGGCTTTGATAGGTTTGGATATGTAGTCATCCATGCCGCTGATCAGAAACTTTTCTTTATCCTCTTTCATGGAATAGGCTGTCATCGCAACAATGGGGGTCCGATATGTCGATTCGATTTTACGGATTTCTTTAGTTGCGGTTACGCCATCCATTTGCGGCATCTGTATATCCATAAAAACAAGATCATAGCGGTTGTTCTTAACTTTTTCGATCGCGATCAGACCATTTTCCGCAACATCGACTTTGCAGCCTGATTTTTTCAGAATTTCACTGGCGACAAGCTGATTGATACTGTTGTCATCTACAATCAGAATATAAGGATTTATGTCTTCCAGCTTGTTGGCAATGGCGGGTCGGTTATCTTCAGGAGATTTACTGGTTGCGCTTCTTTTGCTTTCTTTTGCTTCAAAGGTAAACCAGAAGGTGCTTCCTGAGCCAAGCTCGCTTTCGACACCGATTTCACCATTCATAAGTTTGCAAAGCTCCTTGGAAATGGCCAGCCCCAACCCCGTTCCGGCATATAGCTTGGTTGATGAATCATCTATCTGGCTAAAGCTATGAAACAGCTTTTGCTTGTTTTCATTTGCTATTCCGATACCAGTATCGATTATTTCAACTTTGATAGTATATGTATTGACTACTTTTTTATGAACCAGCATATTGATTGTCACACTGCCTTCGTCAGTAAACTTGATCGAGTTGGAGGTCAGATTGGACATGATCTGAAGAAGCCTGGTTTCATCAGCCAGTACATAAGCCGGTAACTCGGGATCAGTATGATGTATCAGCTCTATGTTTTTGTTTACAGCCTGCTGACAGAACAGGCTGTAAAGCTTTTCGACGGTTCCTTCAAGGCTGACAGGGGTAAGGCGCAGCTGCATTTTGCCTGCTTCAATTTTAGAAAGATCCAGAATGTCGTTTAATATGGTGAGAAGAGTTTCGGAAGATTTTTTGATTGTCTGTACATAATTCTTTTGTTCCAGGTCCAGGTTGGTTTCATTAATCAGGTCAATCATACCGATGATACCATTCATGGGAGTGCGGATTTCATGGCTCATGTTGGCCAGAAAGCTCTCCTTGACCTTGAGTGACCGCTCGGCAATTTCCTTTGCTTTATATAGTTCCTCGGAGGCTTTTTTCAGATAGGTAATATCTCTGACTACTCCATCAACGGCAACGGGTTTGCCGTCTTTGTTATATATCAGCCGGATATTGCTGATAGATTGCATTACGGAACCATCTTTCAGGATCAGATTGCTTTCGTAGTTTCGCACTGTTCCGGTGCGAAGCAGGCGTTTGATGAGATTGGTCTGTTTTTTAGGACTTACATTAAACACTGTAATGTGCTTGCCGATGACTTCATCTTCTGTGTATCCGCTGATTTCAAAACCGGATGGAGAGACCATGGTGATTTTACCATATATGTCTGTCCGGAAATATATATCCTGAAAAGATTCAAAAATGTTCCGGAATTTTTCCTCGCTTTCCTGCAGGGCGATTTCCCAGCGTTTTTTTTCAGTAATGTCATGAGAGATACCGGAAACTTCTTCAATGCGGCCATCCGGAAGAAAGATAGGATTGAGGTACGTCTCGCGCCAGATATCATAGCCTGATTTGTCAGTGCTTTTCAGCTCAAAATGCTGGGCCTTTCCCTGAAAGGCAAGCTGGTATTTTTCGTTTACAAAATCATGATAGATATCATCGGAAAGCATCATTACTTTGGGCTTGCCGCCATCTGCCTCGATTTCCGGGTATACATCGTATTTCAGATAGATGGTTTCGGCATAATTCTGATTAAACGAAGTAAGCTCCCGTGCTTTGTTAACTGACCATATTAAGTGAGAGCTGCTTTGAAAAATGGCATTGAGCCTTGCTGTCTGCTCAATGATTTTTTCCTCATTACGTTTTCGTTCAATGGCAATGGCAATCTGACCACTGATGAAATCGAGAAGCTCAAGATGTCTTTGCTTGTATTTATTTCTGTCGGAATGACTTTTGACACAAATTACCCCGATGGTTCTGTTTTCGAGCTTTAGCGGAACACCAATCCATATTTTGGGAACCGGCCCCATTAGCTCGACCGTACCTTCATCGGCCAGCTTCAGAATATCTTCTTCGTATAAGAAAGTTGGCTTATCATTGAAAAAAGAAAACTCGGTAAGTCCTTTTCCTACAGATCTTTGATAGGTGGTTACCTTGCCGCCGTGATTTTCATCAACATAATATGGGAAATTTAATATGCGATTTTCCTTGTCCACCAACGCAACATGAAAGTTGTTGACAGCGATCATGGTCTTTAGCTCCTGATGAATATTGTACAGAAGATTTTCCAGATTTTCGCTGTTAATGGTATGGCCGGCAATTTTGTAATACAGATTTTGTGCCCTTTCGGCTCTTATTCGTTCTGTATTGTCATGAAAAATACCGCGGAATCCAATTGGAATACCATTCTCATGCTTGACATTGATACTGCATATTACCTGTATATTTTTTTTTGTACTGGTGGTGAAGACAGTTTCAAAACGTTCAGTTGATATGCCCCGTTTGATATTTTCCAGATAGCGAATAGTATCGCTTCTGTGATCGGGATGAATAATGTCTATGAAGTTTAGCTCTTTTATTTCCTCTTCGGTATATCCCAGCGTGTTTTTCCAGGCTTTGTTGACAAACAGGATACTCCCGTCCAGGGAGAAAAACTGAATCAGATCGTTTGCGTTTTCAAAAAAGTCTTCAAGCTGTTCGTTGCCTTCCCTTATGGCTTTGATGATCTTTTTTTTGTCTGTGATATCTTCGCCTATAAGAATTGTCTGGGTAAACTCACTGTTTTCGCTTTGATACAAAACGTTGAACCGGACTGTACGCAGCTTAAGATCTTTATTCAGGATTTTTACCTTGAGCTTATTGGTTTCGTTGCCGGCTTTTATAAAATGCGACAGGTTTTCTATCGGATTACCTTCTTCGTGCTCATAAGGGGAATAATTGAATATTTCAGAGAGGCTCTTGCCGGTAATGTCAGAATGCTTTAGGCCGGTAAAACGCACACAGGCCTCGTTGCAATATACAATCCGGCTGTTTTCATTCAGAAATAAAATAAGAAGATTTACTTTCTCCAGGGCTTTCCGGATATTTTCAGTGGTATCAGGCTGACTGCTTTCTTCTTTACTATCCATTTGTTGTTTGAGGGAACTGATTTCTTGAAGCAGCTCCTCCTTACTTTTTTCCGAGACAGACATATGGCCAAGTTAGCTATGGTGTATAACAAATATACATAATTTTGGAGTAATGTTTCATTTCATAACTTTGCAAATGGCCTGATTGACTGTATCAGTGCTTCTGAAGTTTTTATGAGAAAAAAGCTGATATTTACCGTTACCTCGGATCTGACGTATGATCAGAGAATGGAAAGAATTTGTGCTGCATTGAGTTCCGAAGGATTTGAGGTGACACTGGTGGGAAGAAGAAAGAGGGATTCAATAGCTCTTGTGGAGAAATCCTATAAGCAGAGAAGACTTTCGTGCTTTTGGGAAAAAGGAAAGTTGTTTTACATCGAGTATAATATTCGTCTGTTCCTGTTTCTCTTGTTTCAGAAAGCAGATGTGATTTGTGCAATAGATCTGGATACTATTATAGCCTGCTATTATGCAGGTCGCTTAAAAGGATGGAAACTGGTATATGATGCTCATGAATATTATACGGAAGTTATTGAAGTTGTGAACCGGCCCGGGATTCAGAAAATATGGAAAGCTGTAGAACGGTTCTTTGTGCCGAAATATGATGCCGCCTATACAGTAAGTGAAAGCATAGCGAATATTTTTACCTCTTCATACCAGTTACGTTTTGATGTGATCCGGAATACACCGGTTCTGGAGGAAGTTGCTGCGTATCCTGAAAAGGGAGAACGTTATCTGATTTATATAGGAGTAGTTAATGCAGGAAGAGGAATTGAGCAGTTGATTCGGGCAATGCAGTATATCGATTCAAAACTATACATCTGTGGCAAGGGGGATGTGCTTGAGGAGATGCAGAAGCTGGTGCTGAATCTCGGCCTGGAGGATAAGGTAATATTTCTTGGGTATCTTCGGCCTGACAAATTAAGAGAGGTTACACGTGGAGCCTGGCTGGGTTACCTTTTGCTGGAGGCTTCCAGTAAAAGCTATTATTATTCTCTGGCGAATAAGTTTTTTGATTACATACATGCCGGAATTCCGCAGGTGACGATTGATTTTCCGGAGTATCGTCTGATAAACTCCGAATACAAGGTGGCTGAGCTGGTAGAGCTGGATGTTGATCAGATTGTCGGGGCAACGAACAGATTGCTTACGGATGAAATGTATTACAGAGAGCTGAGTGAAAATACTTCTAAGGCACGTCTTAAATACAACTGGCAGCGGGAAGCTGAAAAGCTGATTGATATTTATCGAACTATTTGACAGCCGGGATATGAAAAAATGGTTGATTGTAATCGCAGGTCCTACTGCAGTCGGAAAAACTGAGCTTACGGTCAGACTGTCGCAGGAGCTGGCTGCTCCGGTTATATCGGCTGATTCGCGGCAGCTGTATCGGGAAATGACCATTGGTACTGCCAAACCGACTGAAGACGAGCTAAGAAAGGCTCCTCATTATTTTATCAATAGTCATTCAATTATGGATGATTATACGGTAGCTGATTATGAGAAAGAAGTAATTGCCTTACTGAACAGATTATATCAGCAGACAGATAGTGTGATCCTGAGTGGCGGAAGCGGCTTGTATATAAATTCCGTGCTCAATGGACTGGATGACATTCCGGATGTAGAACCTGAAATCAGGGTAGCTGTACAGCACGAGTTTGAAAAAAGGGGACTGGCAAACTTGTTGGATGAGCTGAGACTTGTGGATCCGGAATATTATAACCAGGTTGATAAGGCGAATCCAAGAAGAGTCATGCGGGCGGTAGAGATAGTTCGTCAGACGAAAAGGCCGTTTTCCTCGTTTCGTAAATCAGAAAGGAAAGTGAGAGATTTTACTCCGATAGTAATAGGACTGGATCGGGAACGGCCTGAATTGTATGAGCGAATTAATATCCGGGTAGATACTATGATGCAGGCCGGTTTATTGGAAGAAGTTAAGCGCCTGTATTCATACAGGCATATGCCGGCAATGCAGACCGTTGGCTATTCAGAAATTATCGGTTATCTGGAAGGGAAGTATGACCTGGATGAAGCCGTTCGTCTGATTAAAAGAAATACAAGGCATTATGCAAAGAGACAACTGACCTGGTTTAAAAACAAGATGGAAATAAAATGGTTTCATCCTGATAACATGAATGAAATCATGACCTACTGTAAAGCGAACATATTATTTTAAATTGTTCTGCCTACTGATAGGTTTATCGGCAAATAATCCCGTTTGAATAAAAGGTGCCGGAAATTGATTTGATAATCGGATTTATGCTGGATACATAAACAGGAAACCGGCATGAAAAGCATCTAACAGGATTAACTTAGTGTTATATATTTGTAAAAAAAGAGTTATCTTTGTTTTAAAGAGTTAGGCTTGGATAAGAATAAGTATACTATTAATGGTTTGTCAGCCTCCAGTACGAAGTTGTCCGAATTAGTTGATGAAAACCGAAAACTGAATGAGGCTGTTGATGAGGCTGACCGGCTCAATAAAGTACTTCAAAGCAGAATTGAGCGTCTGGAAAGGCGTATTAATGAATTGGAAAAAAGTAAAAAGTTTCGTTACAGGAAACTTTATGATAAGCTCAGGGTCATTTATGTTTCGTTTGATAAAAGTTTACTAAAGTTTATCAGATTTTTTTTTTCTTTATATGGGCTCAGAGTATTATTTAATTTCTTCTTTAGACGTGTTTGCGGGCTTATAGTAAACAGGCAACTTGTAATTGAGAGCTCTGAAAGAAAGCTTTTACCGGTAGGGGCGATCGGTCCGGATAAAAAAGATAATCGTAAAAATGAGAATTCCGAGCCTGCTGATCAGGAGCGCCCCCTGGTTACGATTGTTATTTCCTGTGCAGAGTATGATTGTCAATTATTTAAGGAGACTTTTGACTCGGTATTGCAGCAGGAGACTAGTGACTATGAATGCGTTATTGTTGCGGATGAGCTCTGCTTCAGTGCTTTAGTATCGGATTTCCCGAACGATGCTATATCAGGTGGGAAAAAAGCCAGGATATTTAATGCAGGTTCCGGATCCTGTTATTCTGTCCGGGCAAATATCGGGCTGCATCAGAGTAAAGGAAAGTTTCTGACAATTATCAATTCAGGAGACAGGATGCCGGTTACGGCGCTTACAGATTATGTATCAGAGATAACTATTTACCCGCAGGCAATCCTGATATATGGTGATGAAAATTTTTATGATGGTGATAACTATTTTTCACCGGTATACAAGCCCGACTATAGCCCTGATACGTTACTTAGTACAAATTACATCGGAGAGGCAGTTCTTTTTTCTGTTGACGCATTAAAAGAAGCAGGCGGATTCTCTGATGGCTATAAAAGACGCTATTTATATGATGCTATTTTGCGAATAGCTGAGCTATCAGATCAGATCAGACATATCGCTAATATTACCTTAAACAGATTTGCAGTAAAAGACAGACAATGTACAATCTGGGATCACATAGCTGACTCGGATATTCTGAAAAAAGTAATTCAGAGGAGAGAGCTTGATGCCGATATTAAGCCTGTATATAACGGTATTTTCAGTATTCGTTATCAGCATGGCGCAGACCGGCAGGTTTCTGTAATTATTCCTACAAAGGATAATTCTGAAGTGCTGGAAGTCTGTCTGAAATCCATATTTACAAAGACCAGGTATGACAACTACGAGGTACTTGTTATTGATAACGCAAGTACAGAATCAGAGACGTTTGCTCTGTTTGAGCAGTATAAACGTAACTATCCCGACAACTTTCGTGTTTTCAGATACGAAAAAGAATTCAATTACTCACTGATTAATAACTTTGCTGTAGAAAAAAGCCAGGCAGACTTCGTGCTGTTTCTGAATAACGATACAGAAGTAATTTCTCCAGACTGGATTCATGATATGGTGAGCTTTGCACAACGGGAAACAATTGGCTCGGTCGGAGTAAAATTACTTTATCCCAACGGGAGTATACAGCATGCCGGGATGGTAATCGGGCTGGAATATGGCGGTAATACGTTTGTAGGTGTTGACGGCTGTCTTTCGGGGTATGAGCATCAGATCAATGTAACACGTAATTACAGCTCTGTTACAGCAGCCTGTATGATGCTTAGACGGGATCTGTTTTTATCTGTAGGCGGGTTTGATGAGCAATTTGCAGTAGACTTTAATGATACAGATCTATGTCTGAGAGTAAGAGAGCAGGGATATAATAATGTCTACCTGCCTCATGTGGAGTTGTTTCACTATGAATCCCTGACAAGGGGATATAGCTATTTGTCTGCTGAAAAACATCAGCGATACAAGCAGGAGCTGGCATTATTTTATGACAAATGGAAAGAGTATTTTGAAAAAGATCCCTGCTATAACAGGAACCTGAGTAAAAGTAAAGGGGGATTTGTTGTGTAGTTTCTTATGTGCACGAGTTCCGTTAAAGTGTGATATGTATACGATGTCTTTGTATGAATATCATACTGATTGCTTACGGGGCATGCCTAAACGGTTGATTTTTGTTTTTCGGTTAACAGGCTTATAAATATTTCGGGGAGAAGGATTTTCTTAAGATAGATGAAAAAGTTAATAGATGCGAATAATAGCAAGGTAGTTGGATATTTGAATTACAAATATAACATTCTGAAAGACAACCCCCTGTTTTTTTACCTTCACCCCAAAGTTGCCCTGTTTCTGGTGTTACGGTTTGTGTTTATTTTTCTCAGACTCATTACAGGTGGCTACAATCACTATTTTAAGGATAAAACAATATTAAAGCCCGGGGGCCTTATAGATCTCATTCTTTACAGAAGAACTTATAAGCATACGCAAATAGACCTGAAATTATTCCTGTTGCCAAAGAAAGTTCAGGATATTGAAAATATTCCTTTGTCTTTCGTAAACTGTTTTAATCCTGTTGTGTCTGTAATAATACCAGTCTACAATAAGTGGCAATATACGTTCAACTGCATAAGATCATTGAAGGAAAATACAATGCTTCCGGAAATCGAGGTAATTATTGTTGATGATAATTCTTCGGATGAAACGGGAGTAGTTTTTTCCGGAATCAAGGGAATAAAATACCTGAAAAATGATGAAAATATTGGCTTTATCAGATCCTGCAATAAGGGAGCAGCGGTGGCCGCCGGACGATATATCTGCTTTTTAAACAATGATACTCAGGTTCTCCCCGGTTGGATTGAGAATCTGCTGAGTGTGTTCAATACAGAGCAAAACGTGGGTCTGGTCGGTTCCAAGTTTATATATCCTGATGGGCGCTTACAGGAAGCAGGAGGTATTATCTGGCAAGATGGCAGCGGATATAATTATGGAAGACTAAAGTCTCCGGTTGATCCTGATTTTAATTATCTGAGAGATGTGGACTATTGCTCGGGAGCATGTATTGTTCTGGAAAAAGAACTTTTTTCTTCCTTAAATGGATTTGACGAGCGATTTGTGCCAGCGTATTATGAGGATACTGATTTGTGTTTTCAGATAAGGGAGCTTGGGAAAAGAGTCTTGTATCAACCTAAGTCAGAGGTTGTTCATTTTGAGGGCGTAACGTCTGGGACCTCGCTCAGTAGCGGGACTAAACGCTATCAGCTAGTTAATAAAGAAAAATTTGTCAATAAGTGGGCAAAGGTTTTGCAGGAAAAGCACTTTCCGCCCCTGGGCCATTCTGAGGTGTACTTAGGTGCTACACGCATTGTTTCAGATAATATTATTCTGGTTGTTGACTCATATGTTCCGAGATATGATCGGGAATCCGGTTCCAACAGACTTTTGCAGCTGGTCAGAATGATGAAGGAGCTTGGATATCATGTGATATATGCTCCCGATAATGGTTATGCAGAAGAGCCGTATGCATCCCTGTTGCAGAATATGGGAGTGGAGTTGTTGTATAATTATGATAACGTGCACATCGGGGAATTGATTGAAAGACTGACTCCATTTATCAAAACAGCCTGGGTCTGCCGGCCGGAGCTAAACAATAAATACCAGGAAATACTCAGAAAGAACAGGGAGCTGAGAATCATTTATGATACGATCGACTTACATTATCTGAGACTTAAGAGGGAAAAAGAAATCAGCCCGGAATTATACGATAAGTCAGCGCTTGCCTGGGAGGAAATGAGGCAGGTGGAGCTAAAAATGGCTGCAATGGCAGATCTGGTTATTACGGTAACCAATAAAGAGAAGGAAATATTGCTATCAGAAGTTGAGTGTGAGGTAGAGGTAATACCCAATATTCACACAAGCAAACTATTAAGTAGTGATTTTGAATCCCGTGACGGAGGTTTAATATTTATTGGTAGCTATGATCATTTACCCAACAGAGATGCTGTTTTATGGCTGATACAGGAAATTATGCCATTGGTATGGACAAAGTTTCCAGATCTGAAGATAACTTTGCTAGGCAATAATCCTCCGGAAAATATCGTGAATCTTGCCAACGACAGAATTTCTGTTCCTGGCTTTGTCGCGGATGTTTCAGGGTATTTTGAGTCGGCCCTGGCGTTTGTCTGCCCCCTTCGTTACGGAGCTGGTATGAAGGGAAAGATAGGACAAAGCCTGGAGTTTAATCTTCCTATTATCTCAACAACTATAGGTGTTGAAGGAATGGGTATGAATCATGAGGAACATTATCTTCGGGGAGATACCACGAATGAATTTGCTGATTCTATTGTAAAACTTATCACTGATAAGACTTTATGGAAAAAGCTGTCAGAAAATTCCAAGGTATGCCTGTATCCTTATTCTTACGACAGAATAAAAACAAGAATGCACGCTATTTTAGAAAACGTATGCTCTGAAGAGAAAGTAATTAATTAAAAAAAGATACTGAGTTAATTTGTAAAGAAGGATGTATATAGGGTTTTGATCTTGTTTCTTATTAGTAACATCAGGACTGTTGCTTTTTTGGGAGAGTTTCTCTTATTGAATTCACTTATTGTCGGAATATTATTTATTACATCTTCAGACACAATCTCATATCTCCATTCAGAGGTCTGGTAAAGTGCCTGCATTCTACTGGTCATATGCTCAGGACTTGTAATTAATGTTTTAATACCTCTGTTTACCTCCCAGGTTGTTTTTGAACTTGCCCCATGTATAAATTTCCCGTTATAAATACTGTCAAAGGAATATGCTTTTCTGAAAAGAAAATTTACCGGGATATTTTTAGTGCAATATTTAATTATCTGTTTTGTGTTATGATAGATATTGAGATGTTCTAAGGCATATGCTCTGTTAAAACTTCCCTGATTCTTATCATATTTCTCAAGTTCTGAGATCAGATCACTGACAGTGTATTGTTTTTTTGTAAATCTTCCTGATAAGTTATATCGGATCAGCTCATTAATATTTTGCCGTGTCAGGATGCCATCTCCACCTTTAGTATAGATTCTTTCATCATAGACAAGTACTGATCTTCCCGAGGCCATGGCTTCATAAGCTCCTCTTCCCAGAGATACCACGAGATCCGCTTCATTTATATACTTTTCGGTTTCCCAGACACTATTGGTATGTTTATTAAGGTAACTGAAATCTATATTCAGCGTTTCACAGGCTTTTTTCAGTTTGGTGTTTGCTTCTGCACTCTGACAAAGGCTCAAAACCTTAGTTAACCTGCCGTTTACTGGAGTTTCAGGAAAAAATCTTCTGCAATCAATGCCATTACGTATGACCTTACTGGCATACCCTAAAGATACCAGATGAGTATGGACTTCTTCTGAAATAGAAATATAGATATCAGCGAGGGGAGAAGGCTGTTCAAGCTCTGCGGTAGTACCGTGACAAATCTGGGCAGTAATATATGCGTTAAACGGAATTTTTTCGATGCATGTATTATGTGAAACAATAGCTATATGATAAAAATCTGCCAGTTCGTCAAGATTGTTAATGATTTTTACTTTATGCTTGATTCTTTCAGATGCTTCACCATAATTAAATGAAAACAAATCAACTGTATAGCCAAGTTCAACCAGCTGTTCTGCAAGTGCGAAAGTAAAAGTTTCGGTTCCGCCGAGGGTATGTAAGTGATTAGTAGCAAGAAGAATCTTTTTCAGATTAAGCATTTAGGTTATACGTATCAGGTAAACAGCCTCAGATAATCCTCACCAACTTCTTCTACCGTCCCTTCTTTTTCAATAACTCCATTACTCAGAAGGATTGCTCTGTTACAGAATTTTTTAACCTCTTCCATGGAATGAGAAACGAACAATAAAGTCCCCCCGTTCCTTTTAATTTCAAACATTCTTTCCTTACATTTTTCCTGGAAGCCTTTGTCGCCGACAGCAAGAGCCTCGTCAATGATTAAGATATCCGGATTACCTGCAGTAGCAATAGAGAACCCAAGTCTGGCCATCATACCGCTGGAATATCGTTTGACCTGCATATCAATCGCGTCACCTAATTCAGAAAATTCCTTTATATATCTGATGGAATTATTAATTTCTTTTCTATTCATTCCGATCAGAGAACCAAGCAGGCGAATATTTTCCATACCGGTCAATTCTACCTCGAAACCAGCTCCCAGCGCAAGTATAGGCGCTATTCGCCCGTAGACTTTTATTTTCCCCTTATCAGGAGTGATGATTCCGGCCAGGATTCGCAGCAATGTACTTTTGCCGGAGCCATTCTTTCCGAAAAGTCCGAGACTTTCTCCCCGGTATACCTGGAGATCAATTCCTCTCAGAACTTCTTTTTGGAGAAACAGCTTTTTGCGTCCGAAAGAAAGCAGATACTGTTTGATGGAAGACTGATTCTGCAACAGAAAACTGAAGTGAACATTCCTGAGATCTATTAGTAAGTCCTTTTCCATTTTACAAATGGGATATAAACCCTTTTTTTAAAGAATTAAAGGTTGCAATACCAGCCAGAATGAATACTCCTGATAACGCGCCTGTTGTTAACAGTGTTGATATTGAGGGTAGTGTGTTGTAATAGAGCACATCCCTGAAAAAGGCGATGAAATGATAAAGCGGGTTTAATTTGACAAATATCTGATAACTGGCAGGGACTTTTTCAATCGGATATGCGATCGGAGTCACGTAGAATATGGCGGGAAGTATGGTGTTGTAAAACATACCGATATCTCTGAAAAATACATTCAGAGCGCATATAATCAACGAAAAACCAAAAGTAAACAAAGACAAAAGAATTATGCCCGGAATAAGCCATAACGTATTCCATGAAAGCTGAAGTCCGAAAAACAGCATTAGTATGAAAAACGGGATCAGCATTAACCCCAGATTAACTAATGAGCTGAGCAGATAGGAAAGCGGAAAAATAATGGGCGGAACGGATAAGGATTTGAGGATGCCGCCACTGTCAAGTACAGAATTGAGTATTTGTATAGAGGTGCCTGAGAAAAAAGTCCAGAAGACAAGTCCTGATAGAATAAACAGGGGATAGTTTGCTATATCAAATACTTCTCTGAATATTACAACAAAGATCAGCAGATATAGTAACGGATTTAAAAGACTCCATAAAACTCCCAGAATAGAGTTTTTATATCTGATCTTGACATTGCGCATAGCTACAGTTCCGGCTACTTCATAATATGTTCTGAGGCGGCCACTGTAGTATCTGAATGATTCCATAAAGAAAAGAAGGAGGAAAATATATGCCCCCGGTTGCGGGGGCTAATCTGATTACAATTCGATGAGTTTGCTGTCCTGATACTTTCTGCCGTTTAGTATCTCAATCAGACGGACCAGATCTCTGTTGATAGGTTTTTTCTTGGTAATTGTTTCTTTGAACGGAGTATAGCAGAGTGTTCTGTTGATTACTCCAACCATTACATTCGTTTTCCCTTTGAGTAATCCTTCGACAGCTCCTAATCCAAGGCGACTTGCAAGAACTCTGTCTGCGGCGCTTGGTCCGCCACCACGCTGAATATGGCCAAGAGTGGTAACTCTTGCATCAAGTCCGGGAAGCTCTTTTTTTACTTTTTCAGCAATAGTATTTGCGCGGCCTGTTTCATCTCCTTCGGCTATTACAATAATGTGTGATGCTTTGGATTCACTGGTTCCGAACTTAAGCTTGCCGATAACCTCTTTCATGACGATTTTGGTCTCAGGAAGTAAAGCCATTTCGGCTCCTCCGGCAATTGCAGAACGTACAGCAATATAGCCGGTATCCCGACCCATTACTTCAATAAAGAAGACTCTGTCATGTGCATCTGCGGTATCTCTGATTTTGTCGATAGCAGCAAGTGCGGTGTTGACAGCTGTGTCATATCCTATTGTAAAGTCAGTTCCGTATAGGTCATTGTCTATTGTTCCGGGACAGCCAACAATCGGAATACCACATTCTGCGTGGAAAATTTCAGCTCCGGTAAATGTACCGTTTCCTCCTATAGCCACTATACCGTCAACTCCGAGTTGATTTAGATTTTCATACGCTTTTTTCCGGCCTTCTTTTGTACGGAACTCTTCACTTCTGGCAGACTTTAATATGGTTCCGCCTTTTTGTATAATATTGCTGACAGAGCGATCGTCCAGTTCAATAAAATCGCCCTTGATCATTCCATCATATCCTCTGTAAACTCCGAATACATCCAGTCCAAAGTAATGCCCTGAACGCACAACCGCACGGATACAGGCATTCATTCCGGGGGCATCACCACCTGATGTAAATACTGCTATTCTCTTCATAAATATACTCTTCAGTTTAAAGTGTCAATTTTAATAATTTTTTTTGTACTTTGAAACTAATATCCGCGTAGAAACATGCGTTGTTAATTTAATATATGATAATTTTTTTCCCGTATGAGGCAGATTAAGATGGTCGATCTTGCCGCGCTGCACAGAAATCTCAGTCTTGAAATTGAAACGGCAATTCACGAAGTTATTGATAGTACATCTTTTATTAATGGGGCGGTTGTTAATAAATTTTGCGCAAATTTTGCAAAGTATCTTGGGACGGATACCGTTATAGGATGCGGTAATGGTACAGATGCAATTCAGGTTGCACTTATGGCTTTGGGACTAAGTCCGGGGGATGAGGTGATTCTTCCTTCGTTTAATTATGTTGCCGCAGCTGAAGTTGTTGCTTTATTAAACCTCAAGCCTGTATTTGCGGATGTGGATCCGCTTACCTTTTCAGTTTCGGTTGAGGATTTAAAGAGTAAAATATCTGATAAAACCAGAGCTGTTATAGCGGTACACCTGTTTGGGCAGTGCGCTGATCTGGAATCGTTGAGAGAAGTATGTGACAGTCATTCATTGTTTCTTATTGAGGATGCCGCTCAGTCTATAGGAGCATCTTATTTTTTTTCAGATGGTATTAACAAAAAGTCAGGAACAGTAGGACATATAGGAACAACCTCCTTTTTTCCTTCCAAAAATCTGGGATGCATGGGAGATGGCGGTGCAATCTTTACAAATGATCCTGATTTGGGAGAAAGAATAAGAAAAATATGCAATCACGGACAGGGTAAAAAGTATTCTTATGAAATGATCGGAGTCAATAGCCGGTTGGATAGCATTCAGGCGGCAGTTCTGGATGTAAAATTGAAATATCTTGATCAGCACATTGAAGCCCGGAGAAAAGCGGCTGATGTATATGACCAGCTTTTACGGCATGAATATATACAAATACCGTACAGGATAAATAACGGATTTCATTCTTTCAATCAATATACCATAAAGCTTACAAAGGGCAGAGATAAGCTGAGGGAGTTTCTTCTTGCCAAGGGTATTCCGACAATGGTGTATTATCCCGGGCCTTTGCATTTGCAGCAGGCCTATCGGCATTATGCTGATAAAGAACGATTGCCGGTAAGTGAACAGTTGCCCTCAGAGGTATTGTCCTTACCTATGCACCCGGAGCTGGATGCAGAACAGCAGGCTTTCATTTGTGAAAATCTGTTAGTAGGTTTGAAGCAAATATGATCTGAGACGTAAATGGGAAGAAAGATACGCTTTGCAGTGGTGGGAGTTGGGTATATCGGCAGGAGGCATGCAACAATGATTCAGGAAAATGAAGAGGCAGAGCTCGTGGCTTTGGTCGATACAAATCCGGAGCTGGAAAAGGAGCTGACTGATTCCTATAAGGTCCCTTTTTTTAGTTCGCTGGAAATGCTGCTGGAGTCAGCGCTTATATATGATGTAGTAAATATTTGTACTCCCAATAGTTATCATGCAGAGATGGCTATCCAGGCTCTGCAAAAAGACTGTCATGTGGTTATCGAGAAGCCTATGGCGCTTCGGCAAAGCGACTGTCTGGATGTAATAGCACTCAGCAGAGAGCGGGAACGCAGTGTGTTTTGCGTGATGCAGAACAGATACAGTCCGCCGAGCCAGTGGTTGAAGCAGCTGGTTTCATCAGGCAGGCTTGGAAATATTAATCAGGTACATATCAACTGTTTCTGGAACCGGGATATAAGATATTACTCGAGGAGCAAATGGAAAGGAACCAGCAGGTTTGACGGAGGAACACTGTATACACAGTTTAGTCACTTCGTTGATACTATGTACTGGCTGTTTGGGGATATAACAAACATTACCGCCAGGCTTAAAAATTTCAATCACGAGGGAATGATCGACTTCGAGGATTCCGGAACTGTCATATTTGACTTTGTAAATGGTGGTACCGGTACGTTCAATTATACAACTTCCTGCTGGGATACGAACTTTGAAAGCAGTATCACTATTATCGGCTCGGAAGGTTCTGTAAAAGTTGGAGGGCAGTATATGAATAAGGTAGAATACTGTCATGTGAAAGATTATACCATGCCGGAACTGGCGCCTGTTAATCCCCCCAATGACTATGGAGATTACAAAGGCAGTGCGGCCAATCATCATTTTGTGATTCAGAATGTAATAGATACGTTGCTTGCAAGAAGTGAAGCGACAACCAATGCATACGAGGGGATGAAGGTTGTGGAGATTATTGAGAAAGTGTATAAAACTGTTTAGCAAGATGCCAGATTCTCCATTGGTTACCATTATTACTGTCGTATATAATAGTGAACATCTGATTGAAAAAACCATATGCTCAGTTATTAATCAGACATGCAGTGATTATGAATATATTATTGTGGATGGCGGATCAAAAGATAATACAGTCGCAATAATCAGGCGATATGAAGAATCTATAAGCAAATGGATTAGTGAACCGGATCAGGGAATTTATGATGCCATGAATAAAGGCTTGCGTATGGCAGCCGGGAAATATGTTTGGTTCATTAATAGTGGTGATATTATATACGATTCTTACGTGATAGAAAAGCTAAGAGATTTTTCTCTTAGTAAAGATCCGGACGTGATGTATGGAGATACTATGCTTATCAAAGAATCAGGTACTCCTCTGGGACTTCGATCTGTACAGACTACCAGAAAGTTGCCTGAAAGCTTGCGTTTTAAGAGTATGATTAATGGCATGGTAGTATCTCACCAGTCATTTATTCCTAAAATCGGACTTACGGGTGAGTATAATCTAATTTATAAATGTAGTGCTGACCTTGATTGGGTAATCAGATGTTTAGGAAAAGCAGAAACCATATTAAATACCCAAATGACTCTTAGTGCTTACCTGATAGGAGGCTATTCTGGCAACAATCAGAAAGTAAGTTGGAAAGAACGCTGGGATATATATATAAGGTATTATGGTCCAATCGCAACTCTTTGGGCTCATTTGAGGATTATCGGACGGAATGTTTTGCATATGATATCCGGAAAGAGGAACTATTAAGCTCAATAGCAAACAATCAATAATATGGTAAATCTGAATGGCAGTTCAGTTTTAATCACAGGTGGAACCGGGTCTTTCGGAAAAAAATTTGTGGAAATTGTATTAAAGAGATTTCCCGATATAAAAAGACTGATTGTTTTTTCCCGTGATGAGTTTAAACAGTATGAAATGGCGCAAAACTTTCCTGAAGGAAAGTATAAAGGAATCAGGTATGTTCTGGGAGACGTGAGGGATATAGAACGCCTGAAAAGAGTTTTTGAGGGGGTAGATATTGTGATTCATGCAGCAGCACTTAAGCAGGTACCTTCTTCTGAGCATAATCCTATGGAATGTATCAAAACGAATGTATTAGGTGCAGAAAATGTAATCAATGCCGCTCTGGATAAAAATGTAAAAACTGTTGTTGCTCTTTCGACAGACAAGGCGGCAGCTCCGGTCAGCCTGTACGGAGCCACCAAGCTATGCGCAGAAAAACTTTTTATTGCAGCGAACCATTTCAGTAATGAGGCCAATACAAGATTTTCAGTTGTTCGTTATGGCAATGTAATAGGATCCAGAGGTTCCGTTTCCAACTATTTCGAGCAAATCAGATCATCTGGTTCGTTGCCTTTGACCGATACAAATATGACCCGCTTTAATATATCCCTGGAAGAAGAGGTCGATATGGTACTTTGGGCTATTAATAATGCCTGGGGGGGGGAAATTTTTGTTCCTAAGCTACCTTCATTCAGGGTGTCAGATCTTGCACAGGCTATTTGTTCTGAGTGTATTCACGAGGAGATAGGCCTGAGAGCCGGCGAAAAAATTCATGAGGAACTCATTGCTGAAGCAGAGGCTCATAATGCTTTTGAATTTGACCGCTATTATATTATTCGACCGGAAAAACCAGCCTGGGATATGCAAAAATGGCTGAAGCAATTTAATGGTAAGCCAGTCGCCAGGGGATTTCGCTATGTGTCAAATCAAAATGACCGCTGGTTGCAGATTGAAGAGCTGAGGAGCTTGCTGGCAGAGGCGCGTAGTTAATTTTATTAGTACTATTTTTTGAACAAAGTTAAAATATTATGGATATCAGACAGACTGTATTGAGTGAGGTTGAGGTTGAGTTTATCAGTGTTTCCGAACGAGATGAAATTGGAAAGGTTTTTTCGTATGATAATAAAATTTTAAGAGCTATATACAAGCACAAGGTAGACTATGTTAATCAGTTGCTCGCCAGTGGACTGATTGATGAGCTTGTCAGTAAAGGAATGTTTCCGAAAACTACCGTGTCCGATTATGTATTGGATGGTTTTGGAATGGTACTGGAACACGAAAAGATTCAGCCCGTGGTAATGCCGCCTCAGTGGTCCTTTGATATGTTAAAGGACGCGGCATTGCTTGTCATTGAGTTGAATCAGATAGCCCGAAAATATGGTTATCAAACCATGGATTGTCATGGTTACAATGTTATTTTCAGAAAAAATAAGCCTGTTTATGTGGATTTAGGTAGTTTTATCATAAATCCTCCTGGATTTAAAGGGTGGTTCGCTTATGAAGGTTTTAGGCAGTTTTATTTATATCCGTTAATTATTGCGCAGACAGGGAATTGGTATTGGGCCAGACTGGTCATGATGCAACCTACTCCTATGCCTCATTACGCCTATTATTATTTAAGACATCCTCTAAGCAAGATTTTTAAGAATCACCGTATTGAATTTTATTTTCATAATTTTTTCAAGTTTAAGCTTTTAAGTTATTTTTCAGATGCTGAAATTGAAAAAAAGATTCCCCTGCCATTACGAAAAATAATCTCACCACTTAAAAAGATGAAATTGTTGCCTTTTCAGAATACGAATCTGAATCGTTTAAAAACAACAATAAACAATTTGACTATTAATAACATCAGTACGGAATGGGGGGATTATCATAATCAGTTAAAGGGACCGGACGGCTTTATAAAGTCAACCAGTAGATTTGACAGAATTGTTGAAATTACCAAGGAGCTTTCTATTGAGACAGCTCTTGAATTGGGGGGAAATCAAGGAGTATTTTCTCAGATTTTGGTCGAAAAGGCAAAAGTAAAAACGATTATTTGTACTGATTATGATGAAGCAGCTGTCAACATCATGTATAATATGCTTAAAAAAACAGAATATGACATTGCTCCGGCATTGTTAAATTTTGTTATGCCATTTGAAAACAAAATTGGAAGGTCGGTTTATTCAAGATTTAAAAGTGATGCTGTCTTTGCTTTAGCTTTAAGTCATCATCTGTTATTGACTCAGAAGATGCCAATAAAAGTCTTATTTGAAGAACTGATAAAGTACTCGAAAAAATATGTATTTGTAGAATTTATGCCCCTGGGACTGTATAACCCTAAAAGCAAGAATAAATATATTGTCCCGGATTGGTATTCAATTGAATATTTCAGGGATAATTTTATGCTGTATTTTACTGTGTTGTACGAAGAAAAAATTGATACCAATAGAGTGATCTTTGTAGGAGAAATTAAAGCGTAGGATAAGAGAGGGTATCCTATCATACATATATTTTTTATGTGACGAAAGTAGCTCAGATAAGCTGCTTTCGTCAGAAAAATGGTGTGTTGTTTAAGATTAAACAGGGTCCTAAATAAACTTGCTCAATCATAGTCCGGTCAGATCAGAGGTGACTGACGGTGGGCTTCTTTCCATTGAGAAGAAGCTGTGTCCAGTGTTTAAATAGTATGAGAAACAGTTATTTCCACTGGTTAAGTAAGCAGCAGGCTAAAGCAGCTGTAAATCTATTTATATTACCGAACTCAAAAGACTGATTGTAAACTGTAAGTCAGTTTAATCTAATCCTTATTGTTTTTGGGGCCTACTACAAGACAGATGGTTAGTGCTAGCATATTGAGAAGTAATACTATGGAGCCAGCCATGGATATTTTTTCCCCGCGTGAATATACCTGAGGTTCAAACCTGAAATTTATGGTATGATTACCCGAAGGGACATGAAGAGCTCTAAGTACATAATTGGCCCGTATATGCTCTACTGGTTTACCGTCAATATACGCTTGCCAGCCTGGATGATAAAATATTTCAGAAAACACGGCAAGCTGGTTGCTTTGTGTATAAGCTGTGTAGGTTAATTCGTTCGGGTGGTATTCGACTAATTTTATTGTATTGGCGGAATCCTGCTGCAGGTTGAGATTGGATACGTAATCCTTAAAACGCTGGTCGATAATGGCAGTGCTTGCCGGATCAAAGTCTGTAAGCGCTTCTATTTCCTCACGGGCGCCATTTACCATTGATACGGAGTCTACAAACCAGGCATTACCCATCGCATTCGGATTCGTCATGACCATAGGAGCCCCTGTTTGCTGGTGCTTGTATATTATATACTTTGTATTGAGCATATTCCATACATTCTGATTATTCTGGCTGATATGATGTTCGATCAGATCCTGGTATCTGGATAGTTTTATAGCGCTATAGCCGCCTATGGATTTATGTAAGTAAGAAGTTTTCGCATCCGTAAAAGGATTAACGGTAAGATTGAGCACTCTGTAATGTGCAGCTGTATCGCTGAGAATTTCATTGTCAACTTTTGTAGGGGCGAATACTTGTTTTAGATACTTTTGCTTGTCAAAAAAATCATCGTTGTTCAGGTAACGCTTGTTTATCGGAAACATGTCCAATAATACAATAGCGACAACTAGCAGGGAAAAGGTGATTCGTCCTGCTTTTTCTTTGACATAGAGATATATTGCTCCAAATATGACCGCGACAAAGAAGAAAGACCTGAGCGCGTCTTTTTTTAGCATACTGACCCGGTCTTCGCGCAAAGCATTTATAAGCCATTCCGGTACCCTGCTGTCATTTTCGGAACTAAAGCTGAGAATAGAAGGCCCGGTCAAAAAGATTAGTATGGAGATACCACTGGTTATCGCGAGTGCAATCCCGGACTTTTTTATTACTTCATTGGCTGGCGATGTTCTTTTGAATATTTCATTTAAGGCAATGAAAGCCAGCAGGGCGGCACTGACCTGAGTTAAAGAGAGAATCATTGTGACCGACCTGAACTTATTATACAGAGGAACGTAGTTAAAGAATAAGTCTGAAAACCATTCGAGGTTCTTACCCCAGGCAAGCAATATAGAAAGTATGGTGATGGATACCAGCCAGATTTTGGTTGGGCCTTTGATAAGGAGACATCCGAGAATAAACAGGAAGCAAACTGCCGCGCCGATATATACAGGTCCGGAAGTAAATGGCTGATCGCCCCAATAGGTTGGAAGATTGCTGACATAATCTTTCGCCTGATTTCGGGGAGCGCCTGCCTGAACAATAGCTTGGTAAGATTCTGATTTGACTCCGACATCTTCATGCGAGCTTCCGCCATACAAATTGGGGATCAATAAGGTCAGAGTCTCAAATTTGCCATAGCTCCAGGCAAATGCGTAATCTTTATCCAGGCCGGTTTTATCCTTTTTTTCGCTTAATTCGGAGCCACCCCGGGTTGTGTTAGGAGCCATGGCAGCCAGTACTGACAATTTCGAATAGCTGGGCAAAATGGCCACCACTCCACAAATGAGTGCGATGGCGGATGCTATGACGAAGTCTTTAAATTGTTTTTCCCTGAACGCTTCAATAAACCTGAAGATTACGTAAATCAAAAGAAGTATCGCCGTGTAGTATATGATTTGAATGTGCTCATAATAAATGAGCATACCAGAGGCGAAAGTAGTTATCAGGGCACCTATTAGATAGCGCTTCTGGTATAAATAGACGATTCCTGCCAAAACCGGAGCTATCAGAGCCATGTCGTAGACCTTGTTGATATGCCCGGCTTCAATACTTATGAAAGTGAAGGAAGCGAGGGTATATGCGAACGATCCGGCTATGGCTATCCATGGATTGATTCTAAAGGCCAGCTGAAGAATATAGAAGCCGGCGAAGCATAAAAAGGTCATATATACGGGCGCCGGAAGCAGGAATAAGAAGCCTTCATGTATATAGCGGAAGATATTTGTTTTATAGCCGCGCCATATGGGCATTCCTGAAAAACTGGAATTGGACCATAAGATTTCCGCCTCTGTGTCACCATATTCGAATGATTCCTGCAATGTTCCCAGTATTTGGACAAGATCACTTTGAACCAGCTCTTTTTTTTCCAGGACCGGAGAGAAGTATACAAATGCAACGATAAAAAATAGAGTAAAAGCTACTATAAAAGGTAAAAATTTATTTGATGTATATTGCATGGAAATTCGAAGTTCAGATTATGTAATGCATATTTACTATTTTTTCGACATTTGATAAACATTAAATATATAAAAAAACAAAGTATGGGTGTTGTTCTTAGGCAAAGTGTGAAAGGAACCCTGAGTAATTATCTCGGCGTTGTTTTGGGGGCCTTTACCATGCTTATTTTGTTCCCAAAGCTTTTTGAACCGGATCAGATTGGTCTGGTTCGTGTTTTGCAGGATATTGGTTTGCTGGTTGCTACGTTGTCTCAGGTTGGTATTGTTAATATCATAGATCGTTTTTTTCCATATTTTCATGAGGACAAAACCCGCAATAATGGCTTTGTTCTTTTGATAATACTCTACCCCTTAATTGGCTTTTTGCTGATTTTTGCCCTTCTGGTCCTTTTTAAAGATCTGTGGGTCGATATTTACTCTGACAAAAGTCCTCTGCTTGTTCACTATTTTATTGTAGTGATACCGCTGGCATTTTTTATGTTGTATCAGCAGGTTCTCGAAGCTTATACCAGGGCGGTCATGAGAATTACGGTACCGATATTTGTTCGCGAAGTTTTTTTGAGGCTTGCTTTAATCGTTTTTACATTGCTGTATGCGTTTAATTGTATCAGCTTTGATGCTTTTATTTATTCTCTGATACTTTCATACAGCTTTACAGTCCTGATATTAATATTCTATCTCAGACATCTGAAGAAACTGTGGGTTGAACGCTTTATTTATTCAAAACACAAAGTTTTGTTTAAAGAGATGGTCAAATACGGAGCTATAATATTTCTGACTGGTTTTGTCGCTGTACTAAGCGCCCGGATTGATGTTGTGATGCTGAGTGCCGTGAGTCTTGAGATGACAGGGGTATATTCTATTGCTTTTTTTATGGGAACAGTTATAGAAATGCCTAAGAGAGCTATTTCTCAAATATCCATTCCGCTTATTGCCAATGGCTGGAAAAACAATGATTTAACTTCTCTCAAACAGATATATAGCAGAACATCCATAGTTCAGACATTGATAGGGGGGCTTTTTTTGACGCTGCTGCTTGTCAATATCAAGGATATCTTTAATCTGATGCCTAATTCAGAAGCGTATATCACCGGGATTACAGTTGTTTTTATTATCGGAATTTCACGGTTTGTGGATATGGCAACCGGACTGAATGCCGAAGTCATTATAAGCTCACCTTTTTATAGGATTAATTTCTTCCTGACGATTTTTTTAGGGATTTCTAATATTGTATTTAATTCATTGCTGATTCCACGGTATGGTATGGAAGGAGCAGCTATAGGGACGTTAATCAGCTATTCACTTTCCAACTGTATAAGGATATTGATTATCTGGATCAAAACCGGTATGATTCCGTTTACCAGGGCGTCATTGGGAGCTTTGCTACTGAGTAGTGCGCTTTTGATATCAGTCTATCTGTTGAATATTAACGGACAATCCCTGATAGAGTCTGCACTTATTATTGTAGTTAAGTCGATTGTGATTACAGTGGTCTTTCTTTTATGTACATACAAGTTTAAACTTTCCGAAGACTTTAATCATTTGGTAGATCGCTACATTAAACCGCAGAAGAATTACTGACTTTTTTTGCGGGAACCCCAACGTAAGTACCTGGTTCATGAATTGAAGTTATAACAACAGATCCGGCTCCGATAACAACATCAGAACAAATAGAAATATTGTTAATAATACTGGCGCCTGCGCCGATGAATACGTTATCGCCAATCGAGACTTGTCCGGCGATACTGGCATTAATTGAGATATGGCAATGTTGTCCGATCTGGCACTCATGCTCAATAATAGCCCCTGTATTGACAATTGTATTATCTCCAATAAATGCCCCCGGTCCGATATGCACATGATGGCCGGCAAAAATGTGCCGTCCGGTCCCAGCCAGATGGCTGATGGTAGATCTGGAAGAAATTATTGAAAGATACTCTCTGTCTGAGTATTGTACAAACAAGTCTTTACGTAGCTGGTTATTGCCAATGGCTATAAACATCGGATCGAAAGAGTTTCTGACCCGGGGATATACATTGTACCCCATATACAGATCAATAGATTTGTGTTCTTCAACGAAATAAAATTTGCCGGAGTAGCTATTGCTATAAAGTATATCCACTACGCTAAGAGCGTGACCTCCGGTACCAAATAAAGCGAGTTGTTTTGTTGCAGACATAGAATTTTGGACGAAAATGTGGTAATGATGCTCTCAAAGTTAAAATTAACCTGATATTGATTTTAACCTCGTTAAAAAATTTTCTTTCTTTGTGCTTTCAAGTCAATAAACATGTTTGAGAATTTAAGTAGTAAGTTGGATCGTGCCTTTAAGACTCTGAAAGGAGAAGGGCAGATTACCGAAATTAACGTTGCAGCCACGATCAAAGAGATCAGAAGGGCCTTAGTGGATGCCGATGTTAACTATAAAGTAGCGAAATCAGTTACGGATAATATAAAGGAAAAAGCGCTGGGAAGAGATGTATTGATTTCTGTTTCACCAGGGCAGTTATTCGTTAAAATAACACACGAGGAGCTTACTGAATTGATGGGCGGTGAAAAAGCCGATATTTCCATCAAAGGAGATCCCGCGGTAATATTGATATCAGGCTTGCAGGGATCTGGTAAAACCACATTCAGTGGAAAGCTTGCTAATTTGCTGAAGAAGCAGGGGAAACAGGTCTTACTGGCAGCATGTGATATCTATCGTCCGGCAGCTATTGATCAGTTAAAAGTGCTCGGTGAGCAGGTTGGAGTAGAGGTTTATGCCGAACCGGGCAATCAGAATGCATTACAGATTGCCAATAATGCTCTTGCACATGCCAGGGCTAACAATAAAAAGATCGTTATCGTGGATACCGCCGGTCGTCTGGCGGTTGATGAGTTGATGATGAATGAAATCGCTGAGCTAAAGAAAGCGCTGAATCCTTCTGAGACTTTATTTGTGGTAGATGCGATGACAGGGCAGGATGCAGTCAATACAGCCAAAGTATTTAATGATCGTCTTGACTTTAATGGAGTTGTCCTGACCAAGCTTGATGGTGATAGCCGCGGTGGTGCCGCTTTATCTATTCGCTCTGTTGTTGAAAAGCCGATTAAATACATCAGCACCGGAGAGAAGATGGAAGCAATCGATCTGTTTTATCCGGATCGAATGGCACAGCGTATTCTGGGCATGGGAGATGTTATTTCTCTTGTTGAACGTGCTCAGCAGGTTTTTGATGAGGAGGAAGCTCAGAAGCTGAATAAAAAAATCCGTAAGAATCAATTTGATTTCGAAGACTTTCTTAGTCAGCTTCAGCAGATCAAAAAAATGGGAAGCCTCAAAGATCTTATCGGAATGTTACCCGGTATGGGTAAAATGATGAAGGATGTAGAAATTGATGATAATGCCTTCAAACCTATTGAAGCAATTATACGCTCCATGACATTAGAAGAAAGAAGAAATCCGGAACTGATTAACGGAAGCAGAAAGAAGAGGATTGCAGATGGTAGCGGAACAAGTATTCAGCAGGTCAATAATCTTTTGAAACAGTTTGAAGATATGAGAAAAATGATGAAGGCTGTTAATAAAATGTCTAAAAGAGGTATGCCTAATCTGAATATGCTAAAGCGCTAAGATTCATAGAAGAAATTCTAAATACAAATAAAAAAACCGTCATTTGACGGTTTTTTTATTATTGCTATATAAGAAGTATTATGCTTCTTATTTATACATTACCGAATTAACTGCTTCAATAGTGCGCTTTACACTTGGCAATATTTCTTCTATAAGTGTAGGTGCGTATGGAAGAGGAAGATCTCTGCTTGTTACACGGGCGACCGGAGCATCCAGATAATCGAATGCATAACGTTGCACATGATAGGCAATTTCAGATGAAATACTGGCTAACGGCCACGCTTCTTCAACAATGATACAACGGTTCGTTTTCTTTACTGATTTCACAATTGCTTCATAATCGATCGGGCGAACTGAGCGTAAATCAATTACCTCACAGCTTATTCCGTCCTTTTCGAGTTCTTTTGCTGCTTCAAGAGCAACTTTGATGATTTTACCAAAGCTCACGATGGTAACGTCTGATCCTGACTTTTTAACGTCAGCTACTCCGATAGGAATAAGATATTCGCTTTCCGGTACTTCTCCCTTTTCTCCATACATTAGTTCGGATTCCATAAAGATAACCGGATCATTGTCTCTTATGGAAGATTTAAGAAGCCCTTTTGCATCATAAGGATTTGACGGAATGACCACTTTCAGTCCGGGGCAGTTCGCATACCAGTTTTCAAAGTTTTGCGAATGCTGAGAGCTTAACATCCCGGCATTTCCTGTCGGACCTCTGAAAACGATAGGAACATTATATTGTCCGCCTGACATACTCTTCATTTTGGCTGCGCTGTTTATAACCTGATCGATAGCTACCAATGAAAAGTTGAATGTCATAAACTCGATAATTGGACGCAGACCATTCATAGCAGCCCCTACACCAATACCGGCAAAGCCTAATTCCGCAATAGGGGTGTCTATAATTCGTTGAGGGCCGAATTCATCTAACATACCCTGGCTTACTTTATAAGCGCCGTTGTACTCAGCGACCTCTTCACCCATTAAGAAAACCGATTCGTCCCTTCTCATCTCCTCATTCATGGCTTCACGAAGTGCTTCTCTGAACTGTATTTCTCGCATATTTTAAAAACGTTAAAAACCGAATTAACTGCGGCAAAAATAGAGAATAACCACGCAATTAACAATGCTTTGAGGAAGGTTTTGTATTAAAATAAAAAAGGGGCTGTTGCCCCTTTTTTTACCTATTGATCTTTTTACAATTATTTAAGTGCAGATTTGAAACTGTCAGAATTCCAATAATTTCTGAATTCCAAATCTTTAAGCGCTTTGTCTGCCAGAGACTTTTCCAGCTCAACTGCCTTCTTAAGCATGTTAACAGTTTTACCTTCATTTTTTTGTCTCGCGGCAGCAACAGCTGCTCCGTAATATGATAGCGCAGCTTTGGGATCTGCATTGATTGCCGCATCGAATCCGTTTGCCGCAGCATTCAAGTCTCCTTTAAGCGTGTTCGCTAAAGCAAGATCATAAAGAACTATGCTGCTTTCAGAGGCTTTAGAAAGACTTTGAACTGCGTCATTGTATTTTCCGTCTCTGATTTGGAGAGCTCCCTGCATTGCATATAGTTTCTTTCTTGTTTCCGCATCAGGATTAAGAGTAAGGGCTTTCTCGATAGCCAGTTTCGCTTCTGCTCTCATTGCCTTCATTGCGTATGCAGCTGCCTGATTGGTAACAGGAATGGCTGTTTCCTGTTTTTTAGCAGCAATTTCAAACTGAGTAAGCGCTTTTGATACAAGAGTATTCTTTTTATTTGCATCCGGCTCTTTTTCAGCTCTCAGCAGATACAAAACCCCAACGTTGTTATAGGCAATCCATGAATCATTTTTCTTGATAAGTGCTTCATAGATTTTCTCCTTTTCTTCACTTGACTCTGTTAATGTGGCAGAATAGGCAAGTTCTTCTGCATTAAGTGTATCAGCTTTTACGTTTCCGGCAATAATTCCTTTGGCAAGCAGAGCAATTTCAGCATCGGATTTCTTTGGCTTAACCATAAGAATCTCGGTTTTTGCAACTCTTAGCTTGGGATATACTTCGTTTAGAAGTGTTTTATAGAATGGAAGCTTTTGTAATTCTTTTTCTTTTTCTTCAAATGAACCGGCGCCTCTTACGATTGACAGTACCTGAGCTTCATCACTGGATGATAGAATGTCAGTTGCATCAAACAACTTTCTCAACGGTTCCCAGTCAAGAACAACTCCTTTCGTTACAAATTTGATAGAATCGGCCAGACCTTTATAGTCGTAACGCTTCATCGCTTTTTTGTAGAAGTCTTCAATAACCTTTGCACGTTCCTCTGCAAGTTTGCTGTTCACTCTTTCTGTTCCTTCAGGAGAGTGCTGGCCAATAATTGTTACAGTTCTGGTAACATTCTTTTTTGCGATGAAGGCATCGAGCTCTTTTCCGGAAGTATTTACTTCACTGCTGCGAAGCTTGGCGCTTCCCTGATCAAAGAAGAAGTTTACGTTTACAGGGATAAGTTCTTCTTTGTTAACATATCCGTGCTCGGCAAAAACAGGTTCAGCAATCTCTTTAACCAGCCTGGAGGTCGTAATAACACCTTGGGCAATCGGAAGAGCATCAGTTGATTTTGATTTGGTTTTTGCAAGGTTGGAAGCAGTTCCAACGACCATAAGATCGCCATTGCCAATGGAAGCCTGATATTCGAAAGAGAATGTATGGCTTATTTTAGGCTGCTGGGTCTTTGCATCCGGAAAATCATTGGCGTTAAACTCTACAACTTCCAGCTCAAGCTTTTCGTCGCCGTACTGGTAGTGGGGCTTAACGGAGTATATTTTGTTCTTCTTTAACATTTTTACCGGCAACAGTGCGGAAACTTCAAACCGGACGCTGTCACCATGAACTTCTAAAGGTGAGGGATTTACCGTCAATTCCTGGTCTTTAGCCATCTTTACCATTTTCTGCAGAGCACATCCCGAAAGAATGCTGAGAACAAGTAAAGAAGATAAAAAGGTCGTATATCTCTTTAAGATCATAGGTTTAAAAATTTTATTACTTGGTGCTAAATTATCTTTATCCATTCAATATTACAATAAATGAAACAATAAATTTTACCTGATAACGATATAATAATTGCAGATAAATGACTATATTTGGTTAGCTTGCTTAACTATGAAGAAGATACAGACTTTTTTTGAGGAAAGAGCATTTGGTGTTTGTGCTTTTCTGGGCGAAAAACTCGGAGTGGCTACTTCGGCAATCCGGCTTTTTTTTCTCTATGCATCTTTTCTGACTTTCGGAAGTCCGTTGATTGTGTATCTCGTATTAGCTTTTCTTTTAAATATCCATAAATATTTACGAAGAAAACGAAGCACTGTCTGGGATTTCTAGATCATTATAACGCTGCTTTTTCTTTACAAAAAAATCATAAACTATCGATTTTGGGTATACACCCGGAAGACTTTTCAGAGGCTTATGACTGGTATTTCTTCGTTTGCGGAGAACCTGTCTCAATGAAATATAACAAGACAAGTGTGCCCGTATAATTGCCATGCAATGATTAGGTTTTCCCTCTAATAGAAATTTTATTCCCGCCATTCCGTCAAGTACCAGCCGAAAGAATACTGTGGCAAATAATTCTTTTGTGTGAAGATTCTTTATGAGCACCCAAAGGCTGTTTCTGAAATTGAGATAGGTCTTTTTTGAATTTACCTTGGAGAGCGTACCGCCGCCTATATGGTATACTGTACTGTGTGGCGTATAATAGATTTTGTAGCCCCGGTTTATCAGACGCCAGCAAAGATCAATTTCTTCCATATGCGCAAAGAAGCTACTATCCAGGCCGCCACATTCCTTATATAATCTGCCTCTGATAAGCATACAGGCACCTGAAGCCCAGAATATTTCATCTGCTTTTTCATACTGGTTCAGATCCTCCTCAATGGAGGTGAAGATCCGTCCTTTACAGAATGGGTAACCAAAGCGGTCTATAAAGCCACCTGCTGCTCCGGCATATTCGAAGTGGGTTTTATTGTTGTAGTCTTTGATTTTAGGCTGACAGCAAGCTATGACCGGATCCGACTCCAATAATTCAATCATTGGAGTCAGCCAGTTCGGAGTAACTTCTACGTCTGAATTTAATAATACAAAGTAGTCCTCTTCAAGGGTTGATAGAGCTTTGTTATACCCTTCAGCAAAACCGCAGTTTGTATCGTTCCGAAGGATTTTAATTTCAGGATAGGATGCTGATAAAAAATCAACCGAGTTGTCAGTAGAACAGTTGTCTGCCACGTAGATAGTTGCGTGGGGAGTATTGTTTAATACAGCTGGCAGGAATTTTTCCAGCAGATGTTTGCCATTCCAGTTTAGTATTACAATGGCTACAGTATACTCCATATCAGAATAAGTTTCCAAGATCGAGTCCCGGAATATTTGGGAGCATGCCTTCTGTGCTTTTTTTCAGCTCTTCTTTTATTTTATCCTCAATATCAAGCATGGCTTTGTTGATGGCAGCGACTGTGAGATCCTCGATTGTCTGTTTGTCTTCTGCTTTTATAATATCCTGATCAATCTCCAGTTTAATCACCTGTCTGTGGCCATTTACAGTAACTTTTACCATACCGGCGCCTGATTCGGACGTGACAGTAATATTCACCAGATTCTCTTTCGCTTTCTGCATCTTTGCCTGGACTTCTTTTACTTTTCCAAGCATATTCATCATGTCAAACATTTATATTGGTTGTAGTTAATTAGTACTAATTTTATCGCACAAGAGTGATCGCCCCACTTTTTTTCTGAGTGTTTCCCTGAAAATCAGTAGCCTCTATGACATATGTATATACGCCGGAAGGTACATCATCCGTAAACTTTTTCCCGTTCCAGCTTTTATTGAGTGCATCAGAATGAAAAATTGCTTCTCCCCAGTTGTTATAAATAGTCATTGAAAAGCTTCTTACATATTTTCCCTTAACTCTGAAAACATCGTTCTGTCCATCGCCGTTAGGAGTGAAGGCTGTAGGAATAAGGAGCAGCATTTCTTCCCTTGCTTCTGTAGTATTTGAATAGGAGATGAAACCTGACGGGCTTTCTAAGATGATCCGGTAATAAAAGACTCCGCCATCATCGGATACCGGATCTGTATAGGAAGATAAATGAGTAACGTCATATTGCGCCAGTACATTCATATTCTCATCGTATTTGACCAGCGTATACCCGGAGATGGTTTGCGAGCCTGAATATGCATTCCAGTTGAGGATATAGGAATTGCCATCTTTCTTCAGGCTGAGTATTACCGGGCAGGTGCTTTGGCTTACAGATGAATTATTGTCGCACTGGTCTACATAATCAAGGCGGAAACAAAGATCTTTTTCCAGACCAGGATTTTCAATGGTATATCTTGAAGCAGTTGTTTGGGCAATCTGATCCCATACAGTGTTCTGGTTAAGATACAGATTCTGCTTTTTGAAAGGGACATCCGGAAGTGTCCAGGTCAGCACAATGGCATCCTGATTAAAACTGCTGTTCAGATCTGTAATTGCATCCGGGGTCTGGATATCTTTGCCAATGACACAGTATTCGGCAACGGTTGACTTCGCTGTACCTTTTATGCCTTCGACTCTGAAACAATATTGTATTCCACATTCAATAAGATCGTCGTTAATGTCTAAATTATTATTGAGATCCGGATTGATAGCTGAATTGAATAATACATTATTTTTGTAGGTGTTTATTCTGTCAAAAGAGCTGAGGTTGGATCTCCGGATACGAACCTGAACGGCTTTGTTCAGATTTTCTATCATTACCAGCAACGTATTTAAAGGATCTGATGAAGATTTATTCCCACAATCATCATATGTTTCCAGCATATAGGTGTAAAAATAGGTATCAGTATCCCGGTTCAGTTCAATTGTATGATTTCCTGACTGATATCTGATGCTGTCTATAATTGCATATGGGCCGCTCTGCCTGCTTTCCAGTAGCCGGTACTTGAATCTGGAATCGGTAGCAAAGGAAATACTTACTTTGCCCGGTTCAGTCTGGATACCGGAAATAAGGGGCTTAATAAGTGCATCGAAAGGTTTTATTGCAGAAGACGATGAAGCGCCGCAACTTCCGGGATTATAGTTTCCTTTTACAATAAGCGTTTTATCTGTTGTATTTGTATAGGTATGTGTGTATACATTGCCGGCTGGTATGGTAGCTGACGGACTACCGTCGCCGGGAGTAATACTATATTCTTCGTATGGTCCTGCCACGGTATGGACTTCGATTTTTCTGCCTTCACATAATTTGAGCGTGTATTGCGGGGTTGGAGAGGAAAGTACTTCTATATAGTCCGTTCTTTCAAGCGGCGATACTCCAACTACACTGCCTGCTCCGGCATATTGCTTAACAGTATAAAATCCCGGTATAGTAAGAGTCGTAGAAACTGAAAGACCAAAAAACTGTTCTTCGAAACCGTCCTTTCCTGTTACAATATACAGGGCGACATTGCCACTGGAACAATTAATCAGCTCTAATTCAAAAGGAGCGCAACCTCTTCTTTCCGTAGCGGTAAAGCAGGGGGTAACCTGTGCAGATAATTGAAGAATGCTCGTTGTCAGGACAAAGGCGAAAAGTAATATCGTTTTCAAAGCTAGTTTATTAGTTGAGTTAATTCATCAATACGTACCTGCTGTTGTTCTCCGCTTATCATGTTTTTGAGACTTAACTGTCCGGTTTTAATTTCGTTTTCACCAATGATAATAACGTAGGGAATGTTTTTGCTATTGGCGTAGGCAAGTTGTTTCTTCATTTTGGAGATCTCCGGATAAACTTCACTATTAATACCCTTGGAACGAAGCTTGGTAATCAGCGGAAGACAGAAATTGAAGGCTTCTTCATCAAAATGACAAAGCAGTACTCTGGAAGTTTGCACTGTGCTCAAAGGGAACAGATTAAGGGCTTCCATTACATCGAATATGCGATCTACTCCGAATGATATTCCGACCCCGCTCATATCCGGCAAACCGAATACTCCTGTCAGGTTATCATAGCGTCCGCCACCGGCTATACTGCCGATAGTTACTTCGGTCGCTTTGACTTCAAAGATAGCACCGGTATAGTAAGATAATCCTCTTGCCAGAGTTATGTCAATTTCTATCTTCAAGTCGTTAATATACAAAGATTGAGCAATACTTACTATCTTTTCCAGTTCTTTTACACCGGCAATACCAATAACTGAATTGTTGAGATATTGATGTAAAAAAGAAATTTTTTGCTGGTTAGTACCCTGAAAACCAAATATCGGATCTATCCTTGTCAGTGACTCTTCCGAAAATCCTTTGGTTTTAAGTTCTTCAATTACCTTTTCTTTTCCGATTTTATCCAGTTTGTCGATAGCGACACAAAGATCTGCTTCCCTGCCTTTACAGTCCGCAACTTCAGCGATACCGGATAAAATCTTTCGGTTGTTGATTTTAATTATAAATCCTTTAATTCCGAGTTTTTCAAATGCCTCGTTAATCATGGCTATTATTTCAGCTTCACATAGCAATGATTCCGTACCAATAACATCGGCATCACATTGGTAAAATTCCCGATAGCGCCCTTTCTGAGGTTTGTCAGCCCGCCACACCGGCTGGATCTGATACCGCTTGAAAGGAAAATGCAACTCATGACGATTCATGACAACATAGCGGGCAAAAGGTACTGTGAGGTCATAACGCAGTGCTTTTTCTGATATCTCAGGTATAATGGACTTTGAGTTCTGCATATTTTCAGGAGCAACTTTTTGCAGAAAATCACCGGAGTTAAGAATCTTAAAAATCAGCTGATCGCCTTCGTCACCGTATTTACCGGTCAGAACAGAAAGATTTTCCATTGCTGGTGTTTCCAATGGAAGAAATCCAAACGTTCGGTAAACTGATTCAATGGTGCTAAGAATAAATTTTCTTTTGGCCATGATCGAGGGACCGAAGTCTCTGGTTCCTTTAGGTAAAGAAGGTTTTTCGATATGCATTATTCGTTTTTGCGGCAAAAATAGGAAAAACAGAAAGTTTTCAGAAACTTAATCCGGCTAAAAAAACAAAAAGCTCTGGCACAGGCAGAGCTTTTTGTTTTCATGATAAATTAAGAAGAATGAATATACTTAATCAATAGAATAGGCTTTCATGCCATGTTCGGCGAGATCAAGGCCTTCAACTTCCGCTTTGCTGCTTATTCTTAAGCCGATTGTTTTGTCAATCAGATAAAACAGCAGGTAAGAAATAGGGAACACAAAGGCTGCCGTAGAAGCTATGCCGATCATCTGGCTGACTAGCTGAGGTGCGGAAGCCAGCTCTCCAAACATACCAACGGCAAGCGTACCGAAGATTCCGCATACCAGGTGTACAGATGTGGCGCCAACGGGATCGTCCACTTTGATTTTGTCAAAGAATACAACAGAGACTACTATCAGCGTGCCTGAAATCAAACCGATAATGATGGCGTCCATTATCCCCATCTGATCGGCTCCGGCGGTAATACCGACAAGACCACCGAGTATTCCGTTCAGAATCATTGAAAGATCATGGGTTTTGGTCATAAAGAACGAAGTTAAGCTGGCGCTTAATCCACCGGCAGCTGCGGACATCGCCGTTGTTACTAGTACCAGAGATACTGTGCCGGGATCAGCTGAGAGTACTGAGCCGCCATTGAATCCAAACCAGCCTAACCACAAAAGAAATACACCGATGGCTGCCAGAGGCATGCTGTGTCCGGGTATCGGAAAGATTTTTCCGTCAACATATTTTCCAAGTCTCGGACCAAGTACCATTGCACCGGCGAGAGCTGCCCAGCCTCCTACAGAATGTACCAGTGTAGAACCGGCAAAATCATAAAACGGAGTATCCAGTGTATCCAGCCAGCCACCGCCCCATTTCCATGATCCCACGATCGGATAAATAAATGCAACCAGAAAGAATGAAAACAGGAAATATGCTTCCAGTTTGATACGTTCGGCAACAGCGCCGGACACTATGGTTGCCGCAGTAGCTGCAAACATTGCCTGAAACAGAAAATCGGTCCAGTATGCATAGTTGCCGTCTGCATACTCTATAAGGCCTGCGGCGCCTTCCGGCATGGAAATGCCCAGACCGCCAAATCCGATAAAGCCACCGGCAGCAGCTTCTCCCGGATACATCAGATTAAAGCCCCAGGCTGCATAGGTAAGAAGACCCAAAATAGGTACAATAGTATTTTTATAGAGAATGTTGACAGTATTTTTGGCCCGGACTAAACCTGATTCAAGTGTTGCGAAGCCGAGATGCATGATAAAAACCAAGAATGTTGCTATCATAATCCAGAGGTTGTTTGCAGTAAACATTGCCTCTGAAGCAGTGAGTGTTTCTTCCATAATAGTGAATTATAAGGTTAATAATAACTTGGTAATGGTAGGTTAATAAAATGGTTGGTTAGTTTTTATTTATAAGGCTGATATGCCCTGTTCTCCCGAACGGATACGATAGGCCTCTTCAATGGTGGAAATAAATATTTTCCCGTCACCGATATCGCCGGTTTTAGCGCTTGCTAAAATGGCCTGAATTATAGAGTCTTTCTTGTCATCCGGCGCAACAATCGTGATTTTGGTTCTGGCGATAGAGCCCAAATCATATTCCTGCCCTCTGTAGACTGTTTTCTCTGATTTTTGGTTGCCGACTCCTTTTACATCCTCAAATGTGAAAAAGTCAATTCCTATAGAATGCAACGCCTCTTTTACATTAGGAAAATGTGAAGTCCGGATTATTGCTTCAACTTTTTTCATGGTTAAATAGGTTTTATGGTTTTGGTGCTCTAAATGTAAAATCTTTTTTTTTCTTATCCTATATTCAATGTATAAAAAAAATCATAAAATAATATATCGATACGTTTGGACTGTTTTTATTTATCAGTGGGATTTTTTATATGTAAAGTTTAATTTTTGTTATTTTATATTGTATGTTTTGTTATTGATTGAATTTATTCAAATAATTTATTTATATCATAATAATTGGTTTTAAAATTGACTAATATTTTACTATATATTAATAATTTTGGATTATTTACCTTAATTTTTATATTGATTTTGTTTATTTTAAAATTTGTTATAAGTAAATTTTGCTTTGAAATATTATATTGTATGTTTCCTTCTATTATTATTGTTTTTTATGTTTTGTATTATTAAAGTTCAATTTTTTATCATAGAAACCGAATAGGATAGTGAACAATTGACGCAGGCATGGATTATTGTATTCATATACTATAAATGCCTGGTTAAAGCAGGTAGCTAGAAGAGTGCAGTATGTTCCTATGCCGATTCTGTTTACTACGATTTATATATTTTTTTACGGTACTACAGCTGCAGACGTATATTGTATGCGGGCAAAAAGCGGGGGAGCTCGTAAACCTGAAGATTGTAAAGCTGTCAGAGGTAGATACCATTGTCCTGAATGATACGGTAAAGATTCGCTCTGAGCGGGTATATCATGTCAGGGATACAAGTTTTCAACGGATAAATCTGCATATTACCAGAGATTCAGTATATACATCTGTTTTTGACTCTTCGTATAGTTTGAGGGAAATTTTATTGCTGAGAAGCGATACTATTTTTGGCGTTAATGATGTGGTATTTCGTGAGCTGTATAAATATTCAAGAAAAAAAAATATCATCTCCGGGATATTGCGAAATCTGATTTCATACAATCCTGATTATCGTCCCGATGCTATACAAAGTACAGTAATTGATGGCAGGACTCCGTTTCTGTTTTATGAAGATAAAATCATTCGTTCAGTCTCTGTCAGAGTCATAGAGCCATTGGGCTATTCAATAAAAGATACAACGAAAGTCCCTCGGTCTCTTATTCAAAAGACGGGCAATTTCTTCCATATTAAAAGCAGAAAATGGCTTATTCGAAATTCACTGATTTTTCAAAAAGGAGATCGGGTAAACCCGTTTAATTTTGCAGAATCGGAGCGTTTGCTAAGGAGCAATGAATATATCTATGATGCCCGGATACTTATCAGGGAGATTCCGGATACAGACAGTGTGGATGTGCTGGTGCTTGCTCAGGATATATTCAGTATAGGAGCGGGAGCTTCGGCAGATATACAACGAGGACGTTACAATGCAATAGTAAGAGATGTAAATTTTGCCGGAATGGGGCAAATGTTCTACTATAATATCAGGGTTGGAGACAATTATTCCGGCAGAATTAATCATAATGCTGTCTACCGCATAAATAATATAGCCAGAAGCTTTCTTACTTCCAATGTCTTTATGAATATCGAAAATGCTCAGATATTATATGGCATTCAGCTTAACCGGGATCTTGTAACACCAGGTCTCAAATGGATCGGAGGAGTAAATTATTCATGGTACAGGTTCCCCTATAATAATCAGTTGACTATGTTACCTCAACACATGAGAGATACCGTAGCCTATTTCAGGCATGATTACTGGATAGGCGCCCCTGCCGGGCTTTTTATTTCTCCGGAAGCCATTGATAATGGTAAAAGGATAATATTTTCAGCACGTTATTTCAGAACAACATACTCCGTAGCACCTGAACCGAAAAGTTATGCAGACAGTAGCTATGTGTATCCGTATTATAATTCTGATTTTTTTCTGGCAAATACTTCAATATACAGGCGTATCAGTTTTAAAGATCATTTTATATTCAGATTCGGGAGGACAGAAGATATCCCGGATGGTGTATTGATCTCATTGATGGGCGGATTGCATATGAGTCAGCGGGCAAACAGACCTTATTTGGGGATTAATACCGTATACAGCCGATATAATAAAGATGTAGGTTACCTGTATATGAATCTTGGTCTGGGATCCTTTTTCAATAAGGAGATGCTTGAAGAGGGGGTATTGAATATACGAACCCTCTTGTTTACACCTTTGATCACAGCAGGACGAAACAAACTCAGACAGTTTGCAGGTGTGCGATATACCCATGGTCATAAAATGCTTTTTGGAAATACAATTGACATAAATAATGAAAAGGGGGTGCGAGGGTTTTCGTCTGCTTATTTATGGGGAAATCAGAAGCTGATATTTAATACGGAAACAAACTGGTTTTTACCATATAATATTTTAGGTTTCCGTTTTGCACTGCTTGCATTTGCAGATTTTGCATGGATAACGTCTGGCAATAAGCTGCTGACAAAAAATAATTTTTACCCGGCATTGGGTATCGGAATCAAAATCCGTAATGAAAATCTCAATTTTGATTCATTTCAGTTTTATTTGGGATATTATCCGAATTCACCCAGGATTGATGCAGGGGACTGGGTTTTTTTCCAGAGAAGCTATTCCTTTTATACATTCAATGATTTTTATTATACCAGGCCCGATATTGTACCGTTTTACTAGAATTTTACTTTTGGTACAATAATATTTTTCCTTTCTAAGATTTTGTTGTAATATTGAAAGATTAACCCAAAAATATAACCTAAATTATACTGTAATGCGAATTGCTTTGACTAACTCAACCTGATTGATTTTTTATTTACTGTTTTCTTTTCCCTCACTATTAATCGCGCCTTAAATATGTCTTCCTTCTTTTGCTTTTGACAGAAGGGGCAAAATTGTTGTGCGATAGGGAATTTTTTATGAAAAAATTATAATATTGCGGCTAAATTGGTTTGTCGTATTTAAACTTAGTTGACTTTCTGTTTATTAGACTTAAGTAAATTAAATTTTTGAAAATTTGAAAAAGATAACCAGACTTTCAGTTCTGATTTTTCTGGTAGGAAAGATTAGCTTCGGATTGGCTGAAAAAGTTGATCCGGATTCCTTACCGGCAAGCAAATCCACCGCTTATGCACCACTGAATTCTGCTAATCAGCGATACTCGCTTCCGGCAGGAACATTTGGGACGCAAAATAATTATAAGCGCTGGTCAAAGTTAAAGTATTCCGGATATATAAGAAGCTATAATCAATTCAGGCATATGCCGGCTGGTTACAGATATTCTACGACACCGGAACAGGATCTTATCACTCTTAACGGACTCGACATCCGGGGGGGAGGAACAACGGTCACCGGATATCAGGAACCGCTGTTTTTATTACGTGTGGAAGGAGCGCCTACAGCCAGAACAGCATTTAAGATTGAGTATCTTTTTGATAACCAGATGTTCGGGTTGTTCAACGAGAATACTGCTGAGATGGGAGCAGGGCCAAGTTCTACTGCCCAGCGGAGAACGATGATTTACCGGATATTTGAGTTTACGGGTAAAGCCAATACCAAATTCGGTACATATAAGCTGACCGCAGGTGGTGGTGTAATCTGGAAGCGATTAAGTCCGTTCACCTATTGGAACTATGAGTATCGCGATGATATGTTTGAAAGATATCCATGGGAACCAGAAAATAACCCATGGAGTCACTACAACAGGTTTTACGCTGATCAGAATATTTCCAGGGATGCCCGTTGGGGAAATACCGGTACTCAGGGATTTGTTCTTGAAGGTATTGGTTTGCCGCTTGGACTTAACTTCACGGCCATCTATGGTAAAACCGACAATAGCGGTGGATTCCAGACCTATTTATCAAGAACTCCCAAAAATGTAGTAGCTGGTAATCTCTCCAGAAACTTCGGGAGACATAATATAGGAGTCAACTACTTTAATCAGTTTGGTTTTACTGATTCCAAAGCGCATAATCTATATTACAATGCAGATTCCGTGCATTCAAATCTGACAGCAACCCCTGTCGGAGATAATAGTGATTATCTGCTCACCTCCATGTTTAAAATTCGTCAGCAGATTGCTACAGTGGACGGGCGTTTTAATTTTGACGGAGTTACGATTTATACCGAGGTGGGAGCCGGAAGGTATCAGGATTCGCTGATTCGGGAATTTTCCGGTCATAATGATTCGCTGAATACGTTTCTGGAAAAGGAAGTCGGACTTGAGAAATCCGGAAAGTATTTTGTGAATGGAATGAATTATAACTGGGGACATGCTGTTAACTTCCAGATTGATTTTGACCGGTCGGTAACAAAAGTACCTCTGGCTTTTCAGTTTTTCTCCATATCAAAGAGTGTCGTGAATATCAATAGTGCAGTAATGAATACATCCAATCCACATGCATTAAATGATATTGCCAATGTTGGTTCACCCAATGATATTACTACACTCAGAGCCGGTGTTACAGAGCTTGCCAATTCACAAATGGCTAACAACCGCTGGGGGCTACGTCTTAAACATGAAGATTCCTATGGAAAATTCAAATTGTCTGTAGCAGCAGATATGCAGCAGGAGCATGAAAACCTGTTCAATACAGTCACTTTTCTACATCAGTTAAATGCATTTCCGAGATCCAGATTTGGTTATTACCAGAATGGAGTGGGACCCTATGGCCGTGTAATTAACATATTCAGAAGGAGCTTTGAGAGTATTCCGATCACTGATTCACTGCCGGATTACAAAAAAGGGTACAACTCTCTGGCGCTGGGAATGAAATACAAATTCAATATTCTGAACAGAGAGTTGATCTTGTCCAGTTTTACCAACTATACATCCGTTCAGGATCATGTGTCTGCCATTCCTGTATTTTCCGATCAGGCATTTCTCCGTATATTTTATCAGGAATTTCTCGGATTTCTTGCTGTTCATCCCAGGCTGACTCTTATCGGGCTTGTCGGATTTGAAAGAAACATGGGTAATAACAGAACCCTGTTGTACGATAAAGAAACCGAATCTTTCACAACCGATAAGAATGTCGGGAAACCTGTTGATCAGTACGGAACAGGATATGGCGTCGGATTTGATTATGATCTTGGCGGCAGAGCCGGTCTTTATGTGAGACAGCGCTGGTTTGATTACAAAGACAAAAACCAGGTCCTGGATAAATTTAAAGGATTTGAAACTACAGTTGAATTAAAGATATTTTTTTAAAATAAATTATTACTATAATAATGAGGAAGAATTTCTTATTTGTTGCAATTCTGGCTATCACTATGGTAAGCATGGTTGAGGCCCAAACAGTATATTTTAACGGATTGGGAAGAGCCATTGTTACGAATGATAACCTTAAGGGACTTGCACTTGATCCGGATAGTCTGAATTCGATTCCGGATACGGCCAATGCCAGAAAGTCTACCGGAGGCTATACATTGTTTGATCTGGGAGTTAATGCACAGCCAGGTGAAAATCTTAGAGCAAGCGCTATTCTGAGAGTTCAGAATGCGTTTGGAGGGTTTTACGGAGACGGAAGCTTTTTACAGTTTCGTCAGTTAAGGCTTGACGGGGTTTTAAATAAAGTAGTTAAATACGAAATAGGGGATATTGATCTTGGCATGACACCCTATACACTGTATAACTTCAGTGAAATGTACCACGACTATGAAGCCGATATTTTTGCAATTCGCCGCAGTATAGTTCAGTATGAAAACTTTAACTTTGGTAATAAATGGAGGCTGCAGGGCTTTAATGCCAATACCGCTTTGAAGTTTGAAAAAGGTATTGAGAAAATAGGAGTGAGTGCTTTTGCTACCAGAACCAGAAGAACGAACTTTATGGATTTGCCTGATCGTCTGCTGGTGGGTGGGCAGGTTGGCCTGACTCAATCAAAGTATTTTAAGGTTGGGTTTAACTACGTTAAGTTCTTTGATGTAATTAATTCTGTTCAGTCACCTGTTGTTAAGAACTTTAACAATGAAGTAATGACCGGAGATTTTCGTCTGACGTATGATTTTGCCGATAAGGTAGAAACTGCATTATACGGTGAGGTTGGTAGATCCCAGTTTTCTTATGATACAGCCAATACAGCTGTTGCCAATGATGATTACTTTTATGATCTGGGAATTTCGGCAAAATACAAGCCACTGGATATAAAAGTTTTTGCATCTTATCGGTATGTTGGTGCTTATTTCAGCAGTCCTTCTGCTCAGACCAGAAGAATATATGATTTTGGCACTCCTGCTGTTTTCCCGGAAATCGGAAATAATGTTAGTTACGGACGTTTACCGATACTTTATGATCGCTTTACTGATGACAATATCAGAAATCAGAGCATTCAGGCCGGACTTATGGCCTATCTGCCGCAGTACAATGCGATCACTCCTTACGGAATGGCAACTCCTAACAGAAAAGGTCTGACAGCCGGTATTTCTGCCGGAGGAGAGGAGAAGATCTATTCTGCAGATGTAATTATTGATATGTTGTCAGAAGTATCAGGTGAAGGAACCAATTCAGATAATAATAAAAGAGAGTTTTTCGGAGCAAAAGGTGGTGCTTCTCTAAGTCTGAATAAGATTGTAGGTTTTGAAAAGGCGCTTGTTCTTACCGGAGGTTTCCGGTATGAAAATGTAAGCAGAGTAGATAATGCGATTGATTTTAGCAGCTTACTCCTTGATGCGGGTATTACTGCAGAGGTAATCAAACAGTTTGATTTAATGGCTGGTTATAAGAGGCTGTCTGCCAAAGGAAATGAGTTCTTAAGTGTAAGAGATTCTTATAATCTGATTGTAGGTTACCAGGCTTATCAGATTGATGCAAAACAGGATATTCTGGCTTTTGGTGTACGGTACAGGTTCAGCAGAAATACTTTCTTTGCGGTACAGGGCCTTTGGGTTAATTATGATGACAACGTAGCCAAGTTCAATAACTATAAAATAAATCAGGCCTTCCTGAGTTATACAATGGTATTCTAACCTCTTTAACCTTATTGTATTATGAAGCCAAATAAATTCTTAATAATACGGGGTACTTCGATCTCGACAGGTTTTCTCGGACTCCTGTTTTTGACAGTCTCCTTCTTTTTTTCTGCCTGTAAGAAGCCTGAGCATTTTGTAGGAAAGGAATATAAAGAAGCTTCTAGTGACCTGTCAGTATTGTATTTTGAGGCAGATGCTTCTATCAATAACGGGATTGATTTTACCACCGATTCTGTTTCTGTAAACGGCGAATTGTCTGAAAGGGTCACCTGGTATGTGACCTTCAGAGGACTTTCTTCCGGAGCAGTGAAAAAAATAGACGGTTTGTCCCAGATCATTGATCCTTCTGAGGCCAAATGGGGCGGAGATCATGATCCTTCCACCCTAAGGTTTTTTCAGCCTGGAGAACAGGTTGTTGCTGAGCTTACTTTTCTTAACTCTTCAGTAGTGAAGAGGGATACTTTTTCTATTAAGAAAATAAAAAAGTTTAAAGGTGATGTTCTGTTCAACGGATTTGAAAATGCTTTAGGATACTACAGCTGGGGCAATAATTATCTGTTTTTCAATGAAACTGACCCGTTAAGCAATCCCGCAAATCCTATGACTTTTGCAATGGATAATAAGCTTTTTGTTGAAGGGAAGCAGTCTTTATCTATTGAGGGAGCTGATAATGATAATACCTATTTCATAGGTGGTGCCAGAACATTTATGCCGGATGGCGGTTCCAAGTATATTAATTTTCAGTCTTTAAGCCCTGATTCTGTTTATTTTAATGCCTATATTTACGGGTTTGCTAATTATCCCAATACCAGAGTTTCTATTGGTGTTGCAGAAGATGACAACCTAAATGGAACTTTTCAGCCTACTTCTGAAGATGTCTGGGAATTTGCTGTTAAAATAAACTGGACGGGCTGGAGACTGGTATCTGTGAAGTATTCTGATTTTGCTACTTCAGCCAGCCGGGAAAATGGGGGATCTGGCAATAAGAGAAAAGAGCTCGACAGAATTAAGCAAATCACGTTTAACATTCTTGCGGATCCGGCAGGTAATAAAGCTTCCTATCTTGTTGATTTTCCTATTATAACATATGGAGAGCCATTTGATCCAACTAAATAATAATATAGTATTCTTGATTGTATTCAATTATGATTAAATATAAATCTATTTTTTTTGCCTGTTCCCTTCTTCTGTTGTTTGGATGTAAGAATTTTCAGACTCAGGTGCTGACGGATGAACATCAGATAGCATTGGAAGAGCCGGCAGAAAAAGGTGTTCCCGCCAATCAGTATAAAGGTGGAATGCTTTTTAACTTTAAGGAACCGATTAATAAATGGTGGGTTGCAAACACTAAGCTTGCAATGTCCAAAGTCGGTGACACGCTTAAGGTACAACTTAAGGATTGTGGACTTAAATATGAGTGCTGGGGTACTGAACTGGATGAGTTGCTTGACTTTACCAATAGCCCTGTCCTGAAAGTCACTGCACGTTCGGAAGGTGCAACTGTGCCAACACTGGGTATCTCGCTGAAGGATATGGATGGCTTTGATACGAGTCTTGATCGTCCCAGCCAGAAGATTGAAAAGAGTGATGAGTACATTGAGTACTATTTTAACTATAATAAAAAATGGACTCATTGGGAAGGGAAGAAGCCTGTTGACCCCGCCGGAATCATCGAAATTCTCTTTTTTGTAAATCCTGGTCAGATGAATTGGACTGGAACTATCTATATTGATGACATACAGGTTATCACATTGGATGAAATGCCTTCCGAAGATGAAATCAAACAAATGAGGAGAGCAAGAAGAGATGCACAGCGCAAAGCCGCTCAGGGAAGCACTCAGGCGCCGACTTCACCCGAACCGGTAAAAGCAGAATCAGAAGATAAGAAAGTTGAAAAAGCTGAGGAGGTCGAAGAGGTTGTTTCAAAGGCAGTGGAAGCATCGCAGAATATTGCCGATGTAACTACACCTGTAGTTGTCCAGGAACGATCTGCACCTGCCCGTCTCTCTGAAGCATCTGCTAAGTCACATAACTGGTGGAGAAGCAATGATTCAAAAATGAGCTTTGAATCAATCGATAAGGGTGCAATGAAGATAAACCTGCAAGGTGTCGGACCTGCGTTTGAGTCTTTCGGATTTCGTTTCGAAACTGTAGATTTTACCAAAACTCCTGTGCTTAAAGTGAGGGCCAGATCGGAAGGAGATACTCCGGATAATCTCAGAGTTGACCTTCGTGATATTGGCGGATTTATCACAAACTCAAAGCCTAACGTTAAGGTGTTTAAAGTTGGTACGGACTTTGTTGATTATTATTATGACTTTACGGAGAAATTTTATCAAAACTATCCGAATGTTCAGATTGTCGACGCGAGTCAGATTATCGAAGTCCTCTTTTTTGTGAATCCGGGTGGAAAAGCATATACCGGATCTGTTACAATTGACGAGATTGAAGCAATAAGCATTGAAGATTATAAAAAGGTAAAAAAATAAAAGTTGTTGTTAACTAAATTTGAATTATTTGTATGTTAAAACTTGGAACCCTTTCAGCTCTATTTTTATCTCTTTTTATCGGTAATGATAATCTGAGTACTATTGAAAATTATCTTGCTTCTCCTTCCAAAACAGAAGCTTCAAAAGCTGTTGCAGGAGAGGTTATTGATGACTTTTCTGATGAAGCAAAGATTTATAACTGGTGGGATAGCAGTTCTGATAACTGGACCAGAAAATGGGACAGAGAAAAAGAAATCCTGATCGTAACCTGCAAAAACGTTGGTAAGGATTTCGATACTTTTGGTAAGCAGTTCGATCCGATTGATTTTACAGCTACGCCTGCTTTGAAAGTACGTATGAAATATGAGGGAGAGACCGCTCCAAAGGTACGTATAGATATAAAAGACTACGATGGAAAAGTTACCAATGCAAAGCCTATAATCAAAACTCTTGCTGCTGGTGATTTTAAGGATTATTATTACAATTTTAGCGGAAGATTTAATCAGAGCTGGCCGGATGCTGACGCCGTTGATGCTGTAGAGATTGTTGAGTTACTTGTCTTTATCAATCCTGGGGCAGCTGATTTCAGCGGTACTTTGTATCTGGATAGCATTGAGGCTATTCCTGCATCTGAGTGTAAAGAGTAATCTTTAGCCTGTTGAATTAATTTAAAAGGAGCCAGAAGGCTCCTTTTTTGTTCTGTCTCATTTACTTGGAGGGAACATCCGTTTGGAATATTAGTTTTATTTATTCTGATAAAAATACTTTTACTATGGCACTGAAGAGCATCAATCCTGTCAATGGACAGTTGCTAAAGGAATATAATGAGTATTCATCTGAAATCATAACAAGGCGTATTGCGGCAGCACAGGTTTGTTATGAAAAATGGAGAGAAACACCTTTTTCATATCGGGCAAAGTTACTACAACGGTGTGCCGAGCAGCTTGTAAATTCGCGTCATGAATATGCCAGATTGATTTCCATGGAAATGGGTAAGCCAATAAATGAATCCGTTGCTGAAATTGAGAAATGTGCATGGGTTTGTCAGTATTATGCTGAGAATGGAGCTTCGTTTTTGGAAAAACAGCTGGTAGAAACAGATGGGACTCATAGCTATATTCATTATGAGCCGCTGGGAGTCATATTGGCGATTATGCCTTGGAATTTTCCTTTCTGGCAGGTGTTTCGTTTTGCGGTGCCAGCGATTATGGCCGGAAATACCGTATTACTTAAGCATGCATCCAATGTGTCCGGCTGCGCTCTTGCCATAGAGGAAGTGTTCCAATATACTGATGCTCCTGCAGGCCTGTTTACTGCCTTACTTGTTGCATCTGACAATATCGCAGAAGTTATAGAGCATTCTGATGTTAAGGCGATCACTCTCACGGGAAGTGAAAAAGCGGGAGCGGCAGTTGCGGCACAGGCCGGAAAGCTGATTAAAAAAACAGTTATGGAGCTCGGTGGTAGTGACCCCTTCGTCGTTCTTGAAGATGCTGATTTAAAGAAGGCTGCTGAGACAGCAGTGAAAGCCAGGTTTATAAATAATGGACAAAGCTGTATTGCGGCGAAACGATTTATTATTCATAAAACAATAGTGAAAGAGTTTATACGGCTTGTTGAGAATGAGGTTAATAAGCTGGTAGTCGGAGATCCGTTGGATGATAAAACAAATCTTGGCCCGATGGCAAGAGTTGATCTGGCTGAAACGGTATTATCCCAGATTCAAAAAAGCATTGACAACGGAGCGCATCTGCTTTTAGGCGGGATCACCGGAGACCAGGGAGATGCATTTGTAAAGCCGACAATCCTTTTGAATGTAAAGAGAGGCATGCCTGTATATGACGAGGAAGTTTTTGGACCCGTTTTGCCAATAATTGAAGCGGAGAATGAAGAGGATTGTATCCGGATAGCGAATGACACAGTATACGGGCTTGGGGCTTCTGTTTGGAGTAATGATATTGATAGGGCACAAAAAATTGCTTCGAGGATAGAAGCTGGCTGTGTTTTTATTAATGGTATGGTCAAATCAGACCCCAGGCTTCCTTTTGGCGGTATTAAACTGTCCGGTTATGGCCGGGAACTTTCCGAAGTCGGTATCCGGGAATTTGTTAATATTAAAAGTATCTGGATAAAATGATACGTTTCTGAATCTGTTATCGCCTGACCTGAAACCAGCCATTGAATGTAAGATCGTTCCTTTCTCTATGGGTCAGACTATAATAATAAATTCCATCCGGGAGCTCTGTCGGGGTCCACTGGTTATCATAATTATCCATGAAATATACTTTAGCGCCCCAACGATTATATACTTCCAGCGAATATTTCTGGCTGTGTAATCCTTCTATGAAAAAGACGTCATTCATGCCATCACCATTAGGTGTTATGAGATTAAAAAGCCTGATAAACGGAGAGCAGTCTAGTGTTCGTTCGGCAGAGTTCTGACAATTGTTGCTGTCTGTCACAGTGACCTGATAAGTTTCATTGACAGCAACCGTAGTTTGCAGGGAGCTATCGCCATTTGCCCAGCGAATAGAGGGATAATTGTCGGTATATATATCAATTATTTCTCCGGTGCACAGGTTTTCGTCTGTGTCATGGAAATATATCTGAGGAATGGGAAGAGGATGAAAGTGTACTTGCAGCTGATCTTCATGACTACAACCGCTTGTCCTGCTGATAACCTTTAAGGCATATTGACCAGTCTTTTCCGCTTTTATTTCTTGTTCGCGTTCCCCGGAACTCCAGTAATAATCATAATTTCCGGAAGGTCCGGACAAAATAACCGTATGCAGAGAACAGACTGTAATATTTCCGCCCAAATCAAATTGCGGGATCTCGTGGTATTTTATCTCTACACTGTCCGTTGCAGAACAGGTATCATTGCTTACAGTGACAATATAGAGTCCGGCGGAGTCGGCTGTTATATATTGCTTATTTGCTCCTGTATTCCACAGGTATGTATCATTGTCTGGTCCGGCATCCAGTGTAACTGATTCTCCCGGGCAGACATACTGTTCCGGCCCCAGATTGAGATGATTATATGATGTATAGTATCCGAATCGAAAAGTCTGATAACCATCTTCTGTAATAAGCCCCAGCTGAAAGTTAGATTTTGTATTGCTTATCCTGTTTACTTTACTGACGGGGACAACTGACAGAGAAGGTATATAAACCAGGGTTTTGAGATCATCAGAGCCTTCTACAGCCTGAAAATCTTCTCCACGGATGATGCCGGCCTGACCATTTAATAAAAAGCTGTCTTCAGATCCTGAGCGGGTTATGAGTATAATTCCGAATGTTTCAAGGGTATTTCTGGTGAAGATCAGGGATCTGGATCCGTTACAGGCAATATCAGGCAGAATAGCGGCTGCCATTTCATTGTTCATTGAGGCTACGTGCCAGACATATACAGGATGCGTACTTTGTATCAATTTTCCGGTTTCACTCATGGGTATGACGTACGTTTCCCCTTCATCCAATAGTATAGGAGATGTTGAATTGTTTCCGGTTACAATCTCTGTATTATTTTCTGTAGCAATAATATAGGTTTCCTGCAATGATGCTCCTGGTATGGCGGGTATCAGATATTTTGTACCAATAAAATCAACCGGAACAATCTGGTCACCGAGCAAATCAAATGAAAGAGAGTCTACAACAGAATCGTCACAGACTGTTACGGCAATTGGCTTATCTGACTTGATTAGCGAGCCGGAAGGATGATCCGCCCCGTTTCGCTTCAAAGCTCTGCATGCATAGGTTTCTCCCTGATGCAGAGTGAGTGAAAAAGGGATTCCTTTAGGATGACCCAGGAGATCCTGAGTAGGAGTAATAATAACCGTAGTGTTGTTTTGTGTGGCAACTATGGTGAAACTGCTGTATGCATCCGATAGGTAGGTATGTTCATTGGGTCTGGAAGTCTGAAACGGAGTATAAAATTTATTGCCAAGGGCATTCTTTCCTTTTAGAACAAAAACATCAGAATTTACATTTACATTATCATCCTCAGAATAACCAAGCACTTCATAGGAAGCAGTAATGTATGAATTGGATTTAATGAAGATACCTTTATTGCCTACAACGTTGTAAGGGTAGTTAATGAGCTGGTCTGACAGCCTTGAAAGATCAACAGATATTGAATTGTATGCATCGATTGTACGGACTATGGTTCGGAAACTATTATTTGCCGGAACAGAAATCTGTATGCTGGCGGGCTGATCATATGCAGACAATTGTAAAATAACGGGCAGGTGTCCGTGCTGATTGCTTATATATGGTGCTGAAAACCAGAACTCTGTATCTGTCTGTCCAATGGTGTGAATAGAAATGCACAAAAGGATTATCAGGCTGAAAACATATTTTCCCATTAATCTAATTTAGGAAAGAGAGCTGGTTTATCAATGTTTTTCTTATGAAAAAAAGTATAGCTAATGAATATTATGAACTATGTTTATTAGGTATATTTACGGATGTGATCATCCATATATGTCAGTATATCATAAAGTAAAAGCTGTAGAAAAAGTGTTTTCTCTGTTGGAGAAAGATATTGAACAATTCAAAGAGAAGACAGGCCTTGGTTGTTTAAAAGGATGTGGTGAATGTTGTAAAAAGCCTGATATCGAGGCTTCCGTCCTTGAGTTTCTGCCATATGCCTATTATCTGTACAAAAATAATCAAGCCTTTGATATTTTAGATAAGCTTGAAGAATATGCTGAAGCGAATTCTGTTTGCTTTATGTTTTCTCCTTTTACAACCGAACAGAATGCTGGTTTTTGCTCACAATACCAGTATCGGGGACTGATTTGCCGCTTGTTCGGTTTTAGTGCGTATCTGAATAAATATGGAGTTCCGCAACTCTCTACATGTCGGTTAATTAAGGAAAGCAGCCCGGATGCTGTTCAGAAGGCAGGGGATATGATTGAAAAAGGAGATAAAGTACCGGTTATGAGAAACTATTACTTTGCTTTAATGGCTATAGACCCTGTGCTGACTGAAAAGCGTTATCCGATAAACCAGGCTATTGTAAAGGCATTGCAGGAAGTATGTTTTTATTATTCATACAGAGGTAAAAGATCTTCCTGAGGCAGATAAGAAAAAAAATAGCATTTAACCTGTAAGGACTAATGCCTGACAGCTAAGTGGGGCAGAGCTGTCAGGCATTTCCGGCAGAAGCTTTTTATGCGTATGTCTGCACGTCTTTTAGTGTGATATTCTTATCACTCAGGATTATCAGACGTTCAACAACGTTTTTTAGCTCCCTGATATTTCCCGGCCAGTTTAATGTCTGCAGGTATTGAACTGCTTCAGGTTCTATGCTTTTAGGAGGAGAGCCATATTCACTGGCGATCAGATGAATAAAGTGATTGACAAGCATCGGAATATCTTCAGCTCTGTCTTTTAAGGAAGGAACCTGAATAAGAATCACGCCTATCCGGTGAAACAGGTCTTCACGAAAAGTGTTTTCCCGGATCATTTGGGATATATTCTTGTTGGTGGCAGCTACTATCCGGACATCAACTTTAATATCTTTATCCCCGCCAACACGGCTTATCTTGCTTTCCTGTAAAGCGCGCAGAACTTTGGCCTGGGCGGAAAGGCTCATGTCACCGATTTCATCCAAAAACAACGTACCTCCGTTGGCCTGCTCAAATTTTCCGATACGCTGTTTTACAGCAGAGGTAAAAGCTCCTTTTTCGTGCCCGAAAAGTTCACTCTCTATGAGTTCTGAAGGTATGGCAGCGCAGTTTACTTCTACAAACGGGCCTGAAGCACGATTACTCTTTTCATGCAGCCATTTAGCCACCAGTTCTTTGCCCGTTCCGTTGGGGCCTGTGATAAAGACCCGTGCTTCAGTAGGAGCAACTTTTTCTATGGTTTTCTTAACTTCAGAGATGGCCGGAGAATCACCTAATATTTCAAATGTTTTGGAAATCTTTTTCTTCAGAACTTTTGTTTCGGTTACCAGATTCGATTTGTCAAGGGCATTTCTGACTGTTAACAACAATCTGTTCAGATCAGGGGGCTTGGAAATAAAATCAAAGGCGCCTTTTTTGGTAGCATCGACTGCCGTTTCTATACTTCCGTGAGCTGAAATCATGATTACCTGAAGATCTTTTTCTAGAGCTAAAATCTTGTCTAAGACCTCAATGCCGTCCATTTTGGGCATTTTTATGTCACACAGAACAAGGTCAAAGTCTTCTTTAGACAGCTTGTCCAGGCCCTCTTCGCCGTCTTTTGCTTCCTCTACCTGATATTTTTCATATTCCAGAATCTCTTTAAGGGTAGTGCGGATGCTTTTTTCGTCATCAATAATCAGGATCTTAGCCATAAGTAAATAGTTATAGTCAGGTAATATTGGTAATACTAAAAATGCAAGCCTGTAAGCCGGGTTCTGTCGAGTCTTATCATTTATCTGGGATTATTGTTGCCAATAATCTCTAACGACCTACCCTCCCCGATAATCATTCCGGAGAATGATATCCGGAGCGAGCAGCTCCGGCTTTTAAAAAGGATCGGGGTTTATTTGGTCTTTCAACCCGTAAGGTTTACCCTGCCTGTGATATCACTATCACAGCGGTGGGCTCTTACTCCACCATTTCACCCTTACCCCGAAAGATCGGGGCGGTATAATTTCTGTGGTACTTTCTGTATTCTGCCCGTCACCAGGCAGAACCCTTCCTGTTAGGGAGTACGGTGCTCTGTGTTGCCCGGACTTTCCTCCCTGATTTTTTACAATCAGAGCGATAAGACAGCTTGCATTTTTACTATTACCCGGTATTCAAATGCCGGTTTTACATTCCGGGTTTTCTGCCGGATATAAATTCAGCACTCAAATTTATCTGAATTTAACAAAAGTCGCGCCATACCCGAATTTTTCTTTCAGAGCATCTTTAAAATAGTCTACATTCGGGTTCTGACCAAGCAGTTTGTGAATGCGATTCTTCAAGGTCCCATTTCCGGTACCATGAATAAATGTAATTTCTTTCATACCGGAAGCCAGCGCATTCTCCATCGTTTTTTCAAACAAACCAAGCTGATAAGCAAGAATTTCATCTGCCTTCATCTGTTGATGGTTTGAGGTTATTTTGTCAATATGTAAATCCACTATACTTAGAGGCTCCTCGAATCGTATTATCTCAGGAGAAATTTGACCGTTCACTTCTAGCATTGGTATTGCATCCGGTTGTATACTCTTGCCTATGCGGTCAATTTCCATGACGTATGCGTCTTTTCCTGTCAGAGGATGCTTCTTTTTATTCTTGAAAAAGCTGGCAGGACTGAATGTTACGGACTTGACAAGAGGTGGCCTGAAAAGACTTTTTTCTCTACGAAAAAAAACGATCTGGAAAATAAGAGGAAGCCAGTCTTTTAGCTCACTGAGCTTACGTTCTCCAAGAATCTGACTCTTTCCTGAAGGTAGTATATTACGAACAAGGCTATGAATGTTCTGATCTTCATGTTCTTCGGCTACTGTATACAAAAGCTCGGAACCTGACAGATTTACAAGCTCAATTTTATGGATATTATCGTTAAACGGAGCAATGACTACAAAGATCCCCTGTGATGAAGGCTGAGACGGTTTGCTGACTGCCTGATCTTTAGTTGGGTCTTCTGGTTTGTTGAAGACTTGTCGTTCCTCTGATGCAATCACAACGATTTCCGACTGGAGAACCGGAATAATAAAACCATCTTCGATTTCAACTTCAACTGTTTTGTCAGGATTGATTTTTCGAATATAACCTTCTCCTGAGCTTCTGAGGAAGCGGACTTTATCACCTGGGTTCATAAAATAGAATTCAAAAATATAATGGATGAAATTTAAACTTATTATTGCTGAACTCCAATGCAGGAAATGGAATATGAATAATATTCAATGGATATAGCAATGTTTTAACTAATTTGCTTTTAATCGGAACATGGTCAAAATCAAAATCCACCGATAGGAAATATTGCCTGAAAGGCCTGAATCCAGCCTGAATGTTTTCATGATCTCTTCCATATAGCATATTGTGCGCGCTATAGCCTATGCTAAGATTAATCCAATGGGGAACCGACTTATGCTGAAAAAAACTATTTACATTAAAGGCCAGCCAGTATGTCTGTCCGTTATAGTCTTTTAAGATTTGTTCAGACAGGCTGCTGCCCAGCACGTCAGGTCGCAGCCGGGCTAATGAGCTTGGCTGGAAACTGAATTTAAGCTTTATTCTGATAGATTGCCATGCCAGGTATTGGGATAAATAAAGAAGGGAACCCATAGCATTGGCGCCAAGATCAGAAACGGAAGCTCCGTACGATTTTTCGAAGCCATCAAAAATCTCAATAGGGGCCTGATATAAAAATCCTCCGATAGCTCCGTATATATGAGAATTTCTTTCTGACATTCCGGCCCATTTCAGTGTACGTGCAATAATATCTGCTTCTGTAAATGAGGTCATCATATGACCCATTTTATCCATTTGCTTCCATTGAGGCAGGTCATTGTAAAAATGAAAGGAAGTACGATTTTCGCTGGTATACCATACGTTGGACATATAAACCATCGCTCCCGCATATGCGCTGTTAACTCCTATTACCAGGGGATACATACGCTGCCTGATTACCTTGCTGGAGTCAGAAGCTTTGCAGCTAATCACCAGCAAGAATATAAACAGGAAAAATCCAGCCTTTTTAATGATTCTCATTTTTCACTGGTATTGCTATTGAATCGGGTTGCCTTCTGGTCGAATCAGTCGGGGAATTATTGGCAGGGGGTGACTTTTCAACGAATGTTTTTCTTTTGAACAAATCTTCGATATTATTAAAGCTCGCTGTATGTAAAAGGCTGAAGCCGGCAGATGTATTAGTGATTCCGCCAATCTGATTCTGAGTGTTTTTGTTAAAAAGCTTCAGGCGAAGCTTGCCATCTGGTGAAATCAGGTATTCAATAGTCCATTCGCCGGCTATATTGGAAATATTATTATGTCCTGTAGCAGAAGAGCCGGAAGAGCTGGTCGAAGACTGGGTTTCTGTATTAGTGAAACGACCATCTCGTGTAATACGAAGGCGGCCATCCAGCAGGGTGTAGGAAAGTCTGAGATTGAAGGTGTTTAAGGCATCCCTGTCAAGCCCGTTAAGATCCAGGTCGATTTGCAGGTTCTCGTCGACCTGACTTAACCAGTTACCAAGCTGATTGGTAAGTAATTCGCTAAGATTATTTGCCGGATCCGGAGCAAGGCCGGTAAAACTGTATTGAGGTGCAAATCCGCCAAGAATAAGAAGGCTGAATACCTGTCTGTTCAATTCCTGTTCATTTTGAGCGATCATCGATTCAAATCCGGTGACGTATTGCTCAAGAGAGAGAGGATAATTCAGAATTTTTATTCCGAGATCGATATCCGGAGTCAGCAGATTTCCTCTTAGTCCGAGAAGCACATCCACAGGGGTACGCCGGGAACCTTCGGAGTCAATTTTTGAAGAATCTTCAACTGACGTTATCAGTGGCCGTAATGAGGCTGACTGATGATAGACTGCTTTTATATCAAGCACACCCTGATAAGGATCTCCGTACCAGGAGATGGAGCTGCCTGGCTGAATAGTAAACTCTTTATTGATAAGATTTGCCAATGTAAAATTGTATCCGCCTTTTTGAATGAAGTAAGAGCCGTAAAGGAAAAAGTCTCCGCGGGTGTCGATTTCCAGCTTAAGATTTCCGGAACCATTGCCCCGGATAATATCGCCTGCCCGTTTATCAAAGATTATTTCAGCATAGGCATCCGGGGTAATTTCAAAATTGAAATCCATTTTTATTCCGGAGAGGTCAACCTGATCCTGGGTACCGGCAACTTGCTGACCGGAGCGTAATGAAGTAAATTTTATAAAGCTTTGCTGCTCTATGGATGCGGATTCCTGGATGGGTATATATATCTTGGTTCCCTTGTTGGAAACCGCATTGGCTTTGATTTCAAAATCCTGAAAAGCACCGAGTAGTTCGATATCTCCGGTTACAAAAGCGGAACCATAAAACAGCTCATTGTCTTTCTCTGTTGTATTCAGAACATGAAAACTGTCCATATGTCCACGGATATTAAGGACAAAATTCCGGAAGTTGTCATGGAAGATACCGCCATCGACAACAGCGATATCTCCGTAAGCATCTTTGAGCTTAAGCTTTTTGAATCCGATCAGGTTTTCATCAAGGTGAATGTAATCGTCCAGATAATAGGTGGTATTCAGATAATCAACTTTAAAAGATCCGTTATTCACCTCAGCTTTCCCTTTTACAATCAGGTTATGGGTGGTCCCCTGAATCTGAAGGTTACCGGTGGCGACTCCTTTAATCTGACTAATTGCGCCTTCCAGGATCGGGTTGAGAATTTCGAGATTCGCTTTATTTAATCGTGCATTCAGATTAAGTAACTGCGTTTTTTCTTCTTTATCCTGTTTGACATATCCGTCAAGATAAATGATCTTTTCATCTTCCCGGAGTACATCGACCTGGACCTCAAGTCGGTCGTACTTGCTGTTCCAGCCTGCCATTCCGTTGATATTGCCAATCAGAAAATCGTCTACCTTAAAAGTGTCAATAGTGATATTGCCATTTAGATTCAGATCATTGATAACATCTTTTAGCAAAAGATTTCCATTGACAATTCCACTAATAGCAGCTCCTTCTATCAAAGGATTAAGTGTCGAAAGCTCAAAATCGGAAATGGCCAGTGTAGCTTCCTGGCTTGCATCGGAAGATACATTACCGTTTAATTCGATGGACTGGTTGGCATTATGAACGGTAAATCCGTCGAACAGCACACCTTTGGGAGTAAAGAGTATTTCATTCTGGTTGCCGATCGACCATTTTTTATTCAGTAAAGAGACGGAGGAGTTATTGAGTGAAACAATTTGTTTGCCATCTTCCTGCAAGGATAAAAGTCCGTTAAGGTATATAGCGTTTTCATTGCCTGTCTGCCTGATACCGGTGGTGAAATTTAACCGGTCGCTATTCCATATGCCTTCTAAGACAAACTGCTCTGTCTGTGGGAAGCTTTTTAGCGATTGTTTCGGGGATTTGACATAAACCATTGCCAGCACGTCCGAGCTATCATGAAACTTTGAGGTATTCAGCTCGAAACTTGTTCCGTACAATTCATTCTCTCGATAATATATGGTGTCTATGTTCGTGAAGCAATTGAAGACAGAAGTATAGTTATTGATAAATTCTCCTTTTATTTTAGTGTTTTCGGAAAGATATAATCCCGGTACATAAATGGAAAACAGGTTATTCAGATCCTTTATATTTATGGTAAAATCAACGGCATATTTTTCTGCGTCTTTAAAGGATGCTTTGGATGTATAATAAGAGTTGATGGCATTTTTGTTATTTACAATATTGAGCTCGTATTCTTTGTAAAGCCTGAGCAGGTCAGTATACAGTGTGGTAAATTCAAAATTACCCCTGGCATCAACTGCCAGAAGATCTGAGTTTAAGTAAAATGTTCTGATACCGGCATCCTTGGTACTTTTTGCAAAGAGCGTATCGATAAAAAGCTCTTTATTGCCTTCATAAAGAAGATATGTATTGGCACAATAGGCTTCTCCTACAATTTCATCGGGTTTTAGTCCGGTAAAATCCAGCTTGAAGCTGGAGATAAGATAGGTTTCTCTGTCGGCAAAGTTTAACGGTTTGAGGTTGGCTTTCTCAAAACTGGCAGCAATATTAAATTTGTTAACATTGTCCTTTAAGTTGATAAGACCATTGGCTGAGAATTTTAAGTTAGGATCTGTTACAGATATAAAACCGTCAAAAAGTTCATCGCTGAGGGTCGCATCGACAATGATTCCCTGATACCTGTATTTGTTAAAGCTCAGACTTGATATACTGGCATCGAGTCTCACTTCTGCTTCACTCAGAGTAAGTCCTTTTCCCTCAAGAGTTCCGTTCATATCAATATGTCCGAGGCGATCCGGGATCCCCAGAAATTTGCCGATATGAAAATTGTTGGTTTTAAGATTACCTTTGTATAAGGCGTCCAGATTTTTACCTTCCAGAAATTTAAAGTTAATATCTGATTCCAGATTTCCCAGGGCAGTTGAAAAATCGCCGTGAGCTACAAAATCGTACGAAAACCCGACAAACTCTCCGGTTCCTTTGATATAGCCGAGACGGGAAAAAACCGGATAGCTCTGAGCTGTGGCATATTGTTTAAGATCAGTGGAAAGAATGGTAGAGTTGACAAATTTGCAATCAATATAGGTTTCATTCAATTCAGGCAACCCCTTGAAGGATGCTTTTCCCTTGATGATACTGTTTTTTCCAAAACCTAATACAAGGTCAGTTACAGAGAAGTTAACCACCCGGCCTTTAAATTTACCGGCCAGGAATGCATAATCTGAATAGGGTTTTAGCTGAGGTGCAAAATTTCCGAGATCTTTCGTATATATCTTACTACTGTCCAGACGTGCTCTGACGTTTATTTTTTCATTAAAATCAGAAAGATCACTGATATGCTCATACTCAAACACAAGTTCCCTGTTTAAATAGCTGTTGCCGATATATGCGTCAATGTTTTCAAAAAGCATTGTGTGCTTTGTGACAGTAAAGAGTAATGATGTATTCTGAACCTGTAAGGCAGTCTGCTGCTCAAGAGCATTTAAATGGTCAATTTGTATTCTGAAAGTATCAGCGATTACATTCAGGTCAGTGACAATGGCATTTATATTCTCAAAAATAAAGTGATTGTGATCAAAACCGGAGGTAATCAGCTCTCTTCGTTTATCGAAATAGCTAAAGTACATATTGCGCAATGTTACTTTCTCAATAGCAAAGGGTCTTGGCGGGCCGGATCGGGGAGTTTTCGGAGTCGTAAGTTCCCGTATCGTTTCTATAAAGTTGGTAATATTGACACTACTGTCCGAGGCAAATTTGAACAGATTAACCTTGCCGTTTTCCAGGACGATTTCTTCGATAAGCAGCTCCGGATTTTTAATCGGGCCGATGCTGAAATCCACGCTGGCATGATCAAGATAAATCATCTGGTTTTTGTCCCGGTCAAGCACGCTTACTCCGTTGAGATGAAGCTTGTCAAACCAGCTTATGGCAACAGCCTCAACCATAATAGGATAATGAAGAACACCGGATATATATTCTGTAGCTTTCTGGACAACGTAGGTCTGAACAGCAGGAAACTGCAATGCAGTAACAACTGTCCCCAAAATCCCGAGTATCGAGATAATAAATAGCAGGACAGTCTTTACAAGCCGCTTAAAGACTTTTTTATATTGTATATTTGTTACCTTTGTCAACTATTAGTATGAAGTTAGCAATCCTGGCAATAGAGTCTTCCTGTGATGAAACGTCAGCGGCAGTAATTTATGATGGCAAAATTCTTGCCAACGTAGTTGCTACCCAGTATATACACGAAAAATATGGCGGAATAGTGCCCGAACTTGCTTCGCGCGCGCATCAGCAGAATATAATCCCCGTTGTTGCCAAGGCTCTGGAAGATGCAAATATACAAAAAAGTGACATAAAGGCAGTGGCTTTTACCAGAGGTCCCGGGCTTTTGGGGGCGTTGCTTGTAGGAGTTTCTTTTGCAAAATCTTTTGCACTGGGATTAAATATACCTCTTATAGAGGTTAATCACATGCAGGCGCATATTCTGGCGCATTTTATTGAGGAGCCCCGGCCGGCCTTTCCGTTCCTGTGCCTTACGGTCAGTGGTGGTCATACGCAGATAGTGCGGGTTACAGATCACCTGGAAATGGAGATTATCGGACAGACACAGGATGATGCAGTGGGTGAGGCTTTTGACAAGTCAGCCAAGCTGCTCGGGCTGCCATATCCCGGCGGGCCGTTGATCGATAAGCTGGCTCAGCAGGGGAATGCTGATGCTTTTACTTTTCCGGATGTGGAAATGCAGGGACTGAATTTTTCATTCAGCGGAATCAAAACGGCAATTATGTATTTCCTGAAAGAAAAGACTAAAAATCAGCCGGATTTTATCGAAAAAAATATGCCGGATATATGTGCTTCGATACAAAAAACGCTGATTGATATACTGATGAAGAAACTTCGTAGAGCATCGCGGGAAACCGGAATCAGGGAAATTGCAATCGCGGGAGGTGTTTCAGCGAACAGTGGACTTCGAAAGGCTGTTAATGATGAAGCAGAGAAATCAGGCTGGAATGTTTATATTCCCCGTTTTGAGTATTGTACGGACAATGCTGCCATGATTGCAATGGCTGCGCATTACAAATATCTTAAAGGAGAGTTTACTGGACAGGAAGTGAGTCCTGATCCAAGAATGGCAATCTGAATTGACTATGACAAATAAGAAAGGTGAATTTTTAAAATCAGTCAATATAAAGAACCGGAAGGCTTCTTTCGAGTTTCATTTTCTGGATACGTATGTAGCGGGTATTGCCCTTGCCGGAACAGAAATAAAATCAATCAGGCAGAATAAAGCGAGCTTGCAGGAGGCATACTGCTATTTCAACAACGGAGAGCTTTTCGTTAAAGGAATGAATATATCTCCATATGAACAGGGGACATATGCTAATCATGATCCTCTGAGAGAGAGAAAGCTTCTTTTGAAGAAAAGAGAGTTGGATAAGCTTGAAGAAAGCCTGAAAGATAAGGGATTGACGATAATTCCTTTGCGCCTGTTTACTAATGATCGTGGTTTTGCCAAAATGGAAATAGCTCTTGCCAAGGGAAAGAAGCTGTATGATAAGCGCGAAACCATTAAAGAAAAGGATGTTAAGAGAGAAATGTCGAGAATAAAGATTTAAAATCTGACTTATGCAGCAAAGCGACAGTACGCAAATCGCAGATGAAAAAGAACAGGAGAACACCTCACCGGAGTACGGAATATGTTATCAGAGTATTGTACCGGTTCGTAACAGTGCTTCCCATCGTAGTGAAATGATCTCTCAGCTTTTATTCGGAGAGCATTACACGGTCATTGCCAAAGACGAAAAGCAGGAATGGGTATTGATTGAGAATGCCTTCGATAAATACAGAGGATGGATTGATATAAAGCAACATCAGCAAATTTCCGGCGACTATTTTTCTATTGTTGATTCTATGCGCTGGCCTGTCAATAAAGACTTGGTCGGACTGGTTCACGGACAAAATAAAGTTATTCCGATTGTATACGGCTCTGCCCTGCCTATATATAATAACGGGGTAATGATCATCGAAAAGGAACCGTTTAAGTATCAGGGCGAGGTTATTTATCCTTTGCAGTCTGCCAGCTATGAATTTCTTTATTCAGTGGCGCGATTTTTCTTTGCAGCGCCCTATTTATGGGGGGGAAGAACACCCTTTGGAATTGATTGCAGCGGTTTTGTGCAGCAGGTCTTCAAAATATGCGGTTATACATTGCCCAGAGATGCTTATCAGCAGGCTGAAAAGGGTACAAAAGTTGAGTTTGCTCACTGTATGCCCGGTGATATAGCCTTTTTCAGCAATGCAGAAGGAAAAGTTACCCATGTCGGTATTGTATGCGAGAACAATCGTATTATGCATGCCTCCGGAGAGGTCAGAATTGATAAGCTTGACGCCAAAGGAATATGCAATGTATATACGGGGGAGCATACACACTTTCTTTATTCGATAAGAAGGATACTGGCTGCCTGAAATGAAAAATATATCACATTTAGAACACTTACTTCACTATTCTCTTAAAGGCTGTGCCTGATAGCAGAGTTTTCAAAGTCAGGAATGCTCTATACCGTATTTTGGATGCGATCTCTCTGGTATGAGGAACATATTATTTTTCTTAAAAAAACCACTCCTTAAGCGTCTGGTCCTGAAAACGAAATTGACTGTTTTTATAGAACAATACCTATTTATAGGTATTGTTTCAGGGAGCTGTTTTTGCATAAATTTGAAAAGAACAGAGAGTCAATGATTCGCTTTTGTTAATTAATTATCATAATTTAATGTGTTATGCAAATTTTTAAAATTGGTTTTTTTATCTGTTTTTTAAGCAGTCTTTTATTTAAATCAGCCTTGGCGCAAAATTTTCATCCTTTTTCCGGTGAGTATACGGTTCAGTATACCTATGCTGGTGGAGATTCAATTCATATTCTGAAGGCTAATCAGATATCCGAAGAAGATGAGGTGATTTTTAGGCCCCTTTATATACCGGAAGCAATGAATGATGAAGTTTTGTATGTGCAAATTGATTCCAATAATATTTTTGGGCAGAAAATAGTAACAGGGGTAGAAGGTTGGACTTTTTACTCATGTGAAGGAGAGTCATGGTTTATAAATCCCTTCCTCCCTTTAGAAGAGGAGTTCACTATTGCTCCAGGCATTACGGGTAAGGTAGTATCAAGAGCAACAGAGGAGTTTCTTGGGATCAATGATTCGGTGATTACGATAGCCCTGAATACAGGAAAAGAAATAAAGCTTTCCGAAAACCACGGTTTTCTTAAAGTATATAAATTTACGGAGTTTGGTAATTCTGAAGCGCAGCCTTACATTCTTTCAGCGATTCCGGAGAAGGCTCTGGGAGCGTATTTCCTTGACCCGTTCAGGATTTTTGATTACGAGGTGGGAGATGTTCTGGGTTATGAATTAAAATATCAAAGCGATATGCTACCCTGGCCGTATGTTGAAAGTAGAGAATTGAGAGAAGTTGTTAATAAAAAAGTATACCTGGACTCTATTGTATATACCTATGCATGCTCAAAACGAAATTTTAACAACAACAATCTGCATGAATGGGTTGAAAAAGATGTTATTAACAAGGATTGGCCGGGTGATCTTCCATTACCACTTATCGGAATAAACTTTAATCATAGTAAAGACAGCTTTGAAAACGCATTTTATATTGTCGGACAGATCGGAAGGTCAGATAATGGAGTAATGACCGCTGCAATTTATGGCGACTATCACTATAATGAAAATAGTAATGTATTTGAACAAATACCGGATGCTTCAACTAAAATGTATGTTGCGGACGGGTTTGGATATGTATACCGTTTGGAAGCCGGAGAGTCAAGAGAGCTTGTTTGCTATTCTACAATTGAAGAAGGAGACTGTGACTATATAAAGGACATTATAACATCAGTTGATGGTGCAAAGACAGAAATTATTCGTCTTGCTCCGAATCCGGCCTCAGATGAGCTTTTTATTCACGGAGATTCGGATCGGGCAATAAGCTGTACGATCATTGATGCTTCCGGCAGAGTAGTAAGAGAGCTGGTAACCCGTTATAATAACAGAATTGACCTTGCTCATTTGACGACCGGAGTATATACTGTAAAGGTATCGGATCAGACAGATGTAAACTGTTTCCGCTTTATCAAAAAGTAATTTCTTTTGGGGAAACCTTTCGTTGGCAAAGACAATTATAAAGGATATGAGTTAATTCCGGTATTTTTTATACCGGAATTATTTATTAATTTTGCGCTCCTTTCGGGTGAAAGGATTTTGTCTTTTTATAAAAGGCAAAGTATTATATTAACTAAAACCTCAGTCTGTATGGCTCTATAAGACTGTTGTATTATGAGCCTTTTCTAATTAAAATGGCAAATTCAAAACAAACAACCGGCTCTCAGGACTTTAACTGGGAAACGCTTGAAACTGGAAGTTTTGGTACTGGTTATACAAAAGACCAGAGAGCTGAAATGGCCAAAATGTACGACGGAACACTTACTCAGGTAACTGAGAAAGAAGTTGTATCCGGTACAATCGTGGGGATAACTGATCGTGACGTGATCCTGAATATCGGATTCAAATCAGATGGTTTGGTTCCTCTTTCTGAGTTCAGAGATATTGAAGGATTGAAAGTTGGTCAGGAAGTAGAGGTATACATTGAAGACCAGGAAGATGCTCAGGGACAGCTGATCCTCAGCAGAAGAAAAGCGAAGATTGTTAAAGCCTGGGAACTGATCCAGGGAGCTCTTGATGGTGATGAAGTAATCGAAGGTTTTGTTAAGAGACGTACCAAAGGTGGTCTTATTGTCGATGTATATGGCATTGAGGCGTTCCTTCCTGGTTCTCAGATTGACGTAAAACCAATCAGAGACTTTGATATCTTCGTAGGCAAGAAGATGGAGGTGAAAGTTGTGAAAATCAACTATGCGAATGACAACGTAGTAGTTTCACATAAAGTCCTTATCGAGAAAGATATTGAAAAGCAAAAGGCTGAAATCCTGAACAACCTGGAAAAAGGTCAGGTACTTGAAGGTGTGATCAAGAATATGACCAACTTCGGAGTATTTATTGATCTTGGCGGTGTGGATGGTCTGTTGCATATTACAGATATTTCATGGGGTAGAATCAACCATCCGGAAGAGCTTCTTAACCTTGATCAGAAAGTTAATGTCGTTGTACTTGACTTTGATGATGAGAAGAAGAGAATTTCTCTTGGTATGAAGCAACTTACTCCTCATCCTTGGGATTCGCTGGCTGCAGAGATCGAGGTTGGCTCAAAAGTAAAAGGCAAGATTGTTAATGTTGCTGATTACGGTGCATTCCTTGAAATCCAGTCAGGAGTAGAAGGTCTGATACACGTTTCTGAGATGTCATGGTCTCAGCATTTGAGAAATCCTCAGGATTTCATCAACGTAGGTGATGAGCTGGAAGCTGTTGTTCTTACTCTGGACAGAGAAGAAAGAAAGATGTCTCTTGGCATCAAGCAGCTTACTGAAGATCCGTGGACAAAACAGGATGTTCTTCAGAAATATGCGGTTGAGACAAAACATACCGGTATTGTAAGAAATCTTACCAACTTTGGTTTGTTTATCGAACTTGAAGAAGGTATCGATGGTCTGGTGCACGTTTCTGATCTTTCCTGGACGAGAAAAATCAAACATCCTTCTGAGTTTGTAAAAGTAGGTGACAGCCTTGATGTGGTTGTTCTTGAACTTGATCTTGAAAACAGAAGACTTGCTCTCGGACATAAGCAGATTGAAGAGAATCCATGGAATACATTCGAGGATATCTTTACTCCGGGTTCTGAGCACAGAGGTACTGTTATTTCTAAAAATGACAAAGGTGCTATCCTGGAGCTTCCATATGGAATCGAAGGCTTTGCAACAACCAAGCATCTTCAGAAAGAAGATGGTTCTTTGGCAGAGATTGGTGAATCTCTTGACTTCCAGGTATTGGAATTCTCAAAAGATGAGAAGAAAATTATCCTTTCTCACACCAAAGTTCACAGCAGTGATGTTGAAGAAGGTACAAAATCCGCTAAGAAGACAGGAAAGAGTGCCCCTAAATCACCTTCTGTGAAAAAAGTTAATGCAGAGGTTGAGAAGTCTACTTTAGGAGACCTTGAGGTACTTTCCCAATTAAAAGAGCAGATGGAAGAAGCTTCTACAAAACCGGAAGCAAAGAAGAAAGCTGCTCCTAAAAAAGAAGAAAGCTCTGAAGAAGGTTCTGATAAAGAATAATTCTTTAAAATGAAATAGTGAGAGGCTGTCCGGAAGGGCAGCCTTTTTTGTTATAGATCTGTTATCCGGGCGTAAATATTTTGAGCATTCGTTGAAAAACTTTTTCACAATAGTTGAATCGTATCTTAAATATACCTATGTTTGCAGTCCTTAAAACGAACAAGGTTCCGTGGCCGAGCGGCTAGGCAGAGGTCTGCAAAACCTTCTACAGCGGTTCGAATCCGCTCGGAACCTCAAAAAAAGCCCGAACGAAATTCGGGCTTTTTTTATTGTAAACGCTGGCTAGTTCTGAAATAAGTTGAGACACAAAACGGCTTATTTAATGAAGAAAAAAAGAGGTATTTAAGAGAACCCAAGGGCATTAAGCCGGCCTTTTTAACTGCAGATCGTAGACGAAGTTGAAAAAGGAGGATTAACCGATATTTCCGGGGGTAATAATTAAGATCAGATTCCAGCTAGCCTGAGCATGAAGAAGGGAATGTTTCTGACTTCTCTGTAATTGCCTTCTGAGTGCCTTTATTTTGGCATTAAATTTGATTCTGCCGGGCATTTATGAAGTAATTGAGGAGTCGATAGTAGTTTGGATCGCCCTGCCTGGTTTTCAAACAATTTTAAGTCCGCTGCCTCTGCCTGATCATGCTGTTGTGCCGGCCGGAAGAATTTGGACTATATAAGAATGGCGGCTTAACTTTTTTGTACACTTTTTATTGCAAATCCACTATTTTGTTTAATCTTGATAGTTGGTGTAAGAAAAAGTGCCCTTATTCGTTTTTCTCTTTCCTGGCAGGTGGTAGTAAACGAGTGTATGTATTATTTATTAAACGTTATATACGTTAAAAAGAGCGCTGCATCGGGGAAAATATATCTATGTTTAGCCAAGATAAAGTTTAAGCTGCTTTTGATTCTTTTTTATTAAGTTTTTGTATTGTGTTATGCTCTTTTAATCAGTTTGTTGTTTTGTTTTTTACCTTGATATAATCGTTTATTTCTTGCACCGAAGATCAGCTTCGTTCTGCTGATGTTTCTTTACAGTATAAATTTTTAGTTACCATGCCGCAGAGACGAATAGAAGTATTAAAAAGAGAAAATGCATCCCTTAAGATCATGATTGATCAATTGCTGGAGAAAGAAAGATTGCTGGCTTTAAGGCTGGAAAAATTGAAAAAGCTAAAAAAAAATACGCTCTGATTCTTTTGAGTGTCAGAGATGATGTCGATGATTGTTTTTTATAGTCCGGGAGCGCAGTGTTCTATCCTACTGATGGATTTTTGGAGGGTCCGTTGTATCTGTCATGGTGGGGGGATAGGAAAGGATGATATTGTCATTTTTTCTCCAGTTCTGCGATTTGTCGTTCCAGTTCCGCTACCCGGAGTGTGATTTCAGAGAATAGTTTTTTCAAAACCTTGTTTTCTTCTTCAAGGGCTTTGATGTATTCAGAATCTTCGTCTGCCAGATACATATTGCCGTAACCTGTGTTTAGCCATTCCTGGCTAATGTGAGGAAGTGCGTTCTTGAGTTTTTCCCAAAAAAGGCGACGAGGGCTTAGCTTTTTCCCCGAAAGATATTCGCTGATACTGCTTTCCGATATACCAGTTTTCGCTGAAAAGTCTTTCTGACTGCCTCCAAATTCTTTAAATATCAGCTGCGATAACCTGTCTTTAAAATCATTCATACCTGAACAGTCATGATGAGAATGTATAATTTGACTGAGTTTATTCTCTTTTGAGAATTATTAAACTCGTGTAATTTGCGAAATATAGTGAAAGAATATGAAACAACCTTATATGTTGCGCGCTATTTATAAAAAAAAACTTTTTTTAAAGTCCCTTATTTTTGTGGATTTTAATTCCGGAGCCGATTTTTATCGATGAGAATGGCTATAACGGCGAGCGTAGTCTCTCTTTATCTTTTTTGTTTTCATATATTCTCTTTTGTGAATTTTATTTGATTGTTAATAAGTATTTTGTGATATTTTTTTAATTTTTTCGGCATATTTGTTCGCAATAATTCTTGTTTATTCATAAAAGAGAATTAGATTCGTGTTACAGATATATCGACACGATGATTAAATCAGGAAATAAATACGTTGTCTCTGCCGAAGAGCTCAATTTACTTATCGTCTCAGTAGTAGAGGAAGCGATAGCACGATTAAAAAACGATACGGATCTTCTCGTTGAGGAATTGACTGCAGAGCAAGTCCGAAAAGAGTTAAACGTCGGAAAGACTTTTTTTTGGCAGAAACTCCTTCGTGGTGAGCACGCCATACCCTTTGTGGGAACTCCCAAAAAGCGGACGATTAGCAGACCGGATTTTGAAAACTGGAAAAAAAACTGCTGGGGTAAGTGATTTGCTGCTTCGGCCGTGAATAGGGCTTTTATTGATTATACTTTCATGCCGCGAAAGTATTTACTTGTCCCGAAATTGAAATTCTGCTGGCAGCTGCCTTTTCGACTGAAGTCGAAAATAAGATGCTGACGGGGCGTGGCCGGGTTGAGTTTGATATCTATGGGTTTGACGAACAAGCAGAGTTATTATAAATGTGCGTCTCTTTATGACGGGTATTTAGATATGGCCTTCAAAGTGACTATACGATCTTTTTTGAACGAATACTTAACTATTTAAAACAATCATGTTTCCTATTTTTCTAATAAACCTTGATCAAGGTTGTTACTACAAAATCAATACTACTGATGGGGACGGACTGGTAATAGATTATCGGTCTGTTTCTATTCGTGTACTGGAAAAAGGGCAGTTATTTTCCATAGTCTCCATGACATCACTCGAACGTGTAATGGAAGGGTATGTTCCTCTGGACAAGGATCACTTTTATGAAATCCATGAAAAGGTTCAGAATGTGATTAATAAGCAACTGATAGTTAGATGAAAACAGGACAAAGAACAAAAAGTATAAAACCAGATAATGACCAGATACCTTGCCCGACGGCCTGACACATTCCGGGAACGTGCCAGAGCTATTGAAAAAGAAATTGATATGCTCAGTGAAAAAATCCGGAATCAAAGGCAGCATTCAGATTCTTTCAGAGAGAGAAAAAAAAGACTTTGGAAGAAAATCATGTCTAAAGTAAAAAGTGCCATCTAATACTATACGATCAATCATCAAAAACTATCATGACAGGACAAGTAATACCACATACTTCCTGGGAGCTTGAGCGACTGGGCAAGTTTACCGCATCCAGAATCAGCGAACTGCTGGCTGAAGCACATAGCCGGGACGCAGGCTCCAAACCTGTACTCTCCGGAAAAGCTATGAGCTATATTTATGAAAAAGCCGCAGAGATTACTACCGGTACGATCCGCCACATGGATTTATTTCCTATTGACTGGACCAGCCATTACGAAGCCGAAGCAGTTGATTTGCTACGATCTGTCTGGCCGCAGTTAACGTACTTCAGAGAGTCTGCTCCGAAATATTTTGCGCTTACTGACTTTTCAGGGGGATCTCCTGATGCAGTGGATTTTACCGAGCGTACTGTCTTTGAAATCAGATGTCCTGAGAATCCGGCAGACCATATAGCCTGTACACGTATCGACTCCGATGAAATGCTGCAAAAGACGGACTGTAAGAGCTACTATCAGCTTCAGATGAATATGCTGGCCGTATCTCGCTATCTGAAGTGCGATTTTTTTCTTATGCGGGGAGCATTAGTGAGCTATTATCCCCATATGCAGGACGACTTTCATAAGCTGTACAGAGTGGACGTATATCCGGACTGGGATTTTTTTAAAAAAATATACAGGGTGCTGGAAGTGGCCGAAGGTCAACTGGCCGGAATTATATCAAAACTTACCGTTTTGGACCTTGAGTAATTCTTTTTTATCCTTTCCTGATTTTTAATGACCTGCGTAGGATGACAGCCCGGAAAGACGGGCTTTTTATATGTTATAAATCTACTTCGATGAACTACATAGAGCTTATAAACCGATTCTGGACGCTTAATCGGGAGTATTCTTTCAACGCCAGCGAGACAGCCCTTTATTTTCATCTCCTGAATGTGGCAAACTCCCTGCACTGGAAAAATCCCTTCAGAGAAGGCAATATCGCTATTACAGCGGCTATTGGCTTGTCCGAACCAACGATTCAGCGCTCCAGGGTGCGACTGGTACAGGCGGAGCTTATTGAATTCAGGTCCGGCCAGAAGAAAAGAGAGCTGACTCAGTATCGTCTTATATCAGGGCGCGGATCAGGAAAAGATTCAGGTATACATGATTTTTGCCTAAGCGATAGCCCATTTGTGACCCAAAGTGATAGCCAAACCGGTATCAATACGGATACCCAAGCAGCAGACTTCATTAAAACAATACCAAATGAAACAAAACAAAATTATCTGAACATAAAGGGACACGGGACTATTGCGGATTTGTATCTTTTTTTTGAAAGTCATTTTGCCATGCAGCTGGCAAACTGGCGGCAGCTTTTCCCGCTCATTGATTTACGTGAAGCCTGCCGTCATTTTATGCTTGAACGTACCTGCGAAACATTCAATGATTTCAATCATCTCAGAAACGCGTTTGCGAGAAAGCTTAGAGAAAATCCTTCATTCGATCGAAAAGATAAAAAATTGGTACACAGTAAGAAGTATAGCTGTGTACAGGAATTTGTGGACACTACGCAACAGTTAATTGATGAATTCGATGAGTTTGACCAGGAGTTCTGAATCCGCCGTTTCCCGATTTTCCACCCTGGCGCCGAACCTGTCCGTCGCGGAGACAAAAATGGTAAAAGCGGGAGAAGCCTGCCGTATCAGAGACATTGACAGGAAAGAACTGTTTCGTCTGGTTGCTCAGGGGATACAAATAGCCTTGTTTAATCTTGGAAGAAACCCCAGAGACAAAGAAGAGCTGAGGCTGACTGTTTCCGGTATATGCAAAGACCTGAGAACCCACTATCCTTCACTGACGGCAGATGATTTCTCATTGCTTATGGAACTTGGTTCCAGAGGGGAGTACAAAACGAAGGAGGATGAAGTAGTGATGGTGACTATATCGTCTGTTTATCAATGGGTAAGGCTGTACATCCGGCAGCGAAGGGATGCTCTGGCCAAGCAGACGCGTTATGAGGAACGAATGGAAAAACAGGAAGCACAAATCAGTGAGGAGGAGAAACAAAGACGTAGCCTGCAGACTGTCTGTACTATGATAAGAGAAGAATATGGAGATCTGGGACGGGAAGGTGTCCGGCGATCCTTGTTTCCTGCGAGGGGATATCGCTTCGAAATAATATATGATTTTCTTGTCGCCCGGCGCCACATCAATGCCAATGATCAGCTAAAGATTACTTCTTATGAGCGGGCGATTTCATTGTTCCTTTCATATGTGGAGAGGGAGGCCTTATCTGTTAGGGTTCGTCCGGATTATGACGAGATAAAAAACAGGTCTATTCTTGCGAAGCCCAGAAACCAGAAAATGAAGAATGCTTTTCATAAAGAGCTCACGCGTCTTTCTAAAGAAATCATTGTAACGGGATTTCTGACAGAATTAAAAAACAAAGGTGTTGTCATTGAAGAAATACTAAATCAGGATCAGGCGCTTACTTCACTACACACTGAATTACTGATTCATCCAACCGATAAAAGGAAGAAGTATTAACTCTTAAAGATCACAGAGCGGTGGTCGATGGGAGCAGAGCTTATCGAAGCCCGAAGCACTCTATAGGGAAAAAGATAAGGCTGTCTCATAGTGGTGAGGCTATTATTGTTTTTCATGTCTTTAGTATGAAAAACGGATTATTCTTCTTCGATAATCCAGTTGCCATGTAAGTGCTTGGATATATAATAATATATATTATTTGTCTGTTTTTAAGTTAGTTGAATAGTGATTACTAAAGGGCTTAACATTTCTGTCCCACCCCAGGGGACATATTTTCCTCTTCTTTCAAAATCGTCGTTACTTGGCATCATCAATTAAAAAAACAATTAACAATATGTCTTCAGATGCAGTAGGATTAGAAAGAGTTTCCCGAATCATCGGTTACAAGATAACCAAAGGGAATTTCAGTAATACGACTCCGAATTTGCCGCAGAGAATTGCGATTCTTGCCGAAGCAAATTCAGCCAATCAATTATCATTTACGGATGGGGCGCCTCAGGAGATTACTTCCGCTCAGCAGGCCGGACAGCTTTATGGGTACGGATCGCCGATACACCATATTATGCGTATCCTCAGACCCAACTCGGGAACCGGAATCGGTGGTATTCCCACAGTGGTATATCCGCAGAAAGAAGTTTCAGAGGGAGCTGCGGCAAAAGTACTCACCCTTGTTCCCGAAGGTACAGCCACAGCCAATGGCACACATACATTGGTGATTGCGGGCAGAACCGGACTGGATGGAGTGTTTTATGACATCAACATCCAGGTAGGTGACGATGCCGAAGCTATCTCGTCCAAAATCGTTACCGCGGTCAGTGCGGTGCTGGGCTGCCCGCTGACGGCCACACTCGGTGGGGGTGAGGATGAAGATGAAGTAATCCTGACCTCAAAATGGAAAGGATTAACAGCAAACGACATAAGCGTTTCAGTAAATACCAACGACAAAGATCTGGGTATCACCTATGATATAACCGCTACCACTGCCGGATCCGGAACTCCTGGTATAGCGGCAGCACTAAGCAGCTTTGGCAACGAATGGAATACTATTGTCATCAATTCGTATGGCACAGTCAGCAACGTTATAGAGGCTCTGGAAGATTTTAATGGCGTACCCGATCCTGAAAACCCTACCGGCCGGTATTCTGGTATCATTATGAAGCCGTTTATCGCCCTTACCGGATTTACCGGAGAGGATCCAAGCCTGGTGACGGATGTGGCGGATCGTAAAGATCAGGTGACCATCGCGATTTGTCCGGCTCCGCTGAGCAAAGGTCTTGCTATGGAAGCGGCAGCTAATATGGCCGTGCTTTTTGGCCGTCAGACTCAGGATACGCCTCATCTGGATGTGGCTGCGAGGTCTTATCCTGATATGCCTACTCCGGCAGGTATCGGACTTATGGCCCGATATGAAGACCGTGACGCCCTTGTCAAGAAAGGCTGCTCAACTGTCGACCTGGTCAACGGACGATACGCAGTACAGGATTTTGTGACCACTTATCATCCGGAGGGAGAAAACCCGCCGCAGTTCAGATACTGCCGCAACCTCATGCTGGATTTTAACATTCGGTTCAGCTACTTCCTCAAGGAGCAGACCTATGTGGTGGATCACGCGATTGCGGCTAATGACGATATTGTTTCGGCATCCAAAGTGGTCAAGCCCAAACAGTGGAAGCAGGTCCTGGATCAGATGGCCGATGATCTTGCCAGGCGTTCGCTCATTGTTGATGCCGGCTTCATGAAAGATTCGATCGAGGTCAGCATCAGCAGTATCAATCCGGACAGGCTGGAAACATTCTTCAAGTATAAGCGCTCAGGGTTTGCAAGAATATCAAGCACAACCGTAGAGGCAGGTTTTAATTTTGGAAACGTTTAAACATATACAATTATGGCAGTTGGTGGAGACATCATCGAAATAACCTATAACCATCCGGTACTGGGTACCGGAGTGTTAAATCCCAAATCCGGAGAAGACAACAGTTACTTTCCCGGAGGGATCATCACTTCCAGTGACGAAAACATGATCGATGGAAGCGGTCAGCCTATCTGGCAGAAAAACAGACGCAGAGGCTATTTTGAGGCAGTCTGTGTAAACGATCAGAATGATGCCGAAGAATTGCAGAAAATGATCGAGCTGTCGGCACATCCCGAGCCGACCGAATGGACATTCAGCATTGCCAACGGTACTGTATACGGCGGTACCGGAAAACCGGTCGACAGCTTCGAAGGCAATATCAACCAGGCGACTTTTACGCTGAGAGTTGAAGGAGGACAGTTTAAGAAAATTGTAGGATAAAAAACAATTATGGAAAAGGTAACAAGAGAAATCGCCGAAAGAGAAATTAATGAATGGCTCGCGTACAAAAAGATCAATGACGCCAAAAAAGAAGCGTATAAAGAACACATAGAAACGCTTATTGGCGCTGTCATGGATGGATCAATTGTAGTCAATGAAGAAAAGTCCTTTCTGCATGAACTCAAGTTTGCTTTGGAAGGAGAGATCCCGGTGGCCAAGCTGGAATACAAGCCACGAGTGAAGATTTCCACTATTCACCGGAATCTGCAGGGCGTAAAAAGCGATGATGTCGACGGACGAATCTGCGGCTACATCGCTGCCCTCTCTTCCAGGCCAAGAAAAGTAATCGAGGCGCTTGATACAGAGGATTATTCCATCAGTAAAGCCGTCGCCATTTTTTTCTTGTAGACGGCAACAGCCTGGCCAATATGGTCAGGACTGTTGTACGCGAACATCACTGGGCTCCGGAGCAGATCAACAACCTCTATCTGGACGACGTTGACCACGAAGGTCTGGAATTCTGGGATCAGGATGTAAGAGAAGTATATAAAAGCTTAAAGAAGAAATAAGTATGTCAAGTAATTCGAAGCCTGATCCGAAAGAAGAAAAGACAAAGCTGGCAGAGTTAAAAAAGTCGGTCGAGGCAACAAGCGATGCGTTCGGGAAAATGGAAAAAGCCTTCGCACGTTTTTCCGCCCTGGACAAGCTGCTGGCCCACACGGTCAGCGAGGCTGTACAGATGGAGCAGGCCTTTGCTTCTTTGCAGGCCACAGTCGGAGTGTCTTCAAAGGATTTTGATCCATACAGGGAGCAGGTGATGGCGACAGCCACGACTACCAAAACGAGCGCGATCGAAATGGCTCAGGCCTTTGAGCGTTTGTCGGGGATGAGTACTCCGTTTGAGAAAACACCCGAAAATATGGCTCGGGTAGCCGGTGCGGCTTCAGTACTCGCCAAAGCGCTCCAGAGTGATTTGTCCGAAGCAGCTCAGGTCACAGCGAGCGTGCTCGATAGCTTTTCATTTGATGTCGGCGAGACAGACAGGGTGATCAATGCCCTGGCGGCCGGACAGTTGAAGGGCGGGGTGGCTATCGGTGAGATGGCCGCGTCCTTCCGGGGCTTTGGAGCTACTGCCCGGACTGCGGGTGTATCGCTGGAAGAGTCGGTAGCGCTGGTGCAGACACTCGGCAAAGCATCTATTTCCGGCGCGGGAGCGGGACAGAAGCTGGGGTCCATTATTGAGCGCCTCAGCAATGCCAATATCGGCTTTGCCAACGGGCAGTTCAATATGGTCGATGCGCTTGCCGAGGCCCGGTTTAGCATGAGCGCGTATGGGACCGAGCAGGAAAAGCAGATGGCGCTCCAGAAAATGTTTGGCAAAGGCAACGAGGAGGTCGGGCAGGCATTGATGGACAATTTTATGGTCTTTCAGGATTATGCCGCTTCGGTTGCCGGTACCAACAGCGCATACGATGCGGCAGCGAGCCATTCGGATACTCTGGCGGGCGCTCTGGCCGAGCTCAGCGCTGCCTGGACCAATATGATAGCAGGTAGCGATGGCGCTTCGTTAGCCTTGTCTGTGGTCAAGCACGTTTTGAAGTTTGTAGCGGACAATATGGATTTACTTGTCTTTGCGACAACCGTCCTGCTGGGTGTTTTTGCGACTTTGAAGGGAGTGATCATGCTCGCTTCCGCGACGCTGACGGTTATGGAGTTTGCTATCAATGCGGTCATTGCCGCCCAGAAATTATGGCATCTGGTGATGAATCTTAACCCCATTGGCCTGATTGTTTTAGGAATTGTCGCTCTGATCGCTCTCGTTTCGGTTATAATCGCCAAATGGGATGAGTGGGGAGCTGCCTTAACTGTATTTCTCGGTCCTTTAGGGACTATTATCAGTCTTTTTCATGCGTTTTACTCCAATTGGTCGCTGATTGTGGAGGCTTTCCGGACCGGCGGCATTGTCGATGGTTTGCTGATGATTGGCAAAACAATACTGGATACGGTACTGATGCCTCTCCAGCAGCTGCTGTCTATTGCGGCAAAATTTGATCCTACCGGAGTGGCCGCCAGGGCCGCCGCGGGAATCGAAAAGTTCCGGAGCGAGCTGGGCCTGAATGTCAGCTCATCGGAAAGCACGGACAAGGCTGCGGTCAATCCGGTCAGGGAACGACAGGATTATGTCAGCAGGGAAGAGCAAAAGCAACATGTCTCTATAGACATCCGGGATCAGACAGGACGCGCTTCGATGAACAGTGATAATTCCGTGGTACCCGTTTATCTAACTTCAACAAAATTAGCAAACTATGGATCTGGCAATTATTGAAACAGGCAATGGCGGTGATCTGGTCCTGAGCCGGAACGATCTCGCGCTTCAGGGCGGATGGGGCAATATGCCCTATCTGGCCATGTTCGGAGGCAACAAAGAAGCCGTTACGCAGGTCAGGCTTCCCGGCGAGCAGGGACTGGACTGGTGGGGCAATACCCTGCTGATGGAAAACAACCCCGGTATACAGTTCAACTCAGTGCTGGAGCGGAGACTGGACGAAGTGCCGGTCAACAGCGCGGGCCGGATCCAGCTGGAGCAGGCCATCAAAAAAGACCTGGCTTTTATGCAGGACTTTGCCCGGGTCAGCATTTCGGTGACCATTATTGCCGACGACCGTATCCGGATCGATCTGTCTGTACGGCAGCCCGAGGAGATGCTGGCACGCGTGGATGACGTATACAAAGAGTATATTTTTATCTGGGATGCAACGAAAAGAGTCCTGGGAGATTTCAGCGAATTTGATTTTGATCAAAACGATTTTTACATATGATAAAGATACCAACCCTCAGGGAGTTATATGAAGGTATCGTAGGGGACCTGCAAAATGAGCTGGGAGTCACGATACCGCACATGGGCAAAAGTGTGCTGCGCGCTCTGGCCGCAGTACAGGCTGCCAAGCTCAAGCTGTTTTATCTGGCCGTGGGCCATTTGCAGAAAAACATATTTGTGGATACCGCCGATTCCGAATCCATGGGGGGCACCCTGGAGCGTTTCGGGCGGATCAAGCTCGGGCGCAATCCTTTTCCTGCGCAGGCAGCCCAATACCGGCTGCGGGTGACCGGAACCAGCGGTACCCCGATACCGGCTTCTACTACGTTCAAGAGCAACGACGACGCCCAGAATCCCGGCAAGCTCTATATACTGGATCATCCGTATACATTGCAGGCCGCGACCGATACCCTTGTGGTGCGCGCACTGGAGGCTGGCCTCGAAGCCCGGCTGTCGGTGTACGATGAGCTTACAGTTACCGCACCTATTGCCGGGCTGGACCGTACCGCTACCGTGACCGAAGAAACAACTGTGCCCCTGGCCGCTGAAAGCCTGGAGGAATACCGCCAAAAAGCGATCAATGCCTACCAGATGGAGGCACAGGGCGGAGCAGCTACCGACTACCGCCTCTGGGCGGCCGACGTGCAGGGAGTAAAGCAAGTATACCCCTATGCCCGGCCCGGAGCTTCCGGTGAGATCGATCTGTATGTAGAGCAGTTGCCTGAGAGCTCGCTCGATGGCCGCGGTACACCAACAGCGGAGCTGCTGGCGGTGGTAGAGAGTGCCATAGAGATGGACCCCGATACCTCCAAGCCGATCAATGAGCGGGGACGCAGACCGCTGGGGGTTTTCCGGGTGCATTACCTGCCGGTAGCGGTTCGGAAAGTGGATCTGGAGATCAATGGATTTCTTTTTGCATTTCAGGAAGTAAAGGATAGCGTGGAAATCGCTTTGAAGTCAGAAATTGAAAAAGTCAGACCTTTTGTATCCGGAGCCGATGTCGTAGCTCAGCGCAACGATCTGCTGGACAAAAACAAGATCATTGCCACGATCCTCCGGGCCCGGCCGGGCAGTGTCTTTGGGGCGGTTACCCTGCTGATTGACGGGGCGGGAGTGGATAGCTATACCTTTACACAGGGAGAGATACCCTATCTAAACCAGATTACTTATGTTGACTAAACTTAGCCGTCAGCTATATCCCAGCGGCCGGGCCTGGAAGATGCCCTATCAGGGCATATTTGAAGGGGTACATACCGCACTCGCGGTCAGTGAGGACCGTGCCTGGCGCGACGCGCTGGCTACGCTGGACTCCGCCTTGCCGGACAATACGAACTTTACAGCGGAAGATGCGGCTGACTGGGAGCGTCGCCTGGGCCTGATTACCAATACTGATGGTGCGTTGGAAAACCGGATAGCGGCTATTCGCCGCAAGATCAACCACCCAGGTACCATGCCGGCCCGGCAAAACTACCGCTATCTGGAGGACCAGCTGCGGGTGGCCGGCTTTGCGGGGATCCGGGTGTATGAAAACCGCTTTCCAGACGGATCGGGCGGCTATACCACCCGCAGTCCCGCCGAGCTCTCTCCCGGCAGCGCTACTGTCTTTCCGCAGCATGGGCAGATCGTCCACGGGCCCAACAACCATGGACCGGTATTTGCCAATATTGTGGCCAATCATATCGATGAGGAACAGGACCGTTTGTATGGTCTGGGTCCGGATCTGAAAAATACGTTTTTTGTCGGTGGAAATCCAATCGGTAGTTTATCTAACATCCTTATGGACCGAAAAGCAGAGTTTCGAGAAATGATTTTAAAAATCAAACCAGTGCAAACTGTCGCTTTTTTATTTGTGCGATATTTATAGCACAAAACTATAATTTTTTCTTATTGAGTATTTTGAATGTGTAAAGAAGAGTGCTTACGGGCGAAATATTCATGTTTTCGCCCGTGAGATAGATTAAGGTATATATATCCTTTCCACGCGGTGGCCTGTTTTGCGGATGTATACACCCTGATGAGCTTGGTCTACGCGTACTCCTTGCAGAGTATAGTACTCCGGAGTGGTGTCTTCCACCCATACAGGGTTTAATAAAAAAGTAACGGTAGAAGGGCCAAAACGTCCTATTGCGGGAAAAGTTAGATTGATTGATATCTCAAACAATCCCTCAGGGTATTCTTCGGGCAGGTTGAAATAAACCCGGTAGCTTCCGTCGTCGTTTCTTGGCAGCTCCGGATAGAATTCATGAAAAACTTCAGTCATTAATTCAAGTAGATTTGTTCTACTTTCATATTCATCGACTGGATTGTGTTGAAGAAATAGGCGAAAACGACTTGCGGTAGAAAATTGCCCAGTAATTATAAAATCAATATACTGCTCGCTTCCGCGTTCTACCGGTTCGCTTTCGCTAAAGGAGCTGTTGACAATGGTGGTAAACTGGGCCTGTGTAGTGAGCACAGCTCCCAGGCAAAGAAGAAGACATGTAAAAAGCTTTTTCATGATGTATGTACGTTGTTTAAACAGATTGGGAATTCAATTTACGCATAGAATACTGAAAAAAGGAAAGAATGGTTATGAAAAAAAAGGATGAACAGATGTTGAGTGACGTTGGAATGCTTAAAAAGCAGGACGTTCGTCCTCCGGAAGCGGCTTAGTGTATATATATTCGTTCGGTGTGCTGTCCGGTTTTGCGGATGTATACTCCTTGGTGAGGCTGTTCGACACGCTGTCCCTGAAGAGTATAGTATTCCGGATTGATTTCTTCCTCCGGCAGAGTTGGCTGCTGCAAGGAAGTAACGACTGCCGGACCAAAGCGACCATAGACCGGATGTGCCAGGTTGATAGATATTTCGAAGAGTCCCTCGGGATATTCTTCGGGCATATTGAAATAAACTCGATAGCTCCCGTCTTCATTTCTTGGTAGTTCCGGATAAAACTCATGAAAAATTTCATTCATTAGTTCTAGAGGAGGAGTTTTGGTTTCATTTTCATCTTCCATATTATGTCGGATAGCTAGGCGAAATCTGCTGGCAGTGGTCCATTGATTGTTGGTAATTATAAAATCAATATACTGCTCGCTGCCTCTTTGCACCGGTTCGCTTTCGCTAAAGGAGCTGTTGACAATGGTGGTAAACTGGGCCTGTGTAGCGAGCACAGTTCCCAGACAAAAAAGAAGGCATGTAAAAAGTTTTTTCATGGTGTATGTAATTTGTTTAAACAGATTGGGAATTCAATTTACGCATAGAATACCGAAAAAAGGAAAGAATGGTTATGAAAAAAAAGGATGAATAGATGTTGAGTAACGTTGGAATGCTTAAAAAGCAGGATGTCCGTTCTTCGGAGAGTGGCTTAACGCATATATATTCGTTCGATCCGCTGGCCGGTTTTTCGGATATAGATGCCTTGTGAGGGTCGATCTACACGAACGCCTTGCAGGGTGTAGTATTCGGGAGTGGCGTCCTCCACCCATACAGGGTTTAATAAAGAAGTAACGGTAGAAGGGCCAAAACGTCCTACTGCGGGAAAAGTTAGATTGATTGATATTTCAAACAGTCCCTCGGGATATTCTTCGGGCAGGTTGAAATAAACCCGGTAGCTTCCATCCTCGGTTCTTGGTAGTTCCGGATAGAATTCATGAAAAATTTCAGTCATTAATTCAATAAGATTTGTTCTTGTTTCATATTCATCTTCTGTATTATGCTGAATAAATAGTCGAAATGGGCTACCACTTGTCCATTGGTCGGAGGTGATCCTGAAATCAATGTATTGCTCGCTTCCTCGTTCTACCGGTTCGCTTTCGCTAAAGGAGCTGTTGACAATGGTGGTAAACTGGGCCTGTGTAGTGAGCACAGCTCCCAGGCAAAAAAGGAGAGATGTAAAAAGTTTTTTCATGATGTATGTAATTTGTTTAAACAGATTGGGAATTCAATTTACGCATAGAATACCGAAAAAAGGAAAGAATGGTTATGAAAAAAAAGGATGAATAGATGTTGAGTAACGTTGGAATGCTTAAAAAGCAGGACGTTCGTCCTCCGGAAGCGGCTTAGTGTATATATATTCGTTCGGTCCGCTGGCCGGTTTTTCGGATATAGATGCCCTGTGCAGGTCGCTCTATACGTACGCCTTGCAGGGTGTAGTATTCGGGAGTGGCATCTTGGGCTTCTGGTACCGGGTTTTGCAGAGAGGTAACTACGGGCGGTCCGAAGCGGCCATAAACGGGCTCTGTCAGGTTGATGGATATTTCGAACAGACCCTCGGGGTATTCTTCGGGTAGCGTAAAGTATACCCTTCGGCTGTCATCTTCATTGGGTGTTAGTATTTCAAAATATAACTCGTATAGGTTTTCCTCCAATAATATAGTGTGATTTGTTTTTGTTTCATATTCGTCTTCTTGATTATGAGCGATAAAAAGGGCGAATAGGCTGCCAGATGTCCATCCACCTTGTGTAAGCTTGAAATCAATATACTGCTCACTTCCTCTTTGTACCGGTTCGCTTTCGCTAAAGGAGCTGTTGACAATGGTGGTAAACTGGGCGTGTGTAGTGAGCACAGCTCCCAGGCAAAAAAGAAGACATGTAAAAAGTTTTTTCATGATGTATGTTGAAATGAAATTAAGAATTAAAACTACGCATAGTATGCTGAAAAAAGAAACCGGAGATATGAAAAACAGCGATAAAGTGAACGGAATCAGTGATTGGGACTTTGGGATAGTTCAGGGTGATTATTGGTGTACGGCTTGCTTAGTCGCTCGCTTTTTATTTGCAACTAAATTTAATTATTAAAAACGTATGGCAATCAAATTAGAAAACAAGCCCAATGTGGCGGCGCCTTCGGCGACCTATCCCTATGGGGCTATCAGAGACAATACGGGCTCCAACGATGGTACCCCGGTCAATACTGCGGTATATGGTGATTTTCATCAGTTCTTTGCCAGGATGCTGGGTGAGAGTGGTGTTACCCCCAACGGTTTGCCGGATAATCAGACAAACGGCTTTCAGTATTTTGAAGCGCTGAGAAGTGTGATTAGCAGCTTTATTCCTCCGGGTATTATCACCATGTGGTCCGGGCAGGTAAATACGATTCCCGCAGGCTGGCAGTTGTGTGATGGTACAGGAGGTACTCCTGATTTAAGCGGGCGATTTGTGGTCGGGTACAAGTCTGACCGGCCAGAGTATAATGAGGTTGGAAAGATTGGTGGAGATGACTCAATTACATTACAGTTGAACCAAATTCCTAGTCATAACCATGGAGCGGGATCATTACAAATGCAAGATCATGAACATGAAATTTTCATTCAAAATAATGGAAATCAGTCCGGGGGAATTGGTAATGGATGGACTGATAATAATGGTAGAATATTCTATTCCAGAGGAGTAGAGAACTACAATGATAAAAAATGGATTCAGGGGACTACCGCAAATTCTGGCGGTTCATCTTCCGGTACTGTCGGGCATGAAAACCGGCCCTCATATTATGTAGTAGCCTATATCATGAAGATGTAATGCTATCGGAAATAGCTCCTCCATAAGCTAAAGAGAGACTTTTAATAGTACATATAGAGTTCTGGTGAACTAATGCAGCTATACTCTTTGGGATGCAGAGGCTTTCCTGACTGACCCGCAAAACCACTAAAATAATTCTCTTTAGAGAATTATTTTAGTGGTTTTTGTTCGATACTATTTGATTCTATTATTGGCTTTACTAAATTCGTATTAGAGAATAAAAATTCACAATAATTCGCAAACTATATCCGGATAGAGGTCCGGGTATCAACCAAAAATACACACTATGAGCTGGATCGAACGCATACAATCCGAATTGCAGATTACCACCGGCGATGGCAGGCAGTTTTCCGTACTGTGGAAACCGCATACCAAAGTAGCCGAATACAATGTCGCCGAGTTTGACTTTCCCAAGGTAGCCGGTACGCTGGTCAGGCGGGGTACCGTCCGGGGAGCGCGCTATGATATGGAGTTTTATTTCCAGGGAGAAGATCATCTGGAGCAGGCGGAGCAGTTTGAGCTTTCGGCCCGCGACTCCCGCCCGTGGGTGATCAGTCACCCGTACTACGATGCCATTACGGTGCAGCCCCTGTCGCTCACCTTTGATCACTCGGTCTACAATACCAGCAAGGTGACCGGTACCGTAGTCGAGACCATTACCGAAGACTATCCCAAGACCACGGCAGACCCGGTTGATCAGATCGACGAGCTGAAAGAGCAATGCGATGAGGAGTCGGAAGAAGTGCTGGACGAAAAGCCCGATTCGGCGGAAACAGCTGATATCGGTGCGCTGCTCGAACGTATCTACAAAGAGCTTTCGACCATTGTCAATACCGAAGAGTTTTATACGATATACAATGAAGTAAAGGCGGTGCTTACCGATACCATGGCCGATGCCCGTGAGCTTGTGCGTAAGCTACAGGAGTTTATCAACTATCTGGCGGAGCTGGCGGTGACTATTCAAACCAGGGTGGAGCTGCTGAAAGCCCAGTTTGAGCTTTTGCGGGAGACGCTGGAAGCGACGATTGACCGGTTTAAGAAAAAGTTTTATGAGCTCTATGGGGCTATTATTCTTTCAGCCTTGGCCAAGGCAGCTGCTCATCCGCTGCAAGAGGACTATGCCAACCGGCAGAGTGTGATGCGGGTGACCGATACCATACTGGCTATGTACAACCGGTATATCGAAGACCTGGACAACCTGCAGAGCGAAAATGGCGGCGATCCCAATGCCTATATTCCGGATATGGAGTCTGTATCCGGTGTCCAGCGCATTGTCAGCTATACGATATCCAACCTGTTTACCATCGCGATGGGTGCCCGGCAGGAGCGTACCATTTACCTGGAAGATGACAGTAATCTTATCGTACTGGCACACCGTCTTTTTGGTCTCCGGACCGATGATTCCACCATCGAGGCGCTGATGAAAAATAACGATATCGGATTGAATGAACTGCTGCACCTGCGCAAGGGCAGAGAAATCGTCTACTACGTATGATACTGAAAATAAACGACCGTATACGGAACCGGAAGGTGGACTTTTTTAACAACTTCCGGCTCAATCTGCGCTACGACGCGGTAGCTTCCTCGTTCGCTTTTGACTTTTACTACAATCCGGACAACAGCGAGCATGTGGATATGCTTTGCATCGGCCACTACCACCTGTGTACCCTGGAGCATAGCGATGAGCTGCTGCTGACGGGCTATGTATTGTCAGAAGCTTTTACCTCAGGCCCCGTGACCGAGCTGGCGGCGCTGGGCGGCTATTCGCTGCCCGGAGTCCTGGAGGACTGCACAATTCCCGTATCCCTGTATCCCTTGCAGTCCGACAAGCTTACGTTGCGCGAAATTGCTTCGAAGCTCCTCAAGCCTTTCGGTCTGAGCATGGTAGTGGATCCGGAAGTAGCCTCCCTGATGGATCAGGTATACGATACCAGCAAGGCCAATGCGACCGACAGCATCAAATCCTATCTGACTGGTCTTACAGCGCAGAAGAATATCGTGCTGACCCATAATGAAAAGGGGCAATTGCTGTTTACCAAAGCCAAAACCGCACAAAAGCCTCTGATCGAATTCGGGAATATTCCCGGTACGCGCATGAGCCTGAGCTTTAACGGTCAGCAGATGCACTCCGATATCACGGTGATGAAAGAAGCCGATATGGACGGAGGCAATGCGGGGCAGTATACCATCAAAAATCCCTATGTACCCTTTGTCTTCCGGCCCAGAGTAGTCATACAAAACGCCGGTGATGACAACAGTACCCGGGAAGCTGCGCGGAACATACTGGCTGCGGAGCTTAAAAATATGCAGCTGACCATCGAGATTGACCGCTGGGATGTCAATCAGAAACTGATCAAGCCCAATTCGATCGTATCGGTACAGAATCCGGATATTTATCTTTTCAAAAAGACGAACTGGTTTGTCGAAGAAGTATCCTATACCGGTGATCAGTCTTCTATGACCGCGACGCTTAAATGCGTATTGCCGGAAGTCTACAATGGCCAGCTGCCCGAATATTTGTTTAAAGGAATAAACCTGCACTAAAATGCCCATGAATGCTGTAAAAATCATATCGACGGAGATCGATGAGCTGCGCCGGAGACTGGTAAAGTTCCTGCGCTTCGGAAAAAACGATGTGCAGACCGCGATCGAGGCGGCACCTTACGGGGTTGATTCCCATCCTGTCAAAGACATGATCGCGCTCTATGCGCCTACTACCCAGAATGGTAAGTCGGTGATTATAGGCTACCTCAACAAAAATCAGCTGGCTGAAGTCGGTGAGCTGAGGCTTTTCTCCACCGATACTCAGGGTGATGAGCAGGCGTATATCTGGCTCAAAAATGACGGAGTGATTGAGCTGGGAGGAAATGAGGACTTTTTGGTGAGGTACTCTAAGCTGGAGGAAGCATTCAATACACTAAAAGCAGATCTGAATGCACTGACTAATTCATATAATAATCATATTCATATAACGACAGCAACGATTGGGACAGGTGGCCCTGGAGAAGTTAAGCCAATTGCAAATAAAGCATCAGAGAGTGATGCCAATATATCGCCAGCCAAAATAGAAACCATCAAAACACGATGAAAGCCTTAATAAAAGCCCTGCTACGTGTGGGGTACTTCTGGCTAAAAGAACGCGTGTTGAGAATGCGTTCTGCTATGATTTGGTGTGAGAAAGACAGGAATAATTGATTATTTAAACTGAAAAAACAATGTGTTTATATATAGATTTTTATACGCAACTAGTCGTTATAGTCAATGTTCCGGATTCCCAAAACTGATCATCTGAAAATAGCATGATTGCATCCTGCTGTTATCTTGTAATTGTTAATGGTGGAGTTTGAATGTGTAGGACGAAAAGATTGTTGTACGAATGCCGAGAGCATAAAAACACGATGAAATCCTGGTAAAAGCTCTGCTCCGCGCGGGGCTTTTACGGATAAAGAAACGTGTATAGAGATAGTACTCTCTATGCATCGGTCATAATCCGGCGTACAAAAAATACTTTTTCCTTGTTTATCTATGTGGAAATATTCCACATGTCAGCCTGACTGGCTCCCCTTATTCCTCATCATCGGGAAGGGGAGCCTTTTTCATGTGTTCCGGATAGCTGTCCACGATTTCTCTCAGCTTGGGCTTGAGAAAATCAGAGACCGACACTCCCAGATTTTTACAGATATTGTGGAGTTCCATAGCCACTCTGGGCGATACACCTCTGGTTCGTACTTCCGTGTAGTTTCGTTTCATTTTCTTATTCTTTTAATTCTCTAATGCGAATTTATGAAAAAATAATTATTGTCCCAACAGGCGGCATGAGGTTTTTTTGACAAAACTTTTAGGTTAATATTTTGCTTATAAATAAGTATTTAATTTTTTTTAGTTGTTTGTTTATTTCTTTTTTTAACTATTCTCATTTGAGAATAGTTGCAGGGATATAATCAATAGAGGCAATTTGTATGATATAAAAAGTTGATTTTTTAGTAATAAATATGAGATTGTTTGTAAACAATAGCGGTAATGTGCCGCATAACAGCGGAAACATACTCGATTATCAGAGAAATCTGGGTAACTGCTATATGCACAAGAGTGGTAACAATTATTTTCAGGGAAGTATGTGGCCTGTTAATGTTCAAAATGGATTTTCATTTTCATTATGGTTTTTCAGGCAGAGCGCATCCGCTTCTGTTGTTCCGTTTTCACTGGGTGCCTTTGGAAGCGGCAGGATATTCGTCTCACTGAATGTACAGAGCGGATTTATCAACTGGGAAGGTGATCCGGGCTATGGGCGAATGGATTTTTCTCAGGCAAATCTTTTGTTGAATCGATGGAATATGATCACGTTTGTTTTGAAAAGCATCGATGTTGCAGACTGGGAAGTATATATAAACGGGCTGAAAAGACCTGCTACTGTTTTTTCCAATAACCTGAGGGAGGATAGCCGGCTGGCACGTCATATCAGACCAGGGCAAGGTGTATCGGATAGTTTGTATACGGCTTCCTTCATGATTTTCGACAGGACTCTGGATACAGAGGCGGTCAGCACTTTGTACAATAGCAATGGAGTATGTCCTTATTCCCTGAAGGAATCCTTGGTGCAATACTATCTTTTTGAAAACAAAAAAGGGAAATTTCTCCTGAATCATGCGCCCCGGACGATTGGAATGTATCAGTTGACAGGACATGGCATTACCGACATCGAAACCGGAATACCGGATCAATCAACCAATACGCGATGGCGCGATGCTTATACATTGCAGGCTATTGTATCGTAGCATTGTCATAGACTTTGGCTGGTGTTTCTTTGCTGTATTCTTTGTCCCCGCCGGGGGGACAGACTTTGGCGGGCGAAGTTATTATCCGCATTTTTAAGTATTGAACTAATGAGTATCGGGAAGCGACTGACCGGGTGGTATTCGCTTATGCTGATCTGCACATAGGAGAAAAGATGTTGGTGACTTATACTGCTTAATGAAATGCTTAGCCCTGGAATAGTGAACTTTGCCGGAGGTCAGAAACTGGCTGACCTGCCGGCGTACACACAACGAACAATCAGTGTGAGTGAGGATTATATATTTCTGTTTACCGGCCAAAATTATAATGTGGCAGACCGAAACAGGATATATGTGATGTCCCGCCTGGATTACTCTGTCGTAGAGGTTATAAACGACATCCGGCATGAAGTGACGCCACCGATTTATTCTGTCGGTGTACAGTCCGCCTGTGATGGCGCCTACCTGGTATACAGTAGTGCATACAGTGTGCCGGCCGATCATCCCGATCCGCCCAACCAGCGACTGTTGTATATAAGGCCCGTGTCGGACCTGCCGGATGTGAGGGTAGTGGATATCGGCGACTATGGAAGCTTTGACAGGGTATATAGTGTTAGTATTCATGAAGGATTTATTTATGTATCCTCTCAGGCAAACCGATTGCTTGTAATCGACGCTTCCAATCCTGCCAACTGGTATCAGACGGATGTGCTGGCGGGTGGCAGCGGGACTACAAGAAAGCTGACTATTATTGATGGAAAACTGTATGTAGTAAGGACCGTTAGTGCGAACAATGCTGATTTGTTTGTCTACAACGTGTCGGATCTTTCTTTGATCAGGAGATTTTATTTGCCGCAGGACAATAATGTATATACGCCTCAGCACGTGTGTAATCAATATGTGTATTTGTTTTCCGCTTCCCATCATGGCTATGTTGTTGACGGTGTAGAACGGTATTGGCAATTGCCGTCGAGAGGAGTAGAGTATGTTGCTTCCGGTGAGTATATGGTATTGAATTATACCAATGCGCTTCAGCTGGCGCCTACGGGTATTTATACCATCAAAGCGGTGTCTCTGGTGGATAGGTTGGTAGCTTATGGTAGGAATCTTGGCAGGTGTGTCTGGAGTGACGGAGGTAGTAACAGATACTTCAGGAATTGGTCAATGAGTGGGGATGCCCTGCTGTTTAATAAAGATACCCGAAAGACTATAAGTTTTTGGGTAAAGCTTGATGGCTTTGGTACAACCTGGCCCCAGGATGGTTGTTTGCCGTTTTCTTCTGGTGTGTTTGGGTCGGGACGGACGTATACCACAATATATAACTATTCATTATTTATAGTGAATCTTGAGTGGCAGAACGGGGGTGGGCGTATCGACTTTAACCCGGGCGGCTATGCTGTTTTGTCGAAGTGGACCCATGTGGTCATTGACCAAAACGGTATCGATCTGCTCAATTGGAAAGTGTATGTAAATGGTGAATTGAAGCCTCATACGATATTCGCCAACAACATGACAGAAGACTCTTTCAGCAATCCTGTAAGAATACAACTTAACGAAAAAGCAAGTAATTCTACCAGAACGACTTCCTGCATGTCGATGTTTGCCCTGTTTGACAGGGAATTGAATCCGGATGAAGTTATGAGGCTCTACAAGGCGAATGGCCATGTGCCAAGGAGCCTGTACGACAGCAGGCTGCTGCATTACGACTTTGAGACGCGAAGCGGGAGGGAGGTCAAAAACCGGGTCGGCGATTACAATCATCTGTCTGCCGGTCCGGGGTATACCGACGGCGAACTGGGTATTCCCAATCAATCGGGCAATACAGTTTACCGCGATTCTTATACATTAAAGCCTGTACTATGAGCGATATTATAAGTTTTAACAGAAATCTGGGCAGGTGCGTGAAATTGTCCGGCGGCCCGAGAAAACATCCTGTATTGGAAGCTGCCAATATAGATATTGCGATTAATGAGAGTTCCGATTTTTCTGTTGTTGTGTGGTTTTATTTGCCGGTATTATTAGCAAGTACGGCATCTTTTTGGCCTGTTTTTTTGGGAATAGGAAGAACCTCTGGAAACCGGATAGGACTTTGTATCAATAGTGCTGGGACAGCAGGCACAACGATGCAATGGTATAGCGGGTCATATTTCGGTCAAAATAATACCATCCCTTCTGCGGGGTGGTTGCAAAACAGCTGGAATTGTGTTGTTTTGAATATTTCAGGAATTTCATTATCGGATTGGAATATATATGTAAATGGTGTAAGCAAGACAATCAATAATGTCACACCTATACCTGATGATTTTGCATCTGATAGTAAATTATCACTTGGGCTAATGGCCAATAGTAATCTTCCATCCGGCTATATATCTTCATTTATGTGGTTTGACAGACGTTTGTCCTCTGATGAAGCAAGTGTTATTTATGACTCAAATGGGATTTGCCCATTTAAAATAAAATCTGATTTAATCCTCTACTATCTGTTTGAAAAAACACATGGCAGATATATTAAGAATAGCACTAGTCCAGGTAATGAAATTGAACTACACGGATACGCTGATGAAGAACTGGGGATTCCGGACCGATCAACTAATCTTGTTCACTGTGACTCTTATACTCTAAAACCTATTATAAACTAATGGAAGAATTATTATACACAGCATCAGGTAATTCCTATACGGAAGATGCCGATGGATTTTGCGCGGGGATTCGATTCACCGACAACAACGACCATGTTCTGGTTACGATTTTTTCACATTTCAATTCGCTGGATCCGAGCCGTCGATACGCCGAGCTGGTTTACAAAAAATATTACCAGCTGTCGGCTGGTCAGCTGATCTTTACGGACGAGTCGACACTTGTTTTGCAGGGTCCGGATTTTGACGCGTTCTACGCGGGCAATTACAGCGGCACATCGTCGCATTTATTTCATTACAATACAATCAAAACACTGGAGGGATTGATATAATGGCGTTGATACCTAAATTACTGGACAGGGTTCTGAAAATGTCCTGGTGGACAAGTACCAGAGCCGGCAATGAGCCGATAGGGGGCATATGGAGATTTTTGGGTGGGATACATACCGAATACATACGGGATACGACCTCTGCCAATAGAATTATTGCCCGGTTTCAAACCATAGCTAATGCAGTCAATTACATAACAGCGCGAAACGCTGCTACCAACAATAATCCCGTGATCACAACTTCCAATAGCTCCGACACACATGTCGGGCTGGATGTTCAGCTCAAAGGCGATGGCCGGGTAAAGCTGCTCGGAAATCAATACACGCCTTCTCAAACTGCTGAAAAGCTGGTGAGCCTGAACAATAACGAAATCAGGGCCGAGTATGATCTGGTTTCAGGATCCGTTTTGGCCGATATTCCAGACGACGATGGTGTCAGGCTGGATGACGATGAGGCATGGCTCGTTGATCTGTATGATTTTGAGACATGTGAAAGACAAGGCTATAAAGGTGGTATCAGCAGCGATGAAACGTATTATTACGTGTGTATTGAGGATAATACATGGATCAGGATCGGACTTGCGAATCTGGAAAAGGATATAAGCTTTCCGGAAGTCACCGGTGACCCTATGGACAATAGCGCATTGGCGGCTGTGCTGAATCTGAAGTTGGAGGAAGTCACGCCTCAGGATATAGGACTTACATTTGGAGCTGCCAGAATTCCTGCCAGGACGCAGGGAGGTGATTGGCTTAATCAGGGATTAAGTTATGGGAATGGCATATCTTCCCAGTCTCTTGTACAAAGAGATACTCAGGCCAGAATCAGAATAGGTGATGCTGTTGATGCAAATCAGGCTACTACATTAGGACAAGTCACTACTTTATTAGAAGGAAAAGCTGACTCAGTTCATACACATACTGTAGACAATATTACAGGTCTGCAAGATGAACTGGACTTAAAACTATCAGACGTAAAACCTTCGGATCTAAGTATAACATCTTCGGCTGGTAATATTATACCAGTCGTAAATGTGGACGGAGAATGGACCAATGATGGTGTAAGATTTACTAACAACACAACCGGACTCACTATTCCATATAGAGATGGCGCGGGGCGTATCATAGTAGCTGCTGCTGCTACAACTGAGCAAGCGGTTAGCTTAGGTCAGCTGAATACCAGGTTAACAACCAAAGCTGATTTGGTAGATGGGAAAGTTCCGGTATCGCAGCTGCCTTCCTATGTGTCCGATGTTATAGTCACAGGTGACTACTCACTTCTTCCGGCAACTGGAGAAGAGTCAAAGATATACGTTACCGAGGATGAAAATAAGACGTATCGCTGGACAGGTTCCGCGTATGTGGAAATTGGTGATGGCGGTGTGGCATTGGGCGAAACTTCCGCAACGGCATACCGGGGCGACCGGGGAAAGACGGCATATGATCATTCTCAACTTACCTCTGGCAACCCACATAACACAGAGATAGATGATATTGGTGGTCTGAGGGATGAGCTAGACGATAAATTATCCACAGTAATACCTTCTGATTTAGGGATAACAGACACTGGAACTAATAGAGTTCCTTATGGAAGAAATGCTGTAGGATGGGGTATGGGACTTAGAGTTTATAATACACCATTTTCAGATGCTATAGCTCAATATAGTTCCGGAGGTGTATTAAAAAGTACACAAGGTAATGCTTCTAATGATGTGGTTACTATTGGAAAGTTAACTACAGACTTAGCCAGCAAAGCCGATACAGTTCATTCCCATATAATATCCGATATAACAGGGTTGGAAGATGAGTTAGATTTAAAACTAGCATCAGTTACTCCTGCGGATCTTAATTGTCCTATAGATAATGCTGAAAACAGAATACCATATTTTGTACAGGGTGCATGGGTTAATAACGGGGTGCGTTATGTAAGCAATTCTGCAATAGGAAATACTCTTTTACAGAGAGATGGAGACGGAAGAGTTTATTTTAATGCTGCGGTCAGTGAAAACCAGGGGGTTAATCTTGGCCAGATGGCAGAGTATGTGACAGACCAGATAAACACTATACCTGCTATACACTATACAGACGACTCCAATTCCAATTATAAGCTGACAAGGACTATTGTGGGCAGTAAAATCATGCTGGAAGTTGATATATTCATAGTGGAAGATCTGGCTACCGATATCTCGTTTGAGCTGATTCCATTGGATCTGGCCAGGTTCTTTTACTTTCAATCCATTGTCCAGGTAGCGTCGACTACCGGATGGACCTTAGGTGTCAATGGTGCAGGGTCAAGTGAACTGACCGTGTCTTTCAATAAGCTGCTGGATGAAGCGAATCCGGAAACCTTTGCTATGAAAGGCAGACAAGGAGGCTCTCCGCCTGATTTAGAAGGTTTATATGGAGCTTCCCAATATATACTAAACTCTGTTTCAAGAGGAAGTATGAATACAAGCTATGATAGCAACAGGAGATTGGTCAAGTTATATACTTCAGCAGTAAACATGACGCTAAACACATCTCAGACCAAAGAAATGGAAATAGGTTACAAATTGGTTATTGAAGGTACCTTATTATTTTAAAACGACAGGATTATGATAAACAGGCTGCTTTATACATTCTGGACAAATGAAGGAAATAATCTGGAAAATAATTTTGTCAATATCCAGCAGATGGTTGACTTATTCAATCGTAGTCTGGAAAAATCAAAAGAATTTTTTGAACATGTTGTAATCTATACGGATTCAGAAGGTAAAGATTTCCTGGAAAAAGCAGGTGTTTCGGATGTTGAATATGTAGTGCTGGACTATAGTCAGTATAAATTCAATAAGGAAATCTGGTGTTTTCCCAAAATAATAACCTATTCACTGCAAAAAGAAAGGTTTTTACATATTGACATGGATCTGATATTGGAAGAAAAACCCAGGAATCTGCATGAAAAGTTATTGTGCGAAAAAACGAGACCTCTTTTTCAATTATCCACTGAAAGGGATTTCTTACCGGAAATGGTGAAAAAGCACTTTAATCCGATCAATATCTGCTCCGGAGCCCTTGGAGGTGATCCTGCCATTTTTAAAAAATTGTTTACGATCGCTTCCAAGGTAGCTGATAATAAAAATCTTATTGTGACCCCCGAGGTTCTGTTTGGAATTGAAGAGATTATACTTACCTCGATAGCCAGTGCCAATAATATATCTCCTGCGCCGATCGATTGCAGGTTTACGCATTATCAGGGGTATAGCAACAAGTCAACGGAACGTTTTGAGCGATGGCAAGAAGAGGATTTAATTATAGCAGATTAAGAAATTTGTACATGAATTTGTGTTTTGATTGTGTATATATCATAACCACTTTTTTTCATGATGAGAAAATGCGGTAAAATCGATAACAAACTTTCTATTGATCCGATAAACCGGCCCGGGGCTGACGTCAGTCCGGGTTCGGGACCGGGTAGACTTTGGTATCTGGTCACTTAAGCAGCAAGCAGCTTCTTTTAAGAAGAATAATTCGCAGCAGTATAAGCAATAGTGCTTAATCCTATGAAAACATTAATATATACAGACTCATCGTATTTTGAGGTTTCCGATCCGACAGCAGTCCTGGGTACCAATGTTACCAGGCTGATCTATGATGAAGCTGCCGGAAAAATTTACACCTTCCATTCGACCTTGGATCTGAATGTGTGGGATACTGATTTTAACTTATTGCATGCGTATGCCGGTACGCCGGATACGGTAGTGTATCATGCCGCTATCGGAAGCGGAAAACTATTCTATGCCAAAGGAAATGATTTGTGCTGCAGAGTGTTGTCTGATCCGGATGTGGAGATCGTTGTTGAGACCTTCGGGAGTATAGAACATGTAAACTATATGAATGGTTTTGTCTATGTAGGTGAGTCTTCCGGAATATATTACAATTCAACGAGAATAAGACGAATTGACGCAGATACCTTTTCCGGCTCCTGGATGACCGGTCAGGGGAGTACGCTTAATCTGAGAAAATGGCAGATGGTCGCATTGCCGGATCGGAGCAGGTTTGTCGCGTTGGGCAACAACAGGGTTTATGAATTCGCGGATGAAGACGGTGTGCTGGTTTTAACGAGAAACAGCAAACCATTGCGGTCGACAGGATATTTGCATGGTAATACGTTCAGGAGAGGGGCCCGTTATGTGCATAATACCCGAATAGTCGTCATGCCGAGCAACGTTCCTGGCCAGTTTCCGACATTTTTGGTATATGCCGATACCTTGCATGTGATTGAACAGAGACCGGGATCGTCCAGGCCGGTTCCCGCTTTTCAGCAGGAAGGGCAGCTATACCAACAATCGGGACAAAGGTTAAGCTATGTTCCGGCGCACTGGCGGGCATCTCATATAGAGAACTCTGGTGTAGTCAATTTTGCAGGCGATCAGCTGTTGATCCCCGCGCTAACCGGAGTGATTAATGTGTTAACAGTCAGTGATGATCATATCTATCTTTTTACAAGAACGCATTTTGGGACTGTTAATAATAATCAACTGTTAAAATACAGCCGGGTGGATTACTCTCTGCTGGAGACAATCGCCGATATAAGACATGCAATTGTGCAGCCTAACTATGCCCAGTATACAACGGCTACCAATGATGGTGAATACCTGGTTTACTCAAATTCTTATTGGAGCATTCCAGCCGGACATCCATCTCCGCCGCCATTGTCTCTGGTATATGTACGAAGGCTGGATGATATTCATGCTATACGTAGCATGGATATAGAAGAGTATGGATTTTCAGAGGCTTTTTCTTCATGCGTACATAATGGTTATATCTATATTACGACCCGCTCAACCCCCGACGTGATCGTAGTAAGCGCCCAGGATTTTGAGGATTTTCAGATTATCAGAAAACCGGAATGGAATAATGGATGGGGGACCCGCCGGATAAAGATTTTCAAGGATAGGATATTTTTGACAATTCATATCGGGGCCAATCAGTTTGATTTATTTATATATGATCTGGAATGGAATCTGATCCGGCGAATGTATATGCCAGAGGATAACAATATCTTTGAACCATTTGAAGAGCCTGGAGGCTATATCAGACTTCCTTCGGTTGAGTCGGGAGGTGATTATATTATTGACATTGAAACCTTGAGGTACTATAAATTAACAGGACATGACGGGCATCCTGGCGCTTCCGGCTATAAACTATACATTGACAATGTGGGTGGAAGACTCGCCGGATTATATTCTGTAAAAACAGAGTTTCAGCCCAGGCATATTCTGCATAGAGTATAAGGGTGCCTGAAACGGTGAACCTGGATGGTAATATGATGGAGACCATACATCTTCAGATTGAATTGAAGGTTTGTGGTCTGTGGTCTGATTGTTTGTATATCACAGTTTAATGCCGCCTGCCATTCTTTGTCCCGTGCCGCGGGACGTTCTTTTTCTGTCATTCTTTTTCCGGGTATTTTTAACTGATTTCCATTACTTATGAATTTGTGGTGCCTGTGTGGTAATCGTGCAGGCAGCACAGATCAAGGATGAGAAATTGTCTGTCATCTTGATGTTTTACTTTTTAAAAATTCTGAAAAATGAAAATGATTATTTTCTAAATCCTGATTAAAGCACCTTTTCTGCTTCCGATTTAGTCGGACGACCGGTCTTTACCTGAGTGGTAAAGATCGGTTTGCTTTGATCCGGTTGTGTATGACAGAACTGTACCCGGTCTACTATGGGAACATATCAGTGTAATTTATTTGAAACTATTTTATATGAGTATTATAACGAATCCGATAACACCGCAGTCATTTGAAATAGTGCGGGACCGGTTGGGAGAAATTTTAGATCAGGAACTTTCCTCTCAGGCTATTCTGACGGATGATGATCGTCTGGACGCTGCTATTTATCTGCAACGATCAAAAGAGTTTACAGCCAATGAGCTGCCGGCTGTCAATATCTCCCTGGACAATGGTGTGTATACCAACCACCAGCGGGGAGTTTCTGATGCCATTTATACCTTTCATATTGACTGTTATGCCGCTGCGGAAGACAGTGAGTCAGCAACCGGTGATATATTGGCCTCTTTGGATATGCAACGTCTGCTTGGAGTATGTCGCTCAATTCTTTCCAATCCGGTATACCGGAATCTGGGATTTGCTGCTCCCTTTACAAACCGGGTAACGGTCACCGGTCTTACGTTGCTGGAAGTCAAAACTACAGAGGAAAGCAGCATAGCTGGCGGGCGTTTGAGTGTAGATGTTGCGGTGCAGGAAACGACGGCACTCCTCAATGCAGCAATATCAGACGGACATACTACTAAAATACAACTAGGAACAACTCTTAAAGGATATCAATACGAATAATGAAAAGACAGGATATAAATCAGCAAATCAACGAAGAGATATTGAGTGGCGGTGGTCGTACCCGGGCGCTGGGTACTCGTTCCGTACTGCACAACCTGGCAGATTCGACGCTCAACACTTCCGATCATCCTCAGTTTACAGAGACACCTCTGGCCAGTGGCTCTTCCAATACCTATACGGCGGCTTATAGCGAACCGATCACGGGATATGAGTCGGGCTATCTGTACAAAATCGACTTCGGGACGGCTAATACCGGCGCTTCGACGCTCAATATCAACAGCCTTGGTCAGAAGATCATCCGTCGGAGCAACGGGTCGGATCTGGAAGCGGGTGACCTTGAGGGTGTGGTGCTTCTGGCCTATACCGGTTCGGTATTTCAGCTGGTGGGGGGCACGAGCATGAGCTCGGGCGATCTGGTCCATCGTACCGGTGATGAGACAATAGCCGGAGTAAAGACTTTTGAAGAGATTCCTGTATTGCCTGATGCAGATCCGGAAGATGACAATGAGGCGGCGCGGAAGAAGTATGTAGATGACTCCCGTGAGCTTGCCGAGAGTTACGCAGACAGTATAACCGGTTCTCTGAGCGCTTCCGTAGACAATGCTTTGTCCGGCAAGGAAAATATATCCAACAAAGCCCAGAATTTTGATACGGTCAATCATACACTTTATCCAACCATACAGGCAGTAGTCAGCTGGTGGACTTCCGTCAGGCAGTCGGCACAGACCATCAGTGCTTTGTGGACCTTCAGCGCCGATATTGTCACGGCCAATATCCGCAGTACAACCAATCTGGTGATCAGCCGGTTTCAGAACGTGACGAATGCGGTGAACTTTCTGACGTTTTTCAACGCTTCGAACAACAACTATCCCAGGATCAGCGCGGAAAATTCGTCGGGCACCAATGTGGGTATCGAGCTGGTGAACAAAGGCACGGGAAAGATACGCCTTCAGGGAACATATTATGACGGCGCCGATAGCGCGGAGAAAGTAGTGACCATGCTGGGGAATGAGCTGAATATCGATTACAGTATCGTAAACGGCTCTGTGCTTCCTGACATAGGCGATAGTAACGGCATACGTCTGGATGATGATGAAAACTGGGAAGTTGTTTTTTACAATTTTGAGACTTGTGATCGTGAAGGCCCCAAGGGAGCGATCAGCAGCGATTCGGACTACTGGTACTATGCTATTGAGGATAATACCTGGATCAGAATAAATCTGACAACTCTCGCATACAGTGAGGGGCAGAAGCTGATTATTGTTGATGCGCAGAACGGTCATGATTCTGTAGCGCTTACCGGCAGCTTTGTACATCGCTACGCAACGGCAGATGCTGCTATAGCGGCATTGACAGACGGTGATGCCATCTGGTTTATGCCGGGGGTGTATACTGCTTCGGCCAATTTATGGGCGGTAAACAATCTGAGTGTCCGTTTTATTGATTGTACCTACAATACCAGCGTCGCGATCGCTTCGCCGGGTGCAGACGCCAGTCTGACGATCAGTGCCTATGGCTCTGTTGTTAATCAGACAGAGGCGAATGGTAATTTTATCCGGGTTAATCACGCGGATTCCAGTCTGCAGATTTGTGGCGGAACCTGGAATGATGCCAAGACTTCAACCTCAGGACTGGGTTTGTTGCGTGTTGGCGATCAGGCTGTACGCGTGAGGCTGAAAGATATGGTAATGAATGGAGCTACGCCATTGTTTTTATCCGGAGATATTTCCGTTCCGTTGGGAGTGGATTTTGAAGCAATTGACTGTACATTTAACAAAACTGCCAATGGGACTTCCGGCTGGGGTGTGGTCAACAACACCATCAGACGTTGTACCAAAGCGGTATTTGACCGGTGCAGATTCGCTGGAGAGGTCTACCACATGGCGACTAACGGCCAGCAGTACGGAGGAGTCATCAATATTGGAAATTTTAGCGACCACCCCAGCGAAGTTTTGTTCAGAAACTGTCAGTTTAATGCGTCCGGAGATTATAGTTCCGCTACCGTAGAAAGCTATGAAATAGGGGTTATTGTCACGGAAACCAACAACGTGATTCGTTTTGAGGGAGTTAATGTATTTGACACTCAGGATGAATATATTCCATCGATCTGTGTCCAGGATGTAACGAGCGCAACGGACACAATTAGTCTTGTCGGAGCAGGGGAAGTCCGGTCAAAGCATCCGGTGGTCACCATGGGGACAGCCGCTTATGTCTGGCATAATATACCGTTGCTGAATGAAACCGGTATACGCGATTACACCAAACTGGCCAATGCGACAACTTCCTCTGAAGAGTTGTATGATATTGATTTTACTGTAGAAGAAGATTTTGTCTATATAATTGAGCTGGCCGGGAATTGTCAGGCATCGTCATCGGGATCAATTGAACTAGAACTTGACGGTTCCCCCTTGCTTGGTACAAGCGTGCCTGTGGTCAATGCGCCATTTACCGTACAGCTGGAAGTTTATAGCTCTGAAGGGTACCTGCATTTTATAGCAAGAATTACAATGGGGAATACCGGTAGTAATTTTAGTAGTGTGTCTACGATCGTGGAGACCGGACTTACTTCCGGTTCGTCAATCAATATAGCCTTTAATGCGCTCACCGATATTGTTGGTGGGGTTGTCCTGAGAAAGCGGCTGGTTCTTAAAGAGAACAAAATATGATTTGGTATGATAACAAAATGCTGGATTTTTGTTAGTTACTCTATTGGTTTACAGTGGAATAATAATGCAAACCCGGCATATTTGTCTTCCTTTATGTGATTTAACAGAAATCTGAGCGATAGTGAAGTACGGCAGATTAATAAACAACACGGTATTTGTCCGTTTCCTCTAAAAAATAATTTAAGATTTTATTGCTTGCTTAATGAAAAAAATGGTCAGTCTGTGAAAAACCTTGTCGATGGTACTGGGGGGATACAGATCTGCAATTATTTAACTACACCGATCAGGAAACAGCTACTTCACCATATCTGCAATCAGACAATCAGGTCTGGCGCGATTCTTATACGCTGCAACCGATCATTTAGCTTTTTTGTTGTGTGCAACTGCACGATGCTTTTGGGGCACCTGATACCAGAATCATTTATTTGGCCATTATAAAATAATTATTAATAATGAGTAGTATTATTAGACAGTCGGACTATTATTACTTTTCGCAACCTGTTGGTTATGTCGACTCCACTTTTACAAACAATAATGTAGTGGTGGTGGATGAAGACAATGAACGAATTTATACCTTCAATCAACTTAGTATTCATGTATTTGACTATGCGTTCAATCTGATAGCTTCCTATACTGATATATTGGAAGCTAACTGCTTCAGAGCGACTGTTGGAGCGGGGTGTCTGTGGCATCAGAGCGGCAATACGGTTGTGGTGAGAGCTCTGAGTGACTTAAATATAGTGACTGCCCAGATAACCGGACTAGGCGCTATACAGGGAATCACCTTTTTGAATAATCATGTGTATACCGTAAACGCTGCGAACTTTAATAATAACTCCATTATGAAAATTAATGCAGATGACTACAGTGTGGTTACTCTGTCGCATCCGTCTGCATTAAATCACCATAAGTGGCAGCTACTGGCTGTAAAAGAGGATGGCACATTGCTTTATTTAAATGGTAGCGGGATTCGAAAAGTAAAAGAGGTCGATAATACACTTGTGTTGGTAAGATACAAAGCTTTTTCTATAGCGCTTCACGCGCATATTTATCAACACAATAGCTACAGGATAGCGGGTACAGATACGGTGGTATTCCCATGTCAGGGAACGTATGAGTTCCGTTCTTTTTGTCTTAACGCGATTACTTTTAAAAACCTGAGTATAGTGCCCAGGATGGGCTTTAGTTCTCAACCTGCTGTTTTTTTAGCGTATTCTGGGAAACTTTATGCGAGAATATTTAATAACTCCGTCAAGGTCGGAATTGTGGAGGTGAGGAATGCCAATACGGGTAAAACAGTTACCCACCACAATCCGGCCCTGGACTACGACAATTCAGTAATAGTGAACACAACGAAAGTGGTGATGGACGTGGCATTTGACTATGACAACGAGATGGAGTACTACCTGTGCCGGGATGCGGCTACCAACCAGCTGAGGATCGAAAAGCGGGATATGGCCACGCATACGCTTATAGAGTCTGAGGATATTCCATTATATGGCAATGCAAATAGTAAGATTTTCTTTTACAAGGGCTTGCTGTACGTAGGTGCTATCAATAACTTGTACAGATTGAATAATTACAACATTGTATACACTATTAGCTTAGGAGCGGCATATTTACTCACTTCTATCAAAAGCTTTGAAGAAGACAAATTGATTGTGTGTTCGCAAACGGGAGATCCGATCTACGTAATCGATCTGAATACATTGACTCGTGGCGTGTTTTCAAACGTATCTTATCCCGATATTGAGCTATATCACAATTATTACGCTGTTACAAGAGGTGTAACAAACTCTTCCGTCAGACTTCTGAACAGAGATAACCTTGCGATTGAAAAAGAATATCCGTCATACAGTGAATCGGGTATCGGCCGATGTGTCTGCAGATTTAAAAACGACCTAATTGCCTTGTCGCATACAGGGAGAAGTTTTTTCATGAAAAATGGTGCAGGTTCAGCATTTAATGCTCTTTCCAATCACCGTTGGGCAAGATGGAATGAGCAGACACAACAACTATATTCCTTTCAATCTGCTAATGCGGAAAGTATTAGAATTGTATCAGAAGTGGTGAATAGTGTTAAGACCGGCATTTTAGACTACTAATGACAGTAGTCTGCCGGAACACCATTTTGGGCACCTGATACAAAGGTTATAAGCTTTATAGCCCCTTCCTGCTCTGGCCGGGATTTTCTGGTACATGAAGATCGGATATATATATCCGTCCGGAATCTTTTCGGTTCCGATCGAGCAACTTGTCCGGATATGCTGATTTCTGTAAAACCTATCGGAGATCGAATTGAAAGCTTGCGATATAATTGCTTTTTATTTGGCTATTTTCTTAATCTTTAATGAGAACTAATGTGGCTGTATTCTTTGTCCCGTTCTATGGGACAAACTTTTTTTTACTCTTTTCTTATATCCATATTTACCTGTCCGATCAGCTTAATGATACTTGTTTTAGAATATTAATTCATTTATAAATAGTTATTTATTTGATAATAATACTGGCTGATTGAAAAAAAGCCTGAAGCAGCATATTGCAGGCAGATGTTGAGATAGCTGGTATTATTCGTTTTTGAGAATAGGAGAATTGAGCATATCCCAATCAGCACTGAAAGTGACTCGTTATCTTTTTTATAACCATATGGTCACAATGATAAAATACAATTAGAATAACCCTTAAAAGGAAACCAATACGAACTATGAAAAGACAGGATATAAATCAGCAAATCAACGAAGAGATATTGAGTGGCGGTGGTCGCACCCGGGCGCTGGGTACCCGTTCCGTACTGCACAACCTGGCAGATTCGACGCTCAACACTTCCGATCATCCTCAGTTTACAGAGACACCTCTGGCCAGTGGCTCTTCCAATACCTATACGGCGGCTTATAGCGAACCGATCACGGGATATGAGTCGGGCTATCTGTACAAAATCGACTTCGGGACGGCTAATACCGGCGCTTCGACGCTCAATATCAACAGCCTTGGTCAGAAGATCATCCGTCGGAGCAACGGGTCGGATCTGGAAGCGGGTGACCTTGAGGGTGTGGTGCTTCTGGCCTATACCGGTTCGGTATTTCAGCTGGTGGGGGGCACGAGCATGAGCTCGGGCGATCTGGTCCATCGTACCGGAGATGAGACGATTGATGGGGTCAAGACTTTTGAAGAGATTCCTGTATTGCCTGATGCAGATCCGGAAGAGGATAATGAAGCGGTGAGAAAAAAATATGTAGATCGCGGCATTGGAGAAATACAGGAAGAGCTGACAGAGGTAAAGATGGCATTGGAGAGTATTGCTGTTGAATATACCGACCGGTTTGAATGGGAAGGCGACACTATTGCCATCGATGAAATAGAATATCCCTGCGTAACGCTTTCGCATGCGCCTGACAAAATTCTGAGTGCGCATATAGATCATGTCTATGTATACTCAGATGAGTATGCTATTCAGGATAATAGACTGGCTTTCAGTTTTAGTAACCTTGTAGAAGGCGATATAATAGAAATCTTGTATCAAAGTCTGTCATAATATGGAGCTGTTCAAAAACAATCAGGATCAGATATTGCGTTCCTCGTCCGGAAATATTATGACCAGACCGTATGACTTTGGGAATGCGTTTGTTAATGAAAGCAATAATTATATACAGGTTAACAGAGAGTTTAGTCAGTATTTAAATCTATATGCTTGGGTATACGAGCCTTTGATATTAGGAGAGCAGACTTATTTATTTTATTCGGAAAATACTAATGATGATTATTTTAGTTTAAGATATAGGCGTATGAATAGTAATGCTTTTTATTCCAAGAATAGAGCAGACTTAAACGGTACAAGCACAAACTGTCTTTGGTGGAATACCGGGGCGATAACAATTACAAACCCCGGAGTAAATTTGTTTAGTTTAAATTTAAGAGAAAATGGAATTAATTCTCTAAAAGTTAATGGTAATACAACTATTACGAGAACTCAAACCACAACGAATGATTACCCGCTTACAAAAATAGAACTTGGCAGATTGTTTAATAATTATAATACAGGCACACGAAGAATTAATAGGGTGTTTCTGTTGGATAGAGAATTGACATCTGATGAGCTTAATTATCTTTACAACAATAAACTAGGTCGAAACCCACTAACAGAAGAAGGTTTAATACTGGATATACGCAATAATTTTGCAGAGATACTTGATTTTAGCGAAGAACAAGACGGCAGCGATACGCGTGTCGGGGTACGGGATTTTTCCGGCAACAATTACCACGGTGAAATTATGAATCTTCCCGCCGGCACATTGGAAGAACAACTTAACTATGCCAATGCCAATCTTTTTAAAAGCTTTCTATAATGGTGTACTACGGAATTATACAAGAGAATAAAACACTATCTGATATGCCTGAAGTATTTAATGACTATTGGCAACGTGTTGAAGTAAACGGAGTAGGGTATAGATCTGTCAAAGCCTTCTCTCACTATTTTACTGAGCTGGTTGCGGCACAGTTTGATCTGATATTTACTACCGGGTCGGCGTATCACGATTACCTTTCTGGTGACGGGTATATAACTGTCTGTTACGACGATAATGGATTTGTTGGTTTCGCCGAACGATCTTTTACAGGGACACTGGAAGATATACAGGTATTTGCGAATGCTAAAGGTTTTGATTATAAAACAATACAATCATGATTTTAAGGCCACTGAAAAGATTCCTTACGTCTGACTGGTGGATGACGATAACCAATAACGGGGAAAAAGTTTTAAGTTCCAATGATTTTTCGGATTCGGATGTAGCCAGACTTGCCTCAGCGATAACCGTTGATCAGATCGATGTGACTGATCCGACATGGCAGGAGGGAGAAGATCGTCTGATACTGGTAAAAAAGTCAGAGGATACCCCGGTATTTGAAGGAGCCGCTCAATTAATCGATATTTTTGCTCCTCCGGAAGTAGAAACGGGCCTGTCCAATCAATCCGGATGGGAGAACGAGACAAAAACCCTGACAGGCAACAATTTTTTCGGCCAGCTGGGAAAAGCAGGTCAGCTGCGAATCTTGCCGGACGGGACTATTTGTCATTGCATCACTTCCACAAACGGGAATGAAAGCGGCTCAAACGGTTCTGCGACTTACAGACGAAACCGGGCGGTTGACTGCCTGGACCCTGTAACTAATGCGCAAGACTCCAATGTATGCGATCTGCTAAATCCAGCCAGGACCGGAGGCAATACAGATGATAGTTGGGATCTGGTCAATAATACCAAAAGTATTTCCATACCTGCTCGTCAGGGTACATGGTGGAAAGACACTGGGGGATATACCTATTTTTGCTTTGCTGTTTCCGGAGCTGTTACATTTTGGTGGAGAACTGGTACACCTGAGGCTATCTACCGATACATTAGCTCCACAACACACCCGAATCTGACTGAAAATCTGTTAGAGCATGATTTTTCTGCTGGTCCGTACGAGGATCAGTCCGGCGATGAGACAACAGTGCATGATCAGATATTCTATGATTCCGGGAGCAGACGAACATTCGCTAAACGGGCAGTTGGCCTTTGGGAGGAAACTACGACAGATAGGGTGAGCTGGGAGAATGTAACAGATAAACCAGAAGAATTTCCGCCATCCGGTCACCATCATGATGACCTGTATGTAAGTAAAGCTGAATTTGCGGGAGTGGTCTCCTATAGTGTAGCAGATGAGGAGGCAGAAGTAGGCAGATGGCAATGTGAAAAAATGATCTCCTGCTGGTTTACAGTGATGCAGAAAAAGATTTCCGGAAGTGGGCCAAGACCGGCAGGGGTCTTGGAAGACGCGATCTACCGCCTGGTTTACAATCCAGCGACAGATTATCTTCAGTATGCTCCTGCAGCGATGTGGTGGGCGGAACCGGGATCGGGCGGAACGGATATCGTTTATCTGGAGGCGGGTACGAATGAGATAATTATCTACGCGAAAAATCCTGGCAGCGGGCGTAACAACGGAGATACCCTGGAGTGGAAAATTCAGTTTAATAACATCGTTGAGTTATAAGCCCCAGCCCGGATAAATTAATAACAATCAGATTAATGATATAGAAAAATCAGTGTATATGCGATTACAGGGAGTGCCATATTGGACGTCTGGAGAAAAGGTGATAAATTTTGTAGCACCGACGTACAGCAGTCAGGACTTTGTCGTACATGAAGACCGGATATATGTTTTTAGTCGTCCGGATAGTGTTAATCCCAATCAGGTGTTTGTTTACAGTAAGGAGGATTATACCCTCATCGGGCAGGTAAGCCGCCCAACCAGGCTGGTTTCTTATATTTCCGGTGACCGGCTGATTTCTCTTGACGGTGGAGTAGGGGCGTCAACGAACGGGATAGTATATGTTTCACCCCTTGAAAATCCGGGAGAAGTCACGACATATGACTTTTCGTCGTATCTCAATCAGGTGCAGGGAGCCACTATGGATGAATATGGTTTTTTGTATATGGCAGACTCGGGATATTATGGTCCCGGTGAATGGGGAAGAGTGCTGAAAATAAATACCGGCACATTTGAGGTCGAAGAAATTATCGTGAATAAAAGAATAGTCAATCTGACGTACGCGAATAATAAGTTTTACGCATTGTACGGCCAGGGATCAGGTACAGCCCGTATTCAATTGTATAATTATGACTTTGAGTTGCAGCGCGAATATTCGCAAATCGCGGGTGTCGCCAGCAGGATCAATCCTGTCCGTTCCGATTACGTGCTGATATACAGAGGTGCCAACAGCAGCAGCTATTATATAAACAGTATATCAGACAGGATTTTGTCTGTTCCTGTCGAACAGCTCACCAGAGTAATCAAAAGCGGATATTACCTTCATACTGGTTATACGGGCACGTCTGAAAGGGGCCTGTATACGTTGGAGCTGTCAACAGTCGATAACAAGTATGTGGCGTACAATAATCTGGCGTTGGAGTATACCGATGCCGGGACAATTGTGGCGACACAGATCGTTATGGATGTTGCTTTTGATTATGACTCTCAAACAGAATACTATCTGTCCAGAAATAGTGAAAATCTCCTGAGGATAGAAAGGAGGGATATGACTACGCATACGTTATTGTCCTATAGTGATATGGGGATTGAAGGGAACCCGGAAAGCCGGATTTTCTTTTACAAAGACCGGATCTTTTTTATAGCTGGCAAGACTTTATACAAAGTAAACCCGGATGATCTTTCTGTAGAATCATCCCTGTTGGTGATAGGAGGTGCCGGACCACAATTTTTAACCTCTATGAATGAATGGGAGGATAATGTGTTGCTTATTGGCCGTTCAGGTAATTTTAGTCAGGCAGCTCTTGTTGATGTTCGTACAATGGAGATATCCAGTATCAATATTGGCATGCCGGTGGTAGATATGGAATACAACGGAGACTACTTGTATGTGCTGACTACGGGAGCTGTGGTAGTCTGTATGGACAGGCATAGCCGTGCTATTATAAAGCAGTTTCCGGCTTATACTTCACAGCAGTCGCATAATCTGACGAGGTTTGGAAGCTATATCATAGCCACAAGCTCTTCAAGTGTCCAATGGTACATCATTCATAAAAACAGTGGTACCCGTACCATTTCATTGAGCAATCATCGCAATGGGAGGTATAATGTACAAACCGGGCAGTTTTATTCATTTCAGACGGTGAATAGTACCAATATCCGTTTGGTCGGTTCTGTGCTTTATAAGGCGAGAAATAGTGTCTTAAATCACCAGTATGGATGATCTGGCAGGTGCGTTTGACTTATATGAATAGCTGATTTAGTAGTTATATTTATGGCTTATAATTACTTAGTGGTTTTTATTCGTGTTTTTTTCTTACTTCGTTTTATTGTCCCGCGTCCAGGGACACCGTTTTTTCTTCCTATGATTTAGCGCGATATTTAATTATTCAATCAGACGATTGATACACATTCTACTAGCTATTCAATCAGGCTCGTATTTATTGAATTTATGAAAGTAAGTGACAATTTTGACATCAGAGAATTTGTGCCTCTGGCTACATACAACCGATGGCGGGAAAAATCAATATGGTTTATTCGTCCGGAGATTATTCGTATCGCGGAAGCTTATAAAGTATTTTTTAAAGAATTCTATCAGGCCGACGGCGTGTTGGTTACTGTCAATAATTATTTGTTTGGCGGGCAACTTCAATATCGTGGCTATCGTCCTCCGGACTGTGTTATTGGCGCCAGAGAAAGCCAGCATCGTTTCGGCGCAGGCTTTGACTGTGATTTTACTATTATAAAAAACGGAGATCGCCGTACTCCGTCCTATACGGAAGTTCAGAAAATCATACTCCAACATAGCAAACAGTTTATGGAAATGGGGGTAACTACCATCGAAAATACACAGTACACACCAACCTGGCTTCATACAGACATAAGGTATACTGGCCTGGACAAAATCTTAATAGTCAATCCATGAAGAAATTACTCGACGATCTTGTGTTCCATTTTGGCTTTGATAGTGGCGAAAAATATATACAATCCATGTTTCATCATCATTTATTGATGTTTACGGTTTCTGTGTCCCTCGTATCCGCTACGATTGAGACCTTGTTTGGCTTGAAAGTAATAACCCTGACAGCCTTTATCCTTATGCTTACGTTCGAGCTTTTTACCGGAATCGTAGCTTCCCGGGTCCGGGGCAATCGTATTTCCTCCCGGAAGTTCTCCAGATTTGGTTTCAAATTGTTTACCTGGTTAGTTTTTCTGTTTATCCTGAACGTTTTTAAAAATCAGTATGCTGAAAGCCTGATCCTGTCCGAATTATTTAACTGGCTTCATTCCTCGATTGTGATTTATGTTTCGCTGGAGTATCTTATTAGTATTCTGGAAAACCTCGACACGATTACAGGTGCGGACAATTCGATGCTGACAAAGGCCTTGCGTCGTCGTGTAAAAAGCGTGCTGGGAGAAGACAACGAAAGAGAGTCATGAAGCATCTGCCTTGGTTTTTATGTTCTGTGCTTGCCGGAATGGTTGCCGCACTATTATTGGAGGATGGGTTTTCAGGTCGCCGGTATCATTCGAAAGTTCGTAAAGACTCGGTGGTTACGTTTGTATATGATTCCACTATTCGCCATATCCATAGTGAAAAAATTGAATTGGTTCCTGCGGATACTGTTTGGGTACAGGTTCCGGTCGAAGTAGACACACAGGGTATTATAAATGATTATTTTTCAAAATATTATTATTGTCAGATATTGCGGGATAGTCTGTTGGAAGCGATTATTGAGGATACTATAAGTGGTAATCGGTTGACGAATAGAAAATTTTCTTATAAGTTGCTAAGCCCAACCAGTGTAGTGAGTCGATACGAGAGGACTGAAAACAGATATTATTTTGGCGTGCACGCAGGGATAGGCCCCGGCGGATTGGGGGGATTGGGGCCTGGTTTGTGGCACACCCGCGACAAGGTCGCTTATTCTGTGAATTATGATTTCAGGAATGGCATATTGTCCTCCGGAGTTTATCTGAAAATCAGAGATAAATAATCCAACAGAACACGTCACCTTTTTTTAATCAAAAAAGCAGTACACCGCAGACTGGTTTCGTAGTACGCGTGTATACTTGTATTATGCCATATATTCTGAAAATACAGGATGCGTATCTGCTGGGAATGATAGGGGATACGGTGCTTACCACCAGACGCAAAAAAGGAGCGAAGTGGTTAAGCAGGAAGAATGCGGAAGCTCTGAGTAATCACTTTGATAATTCCATTATAGAGGAGATAAAGCCAGTCAAAAAAACTATTTAGTAAAGGGCGGTTATCGTACTACTTTTTGCTTTTCTTGCTCTTTTTAATTTTGAGTTTGTTCTCAGACGGAATGAAATAGCGAAGAGCGATATGCAGGGTATTGTATTGAAGCGCCTCATTTCCCAGGGTAAAATTATATCCGGTAATAATATGGAATCCAATCAGCCGGAATCCTAAGGTCGGAGAAATACCGACTTTGCCATATGTAAAATCGGTAAGATACATAATGTTGGCTCCGTAGGTAAGATCTACCCGGTTTTGCTTTGTCCAGAAACCCAGTTTGTATCCAAGCAGATTGTGTCCGAAATTGTATTCAAAATTACCGCCGACTGAATAGATTTTTGGGTTTTTGAGCCGGATCTTTCTCCAGTGGTATTCTGCACCGATTTCAATGAAAGTGTATTTTCCCCGTTGTAGTCCGATTATCGGTCCGTAGCTGTTGGATATGACTTTGAGATCTTTCTGATAGGTGCTTCCAGCCAGTGATATCGGATACTGGCCATACGTACTTGTTCCGATCAGTAGCAGGAACAGGCTAAATAATTTCTTCATTGATCCATGTTACGTTGCCCAGTGCGTTGAGTTCTACGATAACTCTTTTTCCCGCTGTTTTATTGTTGTTGCCCTCGCATTGGTTCCCTGGCTCAGTAAAGTATATAAGATTGCGTATATTCCTTTTGAAAAAAGCTACTTTGTCCGGCTTTCCAAGTATTTTGATTACGGTGCGCTCAGATATTCCCTGAAACTGCTTTTTATGCTTTAGCAGCAGAGCAACTTCGGTGCTTCGGCTACCGCTACAGCCCAGTTTGTCATCCTGCCATTTTTTCTGATCAAAACCCTGGATATCCGGCATAGGGTCACAGGCGGATGCTAAAAAAATTAGTAAAAGTGTAGCGTATGTCAGAAGTTTTTGTTTCATTCGTGGATGGTTGTTCCCGGAATTTCCGATCAGGTTTAATCTCATCTGTCAGGTTTGTTTCAATCTGTTGAGTGTTCTAAATTATCCACAAAATCGGAGAGAGCAGCTATTTTTTTGTAATTTCGTTACCAATTGGTGAAAATTTTAGGATAAATGGCAGAAGATAAGGATGAAGCGAATCTTCCGGAAGAGAATAAGGAGGAAATTTTACATGATGTGCTCCCCGTATCGGGAATGTATGAGAACTGGTTTCTGGAATACGCTTCTTATGTAATTCTGGAGCGCGCTGTTCCTGCTATTGAGGATGGCCTTAAGCCGGTCCAGCGCCGTATTATGCATTCGATGTGGGAAATGGATGATGGCCGGTACAACAAAGTAGCAAATATCATTGGTCATACGATGCAGTTTCATCCGCATGGTGACGCATCTATAGGCGACGCGATTGTTAATCTTGGTCAAAAGGATCTGTTGATTGATACTCAGGGAAACTGGGGTGATATTAATACGGGAGATGGCGCGGCTGCTCCGAGGTATATTGAAGCACGTCTGTCAAAATTTGCCCTTGATGTATTATTTAATCCGGATACAACCGTCTGGCAGGCTTCTTATGACGGCAGAAAGAAAGAGCCTGTAACGCTACCGGTAAAATTTCCTCTTCTGCTGGCTCAGGGTGTAGAAGGGATAGCAGTCGGGCTTTCCACTAAAATTCTTCCGCACAATTTTATAGAATTAATCAAAGCGTCTATTGATCTGCTCAGAAATAAGAAAGTGGAAATATTTCCGGACTTTCCTACAGGTGGTACGGTTGACGTAAGCAATTATAATGAAGGCCAGAAAGGGGGGAAGGTACGTGTGCGCGCCCGGATAGAAGAGATGGATAAAAAAACACTTGTGATCCGGGATATCCCTTTTGGTACTACGACTAATTCAGTTATTGACTCTATTATCAAAGCCAACGATAATGGAAAAATTAAAATAAAAAAAGTAATTGATAATACCGCCCGGGACGTGGAGATTCAGGTACAGCTAAATCCCGGTATGGATGCCGGTATTGCTATTGACGCCCTGTATGCCTTTACGGACTGTGAGGTATCAATCTCCCCCAATGCCTGCGTAATCATTGACGATAAGCCTCATTTTATGAGTGTCAATGATATACTTAAAATTTCTACTGATAAAACAGTCGCTCTTCTCAGGCAGGAACTTGAAATTAAACGTGATGCTCTGCTTGAAAAGCTTTTGTTTTCTTCTTTGGAAAAAATATTCATAGAAAACAGGATTTACCGGGATATTGAAGAGTGCGAAACATGGGAAGATGTACTTTCTACCATAGACAAGGGGCTTGAACCGTATAAACCGGATTTTTACCGGGAGATTACTACAGACGATATCATCAGACTTACGGAAATTAAAATTAAGCGTATTTCCAGGTTTGATGCCTTTAAGGCAGATGAGCTGATGAGAAAACTTCAGGAGGATCTGGATCAGACAAATTATGATCTGGAGCATCTGACTGAGTTTGCCATTGCTTATTTCAAAAATCTTCTTGAAAAATACGGAAAGGGCAAAGAGCGGAAGACAGAGATCAGAGCGTTTGATACAATTGTGGCGAACGTAGTGGCAATGGCAAATGAAAAGCTCTATATCAACCGAAGCGAGGGTTTTATTGGTATCGGGCTGAAAAAAGAAGAATATGTCTGTGACTGCTCGGATATTGATGATATTATCGTTTTCAGAAAAGATGGAGTAGTGCTGGTGACCAAAGTAGGAGAAAAGGTTTTTGTGGGGAAGGATATTATTCATGTAGCCATCTTTAAGAAGAACGATGAGCGCATGGTCTATAATATGGTCTATGTCGATGGAAAAACCGGAGTATCCATGATTAAGCGTTTTCAGGTGCTTGCGGTAACCAGAGATCGGGAATATGATCTGACCAAAGGATCGAAAGGCTCAAAAGTATTGTATTTTTCAGCGAATCCCAATGGAGAGGCCGAGACTATTGCTGTTACCCTAACTCCGGCGGCAAAGGCCAGAGTGAAGGTTTTTGACTTTGACTTTTCAGAAATCGCAATCAAAGGCAGAAATTCTCAGGGAAATATTCTGACCAAATATTCTATCCGCAAAATTGAGCTGAAGTCCGCCGGCGTGTCTACTTTGTCAGGTCTGAAAATATGGTACGATGATCGGGTAGGCCGGCTTAATACGGAAGAACGTGGTAAATATCTGGGTGAGTTTGAGTCTGGTGACCGGATATTGATTATGTACAGTGATGGTTCTTACGAAATCACCGGAAGTGAGCTTACCAATCGTTTTGAGCCTGAAAATGTAGCGCTTATTGAAAAGTTCAATCCGGATGTTACTGTTTCGGCTATATATCTGGACGGAAAAACCAAGCTTCATTTTGCCAAACGCTTTAAAATTGAAACTTCGACAGTTGGTAAAAAATTTAGTTTTGTTTCCGAGGATAAAGGCTCAAAGCTTGATTTTGTTTCAACCGCTCCCAATCCTAAGGTCGTGGTGGAATATGTTAAGGGTAAATACCTGACTCCTCCGGCGGAGGAAATTGATCTCACTACCTTTATTGATGTAAAGGGGTGGAAAGCTGTAGGAAACAAATTATCAAATAATAGGGTTGCGGGGATCAAGCCTGTCCTGCAACCGGAAGCTTTCAGCGCTGGTTCCAGTATTGAGATGGATGTTAAAAAGAATAGTAAAGGAGACGATGAACAACCTGGATTGTTTTGATTCAGGTTGTTCGTTATATAATAATATATCTAACTATTTTCTGTCGCCGGGGTTATTTTCTGCTATAGTCCCCGGAAAGCGGTACATTGCAGTGAAATGCTTAGCCAAATTTTTAATCGGTTGATGTAAGTGAAATACTTTTTTACAAAGAAACGGAAGTTGCTCTGGCTGGTATTTCTTATTCCGGGGTTTGTGGTGATTTTTGTGGCGGGATGTAATCTATGGGTTGTTATGAGTACCAGGTCATATGTCTACCACTCTGTTACCCGGGTCCCGAAAAACAAAGTGGCTCTGGTGCTTGGTACCAGCAAGTATTCACGAAACGGAAAGCCCAATCTGTTTTTTAAATACAGAATGGAAGCTGCCGGTCGCCTGTATACTCAGGGAAAAGCTGAACATTTCATTGCCAGCGGAGATAATTCGTATTCCTATTATAATGAGCCGCTGGACATGAAAAAAGCTCTTATTGCCCAGGGGATTCCTGCCGGGAAGATTACGCTTGATTATGCCGGTTTCCGAACATTTGATTCAATGGTTCGTAGTAAGAAGATATTCGGCCAGGATAGTCTTACGATTATAACTCAGGGATTTCATTGTTACAGAGCTTTATTTATTGCGCGATTCTATGATATACAGGCTATTGCACTGGCCAGTGGCGGAGTGCCGGAAGGTCATTCTTCCCTGGCATTATACCGGGAGTATCTGGCCCGTTGTAAGGCTGTTATAGATTTATATCTGCTCCATAAAAAGCCCAGATTTCTGGGAGATCCGATTATAATTGAAGCAAGGAAACAAAAAAATGCTTAATTTCCTTAAAGAATGCCAGGGATGAATTTTTATTGCAAACTTATTTTTCCGTTTCTTTTATTTGCTTCATCATTATCAGTTGCGCAGACGGTTTTGAGTGGTAAAGTGACAGATGCTGTTACTGGTGAGCCGTTGTCATTTGTCAGTGTTTTTTATGAGGGAACTCCGGATGGAACTTTCACTGATGACGCCGGATTCTACAGGCTTGCAAGTGATCGGCCTGGTGATTCGGTGACGGTTTCTTTTTTCGGATATCAGACAATCCGATATGCGGTCCGGAAGAATGAAGCTCAGGTAAAGGACTTTAAGCTCTATCCTGAAGTTGAGCAGCTTGAGACAATTGTACTTACCAACAAGGAAGACCCGGGGATTCGAATTGTAAAAAAAGCAATACGGGCCAAGGACAAACATGATAAGCGGTCATTCTCAGCGTATGAGTACGAATCTTTCAGTACCTTGATTGCCGGATTTGACAAAGTACCTGAAAATCTGAAAAACCGAAAGATGGGAAAGGATATAATGGCCATTATTGACAGCCTGGGAAATGGCAATACCAAACTCCCCTTTTTTGCTTCGGAAGCATTGTCCAGAATATATGTGCGCTCTAATCCGGACAGAATGTCGGAACATATTGAGGGTACCCGGATTTCCGGAGTCTTTGTTGAGGACGGGAGCCTGATATCTCAGCTTATAGGCTCTTCATTGCAGAATTACAATTTTTATCAGAACTGGGTTCAGATCGTAGAAAAGGATTTTATCAGCCCTATTGCTCAGGGAGCTATGGGATACTATGATTATCGACTGGCTGATACGCTGGAATATGACGGACTTCCGGTGTATGTCATTCGTGTAATACCTAAACGGGATCAGGATCTTGCGTTTGGAGGGGAAATATGGATTCAGGACTCATCTTTTGCATTGAAGCGGGTTGATCTTGAGATAGGCAAAGAAGCCAATCTGAATTATGTAGGCAGTATTAAGATCCGGCAGGATCTTGTGCCGACAGAAGCCGGGCCATGGCTACCTGAGTTTACGGATGTTTATATCCGTTTTACCGGGTTATCAGAAAAGTGGGCAGGACTGGAGGCAAGCTTTAAGAGCTATAATTCAGACTTTATAATTAATCAGCCTAAGACAATCTCATTTTATGAAGATCCTGTCAGAGTTGCGGAAGATGCCGGAATAAAAAAGGATGAATACTGGGATCAGAAGAGAAAGGTGCCTCTTACTTCCGAAGAGCAGCTTATGTATCAGCTTATTGATTCGGTCAAGCATGTCCCCTCTGTCAAGACTTTTGTGGAGGTGGTAGATGTGGCTGTTAACGGATATTACACTGCCGGAAAATTTGATATCGGACCTTATCTCTATGCATTTGCCTGGAATGATGTGGAAGGAAGCCGTTTCCGGCTCGGTGGAAGGACCAATGGAGAGTTTAGCTCCAAAATAGTACTCAGTGGCTTTGCAGCATATGGTGTGAGAGATGATATTGCGAAGTATGGCGGGCAGCTTAATTATATAGTATCCCGAAAGCGTTGGACTGAGTGGTGGATTGGATATAAATATGATATCGATCAGATTGCCATACCGGAAGAAAAGCTGGAAGAAAGAAATAACCTTTTTCTGGCCTTTACCCGTTGGGGAAAACTGATTGGTCCGACGTATAATCGTTTGGCATATGCCGGTTTTAAACGACAGCTTACCAAGGATTTTTCCCAGAAGATTATTGTCAGGAGCAAGCAGTATGATCCCTTGTTTGAGTATAATGTGGTGAAAGACGGAAGACCTCAGGATACACTGGCTTTTGGAAATCTGACTACTTCAGAGGTGATTCTTGAGGCCAGGTATGCCAGGGACGAGTTGTTTGTGCAAAATGATAATCAGCGGATAAGCCTGGGAACAAGATCATGGCCCATCTTTCGGTTACGCTATACGCTTGGATTGAAAAATGTGCTTGATAGCGATCTGTCGTACCAGAAGCTGGATTTTTATATTACAGATAATTTTAAACTGGGGGCATTAGGCCGGTCCTATATTGACCTGAATGTCGGAAGAATATTTTCAAAAGTCCCTTTACCGCTGCTTGAGGTTCATCTGGGTAATGAATCGCCGTTTTACACAACTGCCGGATTTAATCTGATGAATTACTTTGAGTTTGTGAGTGATGCATACGTAAGCCTGCGGTACAGGCATTATTTCGAAGGGCTGATTTTAAACAGAATTCCGCTTATTCGCAGATTAAAATGGCGTTCTCTGGTGTCAACCGGTATTGTTTACGGAGATTTGTCCGATAAGAATAAAATGCCGTATGTTCCTGATGCGATTGGGAACCAACCGGTAGTCTTTTCCTCTTTAAGGGATAAACCTTATATTGAAATAGGCTATGGAATTGAGAATATATTCAAAATATTCCGGGTAGATTTTTTTCACCGGGTTACTTATCTGGATAAACCTGATGTCCGGCGTTTTGGCGTGAAGTTCTCTGTTCAGTTTAGTCTTTGATTTCTGATTACAAGATCAAAAAAATATATACATTTGGATGTTTGTATGAAATGGATTGAAGTATTTGTCGGAATAATATTCTTTGCCGGAATATTTCTGTTTTCCTGTGATCAGAAACAGGATCGTGGAGATATTCCTTCATTTGACTATACGCTTCATTCGGACAGATACAAAGAGCCGATGCTCGGCAGGCTTAATCAGGCGATTGAAGATGATCCGGATAATCCGGATTTGTATTACAGACGAAGCAAAGTATACGCGCAATACCAGAATTTTCAGCAGGCTGTAGAAGATATCAGCCAGTCTCTTGAGTATGACCGTTATAATTCCGGATATTTGTATTATAAAGCTTTTTTGCTGAATGAGCTGGGATTATATTCTGAAGCGCTGGATTATGGGCAGAAGGCATTATATCAGGGAAACAGGAATCCGGATGTGTATGTGCTTCTTGCAGAGATAAGCACTACGCTGGGGGATGTCCGGCAATCTGAAGAATATACGAAAAAAGCGCTGAATATAGCTCCGCATAATGCAGAGGTCCTTTATTTTGATGCACAGCGTGATTTTCGGAAAGGTGATACACTGACCGGAATAGTAAAGCTGCGGAAGGCAATAGAGCGGAAGCCTGAATACGGTGCGTCTTACGCTTCAATGGCTGCTGTATACATCAATCAGAAGAAGGAAGATTCTGCGCTTGTATATATTGTAAAAGGTATGAGAGCGGCCAGGGATCTGGAAGCTCTGTATTATTACCACGGTAAGGTGCTGGAGCGTAACGGATATAAAGAGGCAGCGTTGGTGGCGTATGAGTCGGCAGTTGCGTTTGATTCTGCGTATCTTCCGGGACTTGCCACGCTTGGCTTGCATTACTATGCGATTGGTGAGGAAGAGAAAGCCAAAAGATATCTGGAGCGATATATCAGAAGATCAGATAAGAATATACAGGTCAATCTGCTGCTGGCTGATATCTCGGAAAAAAGAGGCAGAGGGGAAGAAGCTATATACTACTATGAGCTGGTAATCCGGCAGGATTCGGCCAATGTGAATGCCCGTAACAGTCTTGCCGGCCTGTACGAAAAATTTCGACCGGTAGCGATTGTGGCTGAACCAGCTGATTCTCTTGAATCGATGGTGCAGGATACCGTATCCGGGCCGCAACAGCATCCTGCTGCGCCGCCGGTACAGGATAGCAGAAGGGGAGGAGATAATCAAACTGTTAAAAGAGAAGTCTCAAAGCCAAAAGCTGCTGTTGAAAAGCCGGTAAGCGAAAGTCCTGTTCCTGTTCAGGAAGAACAGGTTCCCTGGCAGGAAACTCCGGTACCGGTAAACCGTCCGGCTGATTCAGTAAATAGCAGCGAAACGAACCATGCTTCCGAATCAGAAGAGGGAGCTGACAAGAATAAAAAGAAGAAAAAAAATAAAAAGCAACAAGGAGAACAATGATCCGGATTACTTTGCCTGATGGCACTATAAAAGAATTTGAGAAGGGTGTTACCAGCTATGATGTAGCGCTTTCTATTAGTGAAGGTCTGGCCAGAAATGTACTGGCGGCAAAGGTTGATGATGAAATCTGGGATGCATCAAGACCGATTGACAAAGATGCCAGGGTAAAGCTTTTGACCTGGAATGATACGGAGGGAAAATCTACCTTCTGGCATTCATCAGCGCATCTCATGGCGGAAGCCCTGGAGGCACTCTATCCGGGAATAAAGTTTGGTATTGGACCGGCTATTGAAAATGGCTTCTATTATGATGTGGATTTTGGAGATAAGGCATTTTCTCAGGATGAGTTTAAGGCAATTGAAGATAAAATGCTGGAGCTTGCAAGACAGAAAAGCACTTTTGTAAGGGAAGAGGTTTCGAAAGCAAAAGCTCTGGAGTATTTTGAAAAGAAAGGGGATGAATATAAGCTTGATCTTATAAAAGATCTGCAGGATGGTTCTATTACATTTTATTCCCAGGGAAACTTTGTGGATCTGTGTCGCGGACCGCATATTCCCGATACCGGCTTTGTCAAGGCTGTAAAGCTGCTTAATGTGGCTGGCGCATATTGGCGTGGTGATGAAAAGAGGAAACAGCTGACAAGAATTTACGCAATAACTTTTCCTAAACAGAAAGAGCTTGCGGAGTATCTGCATATGCTGGAAGAAGCAAAAAAGCGTGATCACAGAAAATTGGGAAAAGAACTGGAGCTGTTTGCTTTTTCCGAAAAGGTTGGCATGGGACTTCCGCTGTGGTTGCCTAAGGGAGCAACCCTGCGGGAGCGTTTGGTGAGCTTTTTGCGCAAGGCCCAGACCCGTTCCGGATACTCTCCAGTTATTACACCGCATATTGGCCACAAGCAGCTTTATATTACTTCAGGGCACTATGAAAAGTATGGAGCAGACTCGTTCCAGCCAATTCATACTCCCAATGAAGATGAAGAGTTTTTGCTTAAACCGATGAACTGTCCGCATCATTGTGAGATATACAAAACCAAGCCTCGTTCCTATAAGGATCTGCCTCTGCGTCTGGCAGAGTTTGGAACGGTATATCGCTATGAGCAAAGTGGAGAATTGCACGGGCTAACCAGAGTAAGAGGATTTACTCAGGATGATGCGCATATTTTCTGCCGCCCTGACCAGGTTAAAGAAGAGTTTAAAAAGGTAATTGATCTGGTGCTTTATGTTTTCAGGTCACTTGGATTCGAGAACTATACTGCGCAGATTTCTTTGAGGGATCCGGATAACAGAAGCAAGTATATCGGATCGGATAAGCAGTGGGATCAGGCAGAAAGAGATATCATAGAAGCAACTCAGGAGAAAGGGCTAACTACTGTAACCGAGCTGGGAGAAGCGGCTTTCTATGGTCCTAAACTGGATTTTATGGTGAAGGATGCTTTGGGAAGACAATGGCAGCTTGGAACTATTCAGGTCGATTATCAGTTACCGGAGAGATTCAATCTGGAGTACATAGGTTCAGATAATCAGAAGCACCGTCCGGTTATGATTCACAGGGCGCCGTTTGGTTCACTGGAACGGTTTGTAGCCGTGTTGATTGAACACTGCGCAGGCAATTTCCCGCTATGGCTTTCTCCGGAGCAAATTGCAGTACTCCCTATTTCAGAGAAATTTGCTGACTATGCGCAGGACGTTTATAATGCGCTGGAAGAACTGGATATTACCGGCTATGTTGATCATCGCGATGAAAAGATAGGCAGGAAAATCAGGGATGCGGAAGTGAAAAAAGTACCTTTCATGCTTATAGTCGGTGAGAAGGAAATGGCTGACGGGATGGTGGCAGTACGGAAGCATGGTCAGGGGGATCTTGGCAGCCTGACTGTACAGGGCTTCAAGGAGATGTTTCAGCATGAAGTCAATAAAGAAATAAACAAAAATTAATTTTATATATTTTACTATAAGTTAAATTATTGCCATATTTGCAATCTGTTTTTAAATATTTGAAAATTTAGGAGGACTTTGAAACAACAAGAACAGCAACATAGAGGTAGGGGGCCATTACGGAAGAAAGAGGATGAGCATAGAATTAATGAAAAAATTCGGGTACCTAAGGTACGTCTCGTTCAGGATGGGGTCGAGCCAAGAGTTTTACCAACACGTGAAGCGTTGGATATTGCCCAGAAAGAAGGTCTTGATCTTGTGGAGATTGCCCCTAATGCAGATCCTCCTGTCGTCAAAATTATAGATTATTCCAAGTTTAAGTACGACCAGAAGAAGAAGCAGAAAGAATTGAAGGCCAAAGCGCATAAGGTCATTCTGAAAGAGATTCGTTTTGGTCCTAATACAGATGAGCATGATTTTGAATTCAAACTGAAACATGCCATGAACTTCCTCAAAAGTGGATTTAAGGTAAAAGCGTATGTTCATTTTCATGGTCGTTCAATTGTATTTAAAGAACGTGGAGAAATTCTTCTTTTAAAATTTGCTCAGGCACTGGAGGAAGTGGCAAAAGTTGAAGACATGCCCAAGCTTGAAGGAAAGAGGATGATATTGATGCTTTCACCGAAAGTTCCGGCTGCAAAGAAATAAATAGTAGTAGTAGTAAATAATAAACCAAAATGCCAAAAGTTAAAGTAAAATCAGGAGCGAAAAAAAGGTTTAAAATTACGGGTACCGGTAAGATTAAAAGAAAACATGCTTTTAAAAGCCATATTCTTACCAAAAAGGATACCAAGCGTAAGAGAAACCTTACTCACGCTACCCTGGTAAGCGATGCTGACATGAACAATGTTAAGGCAATGCTTAGACTCTAATTAGTAAACCTGATTAGACAAGGTTCCAATTGTTAAACCAGGAGACCGGCTTAAAGCTTCGTAATTGAGAACGCCGTAATCCAAAAAACACAAAAAAATGCCAAGATCAGTACCATCGGTGGCTTCAAGAGCCAGAAGAAAAAAGACCCTTAAATCCGCAAAAGGATTTTTCGGCAGAAGAAAAAATGTATGGACCGTTGCGAAGAACGCCGTTGATAAAGCAATGGTTTATTCCACAAGGGACAGAAAGCAGAAGAAAAGAGAGTTTAGAGCCCTTTGGATTCAAAGAATTAACGCAGCAGCCCGTGAAAATGGCTTATCCTATTCACAATTGATGGGCTTGTTGTCCAAATCAGAAATCACGATCAACAGAAAAGTTCTGGCTGACCTGGCAGCAAATGATGCTGCAGCGTTCAAGGCAATTGTTGATAAAGTAAAATAATTGATTAAGTTATTAATTAATATGAGAAGCCCTGCCTGTGTAGGGCTTTTTCTTTTCCTGACCATACAGGTTTACAAGAATAAGTGATATAGGTAGTTAACTTTTGTGTAAATTAATTTATAATGATTATTGCCCCTTCAATACTTTCCGCGGATTTTGCAAATTTGCAAAGGGATGTTGAGATGTTAAACAACAGTCAGGCTGATTGGATTCATGTGGATATCATGGATGGTGTGTTTGTGCCGAATATTTCTTTTGGGCTACCGGTTACTGCAGCTATCAGCAAGGTTGCCGGAAAACCTCTTGATGTTCATCTGATGATTGTTCAGCCCGAAAAATATCTTAAGGCATTCAGGGATGCAGGAGCTGCTATCATTACCGTCCATGCTGAAGCCTGTGTGCATTTGCATCGAACCATACAAGAAATCAAAGATCTGGGCGTTAAGGCTGGTGTGGCAATTAACCCGCATACCCCGGTCAGCGTATTAGAGAATGTGATCGCTGACCTTGATCTTGTACTGATTATGAGTGTTAATCCGGGATTTGGCGGGCAAAAATTTATACACCAGGCAATTAAAAAGGTAAAGGACGTTAAGTCGCTTATTATTGCATCCGGATCTTCTGCCCTGATTGAAGTGGATGGAGGCGTAAACGATGTAACCGGCAGGCAGCTGGCCGAAGCGGGAGCGGATGCTCTTGTGGCAGGCAATTATGTTTTTGCCAGCGAGAGCCCTGAAAAAGCTATTGAAGGACTAAAAGCATTATAGTGTTTCTGCTTGTTTCGGCAGGGTTTTTGAATTTATCTAATTCGTAGAAAGTTTTACCTAGTTAATATTATGATCGGATTTTTAAGAATAACAACAATGGTAGTGCTTCTGGCTACTATGTTTTCCTGTGCAAAAAAGACTGTAACAAGAGTAAGTCCGCAACAGCAAATTGATCTGAGCGGCCGGTGGAATGATGTAGATTCCAGACTGGTAGCTGAGGAGATGACTAAAGATATGCTTAATCGTCCGTGGCGGGAGGCTTTTTTTCAGCGTAACGGAAAAAAACCTGTGATGATTGTCGGGATGATTACCAACAAAAGTCATGAGCATATTGAAGCAGAGACTTTTATAAAAGATATAGAGCGGGAGCTTATCAATACGGCCACGGTACGCGTGGTGCAGAACGCTCAGTTCAGGGAAAAGATTCGTGAGGAACGAGCGGATCAGCAGCAGTTTGCTTCACAGGAAACCCAGAAGAGATGGGGACGGGAATTAGGAGCAGATTATATGCTTTTCGGAAATATCAATTCGATTGTTGATCAGGAAGGAAACAAAAAAGTAGTGTTTTATCAGATCAATCTTGAGCTGGCCGATATGGAAACCAATGAGCTGGTTTGGATCGGAGATAAGAAGATCAAGAAATACATTAAGAATTAAATCAGGAATAATAGTCTGTAATGGGTAAAAGAAGCTTGAGAACAAGGCGCCTTTTACCCATTTATTATTTTACAGGAAGTTATATGCGCCAGGCAGCGATACTTTTTTTGGTCCCTTTATTCTTGTTTTCCTGCATGACTTACTATCAGAAGAATAGTAAGTTTAATGAGCACTTTCAGGCAGGGAATATGGAAGAAGCGTATAAATACATCTCCAGGGATGTAAAAAAGCACCGGAAGGATAAGTTACTTGTGCTGCTCAACAGAGGTATGGTGGCAGCTATGCTGGGTAACTATGCCGAGAGTAACCTGTTTTTTGAGGATGCTTATCGTCTGGCAGATGATATGCAGAAGAATTATGTAAATGAAGGTCTGGCTTTGCTCACCAATCCCACACTGGTGCCTTATAAAGGAGAAAGCTTTGAGCTGCTTTTTATTCATTATTATAAAGCGCTGAACTTTCTGCGGATGAATGACCGTGAAAAGGCTCTCGTGGAATGCCGGCGGATGAATATTGAGCTTAATAAGCTGGAGAGTAAGTATAAATCGGACAGGAAGTTTAAAAGAGACGCGTTCATTCATCTCCTGATGGGGTTGATCTACGATATCAATGGAGATATCAACAATGCATTTATTGCATATCGCAATTCGTATCAGATTTATAAAGAGGATTATAAAGGATTGTTCGGAATGGAGCCCCCGCTTCAGCTGAAGAAGGATCTGTTGCGCACTGCTTATATAATGGGCTTTTTATCGGACGTGGCTTTTTATGAAAAAGAATTTGGCTTTTCTTACGTTCACTCCGGAAAACCAGAAGCTGAAGCTGTATTCTTGTGGCAATCCGGTCTTGGTCCGATCAAGTCCGAGTGGAGTATTAACTTTACCGTAATGCGCCCGGCCCAGGGAAGTAATAATGTTGTATTTGTCAATAATGAGCTGGGGATGGTTTATACGTTCCAGATGAATGACCAGCAGTATCAGTCTTCCGGTCTCAAGGATCTGCAGGTGATCCGTATTGCTTTCCCGACCTATATCAAACGGGAACCGGTATTTACCAGAGGAGTTGTAAAGGTGGGAAATAAGCAGTATCCTCTTGAGCTGACTGAAGATGTAGAGCAGATTGCCGTGAAGTCGCTGCAGGATCGGATGCATATAGAACTGGGAACAAGCTTGCTCCGGTTTGCACTAAAAAAAGCAGCAGAACTAAAGCTCCGGCAACAGAATAGTGATCTGGGAGCAGCCCTGGGAATTCTTAATGCTGTTTCAGAAAAAGCAGATACCCGTTATTGGTCTACGTTGCCAAACTCTATTCATTATGCCCGTATTCCTCTCAGTGAAGGACGGCAGGATGTACGGTTACAGACATTTACAACCAGTGGGAGCAGCCGGGAAATTCACTATGAGTATGATGTGGTCAAAGGAACAACCATATTTGAAACTTTTTACTCATTGGAAACAAAGGCGCCGGGCTCTTTTTAAATCGATGTTTTCGAAAAGCGAATGTGGTTGTGTAGCAGGAGAAATAAAAACACAGTCCCTGTTTCCGTAATCAGGGAGCAGGGACTGTGCTTAACAAACACAATGTTTACCTCTTGATTATTTGTATAATTTCTTCATTGTTGTTTTCTGAGTAAATAATTTTTACAAAATACAATCCCTCTTTCAGGTCTCGCATATTCAGGCTGATTTCGGTGCCTGAAGAAACATCGGCAGCGTTATAGCTTTTTAAGAGGATGCCGGTAGGAGCGAGAACTTCTATCCGCTGAGCCTTACCAGATTCGGCTGTTTCAATAAACAGATTATTGCTGGTCGGATTTGGATAAAACTTTAATCTGGTACTTTTGCGTGTACTGGCCAGAACTCCTGCTACAGACTCGCTATATACTTCTATGAAGTCCCATGTAGCGTTGAAAGGCTGCGATGAATTTCTTGAAGTTGCAATGATTCCGATAGCCATGGCATTATTGCCCTGCATAGTTTCAAGAAGCGGACCTTGGAGGGTTATCGGATTTCCGGCCGGAGATACAGGATAGCCATCGTACTCATACAGTATTCCGACAGAACCGGTCCCCGGATTTACAAGAAATTGCAGAACCAGTCCGTTTTGTGGTATATTGCTCAGCTTGTGCCAGTCAGAGGTTTGAACTCCGCCATTCTCGAATGCTACCTCAATACCCGCCTGCCCGCCATCACCTGACAATACGGCTTTAAGATAATTGTCCTGATCCCCAACGCCGATATAAGCTCCTATTGATTGATTATTAACAGGTTGGTTTCCATTGAAGAATGGTCCTTTCATTCGTACCTTAATGATAAAGGGCGGGGTATTTTTATTGATATTTATCCCGAACTGGAAGGCATACATCTGATTATTGATATTGTTGAAAGCATCTCCTTCCGGTGTTTCGTTGATTGTAATCGCTCCGGCAGCTCCGCCTGCAACAAGATTGTCTGTATCATACAGTTGCAGATAGTCTGTTGTCTGGTTGGACATGAGACCGGTAAAGCCCAAACCAAAGAAGCCTGTTCCCGGATCGGAATTATACATTTGATAGCTCAATGGGATATACGTATCAAGTCCGTTGGCCTGATCTCTGGCGAAGTAGTCTTTTTCATCAGTTATTCCATCGTTGTCATCATCATCATCCAGAAGGTCTGACAGGCCATCTCTGTCAAAATCTTCAGGACGGCTGGCTCCGGAACATGGGTTGGTTCCGTTGAGAATCTCATCCATATTGCTATATCCGTCAAAATCTTCATCAAGGTTTGCGTCATTGGCTCCTGTGCAGGGGATATCTCTTTCGTCCGGTTCATATACCAAGATTTCACCCGTGTATAGCGCCACCCATATAGTGCCCGGAAAAATCTGGTCATCTCCCTGGGCACATACATCAAGCGGTTTTTTCCCGCTAAAGCCACTGGCAAAATTCTGGTCCTTGTTGAGCCGGCTGTTTCCGAGCTGGTTTAGAACCTGATTACCCTGCTCATTGAGCCGGATTCTGTCGACATAACCATCATAGGAACAGGTAAGCAAATCTCCTTTCATGGAATTGCTAAAGTTGGAGGCGGTATATTCGCAGAAGCCGTTTGTAGAAGATTCAAAGGTTATAAGCGCACTGTTGTCTTTCCCGGGATTCTGAAAAGTCCCTTCCTGCGGAAATGCCATATCCAGAGGAACCGGAGGCCAGTCGGAAGGTAAAGGATTTTTTGAGTCATTCTTGTCTGTTCGCCATACGCGTACTCCCGCATCGATCGGGCCGCTGTGTGTAAATAATCCCGCTCCGGCAGGATTGGCGCGTAAGGGATTGGGATGTCCGCCATAATATGCTCCTGTCTGGTAATTGTTTACATTGCCGATCAGGTGAAGACCATCCAGGTTGTTTACAGGGTCTATTCCCGGACCTGGTATCGAACCAGGCTCATTGGGCAGATATTCATTGGTTGGATTGCCATTTGCATCTTTGGCAGGAAAACCGCCCCATTGAGGGTTTGCTCCATTATCGATTGTGTATACATTGCCCTTGCTTGTAATAATTACATCGTAACTATTTCTGAATCCCCGGGCATATACCTGCACCGGGCCACCTTTGACAATTTTTGCCTGATTGAGACCGTCATTACCTCCAAACGGGTCGTTGATATCGGTTCCGTCAGGGTTATTCGGTCTTGTCGGATCGTCAAGCGTCGGAATATCATACACGTACGGATTTGCTCCGTTGGGATCTTTGACAGGCATGGCGTCGATGGCTGTAAGGTCAATGGATACTACACAGGCAGCCAATGCATATTCAGAGATGTATGTAAATCCTCTTGACGGGCCGCCTGCATTGGTCATCCCACCAATAGCCAGTAAGAGCTGGTTGTTTACTTTATCCAGAACAATGCCATTGGGAGCGTGATTTTCTTCTGAATGAGGCAGACCGCGAACTAGGTCAAGCTTTTTCCAACTGTTGCCTTCTTTATATAATCTTGATACAATACCGGAGTTTGTGCACAGGTCAACATCACCACGCTCTCCTGCTCCCATTCTTGGATCACTGGAGGCGAGATAAATGATTGGTTGCTGGGCGGTCCCGGTAACATAGATTCCGGTGACCTGTCTCTTATTAACTCCGGGTGCAGGTGAACCATCATCATTGTAATTGGGCATGTTTTTGACAAGCTGAACAAGTTCCTGCCCGATAACTTTGTAGGAGTTTGTGCCTGTTCGTTCAATATCCAGGATTCGGATAATACCATCCTGATTGGCGACATATAGCTTATTATCCGGTCCAAACTGAATAGACGTTGGATTGCTGATATTACCTATAGAGGATATATCTAGGGAGCTGGTGTTAAACTGCTGGGCTTTGGATGAATAGATGCCGGCCAGCAAAATGAGACCGGCAGCGAGGAATGATTTAATATTGTGGGATTTCATTTCTGCTAGTTGTTTTATAGATAACAAATTGGTTATGTAAGTAAATGTTTTCCAGACAGATGAAAAATGTGATGTGGTTCTTGTCACTTTTAGCAGGCTGTCAGAAAATAAGATAACTATACTAGTAAATATGACTTATCAGGAAATGGGGCTACAAGGCCGGCAATTTTTAGTATTAGATAAAAGTTGCCGGCTTTATGCGGTAAGTATGTTTTTCCGATAAGTAAAAAGTGTTTATCCCGAAATTTACTGTTTAGTGAAGCTGAAAGTTCCTAGTGCTTCTCCTGAATGTGTATAGACTCTTGCCATATAAAATCCACCGGGAATGGAATTGCCAAATGTCAGAAGATTATCCTGTAATGAGCTTTCCAGGCAGAGCCTGCCACTCAGGTCATATATTTTTATAATCAGGTTCTCTGGCACTGTGTTTCCTGAAATTGTAATATGATCATGGCAGGGATTGGGAAATACGCCAAGACGTGAGTTTGAATGCCTGTACAGGTTACCTGTGACTACATTAGTAAGTATTTCCTGTGTATTTACTTTCGGATTACCACCCCGGTTGCTGACTCCGGATGCTATATATACTTTGTCATTGTATACAACAGCTTGTGTACCGTGTCGTGCTGTAACCAGCTGGGGCAGGGTTCTCCACTGCAGTGTATTTGTGTTTAAGGCTTCTGTTTCTTTATGTGCTTCCAGATGTGCCATACTTTCTCCGCCGATTACCAGAATTTCATTCTGAAATGTGACGACCGCTGTTCCTGCACGTTCTGTTGGAATATTTTCTGGTCCTGTAGACCATGTACCCGTTGAAAAATCGTAGATGTCAACTTCAGGTACTGTGTAATTGAAGGTGTTTGGATACGAAGAGCGTCTGCCTGATAGTACATACAGTTTGTTTCCGTGCACTGCTGCATTGAAGTGATCTCGTGCTCTTGGTGCATCGGGCATGGTTTTCCAGGTTCCGGTTGCCGGATCATATTCGTCAAACCATGCTACGTGTCCGCTTGTGTGACCGTTGGTAATACCACCCACGACATATATCTTATTGTTATATGCAACGGTTCCTGCAGACCCGCGCCGGCGATCGGCCGGAATTTCATGACCCGTTGAGACTATGTCTGTGGCAGGGTCATAGATATATACATTGGCAACAGGAGTTTCTTCCGGATAGCCACCGGTAAAGGCACAGACAATATAGATCAGATTATTCAGAGCCACTGCCTGGAAATGATTAAGATTGTTTAATTGGCCGTCTTTTTGCTTCCAGCTGCTTGTCTGCGGGTTATATTCTTCAATCCGGAGATTGCCGCGTCCTCCAAGCAAATACATTTTATCACCCAGAAGAACGTAGCTTGTTTCATCGATTCCGGATGGATTGCTTCCGTCCGAAGTAGTCTCAATCGCCCAGGATTGAGCATGTGTATATGGCAGATAATAAAAAAACAGTGCAGAAGTTAAAATTACGGTTTTAACAAAATGAGTTGGTTGCATGATTTTCTATTTAAAAAGTTTATATATGAAAATTAAAACGACTTCCTCAAAATCAGTCTTTAAATTTTAAGGAAGTCGTTTCAGCTGTGGCAGAACTAATTGATTAATGCTTTTCTACCAGCTGAGCCTGAGTTCCGGTGCGTATGATATACGTACCCTTTGGCAGGTTTGGCACTTCGATGGAGTAATGGTCTCCCTGGTCGTAAATGTTCATATCGTGAATCGGCTGACCATGAAGGTTGAATAAGGAAGGAAGCTCGTTTGTTGATCCGGTATGCTTTACTACAGAAAGCTGGTTGGAGAACGGGTTGGGGTATACCATGCTATTGTTGCCCGTTTTATTCATACTTACGAGCCCGGTTACGTCGATTCTTTCAAATATTTCGATTGCCGCTACAGTTGGTTGTCCTTTTACCGTGATGAAAGCAAGATCGATTATTCCGTCACTTACAGCATTATAGGTTTTCATGACAGCAACATTACGACCATAATCTTTGAAGAGATCAATTCCTTCCTCTACCAATCTGCCTTCCAGCTCTATATTGAATCGTCTGTCGTCGGCCGTATGATGAAAAATCTCAGCCATAAAAACACGAACTGTTACCTTGGTACCTTCTTCTACGGGGAATTTCCACTCCATCCGTTTTATATCCCAGCCATAGATAGAGCGTTCCTGATGAAAGAGGTCTTCAGGATAATCATCCGGAACAGAGGAATGGAAGGTAATAGCCTCGGTTGTAGTGTATATCTTATTTTCGGTTTCTTCGTAATTAGAATACTCACTTGGTACGGTATAGTCATCTCTTAGCCAGTGGACTCCTGTGCCGTCATTGGTGGTCTTGGCCAGATTTCCGACATTAATCCTGTACAATACCTTTTTGTATTTGTCTGACTCAAATACTGTTTGAGAAATGGCGCTGAATGAAACAAAAATGATTACAATCGTTGCAATAGCTTTGTATATGTTCTTCATAGTTCTTCAATTTTTTTTATAACTTCCAATACCGTGAATGTGTTTTGGCTATGGACAGTCCGTTATTGAAGATAGTATTGTGTTTAATTTTAATATATTGATTTTTAGTTTTTTATAAAAAAATCATGTAAAACTAACAGCTGAGCTTCGGCTGAGCATTGGGTGAAGGAAGAAGCTCCGGTCCGGCGGGGGGCTGTTACTATTTTGAGTATTTCTGGAAAAATAAGATAGCCGGAAAAAACGGTGTAATTTTGTGAATGTTAAAGGCAACAACGAAGAGTTGTTCTTTTGATGCGGTTTTGCTGAATATCGAAAAATTATAACTTTTTTAAAAAGAAAAATATAATTACTATATTCTATGTAAAATGATAAATAAAGGCTGGATAAACAGCAGATTAAACCGGATAATATCTTCTTATTATACTTTTTAACTGATTAAAAATAATTGTTTTGATCAATTTTTTAGCCGGAAAATATCATTGTCAGAAACTTGTTCTGAATACTTATACTTCTATTGCTAACTTGTATATTTTAGTTAATTTTGAAAAGTTTTGTCCAGTAAAATTACCTAATTCATGCAACGTTCTATTCTCACGGGAAAACTCAAGGCAGTAACCCTTCAGGAAACTCTTGTCGCTCTTCTGATTATTGGTATTATTGCTTCGATTGCCATTCCTATTCTTATGCCGATGATTACCAAAGCCAAATCGCTGGAAGCCAAAACCCAGCTGGAGCACGTGCATCGTCTGCAGAAAACGTATTTTTACGAATATTCAAAATATACAACTGATCTTCCGACGGTCGGATTTGAGCAGGAGGAGCTGGTGTCGGAGTCCGAAACAGGAAAAGCCAATTACAGAATCGAGGTTGTGTCGGCAAGTCCGAATACATTTACGGCAAGGGCAACAGCGGTTGTTGATTTTGACGGTGACGGAGAATATAATGTCTGGGAAATTGACGAAAAGCGGAACCTTGTTGAAGTGGTGAAAGATTAATGTCCGGAATTTTAATACAAATAGTAATTTTATTAATGCTGGCCGTTGTTGCTATCCAGGATTACAGATATCGGGGAGTGAGCTGGTTTCTGTTTCCTCTTTTGGCGATCGCTTCTCTGCTTGGCTTGTGGCTGGATGAAAATCTGCATTTTTTTATGCCTTTGATGGTGATTAATCTGGCTCTTGTTTTTGTGCTGTTGACGGGACTTACGGTATATTTTTCGTTGAAGAACAGAAAAATTGTAAGCATAGCTGATGTTTATCTTGGCTGGGGGGATATTCTGTTTTTTGTGGTGCTGACTGCATTTTTTTCTCCCCTCAACTTTCTGATGTTTATTATTGGAAGTCTGCTGTTTGTGAGTCTGGTTGTTGCTGTCAGTCCGCGGCTGAGCCAAAATATTCCTCTTGCCGGAATTCAGGCTTCTCTCTTAATTCCGCCGGTTCTTATGAAATTTACATCCTGGGATCCCGGATTACAAAGTGATGCGTGGATAGTAAGTCTGCTGATGCAATGGAATTGACTGAAAAAACTGTATTTAAAGCGGAAGACCTGCAGATTATTACCTCTGATCAGGCCTGGCATTATCAGGTAATTCCTGCATCAAGGGATAAAAATACCCTGAAGTTGTATAGTGCATCGGTTGATTCTGTACTGGCTGATGAGCTGGAGATTCTGTTCGGCCAACGAGTCGAGCTTCTGTCTGCGGATGCGGAGGTGCTCCGGAAGATGCTTGGTAAATATTATCGCAGGGATCAGGAAGAAAAGGGCGGATTCAGCCTTAATTTTTCGGGCAATTCCGAACATTTTATTTCGGATCTGATTGCGGAAGCCCGTAGTCTTAAAAGCAGTGATATTCATATGGAAGTATATGAAGAGCGCTGCAGAGTCCGGATCCGGATTGACGGGATGATGGTAGAGCGCTGCGTCATAGAAAAAGATGACTATCCGGCATTGGTCAATAAAATCAAAATTATGGCCAATCTTGATATTGCTGAAAAGCGTTTGCCCCAGGATGGCCGTATTTTTTTTCAGCATAAAACAGCGAAGTTTGATATCCGTGTTTCTGTATTGCCTACTCTGCATGGAGAAAAAGTGGTAATGCGATTGCTCAGCAATGATGCCACAAATATTGATATCAGCAAGCTGGGCTTCTCGGAGTTTGATCTTAAAAACTATCTGGAAGGGGCCAGAAGACCAACCGGAATATTACTGATTAGCGGTCCGACCGGTTCGGGAAAAACAACCACTCTGTATGCAACGCTCAAGCTGCTGAATGAAGATACGAGAAACATCGTAACCATTGAAGACCCTATTGAATATACCCTCGAAGGAATAAATCAGGTGCAGCTCAAGGAAAGTATCGGGCTTACTTTTGGAAGTGCGCTCAGGACTTTTCTGAGACAGGATCCCGATGTGATCATGGTAGGTGAGATCAGGGATCCGGACACTGCCAATATGGCTATACGGGCTTCACTGACCGGACACCTGGTGTTGTCAACGATCCATACAAACTCGGCCTGGGGAACAATTTCCCGTCTGATTGATATGGGGATTCCAGGCTTCCTGGTGGCCAATACGTTAAATACTTCCGTAGCTCAGCGTCTGGTTCGTCTCTTATGCAATGAATGTAAAGAGTGGAAAGCTTTTGACCCGGATTTATATCCGCGGCAGTTTAAACCATACAGGCCGGTAAAGGATCACTGTGTTGCGAAAGGGTGTGAGTCCTGTTATTATACAGGATATCGCGGACGAAAAGCGGTATACGAGGTGATTCCGATCGATCATGAACTGGCAGATAAAATTAAGAGCGGGATTTTTGATGTTTCTGCGCAGCTAAAGGAGAGGAAAATAAAAACACTTACCGAAAACGCCTTCGAATTGTTTGAAGCCGGTCAGACCAGCCTTGACGAGATTTATCCATTATTATTTAATTTTTAACATTTTGAAATCGACAAAATTTCTGTTCGTATTAATTGCGGGACTTTTTATGTCTTTATGCGTTATTGCTCAGGATCTGAATGAGCAGCGCTTTGAGCAGATGGAAAAGCAGATGAAGAATCTGGCCGGATCAAACCCGGGACTGAATGAAAAAGTGGATTTTTCAGTTTCCGGGGCGACTATACAAGAGTTTTTGAGAGGAATTGCTGAGTCAAATGAGTTGAATATCAGTGTTGACCCAAGCCTTAATTTCAGGATTTATAATAATTTTACCAATGAGAAGGTAATGAATATTCTTTTGTTCCTGGCAAGAGAGCATAATCTTGATATCAGGTTTGTGGGAAGTATTATGTCTTTTTATCCCTATACTCCGGCTCCTGAACCTAAGCCGGAAATCAGGGAAAAGGAAATCCGTATGAAGTATAACGGATACGGTAATCTGCTTACTCTTGACCTTACAAGGGATACTCTCAGTAAAGTGGTTAAAAAAATCACACAGGAAGCCAAAAAGAATGTAATCCTGGCGAATGGTCTGGCAGACCGGACAATCAGTGTATACATTCAGGATGCTCCTTTTGATGATGCCATTGAGAAGATGGCTTATGCAAATAATCTGAAAGTGCGTAAGACAACCGATGGATTTTATGTGATTGTATCTCCGGAAGAGGGAGAAGAGCTGCTGTTTGAAGAAACTAAAACCAAAAGTCCGTTTAATAATCCGTTTTCCGGAATGGATAAAAACAGAGCGAAGAAGCCGGCGACTTCTTCGGCAACCGGAGCAGCTAATAGCGGCGGGGAGATATTTGTTGATGTCCAGGCAGATAGCCTTGGTAATCCGATTTTGTCCGTTGAAGTAATTAATGCTCCGATTACGGAAACAATTAAGTCTGTCAGTGCTGCTGCCGGTATAAGTTACTTTCTGTTTTCTGAAGTAAAAGGTAATACAACGCTTAGAGTCCTTAATGTACGCTTTGATGAGTTTCTGAAAAAGCTTTTGCAGGGCACAGACTTTACCTACAAGAAAAACAGTAATTTGTATCTTATCGGTGATCGGAAGCTGGAGGGCTTGAGATCCAATAAAGTACTACAGCTGAAATACAGAAGAGTCAAAGATATAATGGAAATGATTCCTGCCGAGATCAAGAAAGGGGTAGAGGTAAAGGAATTTATTGAACTAAATAGTATTCTTCTTTCCGGAGCGCATCCCCAGATTGAGGAGATTGAGGCATTTGTAGCGGCGCTTGACCGTGTTGTGCCAATGGTGCTCATTGACGTTATCATTATGGATATCAGAAAATCAAGATCGGTTGTGACGGGGCTTAAAGCTGGGTTATCTGATTCGGTCCGTACCAATGCTACGCTTTTTCCGGGGGTAGATTTCAACTTTAGCAGCCGTTCGGTCAATAGTTTTCTGTCCTGGCTTGGGACCAACAATGCAGTTAATCTCGGCCGTGTAAAATCTGATTTTTATGTTAGTCTAAAAGCGCTGGAAGATAACAGTAATGTTGAAGTACGCTCTACTCCCAAACTGTCCACGCTGAACGGGCATAAAGCAACACTTTCTATTGGTAGTACGCGCTATTATAGTATTACTACACAGAACGTGATTGGTACGCTCACACCTCAGACTGTTTTGACCAGGCAGTTTCAGCAGGTGGAGGCTAATCTGGGTATTACCATCCTGCCTATGGTAAGCGGTGATGATCAGGTTACTCTGGAAATTGATGTCAACAACTCGGACTTTCTGGACACTCCGGATGATGCGCCGCCGCCCAAGGCAACGAGTCAGTTTAACTCGCTGATCAGAGTGCGCAATGAAGAAATGATAGTATTAGGAGGACTGGAACGTTACCAGAAAAGTGAATCCGGGTCAGGTCTGCCGCTTTTGTCAAGAATACCGGTACTGAAATGGATTTTCAGCTCCAGAAATAAATCAAGAAGCAAAACGATAACAGTGGTTTTTATTAAACCTTCTATTATTCACTAAACAGGTATGCTGGAAAGGTTGAAAGATAGTATTGTCCGATCGGGTAAAGTAGCGGGTATAGAGCTGGTTATTGAAAGCGATGGCCGGGCTGTGTACCACCTTGTGGTGCTTGAGCGTCGTAAATCAATAATATCGACAGTTATAAAGAAGACGGGTTTAACAGACCTCGCTCTGGTTAAAGAATGTGTACCGGAACAGGTTCCGGTTGTACTTTCGGTAACAGGTCGGGGGGTACTGTTTAAGCAGGTTGCTACTGGCATCGGAAAAAAGGAATTAGTAGAGCAGGTGCTTCCTAATGCTCAGCCTGGGGATTTTTATATTTCTGTCCTGGAAGGTCAGGCAGGATTTGTATTTCTCGCCCGGAAAGATCGTATTACGTCCTATCTTGATGAGCTGGATAAAGCGGGGCTGTCTGTTGTCAATCTGTTTCTGGGAATTGCAGGATTGTCCTCTGTTGTGCCTTTTATTTCATCGCAAGAATCAGAACTGGTGACGGGTGGGTATCGAATCATGATTGCTAACGAACGAATGACTACTGTGCAGCTTGCCGGTGGTGCTACTTCGGAAGAAAAAAGCTGCAGGGTCGGGGGAGAAGAAGTACAAATGGTACTGCTCCCGGCATTTGGTGCAGCTTTTGGATGGCTGGCATTTCATACTGCACCGGAGGATAAAGAAATAGTTGAAAAATACCAGTTGTGGAGAGAAAAACGGGTATTTCGGCGTCTTGGAGCCGGTGCTCTTGTATTTTTTGCTTCTTTGTTGTTTCTAAATCTGGCTATATTCTTTTATCTGTCCGGTGAAAATGCCGAATTGGGGGCCAGAAACAGCAGCGTGCTCGAAGGAATCCGGACGGTGGAAAAGCTGGAAGCGGAATTTCAGCAAAAAGAGCGCTTTCTCAAGGAAGCGGGTTGGATCAACGCCTCAAAAACCAGCTTCTATGCTGATCAGATTGCTGCTTCGGTGCCGGCTACCGTATTGCTTAAGCGACTCTCTATTAATCCGGAAGATGTTTCGGAAAGCCGTAAGGAAAAACGGCTGATTTTTGAAGCCGGGAGCATATTGCTTGAAGGAACCTGTAAGGATCCTGTTGTGCTGAACCCATGGCTTAGTGAGCTTAAAAGCATGGATTGGGTGACCAAAGTCGTGAGCAGAAAATATCAGTATGATCATAAAAATAAAACTGGTGTATTTGAGTTGGAAATCAGTTTTTTGCATTGAGATAAGCCATATTATTGAATGAGCGAGGTTTTGAAATATAAAAAATGGAATCAGTGGATTGTTCTTGGCATTCCCTTGCTTTTGCTTGTTCTTGTTTTTGGAGTGTTTTCACGAACCTGGGAGATGTACGAAGAGAATCGTACCATCAGGAGCAAGATAGAGAAAGGGGAAGGTGCTCCGGAACAGATAGGTCTGTTAAATAATCGGCTGCACCATATTAAGGCGCGGTTTAACGCATATTCGTTGGATTCTTTGAAAAACAGGGAATATCTGTTGCTGGTTGTTTCAAGCTTTTGCAAGAGAAATAACCTGATCTTAAAGGAATTTCCGGTCATAGGAGTAGAAGAGCACCGCAATATCGGCTTGATGACCAATACAATCGTGGCAGAAGGAGATTTTAAAAATTTACTGAAACTGTTATATGAGCTGGAGCAGAAAGTGGGAGTGGGCAGACCATCTTCTGTTTGTTTCGAGAAGAACTACGACTTCAAGCGTAAGAAAGATGTGCTCCAGATGACTATTTATCTTCAAACTATATCCCTAAAAAATGAGAATTAACTACTGGCTTTCTTTTATCGGTATTGCAGCTATGATACTTTTTGTTTCATGCAATGATGTTTTTGAAGAAGATATTGAAGGAGATACCATCCAGCTGATTGCACCTTCCGACCAGTTATCCTATGAAGATTTTTTACAGACCTTCTGGTGGAAAAAGGTAGAGGGTGCTACTTCCTATCATTTCCAGCTGGTAGAGGGTACTTTTGATCAGCCTGTACAAATACTGGCTGATTCGAATGTACGGACTGAAAAGTTTCAGTTTTCTCTTTCTCCGGGCTCCTTTCAATGGAGGGTTAGAGCATTTAATAATGGTTATGAAACCAGGTATACCGTCCGGAATCTGACGATCAATGACGCACCGATCGACCAGCAGGTAGTTAATATTAAATCGCCGCTGGACGGGCAGACCTTTTACAGTAAGACGGTTTCTTTTGCATGGGACAATTTGCATGGAGCAAACAGGTATTTGCTGGAGGCTGACACCATAACCGGCAATTTTTCCAGTAGCCGTTACAGAGATACTATCGATGCTGCTTCCGGTAATGAACAGGTTATACTTCGCAATATTCCTGTAGTGTCCGGAAGCTTTCAATGGAGAATAGCCGGCATCAGCCAGGATCAGAGTAAATCGAAGTTTTCCAACGTAGGGCAGTTTGTGATCAGCACGGCTGCTCCCGTACTTATTGTGCCTGCTGCTGCTACCTCTCCGGTTGAGCTAGGCTGGAGAGCTGTGAAGGGTATTGATGATTATCTGCTTATAGTGAGAGATAGCACACAGAGAACTATTCAGGAGGAATCACTCAATGGTGTACAGAAGTTTTCATTTGTTGTGCCGTCCGGTTTGAGAAAGTTTTCATGGGCTGTGCAGGGAAAGGATAAAGCAGGTACTTTATCTCCAATAGCTGAATTTCAAAATGTTGAACTGAAGTAAATGAAAGATAAACGGGCCACAATAATTCTTCTGGCAGCCGTGGGGCTGGTGTGGGGCTTTGCTCTTTATCAGATTATATCCGGTTTTATGGGAGGGGAGGAACCGGTTTATAAGAAAAAAGCATCAGTGCATGTACATGACCTGGTGGTAGAAAATGATAGCTTTAATCTCCGGTTGAATTACAGGGATCCGTTTCTGGGTAAATTCCCCTCAGTGGCTGCAGGTGGTACGGGAGGAATTGTACCGGTCAGAGCTTCGGTTTCGGTGAAACGAACGCCCGAAAAGAAGTCGGAGCCAGCTTTGATTCCGGTACTTAAGGCAGATGTGAGCTTTGTTAATTATATCGGTCTGATTAAGAATCAGAAAACAGGTAAGGAAGTTTCATTGGTTTCCATCTATGGCAGAGATTATTTTATGCTGGAAGGTCAGACAGAAAAGGAAGTAACTCTGCTGAAAAACATGATTGATTCAATACAGATACAATACAGGGAAGATAAATTTTTTATAAAAAAATAATAGCATGGCAATTTTCAGGATGCTTCTAATACAATATGGTGTTTTGTGCGCTTTGGCAGGATATGCTCAGAAAGAGATCGAAATACCGGTTAGCCATCGGGTGGTGATGAATTTTCAGGAATATATTGTATATGCTGATATCCTGGCATCGGAGCGTAAGTTTAAGCCCAAGTCAGGGAAATATTATTTCTGGTACAATGCCAATGATATCAAACGCACGCGGGGCGGGTATGATGGCAAGCTGCTGCATGGCTCATACACTGAGTTTTTTCCGGATAAAAATCTGAGACAAAAAGGCATGTTCCGATATGGTCTGAAAAAAGGTGTATGGAAAACCTGGTACCATTCAGGTGAGCTGGAATCTGTTATGAGGTGGAAAAAGGGGGAGAAAAAAGGCTGGTTTAAATATTACGATGAGACAGGAAGACTTGTGAAGCAGGGAAAGCACAAAGACGACCTGATGCATGGTAAAATAGATACTTTTTTGTCAGATGGCAGCAGGGAAAGGCTGATTTATGTCAATGGTTTGAGGAAGGAAGAAAAATCAGCTAAGCCGGGAAAAAAGAAGTCGCCGGATGCTGATAGCAACGAAAAAGATAAGACAGCCGGAGGTAAAACAAAAAATAAGAAGGAAGGAAATAAGAAAAAAGAAGTTGTCGAAACGGAAGTTAAACCGGATGAGAAACTAAAGAAAAAGACAAAAGTCCCGGTTGGGGAAAAATCTCAGAAAGTATCGAAAGAGAAACCGCAACCTGATACATCCGAAAAGAAGCCTGAGGGAAAAAAGAAAAAGGCAACTGATCGTGACCAACCTAAATCAGATCAGAAAACGATTCCGCAGGGAGACTGAAACATCTGCCTGCTGATCGGTAATACAGATTGTCAAGAGCTATGCTGCGTGCGTCAACATTGTATATTGTTATTGTTATTTCGCTGATACTGTCTGTATTCTGCAGTGCGCTTATTGCTTCGGCTTACTACTACCGTCTTGCTCTTATAGACAGAAATCTGGAAGAGCGACTGGCGGCTAACTTGTATTCGGCGGCCAACCTGGTTTTAATGACTAACAGGGGTGGTGAGAATGAATTTATTGATCTGTATGGTCAGGGGACTGACTCGATTGTTTCTTCTGCTTCGCGGTGGGGACTATACAAGAAATTTTCTGTACAATCATTTTCCGGAAGAAAAAGACTGTGTAAATCATTTCTGGCTGGCTATCCTCTGAAGGACAAGTTTGCTTCTGCTCTTTACATTGCCGATCTTAACCGGCCAATTTCCGTATGTGGAAGCACGCATCTGAAAGGGGAGTGCTATCTGCCCAAAGCCGGGGTCCAGAGGGCTTATATTGCCGGCAAATCTTTTTTGGGGGATAAACTGGTGGACGGACAGATTCTGCAAAGTACTCCCTATCTTCCCGAACTTCACGGAAAGGAGCAGTTGGGCGAGTTATTTTTGCAGCAGCCTGCCTACAAAATCATGGATTTTTCTGATCTTGATCTCGATCAGCCTCTGATAAATTCATATAATGATTCGGCAATTTTCATCCAGTCTGCTTTTCCGATACGCTTGTCTTCTGATATCAGCGGACATGTTATCGTATATTCTGAAGCAGAAATTCATATTTCTGCTTCAGCCCGTTTAAAGGATATTATTGTTGTGGCTCCCTATATTGCAATCGCTGATCAGTTTGAGGGTAGCATTCAGGTATTCGCGTCTGACTCGATACGTCTGGGTAAAGGAGCGCATTTGCAGTATCCTTCGGCAATAGTATTGAGGCAAAGAGAGAGTCCGCTTGGTAATTCTGCCGTTTTGCTGGAGCAGGATTCCGAATGTTCGGGGCTGGTAATGGCAGTGCGGCAGAAAGAGACGCAATATGAATGTACTATAAAACTCAAGCCCGGATCCAGAGTGCATGGTCAGGTATATTCGGATGGATACGCGGATATTGAGGGAACAATAGCAGGAAATCTGACTACGCAAAAGATAATTTTTAAGAATCCGAACAGCACCTATGTTAATCACTTTATGGATGCTAAAATCGATTATTCTCTTTTATCACCCTATTTTGCCGGTTCTGCCATGGGCGCAGACTCTTCCGGGGGAGGATTAAGGATCATAAAATGGCTGGAGTAAAACATCGGATATCAGCGAAGGCTTCCACGCTGGTGGAAACCATGGTGGCTTTGACTATTCTCAGTGTTGTTATGGGAACTGCCATGGTTGTTTTTATCCGGGTATCATCCAGCAGTCTGTCGTTTGACAGAATCAGGGCAGGCTTTCTGGTAAGGAATGCTATGGAGGACGTACGGCAAAATAAGCTGTATATTGACGGGGAAGAAGAGATCGGCCAGATAAGGCTGATACGTACTGTATCTGCCTACGCCGGAGATGGGCGTCTCCTGAAAGTCGAGATTACTGCTGTGGGACCGGACGAGCGGGTTCTGGGTATAACATATTCGCTTTTTTCTCAGGATGAATAGATTGATGCATATACGTTTAAAAGCCCTGACAGTGATGGAGCTGACAGTAGCAATGCTGATCAGTGCGGTAGTTGTCAGTATTGCCTACAACAGTATGGATATTTTTAACCGTCTGTATCATCGTTATCTGAGGACCAATGATGCAAATTATCAGTTTGTTCTTTTTGACCGGATATTTAAGCGGGATCTGGACAAAGCGGAGGTCGTATTTTCTGCAATATCCGGTATTACCTTGCAGAACTTTGATGAAAAGCGTATCCGGTATGAATGGCAGGAAGATATGGTGCTGCGATACAGACCGGGTGTCGAGGCTGATACATTTTACATTCATTCCCGGTTGCAGTCGCTGACTTTCGGTAGTACAGACTGCCTGAACAGACCAGAGGTAGTGGTGGATCGGATCGGGATTGATATGATGAAGGAGAAGGAAATGATCAATGCGGTTTATCAAAAGCCCTATGGCGCCAATATATATATCAATTATAAGGATAAAATTGATCCGTAAACAAGCTCATGGCAGGAATCGATATTTCAAATAAAGCGTCCGGAAAAAGTACAGCATCCGGAAAATCTTTGTCCGATATTCTTAATGCGGATATCAAGCTTTTTGGTCCGGCATATCCCGACAAAAAGAAGGAGTCTTTTTATATGGAACTTTCAATTTTGCTGTCTGCTGGTATTGATATAAAGAATGCGCTTGAGCTGATTGCCGAAGATCAGGTGAAACAGAAGGATAAAGAGCTTATTATTTCTATTAAAGAAGAAGTCGTCAAAGGAAGATCGTTGTCGGAAACTCTTAAAAATACCGGTCTTTTTTCGGATTATGAGGTTTTCAGCATACAGATCGGGGAGGAGACCGGCAGAGTAGCGATTATAATGGAAGAGCTGTCGGCTTTTTTCAAGAATAAAATAAAACAAAAGCGTCAGGCTGTGAGTGCACTTACGTACCCGCTAATTGTGCTTTGTACCTCTGTTGCGGTGCTGGCATTTATGCTCAATGTGATTGTGCCCATGTTCAGTGACGTGTTTTTGAGATTTGGGGGACAATTGCCTTTTATCACAGAGCTTGTTATTGACGCATCCAATCTGGCAGGAAAGCTTTTCTGGCCTTTTGTACTGGTTGGTATGGTACTCGGTATCTGGATATATTCTATCCGGAAGAATGAGGGATTTAGAAAATTTACCAGTGAGCTGCTTTTACGCATACCAGTTCTTGGTGAGCTGATCCGGAAGATCTATCTGGCGCGTTTCTGTCATACCATGCAGCTGCTCATAAGCTCCAAAATTCCTCTTCTCAGAGCTTTGGGCTTAGTCAGACGGATGATCGGCTACTATCCTATTGAAAACTCTATTGAATCCATTGAGCAGCAAATATTGAGGGGAGAGTCATTGCACAAAGCTTTATCCGCTTTTCCGATATATCCGCGTCGTTTGGTATCATTTATAAAAGTGGGGGAAGAGGTTAACCGTCTGGATGAGTTTTTTGAAAAAATAAACCTTCAGTATTCGGAGGAAGTGGATCATCAGTCCAAGGTTCTGGCTACGGTTATAGAACCGATTATGATGATTTTCCTGGGGCTGATTGTTGGAGTTATTCTGATTGCGATGTATCTGCCGATGTTTAAGATGAGTACCATCTTTTAAAAAAGAAAGAGAGCAACCAACAGGTGAAAAATGAAACGAAAAGCCCGGATCTGTTCCGGGCTTTTGAGTTATCGAATCAGCATATGCTTCATCGTGGGTAATGTTTTGAGTGATAATCCCGCTCCGTTAATAACAGAAGTCAGATTGCTTTCAGTGGTCAGAACTTTCAGTCTGGTCCTCTTTTCTATACGCTTATCCAGGCCTCTGAGGCCACTTCCTCCACCAGTCAGACATATGCCCCTTTCGTAAATATCACTGGCTAGTTCCGGCGGACAGTTTTCCAGAGTTTTTACCACTGCGTCTTCGATCATAGAAACAGATTTATCCAGCGCTTCTGCTACCTCACCATAGCTTATTCTGATTGATTTAGGCAGGCCTGTGAGCATGTCTCTTCCTATCACTTCCATATCGGAAGGCGGGTTTTCCAGGTCTGTAGAAGCTGCGCCTACTTCGATTTTTATGCGTTCTGCCGTACGTTCACCAATCGTAAGATTATGTTCCCTGCGCATAAAGTGTACCAGCTCGTTATTGAGTGCGTCACCGGCCATTTTCAAAGACTGATTACATACTACTCCGCCAAGTGAGATGACTGCTATTTCTGTAGTGCCTCCACCAATATCAATCACCATCGATCCCTCAGCTTCTTTGACATTAAGGCCAAGTCCCAGGGCAGCCGCAATAGGCTCGTGAATCATAAAAAGTTCTTTGGCGCCGGCATGTTCGGCAGAGTCACGCACGGCTCTTTTTTCTACTTCTGTCGAACTGAATGGTATGCAAATGACCATCTTCTCGATGCTTTTCATCAGGAAGTTTTTACCCTGATTGACCGTTTTGATCATACCTCTGAGCATCTGCTCGCATGCGTGAAAGTTGGAAATAACACCATCTTTCAGCGGGCGTATTGTTTTGATTGACTCATGTGTTTTTTCGTGCATGAGCAGTGCTTTTTTTCCGAATGCAACCAGATCGCCGGTGAGACTGTTGACGGCAATGATTGAAGGTTCATTGAGAATGATTGTGTCGTTTTGGATAATAAGTGTATTGGCAGTGCCAAGATCAATGGCCAGACCGTTGTTGCCGAAATTGAAAAGTCCCATTAAATAAGTCCTTGTTTAGCTGTTGAAGTAGTCTTTAACTTAGCCTGTAACAGTAAACATTTGACAAATGGTTCAAAAAATATATCAGGAATAATGAGAAAGCACATGCTCCATGTTGCGGAAGCATTCAGGCAGAATGTCAAATAATCCTTCCAGGGTCAGATCCATTAGATTTATTGTTACGGCGTTCTGCTCAAAATAGGCGATAAACCAGCCGGCCTGGAACGGAAACGAAAGCTGTCCGATCGGTAGCGTTGTTGCGTCTGCTATATTATTCTGCTCATAGAATTCAAGAAAATCCGTATATGCTTTAGGATATGTATTTCTGATCAGAAAATGCTCAAAAAAGTCTTGATTTATCATGATGCTTCTGTCTTGAATTGGTGATTGCTCCGGAACTGCGAAAAATAGCTAAGCTTTCTCATAAATTCAAGCAGGTATCGGAAATAAGAAGCTCCGGTCATTATAAAATGATCGTACAGATGAGCATTAATGTATTGAGGACTGGTCAGGCCTGATCACTATCAATAATGAATGCATATACGGTTACATATAGCATGATCATAGTAGCAGCTGTAAAGGGATGTCCAAGGCAAAGGACAGCGGCAGCTACAAAGCTCAGGATAAGATAATCAAGCAGACGGGTCAGGTTGAAGTTAAGCATACAGTTAAAATACAACGCCCGTTTTTTTAGTTCCTTGTGCCGGTGTATTTGTATCAGACAGGCTGGATGAACAGATGTAGGTAATCCGGTATAAAAATTCAGATTCAGCAGCAGTCTTTTTGCTATATTTAATCGCGGCTATAGCTTGTCTGCATGATACAATTCATTAACTGAGTTTAAATTTTTATTGTATGTTTAAAGGAATCAGGGATTTTTATAAGAAATACAAAGAGTATTTTGTCGTAGATCTGATCATGTATCTGGTTATGATTTTTTTTATACTGTTTCTGATTATCGTATTCGGGTAAACGGGCAAATTGAGAAAGCAGTCTTTGAAGCTTGTTGATAGTCAATTTTAAAAGTGTCCGGAATAAACAGTTGTAACTTTTTTGAAAAAAATGATTCCGGAAGGGTTACTTTATACATATGAAAACGTATTAATATACAAATACCCACCTGTATTTGTAATATTTTTTTATGCCTCTCCCGTTTTTTGAAAGGAGAGGCTTTTTATTTTACTATCTGTCTAGCCGGAGATCAGAAGATAAATCCACCGGATAAGCATGACAAAGCCAATCGTTACAATAAGTAATAGTCCGGCAATAGCCGAGATAAATAGAACGATGACTTTAGTGGCGCTTCCTTTATGCTTGCCTTCTTCATAGTGTTCCTTCAGAAGCTTAAGATTGCGCGTGTTGGCTTTGAAAAAGATATCAATCAGTGCACCGGCTACGGGAACACTACCCAGAAGAGTATCCATGAGTATATTGATAAACATGCGGGCTGCAACTCTGCCACTTGCGCCGCAGCGCAGCATTTCGGTAGCAAGCATTCCTTGTATTAGCAGGGTGATTATATCTCCTGCAAATGGAATGAGGCCTATTACCGGATCCAGACCAAAGCGGAATGGTGTTCCCGGAATTTTGAACTTTGAATCCAGAAAGCGTACGGCTTTCTCAATATGACGGAGATTAGGATGTTTTTTCAAGTCTTTAACAGATTATTATTCCAGTAGCTGATTGACCAGATCCACTTGCTTACCTGTCATAAAGATATAGCAGTAATCGCTGGTTTTATTATTCAGCAGATAAAAATTGCCATCCGCCTGCTCTCTGTTTAGCGCAGTATTGATGAGTTGCAGAAGTCCTTCGATATTGATACGGTCATAGCCGTTTTCTAACGTGGAGGTATATACATTATTGTTGACTTTAATGCTTACTTCTGTTTCCGTATCAGATACAGCAATTACCCGATGCGGAGAAAAAGCAATGGATCCACCAGAATGTTCCTTTAATGAGTTAAGAATGTCTGTATAGCTCAGGTAAAAATCAGAAGAAAAGGGCGAAAAACATTTTCTCAGTACCGGGCTGTGAAAGAAAATATCGCGAACATCATAAAGATTTTCCTTTTTCAGTCTGGAATATTCTTTTGCTTTCTCAGTACCGGGCGGATAGAATGCTGCTGAATCCAGCAGACTGATTATGGACTTCAATGTTCCGTTGTCAAGTGGCTGACGGTGATCTTCCACACTCAGGTTAAGTACATTGGGAAACGAATGTATTAATAAGGCAACCTGTTGATTGAGCTGTATAAGTGCATATTCTTTATTATCCGTACCATAATAAAAACTATTCTCATGCTCGTACTCCATGATTTTACGGATCAGATAATATCTTTCAGGATGGTTTTGCGTGCTGAGTATCTGATTGACGATTCTGTAAAAACTTTCGTCCACTATTCCAAGCCCGGAGTCCAGCCGGATTTCCTGAAAGTAGTTTTTGGAGTTTTGGGAGATTTCGATAATTGCTGCAGGAGGATTCTCAGTACTGAGCTTTTCTTGTACGGGATTTACACTCAATACGTAGTTTGTTTGTCCTGCCTGTTTCAGAAGTGTATCGATAAGCAGATTATAATAGTAAGGAAAAGTCTGGGATAGTGTATCTGTGCGAAACAAGATTGCCTGGGGCATATGCCTGACAATGGCAAAGTTGCTTTCCAGCCGGTTCTGATTAGTAAGATATTGTATGGAATCGGCAATTTCGCTGTCAAGCAGGGAGTTTTCCTTAAGAATTTGTATTACCTCGTATACTTCATCACTTCGTCCTTTTTTTTCAGAAACGGTTGCTTCGCTGAAAGAAAAGGATGCCTTGTTTTCTACCGGGGCAGCTGAGGTATCAGCCGATGATTCGGCTGATCGGGGAGGAAATTTACGGCATCCTGCTATAAAGACTACTAACAATAATAAAATAATTGCTTTCATGTAGAGCGGTTATAACAAAGAAATTATTTTAATGAAATAATGTTTACTGATGCTTTTCGATTGCCTGAACCAGCTTGCTGCAGGCTTCTCTGATCTCATCTTTGCTGATAGTCAGGGGCGGAGCGATACGCATGGCACTGTCACAAAAAAGAAACCAGTCGGTCAGAATACCCAGTTCAATTGCTGTGTCAATAACAGGCTTCAGGACGGCATATGATTCAAACTCTACAGCCATCATCAATCCTTTAGAGCGAACGGATTTTATTGCCGGGTGCTGAAGAAGCTCTCTGAAAAGCTTTTCTTTTTCTTCTATATCATTCAACAGATTTTCTTCCTGTATGACTCTGAGGGTAGCGAGAGAAGCTGCGCAGCTTAAGGGATGTCCGCCAAAAGTAGAGATATGTCCAAGTACAGGATTGACTGTAAGGGCTTGCATTATTTCTTTTGAGCTGATAAATGCTCCGATGGGCATACCGCCTCCCATGCCTTTGGCGGCAACGAGTATATCCGGCACGATATTGTAGTGCTCAAATGCCCAGAACGTTCCTGTGCGCCCAAAACCTGTCTGAATTTCATCAATTATCAGAAGAGTGCCGTTATCCCTGCACATGCCGGCAAGTGCAGGGAGATATTCCGGATGAGGTACGCAGACACCTGCTTCTCCCTGTATGGTCTCGATAATCACAGCAGCGGTTTGGGTACTTATCTGGTGCAGGTCTTCCATATTGCCGAACTTCAGATGACGGACGCAGGGTATAAGAGGACGAAAGCTGCGTTTAAAGGATTCGCTGCCATTTACCGACAAGGCTCCCTGGGTCGATCCGTGATATGCATTGTGAAAGGAAATAATCTCAGGTCGACCTGTATAACGTTTGGCAAGCTTAATTGCTCCTTCTACAGCTTCACTGCCGGAGTTGACAAAGTATACGGAAGACAAAGGTGCCGGGAGTGTTTCGCATAGGGCTGTTGCCAGCTTTACCTGCGGACTCTGCACAAATTCTCCATATACCATGAGGTGAAGGTACTTTTGGGTCTGTTCATAAATAGCATCCATAACTTTGGGATGTCTGTGTCCTACATTGCTTACACCGATCCCGGATATCAGATCAATAATCTTGTTACCCTGTTTGTCGTACATATATACACCTTCGGCTTTTTCGATTTCGAGCATGAGCGGCGTATCGGATGTCTGTGCTACGTGATTTAGGAATAGTTGACGGAGGTGCATGTTTGTCTGGATTGATAGCAGCGGAATTAAACAAAAAACCTTAAAGGTAAATTGTTGTCAATCGCCCCTTAAGGTTTTATAAAATAGCAATGTTGAGAATTACTTTCTTCTCTGAATAGCTTTTAATGAGGATTCAACAATGTTTTCTGCGGTCAGACCGTATTTTTTCATAAGCAGCTCTGGTTTTCCACTCTCGCCGAAAGAATCATTTACAGCGACCATTTCAACCGGTACAGGCAGGTTTCGTCCAAGCAGACCGGCGATGCTTTCGCCAAGTCCTCCCAGCATCTGATGCTCTTCTGCTGTAACGACACATTTGGTTTTGGCTGCGGAAGCAAGAATGGCTTCATCATCCAGCGGTTTTATTGTGTGTATATTGATGATTTCAGCGCTGATTCCTTTTTCTTCCAGAATTTCTCCGGCTTTAATTGCTTCCCAGACAAGGTGTCCGGTTGCGAAAATGGTTACATCGGCACCTTCATTGAGTAAAAGTGCTTTGCCGATTTCAAATTTCTGATCCGCAGGGGTGAAGTTTGGGATGGCAGGACGTCCGAAACGAAGATAAACCGGGCCAACGTAATCTGCAATAGCTATTGTTGCTGCTTTTGTCTGATTGTAGTCGCATGGATTAATGACAACCATATGTGGCAGCATTTTCATCATTCCGATGTCTTCCAGGATCTGGTGGGTCGCTCCGTCCTCCCCAAGAGTGAGTCCGGCATGAGATGCGCATATCTTCACGTTTTTTCCGGAATAGGCAATTGACTGACGAATCTGATCAAAAACACGTCCGGTAGAGAAATTGGCAAATGTTCCTGTATAGGGTATTTTTCCCCCGATAGTCATGCCGGCTGCAAGTCCCATCATGTTGGCTTCGGCAATTCCTACCTGATAGAATCTGTCCGGGAACTCTTTTTCAAAAGCGTTCATTTTCAGAGAGCCGGTAAGGTCTGCGCATAATGCCACAACATCCGGATTGGATTTTCCAACTTCCAAAAGTCCGGCACCAAAGCCCGAACGGGTATCAACTTTCTCTGTATATGGAAATTTCTTCATTTTGATTCGAGCAAAATAGTAATGCGGCAAAAATGATAAATTTTAATGAAACTTGAATGCTTTTTTGCGAAAAGCTTTACGGAATTATATGGCTCATAAAGCCAAAACGCTTTCCTCATATTGGGAAAGCGTTTTGAAAGTTTATTTTTTGAAGACTTTTTTCCGGACTGTCTCGTGTTCGTTCCGGGCTTCAACGATATAAAAGCCGGTATGCAGATGTGAAACATTGAGAGAAGCTTTCAGCTCATTTCCGCTGTACTCTGCTACTGAGATTCCCGCATAGTTTTTAATTGCAACGTGGGTCCATGGATTTTCGCGTTCTTCAATATTCAGCAGATCTCCGCATGGATTCGGATATATATTCAATAAGTCAGCACCAGTAAGGTTAACAGAAGTAATGGTTTCGCTGGAATATAACTGACGTACCGGAATAATTTCTTTGCGCAAATATTCAGAGCTCCAGTAAAGTTCTATTACTGCGTCACCTTCGTTTTCATAAAACTCGAGGGTTATAGGATACTGAAGCCCTTGCTCCATGTGTATTTTCCCGAAATTTTCTCTAACGGCGTTGTCTCGCCAGTCATCGACCAGCAATTCTCCATCTACCCAAAGCCTTACACCATCATCGGAAGATGTATAAAATGTGTATTCACCGCTGGTTATAGGAAGAATCCAGCCTTCAAATCGTACATAAAACTTATCTTCCGGCATATTTTCCGGGCTTCCGACTCCCCAGTTAAAGCTTACATTTCCTTTTGTAGTAATATCCGGCTGATTGCTATAAAATTTGTATTCATCATTATAGTAATACGTGTTTAGCCCGTCGCCTGATCCTAGCGATTTCATTGAAAAATGAGCAGTATATGTTGTGTCATTGGGAGAGACGTTAAACATATATATAGGAGTGCGCAGAATGGGTTTACCCCAATTTTCAAATGTGTATAAATAGTCACCTTTGATCGCGTATCTGTCCACATTTAGAACACGTGTAATTCCAACAACACTTGTAACAGTTGTATCCTTGAGTACCTCCTTACCTTCGAGCTTTACAGGTGCTCCTGTCGGTATAGTAGTAATATTGAAAGTTGATTTTTCAGGAAAGACATCGACATGGGTAGTTTGTGAGAAGCCATGGCTGTCTGTTGCCTTTAAATAAACCCTGTACCAGACATTGTCGGAGGTTTCACCAATTCTCGGGATTTCATAGGTCAGTTCGTTGCCGGAAGCAGGTAGCATCGCAGGATGTGTATGTGTATCATGATGAAAATCAATGCTCCATAATAGCTGTGTATTATCCAGTTGCCCATCCTCTGTATCAAAGGCACTTCCTTTCATGTGAATGGTACTGCCGGCTGTATACTTATCAATACCAGTAGGTAACTCAATATCGGGAACAGGTCTGGTATTATTTATTACCGTAAGCGTTGCAGGTATGGATGCAATGCTTTCTGTTTCATTGCTGATAGTAACCGTAATGCTAGCATTGTTCATGGAAAGATCCGTATTATTGATTACCAGTCGGGAAGAGTCCCCGCCAACAATAGCTCCGTTCATTTTCCATTCAAAATGTAAAGGTGCTTTGCCTGCTCCAAAGACCATGAATTCCGCGTTTTCTCCTACTGCGACTATCTGATTTTGAGGCTGCCTGGAGATAAATGGTGCTCCGCTTCCGTTATAACTTATTCGTACAAGGGAGCCTTGATTAGTTGATGTATTATCCCCCACCGAGCCATCTCCGATACCAGCCCTTTGCAGGTAGTATAGTTGACCATCGTTAGTAACACGAAGGGCAACAAATCGATTGAAATTTGTACCAAATGTATTTACGGAACCGTCTGCCGGATCTAAATAGAGAAGCTCACCACTGCAATAATCAGCAAAGAAGTATTTCCCCCAATATTCTTCAGGGAAAGTATGTAGTTCTGATGGTGTATAAAATGCAGCCCCAACTATAGCGCATCGTCCCTGATCATGTTTATATGCATATAAAGGACGTTCATGATCTTCCGGTTCTGTCTGCGAGTGTTGAGGATAGCCTTCAATAGCTGGCCAGCCATAGTTCCTTTCTGGTTTTAACAGATTTACTTCTTCATATTCACCGCCACCAACGTCATTAACAAGTATCTGTCCGGTTACCGGATGTACATCCATAGAAAAAGGGTTCCGGAATCCATAGGCGTAAATTGCTTTATTGGACCCGCTTAATGTATTATAGTATGGATTATCTTCAGGAATAGAACCATCAAGATTGATTCGCATGATTTTCCCGAGTGTGTTGTTCATGTTACCTGAGTTTGCAGCATAACCAACTTCTCCAACAGCTATATACAGCTTACCGGCATTGATGGCCATGGCTCCGCCATTATGAATAGAACCATTGTTGATATGATCGCTTTCGAAGAGAACTAATTCGCTACCAGGCAGTGCGAAATTGCCACTAGCAGTAAAACGGGAAACTCTGTTATAACCACTCGTGGTTGTGTAAAATACATACAGATAATTGTTGAAGTCAAAATCCGGATCCAGAATGATATTCTGCAGTCCTCGCTCATTATAATTGTCAGCGTTGACCTGCAGGAAAGGATCAGGTTGTAAAACTCCTTCATAAATAACCTTGATTATTCCGTTTTTCTCCGCAACCAGAACCCGTCCGTCGGGAGTAATGGCAAGACTGACGGGGTCAATGTTTTCAAGTATTACCTGTTCTATAAATCCTTCCGGAAGATTTGCTGCCTGGCCTGCAGCCAGCCATAAACTCAGGAATACTGTCAAAAGTAAGCGTCTCATGGTAGTGGTTTTGTAATATAATTATGTTTGTTCGTTGCATGGGTGTTGTAGCTAATCCTGTGTGAACGGTTAATAAATCAGTTAGATTATTTATTTCGTTATTGAAGTCTCCAAGAGAGTAAGGATCATATTACAGGCGGGAGGTAGCTATCAAATAGGTTTTTGCTTGCAAAAATAGATATCATATCATGAAATAGCAACTCAAAATTTTAATACGGGAAACTGGTACCTGTCTTGGTGTAGTCTTGTTGTTATAATTAGCCTGTTCCTCGAAAAATAGAATTATATATACTAAAAACATAACTATTTTTTGAATGGGGCCGTATTCTATTAAAATAATTATACCGGATTTCTGTTAGATAATAAAAAAACAGACCGGCAAATACTATTTAGTATTATAACGTGGCCTTTTCCCCTGTATTCCCTTAAGCGGTTGCGTTTCAATTTTAACAGATGGATTATCAGGTAAAAACAGATTGTTATTGATAAATCTGTTTTGCCGGAAATCTGCTACTGATAAGAAGTTGATATACTTGTTTCTGATTAAAACTAGATCCTAATGCTTATGTATGGCAGAATGATACTTTTGCTGGTATGGGTATTGTCGGGAGTTATGTATAATAATTCCTATGCTCAATGCGGTCCGGAAGATATTACGGTAACCGATTGGTGCGAAAATACCTTTGCAAAATGGGAGTTTGATAATCCGACTCCTAATGCCAGCTATACCTGGTACAATTATAATGGAGCAACATATACCCCGGCTGATCTGGATGCCAACGGCCATATTATCAAGCCGGGCTCTGTTCAGCTGGACTCATTAACTATACCGGAGTTTTATTCTCCTTTTCGGATCCGGGAAGCAGATCTGGCTAATCCTGCGGCAGGAATAGCCTTTACCTATGTAAAAAGAGTAAGGTATAACGCGGTCGACTTGCCCACACCTGTGCCTGCATTCTCAAACGGTTCGGGAACTTTCGGTATGAATTTTTCCCTGTCTGAATCAGTGAGGCTAAACTCGGTCAAAGTACCGGTAATTCTGAATACTCCCGGTAAACAGTATAAAATTCAGGTAATGGCCGGAGCAACGGGTTCTGCGATTTATTCTTTTTCGACATTGTCAGCGACTCAGATAAGCGGAAATCACTACATAATTGAAATTCCTGTTGATCTGACACTTGCTGCAGGAAATCATGTGCTTACAATCAATATCAACCCTACAGGGGGCAGCGGTGCATCTGTCGATGGTTTGCTGTATTCACCCCAGCAGCCTGCGGCGGAAGTAAAAGGACCTTTGACTATCGGGGCTGCCTCTGCGAATGCTTCAGGCTCAAATTACTCAGTCATATATGATTGGGATTTTACAGTGACCTGTGCTCCGGTTAATACGCCTGCGGCAATGAAACAAACAACCGGTTGCTGTCAGCCACCTGCGAGTCTGGAGCTTCTATCGTTTAATTCCGACAAAAGTGCGATTGTACATAATGGTTCTGAAAATGCCGCGCTGATTGTTGGTTCAGGTGATCCTGCCAGCTATTTTGCCTGGTATCATAATGGAACGTTTGTTCCGGCGGCCAGTGGTATTGGCAGCATGACCTATTCGACCAATCAGACCGGAACCTGGGAAGTCCGGGAGGTAAGAAATCAGACAGATCTTGATAATCCAAGCTGTTATGCATCCAGAAGCCTGATATTGCATGAACGCAGGGTTTTTGCATCAATAGTTTCAGCTCCTTCCAATAATCCCTTATGTATCGGAGATCAATGGGTGTTGTCAGGTACCGGATCTAATAATCTAACCTGGTCTGCGGGAAGAGGTTCGCTTAGTCCTGCTACCGGCACATCAACGACTTATACAGCAACAGAAGTGGGTAGTACCACGATCACACTGACCGGGGAGATAATAACCGGCAATCTCATCTTAAACGGCGATTTTGAAAATGCGACTCTTGATCAGTCGATTCCTACTGAAATGCCCTATGCCAGCAATCCGACCGGTACGGACGGTTCATATACAGTTACGGCAGATGCGCTGAATAACGGAGCCTGGTCCAATTCTGACTGGGATCTCAGTAATCAGCGCCCAACCGTTAAGGGTAATCCCGGAAGGTTTTTGCTGATCAATGGTACGGAAAATGCTACTTCAAAACCATTGATATGGGGGCAAAATGTATCGGTAACGGCTGGAAAAGAATATGTTTTTTCCTTTGATATGACTTCTGTGTCGTATATTGTATCTGATAATATGGCTCAGTCCTATGGGAACACTCCCACAGCGCCCTGGAGAAATGTTGTTCTGGAGGTATATATTAATGGAGTGCTTCAAGGTACGGCAAGCACAGATTTCGCAGCAAATGGCGGTTTGGATGCTGTTGGAAAATGGATGAATCACACATTTACATGGACAGCCGGTTCTTCTGAAACTCAGGCAACTCTTGAAATCCGGCAGATTACACCTGCCAACGAACCAAGAGGTTATGATTATGGGCTTGATAATATAGCTTTTGGCGGATTTTCAGTTCAGACAGATGAAATAGCCATTGGACCTGTAACGGATTGCTCTTCGATAACTGCATCTGCCAGTGCCTGTATTGATGATACACTTAGCGAGCTGACTGCAACCCTTACAGGCGGATTGGTTTTTGACCGTTGGGAAAATGAAGCGGGAGAGGTTGTTGGCACGGACAATCCTTTGCGGGTCAAATCAACAGAATCGGAAACGTATACGGCATATGCGTTTCTCGTTGCCGGAAATGTACTGGATAATGGTGACTTTGAGTCGGGCAATGTAGGCTTTATATCCGGATCTCCGGAATACTATTCCTATGTCACCAGTATGCCGTCGGGAGCTCACAATTCTTACGTCATATCAGCCAATACCAATGCCGGTAACGGAGCATGGCTCAATCTGACACCGCCTGTGGGTGGCAGCAGAATGTTTTCGGCCGATGCGAAAGGACCGGCCGGACAGAAAATTATCGCCTGGACTTTTGAGGCGGAAGCCGGGAAACAGTTTCTGTTTTCAGGCTGGGCAGCTAACCAGCATATTGATTATCAGAATAACCCTAATAATAATACGCCTACTGGCTGGATTGGTGTTTCTATTACAGCAGGTACTCCTAATTCGGCTACGGATCCCTTGCTGACAGATTTTGACTTGCCAAAAGACAATCTGTGGCATCAGCGTACAGCAATATGGACAGCACCTTCTACCGGAACATTTACGCTTTATCTGAAAGATATGCGGGGATCCAATGGGGGAGGTAACGATTTTGTTCTCGACGATTTTTCGTTGTCGCCTATCACAGGAATTATTAAAACAGCTACAGCTACCACGCCGGTTTGTAATCCGTGTCTGGGAATTGCTCCGACACTGGCAGATGCCGGTGTCTGCGGGGGGATGGCGTGCTTTACGATTGATACGACAGGTTCGACTGCCGTAGATAATACCGCTTTTGAATGGTATGCGTCTGAGACGGGCGGCAGTATGCTAAGCAGTGCCGGAGGGCAGAATCCGTTTTGCGTAGATGTCACCAGTCTGACCAAATCAGGTTCTGATTATCAGATCTGGGTAGAAGATAAAAGGATATATAGTGGCATGGTAGGAGCAAAGCCTGCCTGCTCATACAACTACGATAATGTTGATAAATACCATCAGGAAATTGTGGTATATCGGGATATAACCCTGACAGAGCTGAAATTTATGGCACAGGGTTACAGTTCCGGCAATAAAACTACCAGACTTCAGGTATACACCCATGATCCTGCCAGAAATAGTTCAAATGGCGGACCTTCGAATACTATATACAGGGAAGATAATGTCGGAGTAACCTACATGATCGCGGATCAGAATGTACCTGTCGAGGTTACTTATTCTCTTCCTGCCGGGTTTACCCTGACAGGTTCTCCGGAAGGGACCCGCTACTGGATCCGTTTGTCCGGGGGAGATCGTGCAGGGACGATTCTTAATTGCGGAGGTCTTCCTGTGACCGATAATGTACCGGATGAGCAGATTATTGATTTGCGCAGAACCACGGACTATGGCAATAATCCAACGAGTAACAACTTCGGATCTACCTATGATATTAAATTTGATTACAAGTCAAAATTCAGTTGCGGACGTTTTCTGCTTACAGTGCCGGATGTAGAACATTGTCCCTGCGCGCCTCCGGTATCAGTTGATATAAATCCGGCATTCGATAAGGATACCTTAGTGTGTGCAGGATCAAATCTTACCTTAAGTGCCGATTATGAACTGGCTTCCGGACCTCTGAACGGATATACGTATACCTGGATCAAGAAGACTGGTTCAGTAATAGATACCTTGCAAGGCCCCCTTGCGCTGGCTTCAAGCCCTCTGAACGGAACGCTGACATATAATCTGAGTACGATAACAGGAGCTGATGCAGGCCAATATATATTGCGTATTGAAGATGGAACTGCGGGAAGCAGCGCCTGTTTTGCAGATGATACGCTGGAACTGGTTGTATCTCTTCCAGTCGTTGCCGGTACAATCGGCAGTGATGAGACAATCTGTTCCGGCAGTACGGCATCCCTTATCGAAGGAGCAACAGCGCCAACCGGCGGAACCGGAACGTATTATTATAAATGGGAGCAGTCCGTTGACGGTACTACCTGGACTGCAATATCCGGGGCAACCTCGGAAGACTATACTCCGGGAGCGCTGACATCGACCACGCATTATCGTCGAATCGATTCGTCGGGAGTCTGTCCGGGAGTAGCGACGAATGCGGTTACTATAACCATTGAAGAGCCAGTTGTTGCCGGAACCATTGGTAGTGACGAGACAATCTGCGCTGGCAGTACAGCATCACTTATCGAGGGAGCAACAGCGCCAACCGGCGGAACCGGAACGTATTATTATAAGTGGGAGCAATCCGTTGACGGAACGAACTGGGCTGGTATATCCGGGGCGACCTCGGAAGATTATGCACCTGGTACACTTGCGTCAACCATGCATTACCGTCGTATTGATTCGTCCGGAGTCTGTTCGGGAGTAGCGACGAATGCGGTTACTATAACTATTGAGGCGCCAGTTGTTGCCGGTACGATCGGTAGTGATGAAGCAATCTGTGCTGGCAGTACGGCATCGCTTATCGAAGGCGCAACGGCACCAACTGGCGGAACCGGTACGTATTATTATAAATGGGAGCAATCTGTTGACGGGACAACCTGGACTGCAATATCGGGAGCAACCTCGGAAGATTATGCACCTGGTACACTTGCGTCAACCATGCATTACCGTCGTATTGATTCGTCCGGAGTCTGTTCGGGAGTAGCGACGAATGCGGTTACTATAACCATTGAGGCGCCAGTTGTTGCCGGTACGATCGGTAGTGATGAAACCATCTGCTCCGGCAGTACGGCATCGCTTATAGAAGGCGCAACGGCACCAACTGGCGGAACCGGTACGTATTATTATAAATGGGAGCAATCTGTTGATGGGACAACCTGGACTGCAATATCGGGAGCAACCTCGGAAGATTACGCTCCCGGAGCATTGCCATCGACCATGCATTACCGTCGTATTGATTCGTCGGGAGTCTGTCCGGGAGTAGCGACGAATGCGGTTACTATAACCATTGAAGAGCCAGTTGTTGCCGGAACCATTGGTAGTGACGAGACAATCTGCGCTGGCAGTACAGCATCACTTATCGAGGGAGCAACAGCGCCAACCGGCGGAACCGGAACGTATTATTATAAGTGGGAGCAATCCGTTGACGGGGCTACCTGGGCTGAAATATCCGGGGCAACCTCGGAAGACTATGCTCCCGGCACACTTACATCTACGATGCACTATCGCAGAATTGATTCGTCGGGAGTCTGTCCGGGTATAGCAACCAATGCTATAACAGTAACGGTAGAAGAGCCAGTTGTTGCCGGTACAATCGGTAGCGATGAAACCATCTGTTCCGGCAGTGCGGTATCACTTATAGAAGGAATGACAGTACCGACTTCCGGAACCGGAACCTATTATTATAAGTGGGAGCAATCCGTTGATGGTACCACTTGGACAGAAATATCAGGAGCAACCTCGGAAGATTACGCTCCGGGTGTACTGACATCGACTATGCACTATCGTCGGATCGATTCATCAGGTGTTTGTCCGGGCATAGCGACGAATGCGGTTACCATAACCATTGAAGAGCCAGTCGTTGCCGGTACTATTGGCAGCGACGAGACAATCTGCTCCGGCAGTACAGCATCACTCATCGAAGGAGCAACAGCGCCAACCGGTGGAACGGGAACCTATACGTACCAGTGGGAGCAATCCGCTGACGGCATGAGCTGGACTGCAATATCGGGCGCAATCTCGGAAGACTATGCTCCTGGTGCATTGACATCAACCATGCATTATCGACGTCTTGATTTGTCGGGCGCCTGCCCGGGTATAGCAACCAATACTATAACAATAACGGTAGAGGAGCCTGTTGTTGCCGGTACCATTGGCAGCGATGAAACGATCTGTTCCGGTAGTACGGCATCCCTTATAGAAGGAATAACAGCGCCAACCGGTGGAACGGGAACCTATACGTACCAGTGGGAGCAATCCGCTGACGGCACGAGCTGGACTGCAATATCGGGAGCAACTTCGGAAGACTATGCTCCTGGCGCATTGACCTCAACGACACATTTTCGAAGAATCGATTTGTCCGGAGTATGTCCGGAAGTGGCGACCAATATGGTCACTATAACTATAGAAGAGCCAGTTGTTGCCGGCACCATTGGTAGTGATGAAACAATCTGCTCCGGCAGTACGGCATCCCTTATCGAGGGAGCGACAGCACCAACCGGCGGAACCGGAATCTATACGTACCAGTGGGAGCAATCCGCTGACGGCACGAGCTGGACTGCAATATCGGGAGCAACTTCGGAAGATTACGCTCCTGGCGCATTGACCTCAACGACACATTTTCGAAGAATCGATTTGTCCGGAGTATGTCCGGAAGTGGCGACCAATATGGTCACTATAACCATAGAAGAGCCAGTTGTTGCCGGCACCATTGGTAGTGATGAAACCATCTGTGCTGGCAGTACAGCATCACTTATAGAAGGAATAACCGCCTCAACCGGCGGTACCGGCACTTATACGTACCAGTGGGAACAATCCGTTGACGGTACGAACTGGGCTGCGATATCGGGAGCGACCTCGGTAGATTATGCACCCGGTACCCTAAGCTCAACGATGCATTACCGTCGAATCGATTTATCCGGAGTTTGTCCGGGAGTGGAAACGAATGCGGTTACTATAACCATTGAGGAGCCAGTTGTTGCCGGCACCATTGGTAGTGATGAAACCATCTGTGCTGGCAGTACAGCATCCCTTATAGAAGGAATAACAGCCCCAACCGGTGGTACCGGCACTTATACGTATCAGTGGGAGCAGTCGGCTGACGGCACCAACTGGACAGCGATATCTGGAGCGACCTCAGAAGATTATGCTCCTGGCGCATTGACCTCAACGATGCATTACCGTCGTATTGATATGTCGGGAATGTGTCCCGATGTGACGACCAATCAGATTACGGTTATAGTATTGCCAGTTGTCACTCCCGGAACTATCTCGGGAGAGGCTACAATCTGTAGCGGTAATACGCTGCCGGCTCCGATGACTGAACTTGCAGCGCCTGCCGGAGGAGATGGAATTTATACCTATCAATGGCAATACTCTGCTGATGGACTGACAGGTTGGACATCAATATCCGGAGCTACATCGGCTACGTACAATCCGCCTTCTTCTCAGATGACTACGACGGTATTTTACAGAAGACTGGATGGTTCTGCCGGATGTGAAGCGCAGCCGACCAATATACTGGAGATAACAGTCAATGCGGGTATTACTGCCGGTACTATTGGTGCTGATCAGGAAATTTGTTATAACACTGTTCCCGCAGCGCTGAATATGCAGACTGCTCCCGCCGGAATTACGTCCAATGCGTTAATTACCTGGGAACAATCTGCAGATAATGGCTTGAACTGGACAACGATTGCCGGGCAGTCGGGAGATAATTATGTGTTCACTCAACCCTTGACCAGCCCGGTGCTGATACGTAAGCGGGTTACCGATCCATCGCTACCATTGCCTTGTAATGTTGCGGTTACTCCTGAAGTCAGCATACTGGTACAGGATGAACTGTTTGCCGGTACCATCAGTGATGATCAGGGTATATGTGCGGGACAACAGCCGGCCACATTGACTGGAAGCGCGGCTACCGGCGGAACCGGAACCTATAATTATCTGTGGCAGTCATCGGTCAATAATGGTGCAAGCTGGACAACAGCTACTGGTATCAATGATGGTGTAAACTATACTCCTTCGGCGCTGAATCAGACAACATGGTTCAGAAGGCTGGACAATGACGGACTGAGTTGCGGTCCTTTGACTTCCAACCATGTTGAAATCACCATAAGTCCTAATCTGCCGGTGAGCGTTAGTATCACTGATCCGGGAGAGAACTGTCCGGGTACACCGCTGACGTTTATCGCTACTCCGGTCAATGAAGGAAACAATCCTGTATACAGATGGACTGTAAACGGAGCAGATCAGGGTGTTAACAGTGCACAGTTTACAAGTTCATCTCTTGTAAGCAATGACCTTGTCCGGGTTGAGCTTGTCTCTTCTGAGCAATGCAAGACGGGCTCTCCTGCTGTGTCCAACACAGTAACAGTACGGGTTACTGCCGCGGTGACACCATCCGTTTCGCTGCCGGATCCCGGTACATTATGTGCCGGAGCTTCAACGACCTTTATCCCGGTGGCCAATGGCGGCGGAAACTCTACCTATGAATGGTATGTAAATGGCCAGATGGTAGCGACCAGTCATTATGCAGCGCCATCCTTTACCTATTCATTTGCTGATGGCGATGAAGTGTATGTTGTGCTTCAGTCAAGTCTGCCTTGCGCTACGCAGCCGACTGCGGTTTCCAATACTATACGAATGAGATTGCTGAATACTCCTCAGCCGGTTATTCACGCCAATGATACAACCATTTGCGAAGGTGATCAGCTGGTGCTGACTACTACGTACAACAGCTCTGCAGGAAGGCTTACCTGGTATCAGAGCGGGCAGGCGGTCGCTGTGAATACAGACAGGCTTAATATCTTGGCATCCGGGGTATTCAGAGTAGGAATTGATAATGGCGCATGTCCTGAAATGTATTCGGCAGAGGTGAGAGTCACGATCATAAACAGACCTGTCGCGGATGCCGGACCGGATATATATGTAAAAGAAAACGATCCTGTACAGTTGCAGGGAAGTGGCAGCGGAATCTATTTATGGAGTCCGGCGACCGGTCTGAGTGATCCGGCCAGCGCCAATCCGCATCTGACTGCTGAAAATACAATAACCTATACGCTGACGGTGTCTGATCCGGGACAGAGATGCTTTGCAACGGACGAAGTAACGGTCATTGTTGAAAAAGCGCTGGTGATCCCGAATGTAGTAACGCCAAACGGTGACGGCCTGAATGATGTCTGGGAAATAACCAATATAGAGGGATTCCCTGATGCTGTCATCAAGATATTTAATCGTTGGGGTACGCTGGTTTGGGAATCGCACGGGTATCGTAAGAGCTGGGACGGAACTAATTACCGCAACGGCCAGTTGCTGCCGGACGGAACCTATTTCTATGTCATTGAGCTGAACAGCAGTGTGTTCCCTGAGCCACATACCGGATATGTACAGATTCTTAAATAGTAAAACAATGGTAAGACCGCTAAAAATGATGAAATGCAGTGATTTACCAGGGAGTATCGTTTCCGGACTCCTGAGGAATCGGGTACTGACAATGATTTTGTGCATCGTCTTTATGGCTGGTTTTCTGCCCGACCTGAAAGCCCAGCAAAGACCGCAGTATACGCAGTATATGGTCAATCCCTTTCTGCTGAATCCTGCCGTGGCTGGTACGGAAGACTTTACGGATATCCGGGCCGGTTACCGCAAGCAGTGGGTTGGTTTTGAAGGGGCTCCCCGCACCATGTTTGTAAGCGCGCATACCAACATAGGGAAAGAAATGGTGATGAATAACCGTACCAGGAAAAAGCGAACGGGCTTTCACGGAATCGGAGCGGTCATTGCCAATGATGCCATTGGTCCGACCTCTACCACTGTGATGAACCTGGCCTACGCCTATCACCTTCGCTTGAATAAAACGCTCTTTGCATCCCTGGGAGCCATGGGAGGGCTTCAGCAGTATTCGCTGGATGGAAACAAGCTATATGCTGCCAATCCCGGAGACCCTCTGGTCAGTAGTTATACCAATGCATCTCTGGCCGATATCAATACCGGCTTCTGGCTATACTCCGATAAGTTTTATGTAGGAGGTTCGCTGGTCCAGATTATGCCACAGCGGCTGTACAGCCAGCAGGACAGGTCTATATCCAAAGGAAGACTGGCCCAGCATTACTTTATTACCGCAGGTTATAATATTCCCATGGGATCGGATTTTAGCCTGATTCCATCTATTATGTTCAAGTCAGTGGCTCCGTCGCCTGTGTCGTTCGATATCAATACCAAAATACGCTACGGCGATTTCTTATGGGCAGGTATATCGTACCGGAATACCGACGCGATTGCCATTATGGGTGGAATTATACTCAATAATATCTTTGAAGTAAGCTACAGCTACGATTATACAACCAGTGCTATCAGCGTAGCCAGCGGGGGATCGCACGAGGTAATAGTAGGATACAGACTCAGAAAGCGGACACAGCTTGTATGTCCTTCACATTTCTGGTAGAAAATTGATAATCGGTGTCTTCAAAGCGGTCGCAATGTGTCTTTATTTCCCATTGTGGCTGCTTTTGTTTGGATCCGGAACCCACCAAGGGTTTGTTTGACGACGTAAAAGAACCCTTGGTGGGTGGGGTAGCTGCTCATGGGCAGACAAACGAAAACCCCCAAGGTTTTGTAGGCGACGAATAAAAAACCTTGAGGGTTTGATTGGGTAGAGATGGTTGGTTGTTGGTCATAAGATTAACAATGGCAGGAATGCTGTCACTGGTTTACAGTGAGTATTACATTGCCTTTCTTATGTCCCTTATCCACATATCGGTGTGCTTCAACTATGTCATTCAATGGATAAATTCGGTCTATAACAGGTTTTAATATGCCTTTTTCGGTAAGCTCTTTGAGTGTAATAAGGTTTTCTTTGCATACCGCACGTTCCCCCGGGTTTCCATCGTCAACGGATATAAACCTTCCCTTGGTGCTCAAAGACTTTTTGTAGTGCAGATGTGCACTCTTTTTCTTCCCGACAGCATCAAATAGTAAATCATAGCGTATCCCGTTATCTGTAAAATTTTCTTTTGTATAATCAATTACTGTGTCGGCTCCTAAAGACTTGACCAAATCTAAATTTGTAGTACTGCACACACCTGACACATCGGCTCCAAAATGTCTGGCGAGTTGTATGGCCGATGTGCCGATTGCTCCGGAAGCTCCGTATACGAGTACTTTTTGGCCCTTTTGAATAGCTGCTTTTTTTAGATAATATAATGCCAGGGTTCCGCCAAACGGAATTGCGGCAGCCTCTTCAAATGAGGTATTTGATGGCATAAGCGTTATCGCGCTGTTTTCGGGCAGGCATGTATATTCGGCATATGTTCCGAAGCGCAGGAATGTATGCGCATATACCTTGTCGCCTTTTTTAAATTGCTTTACATTGCTGCCTGTGCTTTCAATTTCTCCTGATAGTACCAATCCCAATATTGGTTTTCTCGGTTTGGTCAGGCCTAAGGCCAGACGGGCAGGAATCCACATTGTGGCAGGAAGGTTAAAGCTCCGGATGATACAATCACTTGCTGTTACTGAGGTTGCAACTATTTTTATAAGTACTTCATTGTCTTTGGGGCTGGGTTTTGCTATTTCCCTGACCTGAAGTACTTCTGGTGATCCGAATTTGGTGCAAATAACTGCTTTCATTTTTTCCATATAGTCTATTATTATGGTTGCCTGCCTCAGTTGGTCATATGACCAACTGACTCACGGAGATCAATCCGCCTTTTCTCCTGCCGTTGGAAGGACGTCAGAACTTCCGACGCTTTTCTATTTATAGTTGATAAATGATTGTATGTCATTAATATGTGGAGATGGTTGGTTGTTGGTCAATAAGACCAAGTGGCAGGATGACGTTCTAATGTTTACTTCTTAAATATTCGTTGTAACAGCTCTTCCACTTTTTGAAATGAATCTTGTACTTGTCTTTCTGTATATTCGAAGTTGCCACCGTGAGCGGCATCATTTCTCATTGTTGCTATAGCTTGTAAGTTTTTCGCTTCAAATTCAGTAATTAGGGAATTCCCTTTCTTTTTAACTGTGTCAATTAACGGAGATAATGTTTCCTTTGGGCCAACTTCAATTGAATTTGATCTTGCGTATATTTTTAGTGATTCTTCAAGTGCGGCACCAATTAAGACTGCTGAAGCTCTTAAATACTTTTTCCTTAGCAAATAAGATGCTTCGTCCAAAATGCCAGAGAATACGGATGATGATACAGATAGGTGATAGTCAACTGCCATACCTTTTAAATATTCTTCTCTCGCAGATTGCAATATGCCTAATGAAGCTCCAATATTCATTTTTTGATCAGGTCCACCAACAGCCCAATTTTCAAATTGTCTTACAAAGCGATTGGTACTAATTGATAACTTGTCTAAAAGGTTTAGGCAACTTGTTGACCATTGGGTAAAAGAAACGATATCCATTATCATTCCATTGTCAGTCTTTTTAAATTCATTCCATTGTCGTTGACCTTCATTTATCAATTCGTCAAACCTGTCAAGCATATCTTTATTTATGTAAGTGCTGTTCATTACTGTGTTTGTTTTGCGAATTTGCCTTTTTCTCCTGCTATTGAAAGAGCGTCATAACTTCCAATGTTTTCCTATTTATAGTTGGTAAATATTTGTATGTTATTAATATGTTGGTATGGTTGGTTGTTGGTCAATAAGACCAACAACGGCAGGAAAAGTTGATATTGTTTGTCGTATTTTATCAATTTGTTTATTAAACTCATTTGTGTCAAGAAAATAGTTTGGGTAAGCTTTTTTAAGTGATTTAATTGATTCTAGGGAAACTAAAACGACTTGGGCATCCTGCTTTTCTTCAATTATTCGTCTTTCATCTGATGTATAATCTTTGTTTGCTTTTTCAAATTCACCCTTTTTATAATGAGTAACATGAATTTTCCTTTTGTCAATATCAAGTTTTATTAAATAGTATTTGCTGTTCTTTCCTTTTGATTCAATGTGTTTTGCGGCAATTCGATAAGCGTTTAATTTACTTTGTATCCTTAATTTATCATAATCCTCGATGATTTGTCTAAATAGAAGGTTCTTGTCAAGGTTTTTGTGCTTGTCTAATGGATTACAGTTTTCAAGATATGCAAACCCACTTGCGACTAGGCTAAAAAAGTCTAAAATTTCTTTTGGCCCTTGACTGGATTTTAATGAAGCCTTTAAAAAAGTTCCCAATGTCTCCACTGAGGTTGCCCATGTCCTAGCCCCCTAATGAACTGGACTAAATTTGTGCAATAATTTAGTAGAGTTAACTTAGTAAATGAAATGGGAAAAACAAGAAGACATTTTAGTGTAGAACAGAAGATGCAGATCCTTCGGGAAGCGGAATCGGAAGGCATGTTAAACACCTGTCGTCGTCATGATCTGTCGCAGGCTCTTTTTTACCGCTGGAAGCATCAGTTCGAAAGTAAAGGCAAAGATGGTCTGATTCCTCAATACA